>Ga0123334_1000190_pt1 | contig 79673 bp, 72 predicted proteins | sample BiotimSIPDNA_FD_89706 | JGI IMG/M metagenome (GOLD analysis project Ga0123334, IMG submission 89706) | Anaerobic biogas reactor microbial communites from Washington, USA - Biogas_R1 time_0 SIP DNA | ecosystem: Engineered > Bioreactor > Anaerobic > Unclassified | place: Washington, USA...
AGGTAACATAGATATCGAATACAGCTTCTTCGCCACCAACAACCTGGCCGGGTCCATCAATCTCGACATCGGAGATCTTTGGAGCGGAGTACATTGACCAGCGGTCGGCGAGATCGGGATATTGATCCCAGTGAGCCATAACAAGGGACTTACCATTCAAATCGACAGATTTGAGGAAGTAAGGACCAACACCCTGCCAGTAGTTGCCATAAGCATCAAAGTGAGCTTTAAGGGCCTGGTAGCGGGCGATAGCTTGTTCTTTGGTAATGTATTGACCCAGGGTGGGTTCGTAGGGGATGGTGCCATCAGCGATCAGTTGATCGAGATGTTTGCCAAGGATTTCGAGGGCTGGACCACCGATAAGGCTGGTTTGCTCAACTTCAAGCTCGAGAGCTTTGTCTTCAGAGTAAGCAAGTTCTGAAGCAGCTTCAGCGGAGTTCATCATCGCGTAGGACGCGAATGAGCCTTCACCCTGGAATGCGTTAATCCACGCGGAACCAATGGGAGCAAGGAGTTCAGCATCGGCGCTGAAGGTATCCGAGTAGCCTTCCATCACGAGGGGATCAGTGGAGACGATCTTGAAGCCCTTGAAGACGGTCATAGCGTTTTCGAATGGTCCAACAGCTTGCTTATCAAAGATGGGAGAAGCTTCCTTGGCGCGGTCGAAGGTCATGATATAGTACATCAGGATGTCGGCCATCTCAAGGTTGCTGCCATCATGCCATTTGACAACATCAAAGAGATCTTCGCGGAAGGTAACAACAGATTTAACTTTCGCGGTTACAGGTTCTTCACCATTCTTTTCTTCAACAGTAATGAAGGTTTGTGTTTCGGCATCCCAGTCAGCCCAGGCATCGCCAGGAACAACGATTTCATCGGCAAATTCGAGGGTAATCCAGTCCAAAGTTTTCTGAACAGGTAAGCCAGACAGTACAGTAACTTCGGCTTTATCAACCCAGAACGCGTTCAAAAGACCGGTGTAGGGATCGTAGGTAAAGTCATAACCCTGGGTCATACGAGCAGCACCCTGGTCTGAAGTGGTGTTTGAACCCTGAATGGGATTCCATGGACCATTGAACAGGAAGGGTTGGGTTGCCCAGCGTACTGTACCACCTTCTTTGTCAGCCCAGCGAAGGGTGAAGGGGGTAATTTGGGCACTTTCAACACCGGCGGCAAGGTCAGTTGTAGCAACAATTCCCTCACGATGAGGAACGAATTGTTTGCTGTCAACAATCATGACCTGCAGGGAGTCTTCCAAAGAAAGCTCAAGAGCGCGAGCCATCATCTCGCCGCGTTCTTCCATGGTGGTGAATTCGCGATTGTAGAGTTTATCACCTAATTCCTGGAATACAGGATCGCTATCATTTTGCATGAAGACAGGAAGACCCTGCGCGGAAGTTTTTAGATACATTTCCTGGAAGATGTTGGATTGATCACGGTTCAAAACCGAAGCGCCCCAACCACCAGTATACATATGCCATTCACCTGCGGTGGGGTCGCCAGAAATCCAGATGGGACCAAGGTCACGACCGGTGCCTTCTTTGAAGTCAACAGCGAAGCCTAATTTTTCCATCTGCTCAGTCAGGTAAAGACCCCAGTTCTTGCGGGTGCCATCGCCATCGTTACGAACAAGGAAGATAACCGTGTATTGTTCGCCGTCAGCATTGACATATTTGCCGTCGGTCAAAGGATAGCCTGCTGCTTCCATTTCAGCGTCGATGATTTCTTTGGCTTTTTCGAAGTTGTAGGCGTATTTGGTTTCGAGGCGGCGGGCGGTATCAGCTAAGTCAGCATAATCTCCGAAGTTGGTCATGATTGCGAACCACTTGGGAAGAGCGCCACCAGCATAGAATTCCTGATTGATGTAGTTGCGGTCAATCAGATAGTTGAAGGCTTCGCGAATCTTGCGATTGCGGAAAACGTTGAGGCCTTCCGTGAATTCAGCAGGATTGAATTGAAGGGTGTAATAGGTACCATTCGAAGTTGTGTAGGGCAAACCAGATGCATTCAACTGGTCGAGGTCATTGGTACCAAAACCATTGACGTAGATATCAATGGCGTCAGCTTCCAGTTGAACAATTACCGATGGAGCGTCGATAACTGAAACCACAATTTCGTCCAACCAACCGCCAACGCGGGTAGTGGGTTCGGGAGTGGGTTCTTCTTCAACAGGTTCTTCCTCAGCGGGAGCCTCAGGTTCAACGGGGGCTTCTGGTTCAACAGGAGCTTCGGGTTCAACAGGGGCTTCGGGTTCAACGGGTGCCTCTGGCGCAACGGGCTCTGCGGGTGTCGTGCCACAAGCTGACAAAAGCAGCGAGAAGGCAATAACCAGTGAGAGCAGTACATACGTAAAACGTTTCATACAAAATCCTCCTTAATAGGTTTGGTGTGAAAAATATTGGGTTTAATAGGTTGGTAACGCATTATTTTAGGCTTCTCCACTAACCTAGTTTTTCGTTAACTTTTAGACCTTAAGCCCAGTAGGATTACCCATCCAAGATGGGTGGTAATGTTAAAAGAATATTAACATAGCCCCCTAAACCTGTCAAGCAAACAGAGCTCATTTTTTTGATCTGAGCGGTATACTCAGAAGTTATGACCCCAAGAAAACATCTATTAAGTATTCCTCAAAATGCATTTTCTAAATCAACTCAGAGACCTTATTTAGCTTATCACCCTATCATTCCCCGCCAGGATAAGAAAATGCAATAACTTATTATTGATCACCGAACAAGAGAGGCACGCAAGAAGATAAACCTTGACACATCTTTAATCGCTTTTCGCGATAGCTTTTTGTTCTAAAGTTCTTTGTTTAGTAACTAAGGGATGGTCGTTTTGATCGCACCAAGGTTCTCAAAACGAATGTCCTCTGGCAGTTCTAAGCTGGGAGATGCCAACCACAGTCGCAATTGTGGCATCAAGAACACCGCGGGCGCGTGCTCTGCCATCACTTCATCTGATTTGCCCATCATACAACCATAATCGAAATCCGTGTTCTGATACCCGGCAATGTTTGTGCCAATCCAATAATTGTTCGCATGGGGAATTTGACCGCTACTGTAAAGTTCGCATAACGGTGAACCCCAGCTGCCCCAATTGACAATCGCCATGTCGAACTGTCGCCCGAAAAGCGGGCCGTCGGGCCCGGGCGCGTAGAGCTGCGCGGTTGGCATACTCTGATGCGCCACCGCGATGCCACAATCTGCTAATTGTTGAACCATTTTTGCGGCAATGGCGCGGCTTTGCGCGCTTTGACCACTCAACAGAGTTACTTCAAAAGGTGTGCCATCCTCAACGCCAGGCGCCCCACTTGCCACCCGCGTACCGGCAGATCCATTCGGCAAGACCCAGCCTGCCTCTGTTAATGCTGTTTTAGGATCGGTAATCACGGCTCGGGGCATGAGCGTTTGGATATCTATACCCACTGGCAGATTTGAAGTGATCCATTCCTTGTTTAGCATGTCCGCAGTGAGATTGGGCTCAGTCAAACAAGCGGCTATTGCTTGTCTGACTGTTTGATTGCCAAAAAAGTCCGCGCGACTTGCCGTGCCTGCGTTAGAACTATCAGCAATGCCGTCATCCGCTGGTTCTATCCCGAAAACCAGCTGCTCAGTCAGCTCAAAGTCTTCTATGACCAGTTGGTATTTGGCACTTAGGTCGTTTAGGCGTGCTTCATCGAGGCTTTCAAGCTGGTAGCTTTTATCCAATATCTGACATTCATCCTGTTCAAGCATAGCCAGCGCCTGTTCAAGGTCAGGAATGATGATAAAGTTTAGAAACTCAAAGCCAGTTTGGAGCGTATCTGCATGAATATAATGAGGATTCTTTTCAAAAGCAAGCTTTTCGCCTTTGTCCCATGAACTTATGCGCCAGGCGCCCCAGCCTGGTGGCGTTTGTGAAGCCATCGGATGATTGGGCAAGTCTTCATCGGGCAGGGTTTCAAAAATATGCGCGGGCAAAGGCTTCCAAAAAAATGACATGGGGTCTGAAGCAATAAATCCAGGGATACCCGTCCAGCGGAGTGTGTGTTCATCAATCGCCTCCAAGCTGGCAGTACGGTCAAGCGCCCATTGCTCACTGGGCAAAGCCAATCGGCGCGCCAGATGATAGGAGTAGAGCACATCACGTGCGGTAAGCGGCGTGCCATCAGACCATAACTGGTCGTCATAAAGGCTATATATAATAGTAGAGCGTTGCATTTCAAGCGCGAGATCTGTATCCCAGGTGGTGATTTCGCTCTGCCCCACGGCAAAAACCTGGGTACCGCGTTTAAGCACTTGCACGGTGCCATCTGCAGCCAAAACCATCATGCCTTGTTCAAGCGAGACCGTTTCCTGGCTGATACCTTCGGTGTCATTTTGACCAGGGATAGATTGCAATAACGCGCTTCCATCATGATGCCCATAAAGCGCGGCGAAAATGCTTTGTTTGCTCAATGAATTCCGCCCATCATAACGATACAAGCTGTCTGGCTCGCTGGCGATACAAACGTTCAAAACGCTCGGAGTGGCTTTCGTTTCGGTTGGGGTCGGCTCGGAAGCCAGCGGTGCTTCCGTTTCCCCTACACCTGGTGACGATGGTAATGGTGGGGTTAGTATTTTGTCCGTTTCAGGCTTACAGGCAGCCAAAACAAGCGCGAATATCATTACAAACAGCATTAATCTCAAAAAAGGGCTAATCTTCATCGTTGTCCTCTTCAAAATAATCATCCTGGGCCTGACCAAAGCGCAATCGCAAATAGGAATCATAGCGATGTGGGTGAATCTTACCGCTCTGACTGGCTTCTCTAACAGCGCAGCCGGGCTCATGGCTGTGGGTGCAGTCATTGAACTGGCAGTAGGATACCAATGGCGCGATTTCTACAAAATAGGCATCCAGTTCCTCGCCTTCAATGTCCCAAAGCGCGACAGTACGCAATCCGGGCACATCAGCAATATAGCCCCCTTCGGGCAAAGGAATCAATTGTTTAACCTGGGTTGTGTGTTTTCCTTTACCCACACCAGCCTGACTCACCTCACCGACTTCCAAATGAACCCCCGGAATCGTGGCATTAATCAAACTGCTTTTTCCCACACCACTGGGACCGGCCAGGGTGCTAAGCTTGCCAGCAAAAGCCTCACGCAATTCTGCGCTGCCTTGCCCTGTTTTCGCGCTGGCGTAAATCACCTGATAGCCAATGTCTTCATACAAGCCAAAAAGAGCTCTGGCAGCGTCAAGCCCGATTAAATCAACCTTGTTGGCAACAATTATCGAGGGGATATGCGCCCGTTCCGCAACCACCAGGAATCTATCTAACATCCGCAACCGTGGCTCCGGGTTCGACACCGCGAAAACGAAAAAGGCTTGATCGGGATTGGCCAGAATAATCTGTTGATACTCGTAATTAACCCCGGAAAGCTGTCTGGAAAGCACACTATGGCGTGGCAGGACTTCTTCAATGCGTCCTGTGCCATCTTCCTGCGGTGCAACCATCACCTGGTCACCCACCGCCACCAAATCGCCCTCCGCGCGACCACGCCGCAAACGGCCACGCACACGGCAGGAAAAGTCGCCTGCCTCTGTGCGCGCGGTCATCCAACCGGCCTGGGAGTGAATGACCAGTCCTTGCAACAGGTCTCGCGCTTCAGTCAAGAGCTATTCCTCTTCTTCTTCAAGAGCTTCGTAGGGACGTTTTTCCCATGGCAAGGTTCCACCCGGCTCTTCCGCGTTTGAGTAGTAAAGGGAGACTGCGCGCCTGAATAGCGGCGCCGCCATTTCTGAACCTTCGCCGCCATATTCCAAAACGACCGCCACCGCGATATCGGGTTTATCGGGATCATCATTAAAGGTATAGCCAATAAACCAGGCATGGGGTTTGCCTAACGAGGTTTCAGCAGTACCGGTCTTTCCGGCTATTTTTCCTGAAAAACGTTCGAACTGAAACGCCGCGGTACCACTGGGATTACGTACGACCTGAATCATCGCCTCTTGAATGGCTTCAAGATTTTCCGGCAAGGTATCGACCTTCCGGATTAATTCAGGTTCAGTAAAAGCATAAATGGGCTCTTCGCCTATAAAACCAATGCGATCAATCAGCGTGGGACGGTGCAAATAACCACCGTTGCCAATCGCGGCAACAAAGTTGGCAGCTTGTAAGGCACTGACTTGCAAGGTACTTTGTCCAATAGCCATCTGGAAATAATCAAAGGCGTTATCGGGGTATTTTACCGCGCCTTCAAATTCCTCAATTTCAATGCCCGTTTTCGCGCCCAACCCGTAGGTAAAGGCCTCATCTGGAATGGAGGTGGTGTAGCCATCGTTCCACAAGGTCAAACCAATATGCCAGAACCAGGGGTTACACGAACGCATCAAGCCTTGTACTAAGGTCAAGTCACCATCCGAATCAAAGCCTCGGGTGTAAGTCCAGTTATCACCCACCCATCCCTGATATTCGGTCCATTGACTGTCACAGCGATAGACCCTGTCTGGCGTAAACACGCCCGTTTGCAGTGCCGCAGCCATTGAAATCACCTTAAAAATAGAGCCTGGCGCATATACACCCTGGGAAGCACGATTATATAAAGGCTGACGTGAATCCTGAATGAGATCTGACACTTCGTACTGAGTATGGATGAGTGGATTGAAGGTGTTTGGGTCAAAACCCGGGCTTGAAACCATTGCCAGAACACGGCTGGTATCCCTTTCGAGCACAACCACCGCGCCAACCTGATCACCCATTGAGCGTTGTAACCAGTATTGCAAACGGCTATCAATGGTCGTTGTGATGGAATAAGCCGGCTTGGCTTCAGTAGACGCTAATTTGGTAACGATTTTGCCGTCTTTATCTTTCACATAGAGGTCCGCGCCACGTGTGCCGGCCAGGTATTTTTCACCCCATAGCTCCAGGCCACTGGCGCCAACGGTTTCGTCCACTTTGTAGCCCAAACGCTGGTATTTTTCCTGATTTTCAGCAGAGATACCCAGCATATAGCCGGTTACATGAGGGGCAATGCCATTGTCATAATAAAAGCGCGATTTGAACGGTTGGAGATAAAGCCCATCAAACTTATCAATGGTCGAGCTATACTCCGCGGCGGTTTCCGCCGAGATATCACCAATCGCCACCGACCATTCCGGTTGAGCATAAGCATATTTTCGTTTCACACCATCAATGGTTTGGTTGGTAATCCCCGCCAAAAACTCGACCAAATCATCTTCCTGGCTGGGATTTATTCTGCCCGGAATGATGGTTAGGGATACCGCATCGGTATGCGCCACCATAGGATAGTTTTCAGAAGCGTCAGATGAGTAGATGTTCCCGCGGGTGGGAACAGTGAGCACAAGCTCGAGATAATTTCCATCCGCCAGTTCCGGAAGCATCATGGCTGGATCCCAGTTGATTTTCCACTCACCATTTTCAAGTTGCAGATTCATCAACGTGTCGCGCTCCAGGGTTCCAATCAGATTGGTGGTGTATTGAATGTGATAGCTCACCTGTGCCGCGTTGGTGCTGAGCAAATTGGATAAAACCTTGAACGAAACTGTTTTCATCGTCAGGTCGATCGCGGTTTTCTTGTGTCTGGCAATGAAGTCTTCAAGGCTGTAAGTGGTTTTGGCAGGATACGTTAAATACTCATACATCGCTGCGTAATCCTCAGCCACCCAGTGCTGAAAGTACTCATTAGCGAATTCTTCCACGTTGGGCAAATCATCGCGCGAGACTTTTGGGCTGGGCAAGGTGACCGTATTTTCCGGAACGATAGTTTCTGTAGCTGGATTAGTTCCGTTGGATTTACAGGCGCTAAGTAAAAAAGTAAAAATGACAAAGAGAATGATTATTCGTTTCATAGGGACCGCTCTGTTTCACGTTGGCATTGCACGTTTTGTAGAATAGCCGGGTAATAACAACAGGTTGCTTTGGTATAGCTTTGACAAGCTTCAGGTAAGTTCACGGGCAATGGCAAAGCTTTCTGTTCAAACAAACGATAAAGATGACACAAAGGTAAGCCCATCACATTGGCATAACAACCTTCAATGCGCGCCACGGGATTAAAATCAGTATCCTGAATAGCATATCCACCAGCTTTGTCGTGGTAAGTAGCTTTATATATGTAGGTAGCTTGCTCTTCTGCTGTCCAATCGCGCATATAAACAACGGTTTCACAAACTGATTGCAAGGTTTCGCCACTCGAGATATCCCACAAAACCAAACCGGTATAAACCCGATGAGGGTTGCCACGCAGCGTGGATAGTGTCTGCTCAGCTTCCGCGTCATCAGATGGTTTCCCGAGAAGCGCGTCGTTAATCTCCACAATCGTATCCGCGGCAAGCAGAATCTCACCGGCGTAAGAAACGACATGTTCAGCTTTAGCCTTTGCCAAAGTTAGAACATAGTCGCGGGTACTTTGTTTACCCTTTTTAGGTTCCAAAAAATTACCCGGACGGGTTTCAAAAGGCATACCCATCAAAGCCAAAAGGTCCTTCCGTCGCGAAGAAGCGGAAGCCAAAATCAACTTAAGTTTGTTATCCATACTTGAAAATGATTCTAACATGAATCAGGGTCGCCAGTAATTCGCGCGGTCAACGCCCTGCTTTTTAGCTGTTATCCGCTTTGATCTGAAAGCTGTCAAAATCAGCTGCCAGATAGGTATTGGGAAAAACGGCCTGCGCTTCTGCCAGAATGGCTTCGTCCCTGTATCGCCGCGACACATGGTTTAGAATCAGCATCTTCGCGCCAGCTTCTTTTGCCAACAAAGCGCTTTGCTCCGCGGTGGAATGGCCAAATTGCTGCGCCATTTCGGCCTCTTCATTCAGATAAGTGGCTTCGGTTACAATCGCGTCAGCATCTCGCAAATAGTCTGTTAGCTTGAATGGTTTGCCGACATCACCCACAACAGCCAACTTCGTACCAGGTCTTGCCTCGCCCAAAACCATTTCCGGAGTGATAACTCTTCCATCCTGCAACGTTATCGGGTTGCCCTGCACCAAATCCTTGCGCCAGGGTCCGGGTGGAATATGGAGTGCTTCAGCCACATCAGCCAAAAAGGGACGGTGAGGTGCCTCTTCAAACACAAAACCAAGCGATGCAGAGCCACGATGTTCCACAGGAAAAGTGCTTACCTGAAATTTTTCAGTTCGAAAAAACACGCCCGGACGAATCTCAATTAAATTAAGTGGCATTCCGGGATTCTGTCCGCGTAAAACGACGCCGAACAGCAGGTCATGCACACGGTCAAGCGTGTGACGGGTACCATAAATATTAACTTCTTCAATGGCCTCCCAACGCATGAATGTGGAAAGCAAACCTGCCAGCCCTAAGATATGATCGAGATGTCCATGCGTAAGCAGAATATGATTCAGCCGCTTGAAGCCAATGCCCGAGCGCAAAATCTGGCGTTGAGTACCTTCACCACAATCCACCATAAAGCGATACTCATCGTGCATCACCACCAATGAAGACAAACCCCGGCGTATGGATGGCGCCGAGGCCGAGGTGCCTAAAAAGACAAGGTCGAACAAACTTTGAACTCCCTCTTATTATTTTCCGCCGGTCAATTGCTTCATAACACTAAAGGCGTTCAGACCCATTTTTATGCTATCCGACCCTGAAAGAGGGAAACGTCCTTGATTAGCTTCCATTTCCTTTACCAGGTTTTGTGCCATTTTCAAACCGACCACCGCGCCAACCAAAGCGCCAGCGATGATAATCAACGTTTTTCCAGTTTTGTTCATTTTTATCCTTCCGGGTTCATTCGATCTTTAAAGCTTTTTCCGACTTGTCTTACTTTTGTGCCCATTTCCTGCATCTTTAATAAAGGCTCAACCGTGCCATCGGCTACTTTGCGCGCGCCTTCTTCCACTTTAACAACGCCACCGAGAGCCATTTTGCCATATTTGGGCAATTCGTGATTTAACTTATACAATCCATCAATAGCCTTCACCAATACCCATATCAAAAGCAATCCAATCAGCAAAGCCAAAAAGAGAACGATAATTAAGGTAACTTGTCCGGCCTTATAGCCAGCGCCTGTTGGGTCTTTCACTGCTGAAACAATCGCCACAGCCAAAACCGCCAGCAATAGCACGCCAGTGATGATAATAGGCAAAATAATCTGCCTGAAGCGTTGTTTCTTCTGACGCTCCTGGGCTTCATTATGCATGAGTTCAACTTTTAAATGCGTTTTATCGTCCATACTCTCATTTTAGCATGATATGCTCAGCTTTTCATCCCATAATCCAAGGATTTTTAGCTTTTTCCAATTTCACAAATTTCCGTTCTTTTAATGTATAATGGGATTAATAAAAAAATACACGCATGGGTTCTGTAAAACACAGTTAAAAGTGCCCATGGTAACGAAATCGCAGAGCGATTTGTTTGGCAGTTTTATGCTGAGCCAAGGCTCAGTTTAGATTTTGGAATTGAATTAAGCGAATGCTTACGAAACAGTATTTTAGAGACGCGGACGTTTTAAACACAGGATGGCAATAGCTGATCTCTTAATATTGTTGTACTTTGAACGATAAAGCATCTCTGGGTTCCAAAGCCTGGATTAATACTTCCTGAACTGCCCACATTAGCGCGGCCCTTTTTCAGCAATTTCGCAGCCATGGCACACCATGGCTGTTTGATTAATATGACAAGAGAGATAACCGCGATCACCCCTCAAAAACGTAATGCTCAAAGGTTGAACATCAGCCTGGATGGTGAGTACGCTTTTAGCCTTGATCGCATGACCGCCGCCTGGCTTAAAGTCGGACGCAAGCTGAGTGCGCAAGAGATAGAAAATCTGCGCGAAAAAGATGAACGCGAGGTCGCTTACAACCGCGCCTTGCACTACCTTAGCTTTCGTGCCCGCTCTGAAGACGAATTGCTTGGTTATCTGTCAGACAAAGGCTTTAGCGAAACCCTTTCTCAAAACGTCATAGACCGACTCAAAGATGAGCACCTGATCAGCGATACGCGCTTCGCCTCAGATTGGATCGAAAACCGCGTTAGCTTTAGGCCACGCAGTCAGACCCAATTAAGGTTTGAACTGCGCCAAAAAGGTTTGCAAGAGGACGTCATCGAAGACGCTTTGCAAAACGCCCATCTGGACGACATCAAACTCGCCATAGCAGCTGGCACAAAACTGGCAAGGAGATATACAGGTCTCTCATGGCTTGACTTTCGTCAAAAGATGAGCGCCGCCCTGGCACGTCGTGGTTTTAGCTACGAAACCGCCAGAACGGTCACCAAACAACTTTGGGACGAAATGCAAAAACAGAATACAACGCGTGACCACTAATGGAGCACAGATAATAATGTTTGAACTTTTTAAAACCTATGAATTTTATATTTGGCTTGGTATAGCCCTGCTGATCGGTGCCGCGATAGCTACCATTATCGTTACTACTGTACGCAACAACCGTGATATCCGTCTCAAACGCACTGCTGATGACATCATCGCCGCCGCTACTGAAGAAGCCCGCCTGGTCCAACTGGAAGCCAAAGATGACGCGCTCAAAATCACGCGTCAGGCCGAAAACGAACTGCAACAAAGGCGCAGCGAACTCAACAAGGAAGATGACCGCCTGGTCAAACGACGTGAAGAACTCGACCGCCGTTTTGACCAAATGCAACAGCGTGAAAGCTCGCTCAACAAACGCCAAAGCAGCATCGACAAACGCGCCAATGAAATTGACAGCCTCTACGCCGAACGCATCAACGAACTGCAACGCGTGGCTGAACTCACCATTGACGAAGCCCGTGATATTTTGCTGGCAGAAGTTGAACGCACCGCCCGCAACGATATGGCAAGCATCATCCGCCAGATTGAAAACGAAGCCCGCGAAACCGGCGATGAAAAAGCACGCGAGCTCATTGCTGATGCTATCCAACGCGTTGCCTCAGACCAGGTTGCCGAAGTCACTACATCGCTGGTCAGTTTACCAAATGAAGAAATGAAAGGTCGCATCGTAGGACGTAACGGACGCAACATTCGCAGTTTCGAGCAAGCCACAGGTGTGGACGTTATCGTGGATGACACTCCCGAAGCGGTTACTATTTCCTGTTTTGACTCCGTTCGCCGTGAAATCGCGCGCCGCACACTCACACGCCTGGTGCAGGATGGCAGAATCCACCCCGCATACATCGAGAAAATTTTGGCGGAAGAACGCGCCGAAATGGACAAAGATATCATCAAAGCCGGTAACGAAGCAGCTTATGAAGCCACAGTGCACGGTTTACATCCCGAAATCATTAAAAAATTAGGTCGGCTTAAGTTCCGCACCTCCTATGGCCAAAACCAATTAGCACACGCGGTTGAAACAAGCAAAATCGCCAGTGTCTTAGCCTCTGAATTAGGCGCCAACGTTGAAATCGCCAAGGCTGGCGCTTTGCTGCATGACCTTGGCAAAGCCATGGATCACAATACCGATGGCACCCACGCCCAAATCGGCGCGGAGTTTGCCAAACGCCATGGCGTGAGCGCTGCCGTGGTCAACATCATCGCCTCGCATCACCATGAAGTCGACCAGACCTCAGTTGAGGCAGTTATCGTCGAAGCCGCGGACGCCATCTCGGGTGCCCGCCCCGGCGCGCGCCGCGAAGACCTTGAGCAATACATCAAACGTCTCAAAGCGCTTGAAAATATTGCTAACGAACACAAGGGCGTTGAATCCAGCTTTGCCATTCAAGCCGGCCGCGAGGTGCGCATTATTGTCAAGCCCGAAGAGGTCGATGATTTCGAGGCGCATCAGTTGGCTAAGAACATCGCCAACGAGATTGAGGAGACCTTGCAGTATCCTGGTCAAATCCGCGTGACGGTCATCCGCGAAACCCGCTCAGTCAGTTACGCGAAATAAAAATACTTCAAAAGCCCCTTAACCGGGGCCTTTTGTTAGAGTAATTTACACGGAGGAACTATGAAAACAAGCCTAACCTGGTATGGACATGCCACACTTGGTCTCAATGTGGGTAAATATCAGCTATTAATAGACCCCTTTTTTACTGGTAATCCCACCGCTGCTATCAGCGTGAATGAAACCCACGCTGATTACATCCTCATCACGCATGGGCATGGTGACCATGTCGGCGACGCACAGAGCATCGCCAAACGTGACAACGCGACAATTATCAGCAATTTTGAAATAAGCAACTGGTTTGAAGCGCAAGGTTACCAAACCCACGCGCAACATCTGGGCGGTGGCTATCAGCACCCCTTTGGTTACCTCAAGCTCACCCTGGCACTACATGGCTCCGCTTTACCCGATGGTAGCTATGGTGGCAACCCGGCCGGCTTTTTACTCACCACACCTGACGGGAAGAAAATTTACATGGCGGGTGATACCGGTTTATTTGGCGATATGACATTAACCGGTGATGAGGGTATAGACCTGGCAGTCATCCCCATCGGAGATAACTACACTATGGGCCCCGATGACGCCTTGCGAGCGGTTAAACTTTTGCGCCCCAAAGTAGTCGTGCCTATACATTACAACACCTGGCCCCTTATCGAGCAGGATCCCCAAACCTGGAAAGCACGGGTTGAGGCTGAAACCAACACAAAAGTTGTCGTGCTCAAGCCTGGTGAGAGCCTTGAATTAGACGCGTAAAAGCTATAAGTAAAAATGCTCAAAACGAAAAGGAGGCCTCTCTGCCTCCTTTTTTGATATTAAGAGTAACTCCTCTGTCAGGCTCTGCGCGAGCGGAGCATATAAATGAGAAGTCCAATACCCGCAGCCAGAATAACCAGCCCTAACACGAAAACGGGCCAAAGCCTGGTATTAGCCGCGGTTTCCTGTTCCGATGCAGCTGGGGTTGCTTCCTGCGCGCCGAAGTCGATGGTCAGCGTTTCGCCCGACACAACTGTGATGGCATGGGTAGTAGCAGTTGTGCTGTTAAATCCATCCGGCACAGCGATTGAAATATTGTACTCACCCGGTGGCAATTGTTCAAAACACATCGGTTTGGTGGTTTCCGGATCACCTGCCACAGTCGTACCCACACGCGAAACGGTACCAACGCGGTCGTTAATACTCACTTCGCCACCATACAAAAAGCTTTCGCCCTCAGTCCGCATCCCGTTACCATCCAGGTCGTGGAACAGCACAATGCAGATCTTGCCGGTATCCAACATAGCGGTCGGCTCCGGTTCAATAACAGCCGGTGGCTGGGTGGGTTGCGTTTCTTGTGGAGGAACAGTAGGCTGTTCGGGCAGCGGTGTAGGAGTCGGGGGAACAGCGGTTGCCGTAATGATAGCAACCAGAAGCTTCATGCCCGGATAAATAACACAGCTATCATCCAAAATGCCACTGTTCAAGCGAATAAGTTCTTTGACATCAATTTTATATTTCTCCGCGATATTCCAACATGCAAAGTCTTCTGCGGTCACAGTATGGTAAACATGGCCTTCAGCATCTGGTGTGGGGGTTTGAAAGGCGGTGTCCTGAGCATTAACGCTACCCACCCGCGCGACCATTATCCCAAACAAACTGAATATCACGCAAATCGAAACAACAACTGCCACAAACTCAAGCTTGTTTTTCTTTTTCATAGCAATCTCCTGTTTAAAAACCAGTTCTTATCCTTTGATTATATCATTGACTGAAAATGCCATAAATTTATCCTCATCAAACAATATCAGTTTGGACCTGTTTAATTTCCAAACACGTTAGGGGCAATGGCTAAACAGTCTGGTAGCTAACCAGTTCATCCTCCATTATAATAATCACATCAACAACCTTAGAGGTACAGTATGCAAAAATTCCTTTTTTATGCGATGGCAGGAGAAAAGATGTGTTTTCAGCATATTTTGCTCAACGCGCTGGATCTTAGCGATGGTGGCGCTGAAGTGAAGATTATATTTGAAGGACAGTCGGTTAAATTACCTGCCATGCTCACCGAAGAAGGCAACAAGCTTTTCCAAAAAGCGCTCGATAAAGGCCTGATTGCCGGCATCTGTCTGGCGTGTTCGCGCGCCTTGGGCGTATATGAGCAAAACCTCGCCACCGGACTCCCCATGCTGGACGACATGATGGGTCATGCGGGTATGCGCCCCTTTACTGAGATGGGCTATACCGTCATCAGTATGTAACTGGAACACCATTGTTCGTGCGTCAAATGACCCTTTGAATATGGTCTAATTGCTGACGAAATGACTCTGCCCCGGATTAATCGGTTTTTGAAACTCTTTGTTGTGCTTTTGGCATGTCCGTTTTTGGTTGCCTGCCAGGCTACGGAGACAACGCCTTTAGAGCCGACATCCACATCAGCGCCCACGCAAACGCCTGTTCCGAGCGCTACCATCAACTGGTTCCCTGCCACCGCGACCAAATCAAGCCCCACTGAAACACCCGTGTCGATTCAAATCAGCCCGGAACCCCCAACGGGGAATGACATTCTCATCGAGGATGATTTTAGCGATGAAACCCTCTGGCAAACACGCAACGAAGCAGATGCCAGGATCAGTTTCGAACCAAACGCGCTCTCGGTTGTCGTCTCTGGCGAAAAGACGGAAGCCAGTAGCATCAGCACACATACTTTACCGGACACTTTTTTTCTCGAGGTCACGATCGAAACCACGTTATGTTCCAATGACGATCAATATGGCATCATCTTTTGGCGCAACAGCAGCTCGGGTACCTATCGCTTTTGGGCAAATTGCCAGGGGCAGATTATGGTAGACAAAGTCCTGCCGGAGGGCACAACACGCCTCGTCAACTGGGAAAGCGCCCGAAAGTTTATCCCAAACGCGCCAGCGCGGAACGTTTTTGGCATTCAGTCCGGAAAGGGTCAGTTAGACTTTTTTATCAACGGCACCTACCAGTTTAGCATTCAGACACGCGCGAATCTTGAAGGCGCGCTTGGCGTGATTGCGCAAACAGCCAGCGATGCTGACTTAACCGTGCGATTCTCGAACCTGATTGTCTCGAAACCCGAGTCATAATTTACCTTTAGCGATATAATGACACAAAAGGCAAGCTTAATCAGCTTGTAAAATACCCGGAGGACGGTAATGTCAGATAATCTAAGCATCTTGATTCCCATGGCAGGTTTAGGTTCGCGCTTACGCCCCTTAACCTGGAGCAGACCCAAACCTTTGCTCTCGCTCGCCGGAGCTACCGTGTTGGATCATCTTTTGGCGATGTTCAAAACCATCCCTAATCAAGATGAAATCGAATATATTTTTATTATGTCTCCCGGGCAAGAACCGATAATCAAATCTTTCATGCAAAAATTTCACCCCGAGAAAAATGTGCAATATGTGGAACAGCGCACCATGCGTGGCCAGTCAGACGCGCTATGGCAAGCCCGTTCTTACATGGATGGACCCACATTAGCCATCTTCTCCGACACGCTCATTGACAGCGACTTTAGTGGCTTGCAAAACGAGACCGCCGACGCCATCGCCTGGGTGAAGCCCGTGCCGGACCCGCGCCGTTTCGGTGTTGTGGAAGTTGACCACACTGGCTACGTGACTCAACTCATAGAAAAACCAAACGAAATGCACAACAACCTGGCAGTGGTAGGATGTTACTACTTCAAAGAAGGCAAGGATCTTACCAAAGCAATCAAAGAACAAATGTCGCGTAATATTTCACTCAAAGGCGAATATTACCTGGCAGACGCGCTGAATCTTATGCTTGAAGAAGGCTGTAAAATGCGTGTTGAACAAGTGAACACCTGGCTCGACGCGGGTACCTCTGCGGCTTTACTGGATACCAACCGTCATCTGCTGGAGAACGGTCGCGACAACATCAAAGACGGGCTCACCCTCGAAGACTGTGTCATCCGTCCGCCTGTTTTCATCCATCCCGAGGCCCGGGTGAGCGGCTCAATTATCGGGCCCTTCACCTCTATTGGCGCCAACTGCGTGGTGCAAAACAGCTCTGTTAGCGATTCGATCCTCAGTCCGGGCGCTCATGTGAGCAATTCACACCTTGACGCTTCGCTCATCGGCTATGATTGTGTTATCAACTCATTAAGTGGCAAATTTAACCTGGGAGATAATTCCTGGGCGAGCTCTTAAGCAAGACAAAAAATAATTTTACAAAGGAGATTAGATGATTGATTTCATAAATCCACGCGTTACTGGTTTAAAACCTTCCGGCATTAGAAAATACTTCGATATCGCCCTTACCATGGAGGATATCATCTCGCTTGGTTTAGGGGAACCTGACTTTACCACACCACAACCCATCGTTGAGGCTGGTATTCGCGCGCTCAAAGAAGGCGCTACCCACTACACCGCGAACCCAGGACTTTTGGAGCTGCGCCAGGAACTCGGCGCGCATTTGAACAATCTCTACAAGGTCAATTACGCGCCTGATGAAATTATCATTACCGTGGGCGTTTCCGAAGCGCTTTACCTCACCTGCACAGCGATCTTGCAACCTGGCGATGAGGTCATCATTCCAACGCCGGCGTTTGTCTCCTACGAACCGGAAATCAAACTGGCCGGAGGTGTGGTTGTTGAAGTCCCAAGCCATGAAGAAAATCTCTTCGTTCCCAAAATTGAAGATATTGCCACCGCGATAACCGAAAAGACCAAAGCCATTATCCTCACCTACCCCAACAACCCCACCGGCGCGGTAGCCAGCAAAGAAACCTTGCTGCAAATCGCGGAACTTGCCAAAAAGTATAACTTCCTGGTGATTGCTGATGAAGTTTACGACCGTCTGGTTTACGGACAAGAGCATGTTTGTTTCTCCTCGTTGCCCGAGATGAAAGACCGCACCATTCTTTTGGGTGGTTGGTCAAAATCTTACGCTATGACAGGCTGGCGTTTGGGTTACGCCTGCGCCCATCGCGATATCATCAGCGCGATGGTGCGTGTGCATCAGTTCTCAGTCATGTGCGCGCCCATCATGGCGCAATATGCCGGTCTGGAAGCTTTGCGTGTTGGCGAGCCTTACGTGCAGGAAATGCTTGCTGAGTACGACCGCCGCCGCAAGCTGATTGTGGATGGGTTCAATGCCCTGGGTATGCCCACTTTTGAGCCCAAAGGCGCTTTTTATTGCTTCCCGCGCATCTCCGGCTTTGGTGTGAGCGATGAGGAGTTTTGTATGGGATTACTCAAAGAAGAAGGCGTGGTCATCGTGCCTGGCGATAGCTTTGGCGATGCGGGTATCGGCTTCGCGCGAGCTTCCTATGCCACATCTTATGAGCAAATCGAAAAGGCACTTGAGCGCATCGCGCGTTATGTCAAAAAGTTTGGTTAAAAAAGAAGGTGTTGCTTAAAGCGACATTTTGCGATATGGTTAAAGTGCTTAACACGCGAGGAGATATGGGACAAAAAACCTTCTCAATTCAATGCTTCAACACAGGCTTGTGCCATTCTTCGCGTACAGTTCTTTCTTTTTTCAACACAAAACCCTATAAAGGAGAATAATATATGTCAGAAAACACTAATGCTTTTACTATGGCGCAAGCTCAATTTGACAAAGTGGCTGATCAACTCGGACTCAGCCAGGAAATCCGCGATATGTTGCGCTGGCCACTGAAAGAATTCACCGTCCGCATCCCTGTTCGCATGGATGATGGCAGCCTGCGGGTCTTCACCGGCTTCCGCGTGCAACACAATGATGTGCGTGGCCCCAACAAGGGCGGTATTCGCTTTGCAGCCGGCGAAACCATCGACACGGTCCGTGCATTGTCAATGTGGATGACCTGGAAAACAGCCGTCGCTGAAATTCCTCTCGGTGGTGGTAAAGGTGGCGTAGATGTTGACCCCTCAACCCTTTCCGATGGCGAAAAAGAACGCCTCGTTCGCGGTTACATCCGCGCGCTCTGGAAAGAACTTGGCCCACGCATTGACGTGCCCGCTCCCGATGTTGGCACCAATGCCCAAATGATGGGCTGGATGATGGACGAATACAGCGCCATCGTTGGTCAATATACCCCTGGTGTTATCACTGGCAAACCCCTTGGTGGTGGCGGATCTGAAGGCCGCACCGAAGCCACCGGTTTTGGTGTCTGCATCAACATTCGCGAAGCCATGAAACACCTCGGCATCAACCCCAAAGAAACCAAAGCAGCCCTGCAGGGTTTTGGTAACGTTGGTCAATATGTTGCTGTCGGTTACCCCAAATACGTTGGTGGCAAAGTCATTTGCGTGTCCTGCTGGGATCGCGATGATCGTAAATCCTACACCTTCACCAAAGAAGATGGCATCGATGCCATGTTCCTTAAGAGCATCACCGATCAATATGGCACCATCGACAAAGAAAAAGCCAAAGCGGCTGGTTATCTGATTGAAGACGGCAATGCCTGGATTTCCAAGGACGTTGACGTTGTCGTGCCCGCCGCTCTTGAAGGCCAGATTACCGGCGAAACCGTGCACAAGATTCATGCTAACGTAAAGATGGTTGCCGAAGCCGCCAACGGCCCCACAACCCCCGAAGCCGATAAAGTGCTTGCCGAACGCGGTATCTTCCTGGTGCCCGACTTCCTGTGCAACGCTGGTGGTGTGACTGTTTCCTATATGGAAGGCGTTCAAAACGACCAGAACTTCTACTGGTCACGCGAAGACGTGCTCGAAAAATTAGACCAAAAGATGTCCGCTGCTTTCGCCTCCGTTTTGGGCATGGCTCTGGATAAGAAAGTCTACATGCGCGACGCCGCTTACATGGTTGCGATTGACAAAGTCGTCAAAGCCATGAAACTGCGTGGTTGGATCTAAATAGATGAATACTGATGTGTGACTAAAAGGTCATATATCAGCTTTTGATAAACCAACTAACAATCCCCTTGGTAAATTGCCAGGGGGATTTGTTTTAAGGGATTCTCACCTCAGCTTTTGAAGCCGTGTGCATAACCGCCATGCCATTGATGTCCACATCGAATGGCTTAAAAGTGTCAGTGAGGACGACTCCACGAACGGAAGGTAGCTTCTGCGGTTGGTGAACGTGAAGATGATTTAAAAATGTTCGCTGAGGCGTCATCGCCGAAGCAAAAACAAGCTCCGAATCTGCTCGGCGGGACGCCGGCAGGAGAAAACATTATGTCACCGGTGTCCTCACCGTGCGACAAAAATTCCCTATCATCGGCGTCCACACCGGATGGCTTAAAAATGTCAGCGGAGACGCTTTTTTTGAATTCAATCTGCTCGGCGGGACGCCGGCAGGAGTGTATTTATTGTGCGTTCAGCTCTTGTTTCGAAACGCTATAGCTATCGTTTTGCAACGCAAACCTTATCGTTGCAAAACGATTGAAACGATGAAACGATAAATACTTGTCTAAAGCATTCTGTAAACAGTTCCCCGCCCATTGCCTACACGTTCTATAGCATTTTTCTCAATGAGTCCATTCAGAAGCCTAATGGCTTTCGGTTTGCTTATTCCCAATTGGCGCTCAATATCAGGACGACTTAATTCAAAGTTTTCTGTAAGTAAGGCGTAGACTTCACGTTCATCAAATTCCAAAGAACTGGAATCTCGAAGTAAAGGCAAAACAACTGCAATTGTATTCGGATAAATTCTAAAGCCCGGCTTAACAAAGCTTTTCTCATAAGCTTGCATAATACGTAATATGCCAGTACCAAATTGTTCAATAATATCGAGCCTGTAGAATACACCAGCGATGATGGGATTTCGCAAAAGCGTGATCTGTCCTTGCAGATATTCCAGTTCTGAAAGGCCAACCGGCAGTCCTCCGGGAGATGTGATTTCCAATCGGTCTTTGTAAAGCAAAACGCGGATTGGCGCGTTGATATCCCACACACGATGCACAACCGCATTCGCCAAGGCCTCTCTGATGGCTTTCAAAGGAATTGTTTCTACGCGTTCACGTCGTCCGCCAACGACCTGCTCATATCGGTATTGGCTATGAATGAATTCCAGTGCCTGGTCATATTGTTCCAGAATAGAGCTGTCTTTCAAAATGTACCGCTCGTGAAATATATCAATGGTATCGCCCATTCTTGCTATATCAATACCCGGATGACGATTATCGTCCGAAAGTAGCATCGCGGCATGGTTGAAGCCGTTTTTGTCAGTATACAGTTCAAGTGTTTTTAGGATATCCAAATTTAAGCTCTTGATGCCTAACTTTTCAATTAATCGTTGCTCGAGGTATGTAAAATGAAGTTCCTGGTTTATGGCGGGTAGTTCTTCATAATTTTTATTCATCCCCTCTAAAATAAGACGCTGCAATTCTACACGGTCCACCGCAACCGTTGATGTATCAGCCCGTTTGTAGGCTTTGTTTTTGTAAAGATAAGGTTTGGATTCGCCAGCTTTCACATGCAGGGTAACAACCTTTGTGGAAGCATTAATCGTAAGTTCAAAATGTGGTACGGGTTGGATGGCATCATTAATCTGATTTTCAATAGAAAGGCAAACTTGTTTTGGATTGTCAAGTCCGATAATACCGCCGTCATCTGTTCTTCCGAACTCAATACTTCCCCCATCATAATTAGCAAAAGCGCTAACTGTTTTCAAATAGCTGGTTGAAGATGCATCCTGTTTAAATTCCAATTTATAGTTTTCTTGACTGTTCATTTTTTAACCTTTCCGCACAATAAATATTGTAACGCAAAGCCTATCGTTTTGCAACGCAAACGTTATCGTTGCAAAACGATTGAAACGATGGAACGCAAAACATTCTGTGCGCTTGTGCAAAAGTTCGCTGTGAGTTTTTTGTGTATTTCTCGCTTTATAAACCGAAGCAAACTACCTTTGTGCTCCCCATAGTGTTTTGTTTTACAATAATGCAGGATGTAAAACTTATGAATAATAACAAAGCGCTTATTGAATGTGAGCGCATGTCAATAAAGGTCAAGACGATTGATTTGATGCGTGAAAAGGATGGCATCAGCCTTTACGGAATGCAAAGCCTGAATGGTGACCGATATGTTCTCAAGTTTTTTGATAACGAGACGTATCGGCGTGAGATAATTCATTATCAACAACTTCAGTCGGTGGGTGTTCCAACTATTTCAGTCATCGCGTCTACCGAAAAAGCACTTTTAATGGAAGACTTGCGTCATAGCGATACCTGGCGGCTTGGCAAACCGGAAGATATGCAATCTGAGAAAATCGCGAGTGTTTTGGCGGAGTGGTATCAAAAGCTTCATGGTTTGGGCAAAACCCTGGCTAACGATCCAACACTGAACTGGTATTCCGAACTGGACTTCTTCTCGCGCGAAGGATTCGGCTTGGTGCAAACGCGCACACAAAGCCAGGATGCTGAACCTTGGCAAACCCTGGATGGTCTCATTGACCCTATTCTCGCGCGCATTCGAGCGATCCCCAAAACGCTGACCTATAATGATTTTTATTACGTCAATCTGGCAGTAGCACGCGATGAAAAAAGCGCCTTGATGTTTGACTACAACCTGCTTGGCGTTGGCTTTCCGGTTATGGACGTGGGCAATGTTTGTGCCTCGCTGAGCCCTTCAGCTGCTGAAGCTTTTAAAGTGAGCTATGGAGCTCTAAACCCAGAAGAAAAGTTGCTCAATGAGATTATCAGCCCGCTAACAACGCTGGTTATCGGTGCCCAGCGCGAAAAACTTCCGGCATGGTTTGATGAAGCCCTGGAAGAAGTAATCAGCCCTGAATTTTTGGAAAAGCTAAAACGCTTTGAGTAGTATTAAGTTTTTTTTGGGGATAGTTACAGCATTGTAATTTTTATAATTCGCCATGCGCAAGTATAAACTCCAATCGTTGAGGCGTCTTGCTAAAACAAAAAAGGCGCTCATTCGCGCCAAAAAAAAATTACTAATGCCTTGAAGATTTAAGAAAATAAGAAGACTAACTTACAGCCTCGATAGACACTTCCGGGAAGAATTGGCGAATCGTGCCAGCCACCCAGCCCTGTAGCGTTTGCTCAGAAAGGTGACAGCTCTCACATGCTCCGCCCAAACGCACTTTTACAGTGTTACCATTAATTTCAACCAATTGAACGGTGCCATGATGGTATTGCTCGATATACGCGCTGATCTGTTCAATTAAGCCCGCGATTTGTTCATCACGCGAGAAATCGGGTTCTACATGAATTTTCATTTGGAAGTCCTTTCTGAAACTATTTTATCACAGCCATGAGCTTTGGAGTGCGCAAAATTTCCTATTCCGTGGATAAGCGGCAGGTCGCGCCACCGTCCACAATCACACTTTGACCGGTCATAAAGCTCGATTGGCTGTTGTCCGCCAGAAAACAAATGACCGAAGCGATTTCTTCAGGCAGACCGATGCGCCCGTTCACTGTCTTGGCTGCCAATACAGCCATCTGCTCTGCTTCGGGCAATTCACCTTCGCGACCGCGCCTCATACCCGCGCGCAACATGGGCGTATCCACCGCGCCTGGCAAAACCGCGTTCACCCGGATATCATCTGCCGCGAATTCAATCGCCATCGCCCGAGTCAAAGCCAAAATGCCACCTTTGCTGGCGGCATATGCCGCGATGTTAGCGGAAGTTGCCACGGCGTGCACCGAAACGACATTGACGATGGCACCCTTGGTCGCTTTTAGCCAGGGGTGTGCCTTCTGCGCCATCAAAAATGCCGGACGTAAGTTAGTCGCCATGACCGCGTCCCATTCTTCGACCGTGGTTTCAAGCAAAGGTTTGGTGATTTGGTAAGCGGCATTGTTAACCAGAACATCCAGACGGTCGCAATACGCGCGCAAGCGCTCAAAGATAAGCTCAAAAGAGTCAAGTTTGGTCAGATCAACCTGGATATAAAGCCCATCAACGGGAAAGTCAGATGCTTTTGGGGAACGCCCAACACCAATAACACGATAGCCACGTTCAGTAAAGGCTGTTACTGTTGCTTTACCAATACCGCCAGAAGCCCCTGTAATAAGAACTGTTTTAACTTTCTCAGCGTTCATTCTTAATCACTTTCCTATTCTGACCTGTAATATCAAGTCGGTTATACTAAGTCGTTCTATTTTTCCAAACGCTTAAGGCTTTCAATATCGCCCACGGGAATATCCAGGCCTATCAATAAGTTGCGGATTGAATTCCAATGCACACGTTCCCAGTAATAGGGACTGCTGTTGGTGTTGTGTGGCGAGAGCAAGACATTGTCCATCTTAAGCAGGGGGCTGTTTTTGGGCAAAGGTTCAAATTCAAAAACGTCCAATGCCGCGCCACGCAATTTGCCATTTTGCAACGCGTCAATCAAATCCTTCTCCACCACCACGGGACCCCGCGATGCGTTCACCAAAACCGCGCTGGGTTTCATCCAGGATAGCTTTTCCGCATCCATCAGGCGGTTTGAGCTCGGCGTTAGCGAAGGGCACAGACACACATAATCGGATTGCTCCAGCAGACTGCGCAGGTCGGTCATCTCAACCCGGTTTTCAAGCACAAAATCCGGCGCGATTTCCACAATATCGTAACCCAGAAGGCGCGAACCAAAACCGCGTACGCGTCGCAGGACGGCCTTGCCGATATTGCCCACGCCAATCACACCAACCGTGCTCTCGCTCAGAGTATGGCCTTTGATCTTCTTCCACTCGCCACGTTTCATGGCATCGTCCATCCAGGGCAGGTTGCGCGCGAAGCATAAAAGCGCGGTCAGCACACTTTCAGATACGGGTACTGTGAAAGCGTTGGGGGTGTTCAGCACCTGAATACCCAATTCGCGGGCCGCATCGAGATTAATCGAGTCAATGCCTGTGCCCCATTTGGCAATCACCTTCAGGCGTGGCGTGCAAGCTTTCAGAACTTCGGGCGTGTAGCGATCATCGCCACAAATCGTGCCATCAAATTGCCCGGCATAGGGCATAAGCGCGTCCGCTTCCATACGTTCTTCAACTTCAGGCACAATCACTTTTAGTCCAAAACTTTCCAAAACAGGAATAAAGCGGTCTAAAAAGGGAAACATATAAGTTGCAGTAATCAATACTGTTTTCATTTATCCTCACTGTGCGCTTGCTGTTGCGTCATTAACGCTTCAGCCACGCTAAAGTCTATTTCTTCATCAATATCCCAGGCTTCCTGCGCCTCAATCTCGAACATCATTGGCTTGTAGCCAATACGATTGCGTCTTTTCACCAGATTTTCACGGGTGAAAAGGTAAATGCAGGAGTTTTCCTCATAGATTGGGGGCAAATCTTGGGTGCGTAGGAGTACATTCGGGTCATGGTTAACTGCCTGGGTGTTGGCATCCCACAAACGGGTTTGCAAACGGGTTACACCAAACAGGGAGTCATATTCGGGCCAGTTGGCACGCAACCGGGCAATCGCTTTTGAGACTGTTGAAGCTTTCAGAAGCGGATTCGTGCTGTGGGTCTGCAAATAAAGATCCGCGTCAATCTGTTGGGTATCGTAAACCAGGATATCGTTCATTGGGAGCGTATCCGCGCGCATATGCTCGGGACGCAAGAGACGTTTCACCTCTGGATAATCACGTTCCAGACCCTCAAGAATGACGGGCGAATCAGTATCGACCAAAACACTGTCGATTTCCGGGCAAGTCAAAAGCGTTTCGATGATATGCGCGTATAGCGGTTTACCACACATGAGGCGATAGTTCTTTCCAACAACGCGCACTGAATCGTGGCGCATGGGCACCAGAGCAACAATCTTATCGAGAGTCATCGGCATCCTCCTTCAACATAAAATCGCCATCCGACAGTATGCCTTCAAGCAAAGTCTGAACAGTGGGAGAATTCTCAGGCAACAGATTTTGCCAGTCAAAGTCCTTGAGCATAACATAGCCCTTCCAGTATTTATCTTGCTCGAAAAAGGCATCAAAGACCAGGGATGAACGGTAAAGCTGATAGTATAGAAAGCGTCTGGCGTTGGTTTTGTGTTCCTCGGGTGCCGAAAGGCTCTCGGCGTGCAGAAATTCCTGCAGGGTTTGGTCATAAGCTTCACGGCTGGAAGGAAAATGTACCACGTTTGAGGCGGTATAACGCGCCTTGCCAGCGGAAAGTACCGTCGCGCCTAAGATAGACGCTTCCATACCTATGGTCGAGTTGTAAATCATCACAAATTTAGCCATGCGAATAAGGTCATAGGAATTGATAAACTCATGCGGTGGAATGAAAAGCACATTCGGCAAATTTTCCACACCACGCGATGTTGCCCAATCGGCAACCGATTCCTCGCTGGCTTTACCCTCGCGGGCCTCATCCGGATGCGCGCGTACCACAAAGAGCGTCTCAGGATGAGCTTTAGCAACCTCAAGCATATTATCAAGCCAGGCGAACATATGCTTAAAAATGAGATTGGCATGTACCTGGCTTGTGTCAAAAATCACGTTGGTAAACACAGGCACAACTTGCTTGAACGCACGCACCTTTTCCAGAAACTCAGGACTGAGTTGGCTCATCTCTGGCCAAAACTGCACACCCGCCATAAAAAAGTCGCCTTCAAAGCGTTTGCGCAGGTAATCATCCAAACGCGCGTTCTGGCTTTCGTTGAGCGTGAAGTCAGATGGAATATCCAAATCATACGCGGTGGCATCGCCATCGGTGAAATAGCCGCTCATAGGTTGCAAACCCACTTCATGGCTAATCACCCGAATACCCCGTTTTTGCGCCAGCCATCTCGCGACACCTTCGGGATAGGTCACGCCATTAAAAACAACCAGGGCGCGGGGATTAAGCTCGTCCAAAGCCATTTCAAAACGCTGCAAAAAAGACCATGCCGAACGAATATAACCCTTATAGATCATCAGAGTCATTTCGTCCGATTTGAGGTGATGCCGACGTAAAATCCAGCGTACGGAAGGCAAAACCAAAGCGCCCAATGGCACATCCAAATGCTCAAAGGTAACGAGCTGGTCGATATCAAGGCCTTCAAGCACGCTTTCCAGCACATGGTCTTCGCTAAAATCAAAATGAATGGTTTGCGAACCTTCAAACAGAATTTCCGATTCCAATACACAGGTATGGCAAGGCGTTCGCAATCTCTCATCCTGGCGATTGGTGCCCAGAACACAGGGTCGCAACCCCCAATGGCACACAAAATGGACCACTGGCACGCCTTGCAGCTCCAGCGCCCAGGCTGTCAGGCGCGAATATGCCGCGTTTAGACTGAGCCGCGAAAGACGGGTTGAGGCGTTAAAAAATAATACCGCTTGCCCCTGCGCAGGTTTCCTATTCGCTTCAACAGTCTCCGTAAGCTTGCGAATACGCGCTTTATTATCAATCTCGTCCAGACTCAACGCGAGCTTATTACGGACTCTTTTAAATAATCCTTCTTTTATCATAACTTACGAATATCGCCTTAGTTTGCTTAGTGAAGACTGCTCACTGTCATAGACCTTCTTGATTCCATCACCCAGGGAACGTTCAGTAACACGAATATACTTCACCAGACGCGTGATGCCCTGAGGCTCCACAGATGCGGATTGGTCGGATCCCCACATCGCGCGGTCAAGCGTGATATGGCGTTCCACCAGACAGGCGCCCATTGCCACCGCCACAGCGGATGTAACCAAACCGACTTCATGCCCGCTGTAACCAATGGGGCAATCATAGAGCGATTTTAGTTTGGGAATCATGCGCAGGTTGAGTTCTTCAGGCGGGCAGGGATAACTGCTGGTGGTATGACATAGCACTAAATTATCAAGCCCAAGGATATCAAGCGCGGTTTGAATTTCTTCCATAGTCGACATGCCCGTTGAAACAATGATCGGTTTGCCGGTTGCCTTATAAGCGCGCAAAAGGTCTTTATCTGTGATGAGCGCGCTCGGAATTTTATGCGCGACAGGATTAAAGCTCTCTATAAATTCGACTGAAGGGATATCCCATTCCGACGCGAACCAGGTAATGCCAATTTCTTTGGCATAGCGGTCAATCTCGGTGTATTCCTCTTTGCCGAATTCCGTCTTGTAGCGGTATTCGATGTAGGGGATGTAACCCCAGGGTGTATCGCGCATTTGATCGCGCTGATGCAAAGGCACACAGATTTCAGGCGTGCGCTTTTGGAACTTCACCGCGTCCATACCGCCTTGTTTGGCAGCCAACATGAGTTGTTTGGCAATTTCAACATCGCCGTTGTGGTTGATGCCAATCTCGCCGATAATATAAGTGGGGTTGCCCTCACCGATTTTTGCATTTCCAATAATAACTTCTTTGGTCATACGCTCTCCATTTATTCTCCAGATACGGCACGCCATTGCGCGATGAGCTTGTCGCAAAGCTCACGCAAAGCACCACGTCCGCCTTTATTTTCAAGTACAAGATCTGCTCTCCTGAGCACTTCCGGGTGTGAATCAGACGGTGCAACAAAAAAACCTGCCACATCTAATGCCGGCAAATCGTTGACATCGTTGCCAACAAAGATCGTTTCTTCAGCGCTCACACCGCGTTTGCTCATTTCTTCACGCAAAGCAGTCGCTTTATCATCAATCGCCTGTAAAACAGGAATGCCCAATTTTTTGGCGCGCTGAGCAACAACCAAATTGCGCTCTTTTGAGATAATTAAACATTCCACAGGCGTTTGCGCTTTCAAAAGACCAAAGCCTAAGCCATCTGAGCGGTCCGCGCGCACGCTTTCGACACCGTTTTCATCAACAATCACACGGTTATCCGTAAAAACGCCATCAAAATCCATCACCAAAAAACGCGGTTTATCAGGAAAAACACGACGTAAATTTGCAGGGTCAACAACTTCATTGGCAAGCCCACGTAAGGTTGCTTCTGCACCTGGCCAGTCGCTGGGAATATCAATATCCACGGTGAATTTGGAATCAATGTAAAGCGGATAGATGACATCACCACTAAGCGATTCTTTTTCAAATATAGATGAAACCCGAATCGCGTCAATATGACCCGTTTGCCAGTACGTTTTTGGCAAAGCCTGGCGTGGCGCGTTATAAGGCTCTTTTATACCTGGCACAGACAGCAAAGGCTTCATTTCGCCACCATCTGATTCAATTGTCCACATCTTGAACGGATTTTGCCCACTTGGCACCACACCACGCACGCTATCCGCTTCGGGATGCGTCAGCAAGACACGCACAGCCTCATCCACCAGATTCCGCGGTCGCACGGGCGACGTAGGGCGGAGTTGCACAATCACATCCGCGTGATAGTTTTCATGTTCCGCAAGCCAATTCAAGGCATGCACAATGACCGGATAATCCGTTGAATGATCCTGGGCGAGTTCCGCGGGGCGCATGAAGGGTACTTCGGCTCCCCACTCACGCGCGACCCGGGCAATGGTTTCATCATCTGTTGAAACAAGAACACGATCCACGCATTCAGAACGCAAGCCAGCCAAAATGCTGTAAGCTATCAAAGGATATCCGGCGAAAGATTTAATGTTCTTGCCCGGGATACCCTTTGAACCACCCCGCGCGGGGATGATAGCTAAAACTTTCTGCTTTTCTACCATGCTGTCCAGCCCCCATCCACGACAAGATTACTGCCAGTCATGTAACTGCTGGCGTCGGAGCACAAGAAGAGCATCGCGGCATCCATCTCATCGATGTTTGCCATACGGCCCATAATCGTTTTCGCGGCATAGTTGCTTGAAAATTCTTCATTATGATTGTTAAACACACCACCCGGCGTAAGCGCGTTCACGCGAATGTTCTTTCCAGCATAGTAAGCTGCCAGATAACGCGTAAAGCCAATGACACCGGCTTTCGCTACGGAATAATCAACAGGCTTAAAAGATACCTGCCCATCAATTTGCGGATAGATACGCTGATCGGGGCCATTGAGTCCGTAGGTTGAGCAAATATTGACGATGCTGCCCTTGCCAGCCTCAAGCATGGCTGGCACGGTAGCCTGGGTTGCCAGGAACATTCCGGTAAGATTGATCTCCAACGTAAAACGCCAGGCTGCTACATCATAGTTTTCAAAAGCGTTTTTGTTTTGCTTACCCAGGTTTTGCGGATCAAATTTAGGATCCATCGCGGCGCTGTTTACCAGAGCGTCAACACTGCCAAAATGCTCCACTGTTTGGGCGACAAGTTGCTTGCACGAGACCGGGTCGGTCACATCCAGAGCAAGAGCTAAAGCGGTGTAGCCTTTATTATGCAGGGTATCAGCGTGGGCTCGAGCAGCATCCAGATTCAGATCAGCCACCACCACGTTCGCCCCGGCTTGCGCTAAAGCCAACGCGAAACGCTTGCCCAACAGTCCCGCTCCGCCAGTTACAAGAGCGGTCTTTCCTCTCATATCAAATTTGTCTTTTACAGTTTTTTCAGTCATGATTCACATTCTACCATTCTACAGCTAAAAGCATACCACCAGCGGCGTTTGAACGCTTTGCAGTCGTCACAATTTGTTGCGCTCTAATGCCATCCTGCAAACTACAATAATCCAGCTTTTCACCACGGCACAAGCTCAGAAATGCACGCATTTCATCCAGATACATGGTGTTGCGCTCAAAGCCTTCGGGAGCCAAAAGCGTTTCGGATGGACGACTATCCGCGTAATGCAGTACCGCGCTGGAGGTGGCATTATCCCACAAGATACGTCCTTTTTCAAAGCTGATATCCAGGGTATGCGAAGGAGGTTTTTGGTAATAATCAAGATGCACACTTGCCATCGCGCCACACGCGAACTTCAGACTGACATCGGCATGGTCTTCCACGCTTAACTCAAGCGCGCTCAGGTTCGCGAGTTGTGCGCTGAGCGATTCCACCTCACCCAGTAACCAACGCAGATAATCAAAGGGATGCGAAAGCGTGTTAACCACCCCGCCTCCCAAATCAGCGCGCGCGGCGTAGGTTTGGCGATAGTCCTCCCAGGGATGCCAATCGGGTAGAAATTCTCCCCAGTGCGCCCTGGCATAGAGAACTTTGCCCAGAGTCTGGGCTTGAATGAGATGTTTGATGGCTTGTAAGACAGGATGATAGCGAAAATGAAAGCCAGCCATAGCACGTTTGTCATGCATGTTTAGCGTTTCTTGCAATTCAGCAAAGCCATCCAAACTATCTGAAACTGGTTTTTCAATTAAGAGGTTCGCCCCGGCTCGCGCGGCAGGCAATGCCACGCCCATATGTAAAGCGCTTGGGTTGGAAATAATCACACCGTCCGGTTTTTGCGCAAGCGCTTCATCTAAATCGGTATAAGTTTTAAAGGCTGTCAACTCGGTATCGTTCAATGTGGATTTGCCTGTACGATAGAGAATAATATCGTTTTCGCCTAAGGCGATTAAGTTTCGCAGATGGCGTCTGCCAATAGAGCCCAATCCAGCAATTAGAATCTTCATCTTATGCGCCCCCGTTGTGGATTTTTTGGTAAAGCCAGTTGGTTAGGCGTTCAGCAAGCCCACGCACTTTGGCGTTACCCCAAATGCCCCGCGCTTTTTGCGTCTGGCTTGTATCACGCACCGAGGCTTGTGTTTGCACGCCATCGCGCTTTGCAAGCGCAGCAACTTCATCATCAATGGCGTTGCCCAAAAGGCGCATGGTCTGCTCGTAAGTGGTCAAGCGCAGGTAGCCCTTGGCGTCGATGCGGTCATCCATCTCAACCATGCGTCCCATCATCAAATTGCTCCAGCCATCTTCGAGCATTTCTTCCAGAGTTTCCAGCAAAACTTTTTTAGGAAGCATCACCTGAAAATGATGCGCTGAAACCCAGGCTTTTAAGCCATTTTGCTCGACCACAATGTCTTCAAGCCCCGCGATTTCGCTTTGATAGCGCTCTTCACTGCGACCGGAATTGTCCATATATTCTTCTTCCCACTTACGCAGGATAAGCTGTCCCCGCTGAACAGCCTGTGGTGCGCGTGCCTCCAAGGCTTCTGCCCACTCAACTGTGGTGTCGCTGCTCATGTTGACACGTTGCTTGATATAAAAGCCAGTTACCGCGCCAACATTCGGGAAGCCATCCAGCAGTGCTAAATGTGCCGGCAACCAACCCGGCAAATGGTAAACATCATCGTCGGTATAGGCAATGACCTCGCCCATCGCCAGTTGTCCAATGCGCCACATGGCGTTGAGCTTGCCAATGTTATGTTTTGAAAGCACCAGGGTATCAATTTTTCCTTCAGCCTGGAGCTCTTTGAGATAAGCAATCAGTTCCGGGCAAGACCCGTTGTCAAAAACCAAAAGCTCATAGACCCCTTCAGTATTTTTGAGGATGCTTTGCAAAGTTAGTTTGGTAACATCCAAACGGTGTTGAAAATATCCGGTAAGGTTAGGAACATGGGTAAGAACCGCCACAGTTACCCGGGGTGGTTCAAAGCCCAGTGTTTTTCCACGGGATGGATTGATGCCAAATCGGGGCATTAGCAACCTCCCTCGTTTTGTCTTTTACGTAAATCAAGCTCCTGCATCGCCATAGCAGCGTCCATTTCCTTTTGACGTTCAAGTTCACGTTTGGCTTGCTCGGGATTTAAGAGCTTGAACAATGCCTGACTGGCACCATAACAGCCCAAATTGAGCAAAGGCCAGTGGACAAGTTCACGCTTTAAGCGCGCCCGACTGCGTGGCATAGGCAAGAGATTACCATTTTCCATGCGTTTGATGCAGTCGTCCAAGTCGAAAATCGCACGACGACCGCCGGCAAGACGAATATTGACGCCCGTTTCAGGCTGGCGATAATGAATTTGCCCGCCTGCCAGGTGACTGTAATCATGATTTTGATGAATGATGTTGATGTCCGTGCTACAGTCGACCGCGGTCCATTTTTCGCGACGTGCCTTGTAAATCATCCAGTTATCCCAGCCTGCTCTGCCAACACGAAAGTCGGGTATCTCCTGAAAGCAAGCCCGTGGGAAAATAAAGTAATCACTGCCCGCGCGGGCGTGGCGATTGCCTTCAGTTTGGGCTTTTTTCAGCAGCTCTGCTTGCCAGCCTGGCTCAAAAGCTAATTCCTCAGTAATGTCTAAATCGTAACGCTGACCAACCAGCAGAAATTTGGGAAGCTGGCTGGCTGCTTTCTTTAGCGCATCAAGGAAATCAGAAAAAAGAATGATATCCGTGTTGACATAAGCCAAAAAAGGACTGTCATTTTCAGCTCTGCCAATCTCAAAAATCGAGCTGATCAGCGGTGTGCCCAGCTCATTCACAAGCACATCAGGACGGTGAATCAAACCGAATTCCCGGGCTATCTCTGGCATGCCATGTTCATCGCCGATGAACACAACTTCGACTTCATCACCCAGAGCTTTCCATGATCGCAAAGCATTGCGCTGAATGGTGATAACATGGGAATCCTGAAAAGGCTTTGGCGTTGTGAAAAGGGTCAAAAGGGCCATTGGCTACGCTCCCAGCCAGCTATCTTTGGGACGTAAGCGGGTGATGACCTTGCGCCAGAGCATTGCCAAATTACGTTTCAAGGGCACACAGCATTCGTGGCGTGCTGGGGTGGGCTCATTTTCGGTGATAATCGGGCGTGCCAAAGCGCCAATATACAAATCAAGCGTTTTTGAACGCGGATGACCATGCTTGCGAAAAGCCTTCACCTCATAACCCGCCAGACGCAAGATTTCCTTGAGACTGTGTGGCGTGAAACAACTCAGGTGGGCGAGCTCAAAAGAGTCGTGAGCGTAGAAATTGGGGACTTCTATTAAAAGCGCGCCATTGCTCGTTAACAGTTCCTGACGAATCTCGCGCAAGGTTGCAAGCGGGTCGGGCAGATGTTCCAAAACGTGCATCATGGTTACCAAATCAAAACCTTCGCGATTGGTTTCACGCAGGCTCTCCAGGGAACTGAACATTTGAATATCCCGTTTTTCTGCCGTGGCGCGATAAGCATTACCCGGCTCCACGCCGGTGACTTCAGCGCCAAATTCCTCACGAAAGGTTTCCAGCAAGAGCCCGGTTGAAGCGCCGATGTCCAGGACATTTTTAGGCGCGAAGTGATTCGCGCGTAAAAACTTCGCCTGATCCAGAGCGCGCAGGGTTTGTTGGCGCAAGTCTTTGGCAGTGGGTTCCTCGCTGTCCTGATATAAGGTGCGGTAGTTTTCTTCGTAAAAAGATTCGTCTTTGGCAATGGTTTCGGCTTCGTTCTGATACACAAAACCACAATCCTGGCACAGATAATAGCTTACAGGATGTCCAAAGCTTTCAATCGTTTTGTAACATTCGCTCTTCTCACTGCCACATAGCAGGCATTTTTGGTTCGGAATAGATATCATAACAATAATCTCTAATCTTTTCTAAGGTGTTTCTTTTTGATTTACAGCACGATGGTCCGTGTCCAAATAGGATTTATGCTGTATTTCTTTGAGCGAAGCTTGCCATTCAGGATGTTTGGCGTTGGCTTCAAGCAACTCATCAAGCCCAAAGGTCTCATTGTCGCCAAAGTAAGCGTAAACTTTTTCAGCCAGCGCGTAATCCGCCGGGGTATCCACGGTGAAACGTAAGTGACCAATCTCGCGCGCGTCATCCACAATACTGATTGTAGCTTGCCCTGGTGTTTCATAAAGCCATGGCATAACATGTTCGCGCTCAAAGCTCAGTTCAGCATTTTTCCAGGCACGTTCTAATGCTTCGAAACTGCAGACCTCCGTGTCCATGCCAATCGGCGTTGTGCGTTCAAAGGGCGGTGGCAGACGATTAGCAGCAAAATCGCAATTCGTTTCAAAATAACGTTCAAGCACTTTGTCAATCTCACGGGAGTCAATCATCGGGCAATCAGCGGTAATGCGCACGATAGTCTTGGCGCCATACAGCCTGGCGGCTTGATAGTAGCGATCCAAAACGTCATACAGATTACCCCGAAAGCAGGCTACCTGCCACTCAGCACAGGCTCTTTCGATAGCATCATCGCTGTCATCGCTGGTGGTTGCCACCACGACTTTATCCACTAAATTTGCCCTTTGCACACGGTCAAACACACGTTTAAGCATGGGCACACCCGCTATCGGTAAAAGTGCCTTGCCAGGTAAGCGGCTTGAACTCATGCGGGCTTGAATAATGGCTACAACAGGCTGTTTATGATTCTCTTTAGTTACCATTGCTCTCCACCGGGTCAATAATAATCGTGGATATACTTTCTTCAAAACTATCCTGGGCGCCAATCAAACCTTCAGGCGTGAAGATAAACAAAGTCAGCCATAAGTGCTCCTGCTCTTTGAAGGCGTAGGCGATCCAGGCGACATCTTCTTTTACATATTTCAAGCGCACGATTGAGCGTCCTCCCAACCGAAGCGTGGATTGTTCCACACGGGCAGTTTCGCTGTTCAATGCGCGTTCAAGCGCGATAGCCGTGGCGGTGATCGGCAAAGCATGCAAGGCTTTGTTTTTGATAATCAGAAGACGCAAGGGGTTTTCCTCAACCGTTTCGCTGTCCCAACCCCACCAGGCAACGTTTTGCTCGATATTTTCCAAGAGACCACCCAGTACGCCATCGTCTCCGCCCGTAAAGCGGGTGAGAACATCGATAACTTTGGGCAAATCTTCGCGAACGTTTCGTTCCTGATAGCTTGGCAAAAGCATAATGCTCATTCCCTGTCCATAATAGCGTTCCATGCCAGATGGTTCAGGCACAGAAGTTGGATTTGACTCATCCGCGGCGAATAAATCGCACGCGCTGGTCAAAAGCAAAACAAAAACACTAAGGAGGATAAGCACTTTTTTCATCATGCTAAATCCTTTTCTTTGAGCTGATGAACAAACTGATAGCAATCGAATAGCTTTTGTTTATTTTTGCTCCAGTTGGCTTTCTCCTGGGCATCCTGGCGGGCTTGATGCGCCATCGCGCGCCAGTCGTCATGCTTTAGCTTGCCAATAATGTCCGCGAGTTTTACAGGGTCATTATCAGGAAAGACCCAACCATTTTCGCCATCGCGCACCCATTCCAGGTTAGCAGGAATATCCGAAACCAAAGAGGGCAAACCACAAGCCATAGCTTCCATCAAAGACACCGAAGAGCCATCCACATGGCTGGGCGTCACGTAAATATCCGCCGCTCCGTAGTAGGTGCCCAAAGCATCATTTGGCACACGCCCACCAAAATGGACTTGTTCGCTCACCTTGGCATCTTCAAAAATCTTTTCAATACTCGCCCGTTGAGAGCCATCTCCCAAAAGCAGCAGGCGCAGTTCGGAGTCTTTTTTGGCGGCGATGGCAAAAGCTTTTGCCAAAACGTCCACGCCATAATTAGGTTCCATGGCACGCAAGCACAAAAGCACGGTTTTATCTTGCCAGTTTTGGGCCTCACGCCAGCGTTTACCCGCAGTCACGACCGCCTGAGGTGAAAATTTATCAATATCCACACCCCACGGAAAGATGCAAATGCGATTTTCATCGAATCCGAGTTCAACAGCCTTTTGGGCTGAACATTGCGCGTCGGTAATCAAGGCGCTTGAATGCGCCAGAGCAAAACGCGCCCGGCTGGCCATACCAGCATCAACATTCACATCCCTCATCAAATCAAAGCCCCAGCTCATGCTGAGCAAAGGCTTATAACCCGTTTTCGCGATGAGATATGCCAAATCGTGCAAAGGCCCAGCATGCACCAGGTCGGGTTTTAATTTTTCTAAAAGCTCTTTTAAGCGAGCGACCAAGCCGGGAATTTGCAATAAGCGCAAGGGCCCTTTAAGCCCTTTGAATGCAATCGCGCTCACGCCTTCAGGGGTCTTATAGTCCCCTTCATAGAGACGCAAGACGTAAGCTTCATGCCCGCTTTCAGCCAGCGTGGCCATAAAGCGTTGATCGTGCACGCTATCCGAGCGCGTAAAATACATAATACGCATCTTTACTCCAGATGTGTCCAGCGCAAGTCCTGCCCGTGTTCCAGGTTTTGGCGCGCGCGTTTACCGAGTACCTTTTCAATTTCATAAGGCTCAATCGCGCCGGGAGTTGCCGGGCGTAAAACAGCGATCATATCGCGGGTAATCGTCTCGCCTGCCTTAATATCGCGCGCGGCGCGCAAGCAGCGGCGCTGCACCACCACGGTCTCCTGTTCGTTCGCGGTAACACGTTTGTTACCGGTACCCAAAGCGCGTTCAAGCTGGCGGGTGTTGCGCACCATTTCCGCCCAGCTTTGAGGATTCATAGCAAAAGCATGGTCGGGACCTTCGCGGTGGTTGTCGTCAGTAAAGTGTTTTTCAACGACACGCGCGCCGAGCGCCACCGCGCCCAGGGTCGTAGCATGTCCGTGGGTGTGGTCGCTTAAACCCAAAATCAGTTCCGGCCACATTTTATGATAGGTTTTAAGCACATTCAGGTCGATGTTATCAAAATTTCCGTCTTCAGCCGTGTAGTTGGTGTTGCATTGCATCAGTACCAACTGCGGATTGACTTCCAGAATAGCATCCACCGCGCGTTGCACGTCGCCAATGCTTGACGCGCCCGTCGCTAAAAGGACTGGTTTGCCTTTTATTGCGATGCGCAGGCAAGCTTCAATCCAGGTAATGTCGCCCGAACCAATTTTGTAGGCGGGCACGTGTTCTTCCAACATATCAATGGCATCAAAGTCGTAGGGAGCTGAGAAAAACTCAATGCCATGTCTGTCGCAAGCTTCTCTTAGAATAGGCGTCCACTCAAAGGGAATAGAGGCGGCATTGTAGACTTCGGTGACGCTCTTTTTCCATTTGGCTTGATGGGATACCTGGCCGTTCATATGCGAAAAGCCATAATCAGAGACTATTTCCGGGCCTCTGAAGTTTTGAAATTTGGCAGCATTAGCGCCAGCTTCTGCTGCCAGCCGAATGAGCTCAACCGCGCGATCCAGTGAACCATCGTGATTCGCGGCAATATCAGCCACAAAATAGGTGGGATGTTGTTTGCCGATGACTGTGTTTCCGATTTTCAGTTCCATCATGCCTCCAAATTATCTTTATATGCGGCTAAGGTTTCTCGCCAGCCCACGTCAAAATCTTCCTTGAGTCTATTCAGCCCTTGCGTCAATCCGGGCAGGGGATGTCCCAAAGCCCTGGCTAATTTATCGCTGTTCGTGCTCAGATTGAGCGACCGCACCACACCACGACCCTGCGACGCCGATACAGGCTTGATTAGGCTTTCGTCCAGCCCAAACTTACGCGCCAGAGCGACGCCAAAGTCATATTTGCTAAGTGTATCGTTGCCAAAAGTGTGCCAGATGCCCTTGAGATTTGCTTCAGTAATTTCAAGCAGAGTTTCTGCCAAATCACGCGCGTACATGGGGTTGAAGTAGGCATCTGTAAAACCATTTACGGATTGACCGGCAACGAGATTGTTGTAGAAAAATTCTGCCAGGCTACGATTGCCTTCCAAAGTCCAGCCATAAAAGACCACACGCGCGATAGCAGCATCCGGGTTGGCTTGCATCACCGCGCGCTCACCGGCAAGCTTTGTTTTGGCATAGGCGTTGAGCGGGTTAACCGCGTCATCTTCCTTATAATTGCCCTTACTGCCATCAAAAACCGCGTCGGTGGAGATATGAATCATCTTCGATCCAAGCTGCTTTGCCACACTTGCGATGACACCGGGCGCCTCTGCGTTGATGCGCAGGCTGAGCTCAGGTTGTTTTTCGGCAACTTCAACATTGGCAATCGCCGCGCAGTGGATAATTACTTCCGGCTCAAGCGCTTGCAACGCGGCAGGCAAAGCCTCCAAATCGCTAATATCGACACTTTCGCTTGAAAAAGGCGGGTTCTTTAGCCCACGCGAGTGTGACCATCCTGTCACTTTATAGCCGTGCTCGACCGCCAAAAGCGCTAAATTGAGCCCCAGGTGACCACTTGCCCCGGTAACAAGCAACTTTGTCATCGATTACTTTTCTTTCGCCAGTTCGGCTTCAATCGGCTTGATAATGGCATTGATGCCATCAATGTCAAGCCACTCGGTATTGTTCGCGCTGGTGTAGGTGAAGCCATCCGGCACGGGTTTACCTTTATCTGCCCAGGCATGTCCGAACCAGAGCGCTTCCACTGCAGGTTGTACAACAAACATATCTTCCAGTTCTACGGTCGTGCGCGCTTCATCTTCAGAAATCAGGCTTTCGTGGAGTTTTTCACCAGGGCGAATGCCGATAATCTTTATTTGGGCTTCCGGCGCGATTGCTTTCGCCAGGTCGGTCATCTTCATACTGGGAATCTTCGGCACAAAGAGCTCGCCGCCCTGCATATTTTCAATACAGCGAATGACAAAGCGCACGCCCTGTTCCAGCGAAATCCAGAAGCGGGTCATACGTTCGTCAGTGATGGTCAGTTCGCCGCTTGGGCGTTGTTTGATGAACAAGGGCACTACCGAACCGCGTGAGCCGACCACATTGCCATAGCGTGAGCAGGCAATGCGCGTTTTGCGTCCGCCGGCATAGGCGTTACTTTGCACCATCAACTTCTCTGCAGCTAACTTTGTGGCACCGTAGAGATTGACCGGGTTGACGGCCTTATCGGTACTGAGCGCCAGCACTTTTTCAACGTTATTGGCAATCGCCGCGTCGATGACGTTGCTTGAGCCCATAATGTTGGTCTTAATCGCTTCCATTGGGTTGTATTCGCATGCTGGCACCTGCTTAAGCGCCGCGGTATGCACCACGATATCCACACCGTAAAACGCGGTCATCAGGCGGTCGCGGTCGCGGATGTCGCCGATGAAATAGCGGATTGAGGGATGGTTAAAACCACCCACCGCGCGCATTTCGTGCTGTTTCAACTCATCGCGACTAAAAACAATGATTTTTTTAGGCTGATATTCATCCAGCATCAAGCGAATGAATTTCTTGCCAAACGAACCGGTGCCACCGGTCACCAATACAGTTTTTTCTTTCCAGTTCATGTTTACTCCTTGGCGCCATCGCGCTTAGGTTTTTTAAAGACGATCATCGGGTATTGCCCGTTCTCGCCAAAATATCGCGGGAAGAGATCTTCCAGCCAGGATAATTTCAATAAAATCAGCTTACCGAGCCAATTATCAGGCGCGACCTCACGTAAAAAGCGCACACTCACACTGCGCCACGAGCGAATCTGCCAGGGCAGCTTATCACCAATCACCGCTTTGAACCACGCTGCGCTGGTTTTGACCACGTGCGTGCCAGCCGGTCCGCTTTGTTTTGCTTCAATCTCGCCAGAAGCAGGTTGTTTCGCCTCGGTTTGATTTCTCTCATTTTGTTTCGTGACACCGCGCAAGCGTCGCACCACGGCAATCACTTTTTGCCAAAAACCAAAGAGTTTGTGTTCGTTCCAACCGTCCACGGTCACCATCGTGCCACCCGGTTTGAGGCATTGGTACATATCCATATATGCCCCCGCTTTTTCTTCAATAGGCAGATGATGAATGGTGTGCAAAGAGACGATACCATCAAAAGCTTCCTTGCGGAAAGGTAGGTTGGCAACATCAGCGACGACGTAATAGCCCCTGTCACCCAGTTTTTTGCGGGCTTCCTGCATGGCGACATAAGACAGATCCGCGCAAACACGTTTTGCGTAGCCCTCAGAATATTTTTCGTAGGCTTTGTACTGTACTGGCCCGGAACCAGCATCCAGCAGGAATTTGCCGGTTTTGGGCAAGTGCTTTCCAACGCGCGCGTGGGCATGGGCGATATAGCGTTTGGAGACATCGCGCAAGTCCTCATACTCGGCGTTTTGGTATAGGCCATTGCCTTCGCTTTGCCAGCCAACTTTATTGTAAAATTCGCCAACTTCCTGCTTTTTAACGTTCGTCATGATCTGACTCCAGCTCAGTCTTGTTTGTTGTCAATTCGTTCAGGCGTGCCAAACCTCGGGCTTGCCAGTCCAGTGGTTCACCAACGAGATAGCCAAAGGTCTGCCCATAGCGTTTTTGCCCTGTTTCAGAAAGAACATAGCTTAAAGGTCGCTCCTTAAAGTCCTCTGCCAGCCAAAGCAAATGCCAGGGAAAAGGCAGCGAGTATTCAAAGAAGAAGAGATAGGCATAAAGCCAAACCTGTTCGATTTGCTTTTCTGTAAGACGGTAGGTGGCAGGTTTCGCCACAATTTCTTTCAGCAGATTGGTATAAGCTTGCCAATCGGCAGGCTCATGCGTGAAACCCTTGTTGGCATAGTGGGTCTTGCCGGTCACAATCACGGGAATACCCGCCATCGCCATTTCCATGCCAACCGTTGTCGTAAAGACGATGCCTAAATCAGCGATTTCGACCAGATCGTAGGTGTTGGTTTTGTCACCGGGTTTAACGATGTGAATGTTCTCTGGTAGGGTCTTAAAGTTTTCGCGGATGACGTCAAGCATGGACGTACCGTGTACTTTTAGTTCACCCGGATGCACGCGTATGACGAGTTGCGCCTCAGGATGGGCAATAAAATGTTTGATCGTGCCCACGATCATATCCGCCATGGTGGGCGTAATGCGTTCGCGCCCAAGCGTAAGGCTGTCGCCCAGGACGTTGGTCGGTAGCAGCGCGATAGGGCGTTCATCCAAACCGAGGGCTTCTTTCACCGCGGAAGCACCCTGAGAGGGGTTTTGCTGCCATTGTCGGGCAAAATCTCCCCAAAGGCGCGCGCCTTTTCGTGCGGATAACAGCTCCACCATCGCCTGGCGGGCTTTCTCGGGCAAGTCGCGTCCGCCCAGACCCTGCCACAAAGCGGTTGTATCGTGGCTCATGATCTCATCATTTTGCGCGATCCAAATGCGCTCGCGCTGGTCGGCAAACTCAAAAGTGACCGTTTCAATACCCATGGCACTTGCCACCTGATAGGCAACGCCCATCTCTAAAATCGTTCCGTTGGGCACGATAACCACATCCGGCTTTTCACGCTCAAAGACCCGTTGCAATGCCAAAGCGGTGGGCAAATTTCGACGCAATCTGAATATATACAATTCATCATCTTCGCCAATTTCCTCAATTTGCTTGGTGTACATGGCATCATAGCGGGAAACGTTTTTAGCGATTCTCACCAGATCAGCGGGGTATTCGCTTATATCCCGCCGATAATAACGCAAAAGGTCGGGCAAAAGCGGAATCACGCCGATGACGTTGCGCAGGGGTTTGAATAAATCCTGCGTGTAAAGGTCCTGCCGGCGCACATCAAAGCGGTTGATGTCCTTATCCCACTCCGCAAAAGGCAAATAGGACAACTGCACCTTGTGCCCTTGTCCTGCCAGTGCGAGCGCGATAAGCCCGGCTTGTTCAATCCAATAATGTAAAGAGGCAAAAATAAAGACTTTTTTGGGATGCGCGCTTTGTTTGGCATAGTGCTGAACTTCGTGCACCGATTGCGTGAGCACATCCTTGATGCCACCCAGTCGGTAATGTGCCGACCAGGGTTGGTGCGACCCACGCACCGCCCAAAAGAGTTCCGCGCTAAAGGGTAATCTCCCAATAAAATCTTTGATGCGATTTTTCATCACTTATCCTTTCTCCTGGATATACCATTCAAGGGGCAAACGCACGCCACCTGGCCGCGGTTCGGGCCAATGGGTACCCGGCGCGCCACTGGCATCCACTGAAAAACTCAATGCCTGGTCGTCCTGGAAGTATCTGCGTACCATATAAGAACTGGCGTTCACGCCCAGCACAAAGCGCCCTTCGTTAAGCGTGTTGGCTGGGATGGTACATCGGCTGGTATAAACGCCCTTGGGACGCATGGTGAATTCCTTGAATAGCTCCTCTGAATCCGTGTCAAAACTGGTAAATATCGCCTCGCCACGCGTGCTGTTGAGATAAAAACCCACCCGCAGACCAGTGATATCCTGTTCAAGCTCATAGTCAATTTCAATTTTAATGGGGTCAACGCTGCGCACACTGTCCGAAATCACGCCATCCTTATCAATAACACGTATGGCAAGCGGTCTGAAAGGCCTCGCGTTGGCGGGGACTTCATCAGGCTCCCAATAGCGTTCACCCAATTTGGACATGCCCCGGTTGAGATAAAAATCAACCGCCTCGGCACTTGGCGCGCGTTTGATGACCTGCCCTTTGTCCAAAACAATGGTCTCTTCAGTCAGGCGTAAAATGGCTGACATATTATGACTGACAAAAAGCACGGTTCTGCCGCTTTCAGCCACATCGCCCATCTTCCCGAGGCATTTGCGCTGAAAATCAGCATCGCCGACCGCCAAAACCTCATCCACGACCAGGATTTCCGGCTCCAAATGCGCGGCGACCGCGAATGCCAGTCGCAAGTACATGCCCGAAGAATAGCGTTTAACCGGCGTGTCGATAAATTTTTCCACTTCAGAAAACTCAACGATTTCATCAAAACGGGCGCTGATTTCTTTGCGGGTCATACCCAAAATGGCACCGTTCAGGAAAATATTCTCCCGTCCGGTTAATTCCGGATGAAAACCCGTGCCCACTTCCAAAAGCGAGCCCACCCGACCGCGCAATTCGCCATAGCCTTCGGTAGGTTCGGTAACGCGCGAGAGGATTTTAAGCAGTGTGCTCTTTCCCGCGCCATTACGACCAACAATGCCAATCGCTGATCCTTGTTTGACTTCAAAACTGACATCGCGCAAAGCCCAAATGTGATCTGCAGTTGCCCTGGCGATTTTTTCGCGTCTGAAAGCGTTGCCTATTTTTCGCGCGCCCGCCACCAGAACGTCACGCAAAGTATCCTGACGCTCCTGTGCCACGCCGATTTTATAGCGTTTGCCAATGCCTTTGACCATTACAGCGTAATTATCGTTCGTCATCACACCACATCCGCGAAAGTTCGTTCCATGCGTTTAAAGTAAAACAGTCCGCCCACCAGCAAAATCAAAACCGCCGCGGTGGAGACCAAAAGCGTCATATCCGGAGCCGAGCCGCCAAACAGCGCCCACCTGAAGCCCTGCACAACACCCACCATCGGGTTGAGGCTATAGAGATAGCGCAGTGTACCATCTGGTATAGTGGTGATGGGGTAAACGATGGGCGTGGCATACATCCAAATTTGAATGAGGAAAGGCACCATTTGCTGCACATCCCGGTACTGCACATTCAGCGCCGAGAGCCAAAGCCCCACCGCTAAAGCAGCCAGCACCGCCAAAAGCGTGAGCGGGATAATCCACAACACATTCCATGTCAGGGGGATGCCATAAATCGCCATGGCGATAAAAAGCAAAATGAGGGAAATCAAAAAGTCAAGCATCACCGCCAAAACCGAACTGAGCGGGATGATAATACGCGGGAAGTAAATTTTGGTAATCAGATTGGCGTTGCCCACCAAACTAACGCTGCTCTTTTGCAAACTGAGCTGAAAAAGATGCCAGGGCAAAAGCGCCGAGAGCACAAAAACCGGGTAGGGCAACCCATCCGATTTCACCTTCAGCAATAAGCCAAACACCAGCGAGGTGATCGCCGTGGTCATCACCGGTTGCAAAATCGCCCAGGCGACGCCCAAAACCGCTTGTTTGTAACGCACTTTGATATCGCGCCAGGTTAAAAAGTAAATCAGCTCGCGATATTTCCAAAGTTCTTCAAAGTCAATCCCCAGCCAGCCTTTGTGGGGTTTAATCACCACCGTGCCTGGGCTGTTTTTTAAGGATGTTTTAGTATCAGCCACGGCCACAGGCACGCTCCTCTTTGTACCAGGCGATGGTCTTCTTTAAGCCTTCTTCAAAATCGGTTTTGGCTTCAAAACCAAAGCGCTCTTTTGCACGGGTCGTATCCAGCTTACGGCGCGGTTGGCCATTGGGCTTGCTGGTGTCCCACACAACATCACCTTCAAAATCGCACAGGCGGGCGATGGTTTCGGTCAAATCCTTGATGCTGATTTCAAAACTCGAGCCGATATTCACCGGATCCGAGCTGTTATAGCGCATGGTCGCCAGCGCGATACCTTCGGCGGCGTCTTCGGCATAGATGAACTCACGCGTTGGTGAGCCGTCGCCCCACGCCACAATTTGCTTGTCGCTGCGTTCTTTGGCTTCCAGACACTTGCGAATGAGCGCGGGAATGACATGCGAGCTGGCAGGGTTAAAATTGTCACCGGGTCCATAAAGGTTGACTGGCAACAGGAAAATCGAGTTATAACCATACTGCGCGCGATAACTTTGTGACTGCACCAAAAGCATTTTCTTTGCCAGTCCATAAGGCGCGTTGGTTTCTTCGGGATAGCCATTCCAGATCTCTTCTTCTTTGAAAGGAATGGGCGTGTATTTGGGATAAGCGCAAATCGTGCCGATCGCCACGAACTTCTCCACCCCACGCTGCCAGGCTTGATGAATGAGCTGAACGCCCATCATCAGGTTGTCATAAAAGAACTCACCAGGTTTTTCCATATTGGCGCCGATACCCCCCACCTTGGCTGCCAGATGGATGATGATGTCGGACTGGGCGTCGTCAATCATGCGGGCGATGTCATCCCCTTTCACCAGGTCATAATCTGCCGAGCGGGGCACAAAGATATCCTTCGCGCCGTAATGCTCCAGCCGCGCGATTAAATGTTTGCCCAAAAAGCCCGCGCCACCCGTGACGCAAAGGCGTTTTTGACTGAGATCCAAATTATTCCACATGAGCACCTCTGTTATCTGTTTCAGGCGCAACGTTAGATGACGTTTCGCCAGGTAATTTTAATGCAAGTTTGATGCCTTGAATATGAATTATAGGCTTTTCCGTATCTGTTATTTCGCACACGTCAACACCTTGCTCCAAACAGGTCAGGCGCACCACTTCAGCCACTTCATCCTCACCGCCCTCAACGCGAACCTGCTCAAAACCCTGATAGCGCAGTTCCTGCAAAGCGCTCAGGGTGCGTTCGCGCACCAGGCGATAAAGGTTAAACGAGTTTTTGATGTAGTCCACGGTTAAAGCGGCACGTAGCGCGATGCCTTCGGGCGTGATGATGTAGCGTAGCTTTTTGCGTTGCGCGCGTTTCACCTTCACATAACCCTTATTGATCATGCGCTTAAGATGCCAGTTGATCGTGCCCACCGCCACGCCGAGTTCGGTTGCTAAACCGACTTGCGAGATATCCGGATTGGCTTCAATGTGCGTGAGCATATCCAGCGTATGGCTGGATTCATTTTGAATACTATCTTGTTCCATATAATTCAATGACTGAATTATATGCTGATTCACGCTGTAGTCAAATTGTGGAAATGGCACCACAAATGTGTGTCATCCCTGTTTTTTTCAATGTATAATCCTAACAGAGATATGTGGATTGATTATTACGATAGGAAGATAAACAATGAAATCACTTTTTATTAAGCAGAAGTTTTTAAAGATTACGGATCATTACCCAATTAATGATGAAACTGGAAAGATGATATATAAAGTTGACCAGGAATTTAATCTCATAGGAAACACAGTTCATGTTTCTACGCCAAATGGACAGAGGCTTTTTACAGTAAATCGTAAGGTTGTCTCTTTCATGCCTAAGTTTACTGTGGAATTTGCCAATGGTCAGACTATGGATATTAAAAGCAACTTTTCACTTTTTCGCCAAAATATTGATATTATTTCCAAAAGTTATTTCTTAACGCTTGAAGGGGATTTCCTGGGACGTAAATACACTATATCCCATAGAGGACAGTTCGTTGGGAAAATAACCCGCAAACTATTGACCTTTAGAGATACTTATCGTTTGGATATTCTTGATGAGACACTTCAAGATGTTATTGTTGCGGTTACCATAGCAGTAGATCGCATCATTGACGAAGCTAAACGTTAACTACTTTGGTTTCTTTCTCTAAAAATATCGCCAGATTGACGAATCCTGACAGTCTTAGCCCTACCAGTCACGGCTGGTTGCCATCACCGGCGCGGTATCGCGATAATTAGGGCCACTTGGCGCGATGATTTCCTTTTGCACGGTTTCGTAAAGCACATCCCCGCGCAGTTCGTCCACGGTATAGCAAACCGCGCCCATTTGGTCCGCCAGGCGTTGCGCCAGGCCGGCGTCAAAGACCTTTTGTTCCATGTTGATGACCACGCTGTGAATCTTTTCGCGCTTGAACATGCCGGCAAATTCTTCAAGCTCCTGGGGCACGTTGCGCCCGGGCTGATACGCCACATTGCCCGCGCCATCGGTGAGTACGATGAGCAGGGGCTGCACATCAGGGTGCAGAATCTTCTCGCGCTGCACCACCTCATACGCCATCACCAAACCCGCCGCGAGGGGCGTCTTGCCACCGATGGGGATGTTTTCCATCGCGCGCTGTGCCAATACCACCGAGTTGGTGGGCGAAAGCACCAGGGTCGCGCGGTCTTTTTGGAAGACGACCAAGCCCACACGGTCGCGCCGCTGATAGGCATCGGTGAGCAGAGATAAAATCGCCGCTTTGGTTGCCGACATGCGCTCAGAAACCGCCATCGACCACGAGCCATCCACCACAAAGAGAATCAGGTTGGCTGTTTTGCGCATGCGGATTTTCTTCTGGAAATCTGCCGAACGCACCGCGAATGCCACCTTGTTGCGCGCTTTCAGCTCCTGGCGTTTGCGCTGATAAGGCGCGGCAGCGCGCAGGGTGGCATCGAAAGCGAGATCGGTGGTGTCGCCCGGCGCCTGGCGCGAGGCGATATAGCGGCCACGTTTGGTTTTGGAGCGGGTTTGCGAGCGCCTGCCACCCTGTTTGCGCACCATTTCGTCCAGGGGCGTGTCAAGCTGGCGCGGTTCAAAGGTCTCACCGGCTTCCATCACCTGCCCGCCTTCCCACCAGTGCGCGTCAAGCGTGGTGAAAATATCCTGCTGACCTTCCCCTACCAGCGGGATTTCATCTTCGGAGATTTCGGGCTGAACTTCGCCTTCAGCTAAGGGATCGCTTTTTTTTTATCGGAATCGTCCGGCGTGACGCCTTCGTCACCATCTTCCTCGGGATATTCCGTCACCGTGCTGAGCGCTTTTAGCCCGTCGATTTTCGTGTTGAGCGTTTCGATGCCCACGCCGCTCTTGCGGAACGGACCAGCCTTAACACGATGGGGCAACGCCAACTCAGCCGCGATGCCAATATCCACAGGCGAGATGCGTCTGCGCCCGTCGAACGCTGCCTGAGCGCGCGCGCCTTTGAGGATGACCATATCCGAGCGGTGCCCGTCAACTTCCATTGAGGAGGTCAGCTCCGCGATTAAGGTCAGGTCGCGCTGGGTGTAGCCGACCTCATCCAACATATACTGCGCGGCTTTGATTTTGTCGCTCAGTTCCTGCTCTTTGGGCGCCCACTTCGCCTGAAAAGCGGCGGGGTCGGCTTCAAAGGCGATGTTTCGGCGCATAATCTCAACCCGCTGGGCTTTATCAAGAATGCCATGGATATCCACCGAAAACGCGAAACGGTCCAAAAGTTGCGGGCGCAAATCGCCTTCTTCGGGGTTCATCGTGCCCACCAGGATAAAGCGCGCCGGATGGCTAAACGAAATGCCCTCGCGCTCAACCACGTTCACGCCCATGGCGGCGGAATCCAGCAAAATATCCACCACATGGTCATCCAGCAGGTTGACCTCGTCGATGTAAAGCATGCCGCGGTTCGCCGCCGCCAGCACGCCGGGCTCAAAATGACGCTCACCCAGTTGGATGGCGCGTTCGATATCCAGCGTGCCCACCACACGGTCTTCAGTGGCGGAAACAGGCAGGTTGATGAAGGGTGTCTTGCGGGTTTCGGTGGGCAGGGGGTCCTCGCCGGCTTCAAGTCGCTCCTGGCACTCCGTGCAGAAGCGGCTCGGATGGGCTGGGTCACAGGCAAAGCGACAGCCTTTCACCACTTCGATGTCCGGCAGCAGAGCTGCCAGGGCGCGCGCCGCGGTCGATTTGGCGGTGCCACGCTCGCCACGAATCAGCACGCCGCCGATGCGCGGGTCAACCGCGTTGAGAATCAGCGAGCGCAGCATCATCTCCTGGCCAACGATTGCGGTGAAGGGAAAAATGAGGTTGTTGTTCATAAGTTCTGTCCTTTGCAAGACGGATTATAGCATGATGGGGTTAGTTTTCAATGCGGGGTGAAGGGTTCTTAGATGATTCTTATCATCCTAAAACCTATTCAGCGTTTCAATTCATGAAATCAATTTCCGCCTCCAACACATATTCCTTACGCAAAGCTCCAAAACCGTTGTAATAATATTGCCTGCTTGCCATGCCAGGTCTGCCAACGACTATGTAATGCCCTAAAATGTCAACTTTAAAAAATCACTCTCTCTTATAAATCTCAGCATCAAGTATGATTTCCTCTTCCCATCCTTGAATGATAACTGCCCAATCTCCATCGGGATACAAATCTTCAAGCTGGATAGTCCAAAACATTTTAAGGGTAAGAGCCATTTGTTGATAAAAAGCTTTGGGCAGGTCATTTCTTCGCGGATCATTCCATACGATGTAGTCAATCCAGACTCTGTAGTAATCCTCGGTTTCAAATGGTGGCCAAAGAACTTCCAAAAACGACAACCAGTGAATGGCTCTTCCATACATTATCGCTGTTTGCATTCCATCAATCTCATTTTGGGGATTAGCCATTTGAAATTCTTGAAATTCGGGGAGATCATATAAGGTGTATTTCTTTGGAAAAATCAGTTTTCTTGTCTTAGTCATCTTTTACTCCATGAAGTAGATATATATTTCTATGGCGGTCTCAAAAATTTAGTGAATAATTAAAGTTATGGTTCATACAAGCCTAATTCACCAGCGGTTTCATCAATGAATTTGACTAAATCGAGAAACTTTTCCTGAGAAAACTCGTCCGCATAAAAAGATGAGCTAAGAAAAACAACGATGTTAGAGTATCTCGCCATCAGACTGCAATCCCGCCGGTCCAAATGAATGTCCGCGCAACTTAAATACCACTGGTCCGCGTGATGTTCCATTTCAACAAAATTTTCTTCTTTTTCTACCCACTTCTGGTTCGAGTCTTTTAATGGTCTATCAAACAAGACCCATGCCGCATAGGTATCCCTTGCTTGGAAAACTTCCTGATAGATCATGCCCTTGCCCCATGCGGTGTGAATATAAACAGGTTCATACATCTTCGCAGCAAACGCCTCAACTGTCTGCAATAGCGCATAATTTGACCGCGAATTATCTGTTTCGACGAGTTTCCATTTTTTGCCTATAAATTCATCTTGAATCAGCAAAGTCTCAATGTCAATGTTTGAATTTGCAGGCGCTTCTAATTGTTTACTTCCTTTGATTTTAAGAAAATCAAGATATGAAAGCAAACAAAAAAGAAGAATGAGAAGCAATAGCGCCAGAGTTACGATTATGATTACTTTTCTCTGTTTCATTTGATATTACCGTTACCTAAGAGTAGTAGCTGTTTCGAAACGACTTTAGTCATCCTTCGCCCGCGTCTCATTGGCTGGGAGCATATAGAGCGCATTGTCATAAACCATCCACAGATTTCCTTCAGAATCCTGATATGCGCCACTACTTGACGTGCTAAACATACACCATTCGCCTGTCTCTGGTTGGTGCCACGCTGTGCCACGAACACTTTTATACCAAATCCTACCATCTGGGGTGTCAGCAGTAGGTACTGGTCTGTCCCACACATGCGTACCAGCACCATTTGCGTCAGCAGATAAAAAAACTGGAGACCGATACGTGGCAGCACCCATTGGATATATATCACTTTGAATTCCTAAGTTTACCCACCCGTAATCTCCAACCCAAAGCCTGTTTTTACTGTCAAAATAGAACCGGGATGGAAACCATTGCATATCAATTCGTAATCTTGTAAAATCGAAACCCATTGCAAATGTTCTAGTGTCTTCAGGCGTTATCTTTATTATTGATAGCCTTCCAGTCCAGCGAAGAATACCAGCATAGGCGTTATCCTCTGAGTCAACTGCCAACCCCCATATTATGTCCCTGTCATCGTGGTTAAGCCCAATAATGGTATTATCAAAAAGATGTGAATAATTCAATTCCGCTACAACATCTAATACTATAGGAAATTTCCCCAAAAACAATTCATTATTCGCGTTACTAAAAATTATCCAACCTAAGCTTTTTCCCAAAGAAAGAGCATGGAGTATGGTCATATCTTCCGGCAGATGAACAGAAAAACTAACACGTTTGTCCGTTTCGGGTTCATGTTTGGTGAATTGAATTGTTTTGCCGTCATAAGAATATTCTCGCGACCAAACTATGCCATATGAATCTTGAATGAGAGATGAGACAGATAAAGAATACTCGTCATGCAGTTTTTTCCTGTTAGTATCGTATATTTTAAAAGAGTATTCATCACTTCTCAGGTAGATATAATTAGTGTCATTATGTGAGACTATAAATTCTATATCTAAATATTCCTTATCACTTTGAAACTGCTCTATTTTCCGCCATGGTTTTCCGTGTTCAACAGGAAGGTCATCTTCAATTACTTTTGAACCCTCATTACCATCCACAAATCCTTGCGGGAACAAAAGTGGCATACATTCAGGTGTGTTAATTTCGCTCTCTGCATGCTTAAAACCGGTGGAACAAGAACTTATCATTAATATCAGCAGTAAAAGCAGTAACTTTTTAATCATTGTGTTTTTTCTTTGCCATATACTGGTGGAAGCACTAATTATCGGGTTGAGGTGTTATTGTTTTTAGTTGTTCAGGTGTGTAATAACCACAATCCCAAATATCAAGGTAACGCAGATATACACAGTTTAGCCCATGTTCATTATAGTCAAAACAGAGACCATATGGTTCATTCGCAATGATTATTTTACTGGGTTGCGTTAGATAGACGTAATCACTTATTGGACCATCCGGAACGTGGTTAATATATTTTGGAATTAACTCCTCCAATTCCTTTGGAGGTTCTAAATGGTCATCCAAATAAGCTTCAATTGCTGAAATTAAAATATTACCGGTCTCAATCCCTTTATTGATATAGAAAGCCTCAATATCGTGGCTTCCAACCAGTGTGGCCTTATACGATTCGTCAATGTAAAACATCGGTGTTTCAGTTATTGATATAGAACTTGTTTCGATTTGCTTTGATGAGCAGGCTGTTAGCAAAAACGACAAGCCTATCAACATAAGCAGTGTTAACCGTTTTTTTCGCATGATTACTTCATTACTTTCGAGACCGTTTCTATGCCACCTGTTCGAAATGATATTTATCCTATCCTGACTCTATTTTATCAACTACTCAAATCTCGTCAGCACATGCGTGGCGGCGAGGGAAGCGTTGCCGGCGAGCGATTGCACCATGCCCACACGCGCGTTGGGGATTTGGTTAGCGCCCGCTTTGCCCCTCAACTGCAGAGTGGCTTCCAGCGCCTGAAAGACACCACTCGCGCCCAGCGCGAAACCGCGCGCTTTGTTGCCACCCATGGTCGCCACCGGCAAGCTGCCATCCAATGCCAAACTACCATCAGAGGCTAATTTCCAGGCTTGCCCACGTGGCGCGGCGCCAATGGCTTCCAGCGAAAGCAAGGCATGCAGGGTAGTGATATCGGAATACTCGAATAAGTCGAGGTCTTCCAAACTGAACCCAGCGCGTTCCATGGCGCGCTGGGACGAAAGCGCGGCCGCGTCAAAAAACAGGGGGTCGAGCCGGTCGTGCAGTGCCAGCCGGGAGTTAGCCACCGCTGAACCCGCCAAGCGCACCGCCTGATCGCGCAGGGTGGATGGCAGGCGCGAGCCACGCGTCAAAATCAACGCGGCAGCCCCATCCGCCAGAGGCGCGACGTCGTAAAAATTGAGCGGTGGCTCTACCAATGCCGCTTTGTTATAGGCTTCGGCAGTTATCGCGCGCCGGAACATGGCATGCGGGTTTGCCACAGCGTTGGCATGCGCGATCATCGGGAACCCTGCCAGGGCTTCGCGCGGGAAGGCGTTTTCGTGCAGGTAGCGCTGCAACAAGAGCGCGGCCTGACTGTTGGCGTTCATGCCAATTTCGCTTTCAAAATCCGCGTCGAGACTTTGCGCCACGAAAGCATCCAGTTCGCTGCTGACGATGTCCGCTACCTTTTCAACACCAAGCACCGCCACGACATCCGCAGAACCCGCCCGAATGGCGTTGGCAGCCAGTTGCAGCGCCACGCCACCGGATGCCTCCGCGGCTTCAACGGTGAGCGCTTCAGCCTGCCCAGCCAAGCCGACCTGGTCGCAAATCAAAGCGCCTAAATTCGCCTGACGCGACGCGCTCGCCCCAAGCATATTCGCCACATAAAGGGCTTGTGGAACCAAACCCTGCGCGTCTTCAACAGCTGTCAAAAGCGCCTGCAGACCTAAATCGCGCAAGCCAAGATCCCAAAGTTCGCCAAGTGGCGTTTGGCCAATGCCTACAATAAAAACATCATCTGAAAAGCTCATTATTCAATCACAATCTCGCCTCTAAAGCGAACATAGGTGGCGTAGTCAATTTCGGTGCGGCGCGCGATGTAGTCCTGGGTACTAAGCGCGTTGTGGCGGCGTTGCAGGATGGGCTCGCGGACTTCAATGATGAACGAGTCCGAACCCGCGCCGGAGCCATAAGAGGTCATCAGGACGCGCTCGCCGGGCTGAGCGATATCCAAAATCGCGCTCAAACCAATCAGCGCTGAACCGGAATAGGTGTTGCCGATGCGCGGCACAAGCAAGCCGGGCGCGATTTGCTCGGGCGTAAAGCCAAGACTTTTTGCCACGCGCTGTGGGAATTTGGTGTTGGGCTGATGAAAAACCGCCCAGTTGAAATCTTTTGCCTGATAGCCACTTTCGGCGAGGATGCGTTCGGTGGCGGCAGTGATATGCGCAAAGTAAGCCGGCTCGCCAGTGAAACGCTGGCCGTGTTCCGGGTAAAAGGCATGCGCGCGGCGCCAAAAGTCGGGCGTGTCTGAGACATAGGAGTAACTTGCCACGATTTCAGCCAGCGCGGTCTCGGCAGGGCCGATGATATATGCCGCGCCACCCGAGGCCGCGGTATATTCCAGGGCGTCGCCGGGTTTACCCTGGGCGGTGTCCATGCCAATAGCCAAACCGTATTCGCCCATGCCCGAGCCCACCAGCGCCATGGCGGCGACCATGGCTTCAGTACCGGCCTTGCAGGCGAATTCCCAGTCGCCAGCCTGAATGGAGCGTGGCGCGCCGATGGCTTCGGCGACGATCGTACCGCTGGGTTTGACGGCGTAGGGGTGCGACTCGCTGCCCACCCACACCGCGCGCAGTTGACTGGCATCGATTTCGGCACGCTTGAGCGCGTTGCGGGCAGCCTCGATGGACATGGTAATGACGTCTTCGTCCAGTCCTGCCACGGCTTTTTCGATGATGGGCAGGCTGCCCTCGCCACCGCTCCAAATGCGTGCCACCTCTTTGGCGGGCAGGCGGTAACGGGGCACATAGGCGCCATAGCCGGTTATGCCTACGGGTTTGAGTGGTTTGTGAATAGGATTGTGATCATGATTGTGGTTATCAGTCATGGCTGTCTTCTTTCATTTCTTTGAGGATTTCCTGAGCGCGTTTGGCGTTGATGGCGTTTTCTTTGACCATCTGGTCTGCCACGCTTTGCGCCTGGCTGGCATCCGCGCCGGCTGTTAGCGCGATTTGACGGGCGTGCAGGCTCATGTGTCCGCGCTGAATGCCCTCGGTTGCCAGGGCGCGCATGGCAGCCAGGTTTTGCGCCAGGCCAACCGAGACGATAATCTCGCCCAGTTCTTCCGCGGTGCTTACGCCCATGAGCTTTAAGTTGGCTTGGGCTGTGGGGTGCACGCGCGTGGCACCGCCAACAATGCCCACCGCCATGGGTAGGGTCAATTTGCCATGCAGGTTGCCGTTTTCAACTTTGCGCCACTGCGAAAGGCTGGTGTAGCTGCCATCGCGCGCGGCGTAGGCGTGCGCGCCGGCTTCAATGGCGCGCCAGTCGTTGCCTGTGGCAAGCACAACCGCGTCGATGCCGTTCATAATGCCCTTGTTGTGCGTCGCGGCGCGGTATGGATCGGCAACAGCGAAAGCCCAGGCTTCCAGGATACCATCGCGAACGGTCTCGCCACTGAAATTGTCAAAAGCGAGCGTTTCGGGCGCGAATGTGGCTTCGGCAGTCGCCAGGCGTTTATCGGCTAAGTTGGACAGAATTTTGAGATGCACCCTGCCACCAATCAGCTTCGCGACTGGTTCGGCGAGTTGCTCAAGCGCGGTGTTGATGGCGTTGGCGCCCATCGCGTCGCGGACATCCAAAATGAGATGGACGACGAGAAAAGGCCCGATGGGTGAGTTTTGGATTAGGCGGGTTTCGATATCGCGCGCGCCACCTCCGCGCTGGACCAAACGGGGCGCGTTTTCGTTGACGATCTTCAATAGCGTGTCTTTGTTTTCATTGATGATTCTTGCGGTGGCTTCGGGGTCTTTCAGGTCAAGCAGCTGGAGCTGGCCGATCATCTGCTGACTGCTCATGCTGGCGATGAAGCCGCCCGATTTTTGGGCAAGCTTTGCCATGAACGAGGCGCCGGCAATCACCGATGGTTCTTCAACCACCATCGGCACCAAAACAGCCTTGCCATTGACCACAAAGTTTTGGGCGATGCCAATGGGCAAGCTAAAAATACCCACCGCGTTTTCGACCATGGCATCTGCCCGTTCAGGGCTCAAGCCTCCCTGGGATGTGAAAACTTGCAGATCGCTGGCGTTCAGCGCGGTATGGTCTTGCAGGTATTTATGTCGCTCAGTTAAGTTGCGTTGATAAAATTTCTTTGTCATAAGCTTCTTTAAACAGGCTTTGTTCAAGCATATGGCTTAGTTATAGCGTTTTGAAGCTCTAAAAAACTATCAGATTTATAAAAAAGGCAGCGTTTGGCTGCCCTTTCTAACACTTTTTCAGATTAAACGCCCATTATGGCATAATGGGGGCAATGAAGTAATCATCGATCCCGTTATTATCGATTCCGCTTTCTCGGGTCCAGCCTTCAATATTGTTGCTAAGATCTCTAATTTTCCACCAGATTTGCCCCGATGCGCATTCAGGCCCCGCTAAGACCAAGAAAGTTTGCCCTGGATGAATGCGATTCGTCTCTGCTGAATTGCTGTTTGGTTCCACACGCATTATGTTGCGCAGTTTGGGTTCTTCCTGCACGAAACCATAGCCATTAACCGTAAGCCTGCCTGGTAATCGCCCGGGACAATAGTTGATTGTTTCAATACGTTGAAGCTGAGACTGTCCAAATCGCGACTCAAAAACCCAACCTGTTTCCATATGAGTGGTTTTTACCTGCCACATGATATCGCCATCCACACAGTCAGATCTTCCTACAATCAACAGAACCGCACCCGCAGACAGTGACCTTTTGCTTGAAGCATTTATGCTTGGTGAATTCATCAACTCGATAATACCAATTCCAGAACGAACCCAAGCTGAATCACCCAAACTAAAGGCTGAATAGCCGCAGCGATCGGAAGTAGCGGTTGGTGGTGGTGTTTCGCTTGGGTGGCTGAGCACGGTGAGCGTTTGCTCCAGAGATTCCTGGGTAAGCTCAACTTCCCGCGCCCTAAGCGTGGACAACAAATCGTCATTTGACTGCGCAAAACTATCCGGAACGAAAATACTTTCTGTTTCTTGTGGAAAGATGTTTGAGAATAGCCCGGTTTGATTATCGTATTCAACCCGGGTGTCCTTTTTATCCTGGAGCTTAATAATCAAAAAGACAATTAAAAAGACTGCCAAAGCACCAAGCACACCTATTACTGGGGCTAACCAACTATTGTTTTTCTTTGGCGGCGTATACGGAGGATCATTTATTTGCGCTTGAGGATAAGGCGCATAATATTCCCTTCCAGTATACTCATCATAATATATACGACCTGGCACTTCGTTAGGCATATTTTCAAAGTGGTCTTTATTTGGCCGGTCAAAATCAGCTGGGTTTTGCATTTACCTTAACGCTCCTTTCTATGGGCCAAAGTATGGCCCAATATAATAGTAGTCATGCCTTGGGCCTGTCTCGCGAATCCAGCCTTCAATGCCATTTTGAACACGAACATACCACCAGTTGGCACCTTTACCATCGCAATGCGGTCCTTTGAGCAGCTCAAAAACTTCCGTCGGTTGGCGGTAAGACTTGCTTGGATCATGCTGTGTGGGTTGAATGAGATATAAAATTTTAGATTCGTCCAAAACAGGTTCTGGATAAACCTCAACCGGATCGTCAGGATATTCGAGCACAAAAGCTTTCATGCCCACCAAGAGCCGGGTTGGTTTGGCATTTGGACAAACATGGCGCGTATGCAAGGGTAACAACCACCACTCTTTTCCATCGCCAGGCGCTTCGGGAATCCAGTATTCGGTATCCCAACTGGTTTTGACCTTGAACATATTCACGCTGGCATTACACACAGGGCCTTCAAGAACCTCAAAAATCGCGCCGGCGTAAAATTTATCAGCCGCATGCCCTTCAATTCTGCCATATGGGCCATCGCGCATCGTGCCGCCACCGGTAGGTGGGTTGCCATAAGCACTGTCTCCAACACCCAACATCGTTGCAGGACAAGACTGATTTGGTCGGCTCATTCCGGTTGTCGGGGTTTTGTAGTTTTCGATCGAGGCGTAAGTTGGCTCAGGACTGCTCATCTGGCTGCCTGACTGGCTTTGCGGCTGAGCGCTGGATGGAGCATTGCTTTGTTGCGACTGTGGCGGGACAGGTGTTGGCTCTTCCTGCACTGGATCAGGAATGGATTGCTGTTGAGCCTGTTGAGGCGCAGAATATTGATCAGAGGGAGATTCTATCTGCTGTTCAAACTGGTTATTGGGGTTAAGACTCTGTGGCTGATTTACCGCGCGTTTAGACAAAAGCGAGAATGCACCCAACGCCGCACCAAAGAGCACAAAAGCAATGATGACGCCAATCAAAGCCGCGGGTACAGCCGACTTCGCTTTCTTTTGCGGACGATCAACCAAGGCTTGCCAGTCATTCCGGTCGTAATCGGCTGGTGTGAGTGGCTCCGGCCTTTGTTGGTAGGCGTTTTGAGCTTGATCCAGGTTAGAGGGATGGTTAGGATCTGAATAAGGATTGGATTGATAACTTTGGCTCATTTTCTCCTCCGAGTATTTGAATGCCAGTCAACGAAAAGGGTTGAATTAATTATAAACTGAAAGACAGATAAAAAAGACCCATTTTCGGGTCATTTTTTGAGTATTTTCATTTTTTGACGACGTTATAGAGCAAGTTTTAGTGGGTCTGGATATTTGAAACTTTTAGTTTCCTTACTTCCTCTAAAACCTCACGCATTTGTGGGAAGATGGCAGGATTGGCGGAAAGAATGTCCACACTACCTGTCAATAAATCAGCTTCCCCAAAAAGGCCTTCCACGATGCCTCCCGCTTCGCGCACCAGTAAAATACCTGCGGCGACATCCCAGGGGTTCAAGGCAATCTCCCAAAAACCCTCAGCGCGCCCGGCCGCGACATAGGCTAAATCCAAAGCAGCTGATCCGAGACGGCGCACGGTCTGTGATTTTCGTGAGAAGTGGATGAAATTATCGATGTTCGTCCGGGGTGTGTCTAACAAAGCGTGCCTAAAACCGGTTATCAGAAGCGCGTCACTGAGCTTATCAATCTTTGAAACCCGGATGGGTTCACCGTTGAGCCAGGCTCCCTGACCTTTTACCGCGCTGAACATTTCGTCCATCTCTGGGCAGTAAACAACACCCACTTGCAACTCGCCTTCATAAGCATAGGCGATAGAGATGCTATACTCAGGCAAACCATGCGCGTAGTTTAATGTACCGTCAACAGGGTCTATATACCAGTTATGCGCCTTGTCTTTTTTGTGCATGCCAGTTTCTTCTGCCAAAGCAGTGTGACTTGGAAAGTTAACTTCAATCTGCGCCAACAAATAGCCTTCGATTTCCTTATCAGCGCGTGTAACCAAGTCAGCTTTGCTTTTATATTCGACTTTTAGGTCTTCTTTGCGCATTTCAGTGGCCATCTGGCCTGCATGACGCGCCCATGATTCTATTTGTTCCATTTGTGGTTTCATACACGTCCTTAGTTTGTTTATTGTGGTCTCTTCCTATTGTATCAATGAAAACTTCATAAAAGCGATTGGTGCTTGTAAAGATTTCGACTTTATCCACTTAAGATTAGTCGCTGAAACCAGTAACAAACTGATAACTGTGGATAAGTTTTAAAAATCTGTGGATAAAAACACGATTGATGGGGAATACTACGCTTCGCCTTCGCATTCTGCCTGTAATTGATTGAAAAATTTATGTAAAATTTCATCCCTTTGAGCGGCGATTTGCTTGCCTGTTGGGGTATAAAGCCGGTCTTTAACATGGCGAAGTTTAAAGAGATACTCGTGATAGGCGCTATGCGGTTCATCAGGAAGTCTTTTGTCAGTTTTCAGAAACTGCTCTGATGGTTTGGCATAGAAGGACTGCCCGGCATGAGTGGCATAGGCGATGGTGCGCGCCACACCAACCGCGCCGAGCACATCCAATTTATCCGCGTCAAAAACGCATTTCGCTTCAAGACTTTGGGGTTGTTCGCCATCATGCCGGTAGCGATGCGCGCGAATGCAATGCTGCACCGCTTCAATGCGCTCTTGTTGCCAGCCGGCTTGTTTTAGCACCTCGCCGGCAAATCGCGCGGATGCCAGGTGGTGTCCCATGCGCTCGCCATTTTCCCCGCCAGGTGTCGCGCCGCGCGAGTCATGCAAAAGTGCCGCGACATAGACAATTTCAAGATCAGCGGCTTCTTTTTCGGCGATTTTTAAAGCCAAATTGAGCACGCGCAAGACGTGCTCAAAGTCATGTGCCAAATCCGCGCTTGTGTACCAGGCGCGGGCTTCTTCAATGCTTGGATAAAAGTCCCGCATTATTCTTGTGGATAAAGCTTACCCTTTTTGACAACTTTCGCGACCATGTTCGTGCCGTAACGATAAGTCAAAATGCGATAGTCAGGAACACTCAATATCAAAAGGTCAGCTTGTTTACCGGCTTCAATGGAGCCAATTGTGGCATCGCGCAATACCGCTTTAGCGGAGTTGATCGTGCTGGCTGCCAGGGCCTGGCTTGGCGTAAGCTTCATATAGCGTGTTGCCAAAGCTTGCATAAACTGCATGGATTCATTCCAGGTTGTGCCGGGATTTAAATCGGTTGCTAAGGCAAGATAAGCATTAGCGGCAATCATGTCGCGAGCAGGCGAGTATTCAGATTGTGCCAATCCGAAAGGCGTGCCCGGGAGCGAGACTGCCACAGTTTCAGACTGTGCCATCCTTTGGATGTCTTCAAGAGAAGTCTTTACCAGATGATCCACAGAAGCCGCGTTGAACTCAGCGCCCAGACTCGCGCCACCCAGGTTCTCAAACTCATCAGCATGCAATTTGAGCGGGAAGCCAAGGTCTCGCGCGGTTTGGAGGATTTCACGCGTTTCTTCGATTTCGAATACATCTTTCTCGCAAAAAACATCCACAAAGGGCAAGGCTTGTCCGGGGGCGTGTTTAAGCCACCAGCTTTTGGTCTCGTGCAATGCTACCTCACAAAGCCAGCGCGTGTAGCCGGCGGTGTCGCCTTTGAATTCTGCTGGGATGGCGTGCGCGCCCATGTAGGTGGGCACCAACTCAATTGGACCGACCTTATTGATTTCAAGCACAGCTTCAAGTTGACGGAATTCGGTCTCAAGGTCGAGACCATAACCCGACTTCGCCTCCATGGTAGTTGTACCATGAGCAAAAGCGCGCATGGCGCGTTCCATGGCTTGCGCCACAAGCTCATCCAGGCTTGCTTTGCGCGTAGCATTAACAGTGGAAGCGATGCCCCCACCAGCTGCCATGATTTCCATGTAGCTCTTACCTTCCAAGCGCATTTCATATTCATGGGCACGGTTCCCAGCCCACACCAGATGTGTGTGAGGGTCAACAAAACCAGGCACGATGGAGCGTTGCTGAGCATCAATACGTTCGGCGATTGGATATTTTTCGAGCAAAGTGGCTGACGCGCCGACTTCCAAAATGGTCTCACCCTGAATGGCAAGCGCGCCATTGGGAATGATCTGGAGCGCGCCTAATGTGTGGCCTCGTTGCGCCCCTCCGACAGTTGTTACAAGTTGTGAGCTATTATGTATGAGTTTCATAGCCCTATTGTAATGGATTTTCCCCTCGTTTACACCTTGATTGAAAACTATTTATTTTGAAATTCACCAAAGAACAAGGTGTTATCTTATTGTATACATGATTATCAACATTATCCATTTCACATTGTCTACCCAAAAACCGTATTCTGGGATTTGGAAAACTCAATAATCGCCCTTAAAGCCGCTTGGTCGGCTATACTAAAGAAAATTAATAATCATCCTGGAGGCAACATGCCACAAAACAAAACTTTGCGTTATCTCATGTTTGGCTCGCTTTATTTCACCCAAGGCACCATTTTGGGCTATTTTGCTTCGCTCAACGCGCTATATCTGCTTGACCATGGCTTGACATTGACCGATGTCGGCGTTTTTGGCGCAATCGCGCTTATTCCGTTCATCATCAAAATCTTCCTCGGCATGCTCAGCGATAAAGTCAGTTTATTTGGCAAAGGACATCGTGTCCCTTACATTTTTATTGGACTCGCGGTTCAGTTCTTACTGCTCATATTCGTGCCCTTCGTCAATCCCAAACAGTACTATTGGGGTTTCGTGGCGATGGCATTTCTTTTGCAATTGGGCATGGCCCTTTATGACACCTGCACCGATGGACTCGCGTTGGATACCGCTCCCGAAGAAGAACATGGACGCATTCAAGCCTGGATGGTAGGTGGGCGCGCGGTGGGCACCATTGTGGCAGCCTCTGCGGTGGGACTCTTAGCCGATAAAGTTTCCTGGCAGGCGGTATTTTGGACTTTGGCAGCGCTGACTTTGCTGCCCATACCATTCCTGTTTGGCGTCAAAGAACCTGAAAAGGTTTCATCTGAACGCTTTGATTGGTCAGCTTTCAAAGCCTTTAAAAAATGGCAGGTCATCGCGACAGGTATCGCAGGTTTGATCATCTTTTTGGTCATTGTCGGTGCCAACCAGCTTGTAAACCCCTTTTTGACCGAAGTCTTTGATATTTCGCTTACACAGGCAGGCATGGTCACTTCGTTATGGGGTATCGGAATCGTGATTGGCTCGATTGTTGGTTCAGGGCTGATCAAGAAGCTGGGCGACCGCAAAGCCACCTATATGATGTTGGCGATGGTGGCACTAAGCCTAGTACTGGTGGCAACTTTGGTGACCGCAAAGCTGGGGCTAATCATGTCGATTGTCTTAGTCGTGCTTTATGGCGTGGCATATGGCACAGCTCAAACGATTACCTTCGCGCTTTGTATGGGCGTGACTGATACACGCATTGCCGCCAGCATGTTCGCGATTCTGATGGCATTCACCAACGTAGGCCAGGGCATCGGTTTGGCAATGGGCGGCGCGCTTTCAGATTTGGCAGGCTTCCGCTGGACTTTCATTGCCTTTGCCGCGGTTTGCGTTCTTGCATTGCCTTTCTTGCCAGCGGTGTTTAAGAAACTGGAACTTAAATGACAATTTTTATTTATTCAGAATTAAACATGTTTTTCTAACAAACATTTCTTAGCGATTAATGGGTTTTTGAAAAAGTTTAGGTATAATCAATTGATATTGGAGATGAAGAGAGAGTATGATGTTAAACAATTATTTACTTGAATCTGTGTTAAATGAAGGCACGCAGGGGCTTACTTATCTCGCAAAAAATAAAGAGTCAAAAGCTATTAGTGCTTTAAAATGTTATTATCCGGAATTCTCTAACGAAAAAAGTTTTTGGGAAACATACCAGACTGTGATTGGTTTAAAATTTAGGCACAATCTTAATGCACTCCTCAGTGTAAAAAACTTTGGGATTAGTGACAATATCTTATGTCTTGAAACTGAATATATGCTCAATGGTAACTTAAAAAACAATCTTTCCGGTCAAAAAGGCCTTACCATGGAAGCTGCAATAGAGTTAATATCGGCATTAGGAAATGCCATATACTCAATTCATCAAGAAGGATTTGTTTATTGCACACTTAAGCCAAGCCACATTCTTTTAGATGAATCGTATAAACCTCGCCTAGCCTTAACAAATATAACACCACTCGGGTCACCATATCAATATATTCCAAAGGTGAAAATGACAGTTGATGAAAGCAATTACTACGCTCCAGAAGTAATTGCGGAAGATACTGTAGATCAGAGTACTGATGTCTACAGTCTTGGCTGTATTTTTTACGAATTAATTACGGGTAAGGTCTTGTATCTTTTAAAAGACCAAATCGTTAAGCCAGGAGATTTAACTCTTCTTAAGGATTCATTGTATCGCATTTCAGATAATCAAATAAGAGACGTTATTTTTGCATCAGCTCATCCAAATCCCCAAAACCGTATGCAGTCCATACCCAAATTCCTAAGTATTCTCCAAGAGTATAAGGAGACGACTTCTTCAACCAATCAAATCAAAGACAATATCGGAATATCACTTTATGAAAAGGAGAAAATTATGCCTGATTCAAATTTTTCGACAGGAATTGAGCCAAATAATCAACCTAAAGCTGACAGTCTATCAAATGATTGGCAAAATATAAACCAATCCACACAAAGCAGCCAATTCAATAAAACTTCTCAAACACCTCCGCCGTGGACTATTCCTCAATCGACACCATCAATCCATACCCAACAACATCAACCATCACAAATCACTGGACAATATTATCAACAGAAATCTCAAGTATCTACAGGTTCAAACCCACAGTATACTGGACAGCCTTCTACTGGTCATAGCACTCATCAACATGTTAACCCACCTATGCAACAATATAGTCATCCATCTAACATCCAAGCACCGCAAACAGCGCAAAAGGCAACAGGAATGAATAAAGGATTAGTTATTGGGCTTATAGTAGTAATAATTCTTTTGACAGCGGGAATAATTTATTTATTCGTTGAAATGAATAATCAAGTAAAACCCGTGATACAGGATGACTCCCCCATTTCAGTTGTTTCACCTGGGACAGACGATACCACAGAAACAGAAAATATATTCTTGTTAACTGATGACGTTGAATCCACTTCTTTTACTATGACCCAAACCTCAGAAGAAAGCATCGCTGCAACGTTGGAGGCCGAAAGCAAAGCAATTGAGGCAACCCAACAAGCTCAAGCTATTATCGATCAGAAAGCTACAGCAACAGCTCAAAAAGCCTTAGATGTACAACTTTACGAAGAAACCGAAAAAAATCTAGGAAACAGCCGTGGCTATTGGGCAATTTATAAAAAGAAACTCTCATCTTATTATAATCACAAGAGTCCCTACTTTCTAACCCAAATCACCGAATCAAGAGCGAAACATTTTATTCTGCATACGATTTTTAAGAATCCACCTCTTTACTCGAAAGATGAAACCTGGGAAATTGGCACAATTTTTCGTTATACTGACACTAACAATTTCCTTAAGTTAAATTTTACCTCCGAGGGTAATTGGAAATTAGAGAACTGCTTTTCTAAGAGTGAAGCCTGTAATATGATCCAAGAAGGAACTGTATGGGTAGATATTAACCCATCTGGTAAAAATGTGTTGAAACTCATTGCCTATGGTACCTCTGGCTTCTTTTACTTCAATGGTCAATATGTAACTGACCTTGATTTAAGCGCAAGGACAGATATGGGTTTTGTATATGTTTACACATTATTTGATATCGGTACTGCTCGAGACGGGTACAAAATGGAATATGATAGCGTCTCACTTAGAGTCATTTATTAGAAATGAAAGCTTATTGATATTATTAAGTTTTTAAAGAATCCTTAGCTTAAGCAATGAACTTACTATGAGCTTTCAAACGCTCTTTTGGCTTTCGTTTCAACCTTTATCTTAGTTCATACCCTTCTTCCAGGTATGATTTAGGAGTTAAAAACCAAGCAATTGGCCTGTTACGGTTGTTTATATGATTAATCCAAATCACAATTTGGAACAAATTTTTGAAACCTTAACGCATCATCACAATCTCACCCTCGCGATTGCGGAAACAAGCACAGGCGGGATGATTGCAAACCTGCTCACCGACCAGCCTGGCTCGTCGGCTTTTTTCAACGGCTCGATTGTGGCATATTCTTATGATTCCTTGCGCGATGTCCTGCACGTCAAGCCCGAAACGCTTGATGCGCATGGGGCGGTTAGCAAAGCGACCGTGTGTGAAATGGCACAAAGCGTGCGTCAGATCCTCAACGCAGATATAGGCATTGGCGTCTGTGGCATCACTGGCCCAAGTGGGGGCACGCCTCAAAAACCCGTTGGCACATGCTGGCTGGCAATCAGCGACGGTAAATATACAAGCACTCACCATGCTGTTTTTGAAGGCGATAGAATTGCCATCAAAGCCCAAATGGCACAACACGCCCTGGCTTGCCTGACGAATTTTCTCGAAAGCCATTACCCAAAGTCCTAAATATCCCTGCAAGCCGCCATGACCAGCTCATCTCCCACGCCAGCGCCGACAATAACAAGCCAGACCCCAAAACCACTCTCAAAACAATTACGCTTGCCCGCATTTATGCCTTTCTTTTGGCTGGGAGTTGCCACAGTTGTCGGCGCTTTTCTTGGGAACAGTTTCAAGCTCGATAGCAAGCTATGGCTTATCGCCACCGGTGTTAGTCTGAGTGGTTTTATTTTGGATGTCATCCAACAGCATCGTCATAAAAGACAGCACAAGCTCTCGGTTTTCCTGATTCTCACCAGCCTTTGCCTCAGCGCGTTTCTTTACACGCAGAGCTTGCCCAAAAACACCGCGCAATATATCAACTACTACAACGACAAAGGAACGGTGAACCTTACCGGTTTAGTCGTTAAACCACCCCATCAAAAACGCAGTGCCATTGAACTTACAGTGCGCGTTGAGTCTATAAAACTCGTCCAAAGTGATGAAAACACGCAAAGCGTAAAAGGTTTAATCCTGGTCGAAGTCCCTTTGGGCAATGATTACAACTATGGCGATCGCATCAGTGTTTACGGTGAGCTAAGTCAGCCACCCGAAGGACACGCGTTCTCTTATCGCGATTATCTCTTCCACAAGGGCGTCTACGCCATGAATCAGTATGGCGCGGTTCGACTGTTGAGCCGTGGACATGGTTGTCCTGTCCTGCGCGCCTTGTATGCCCTCCGTGAAAGAAGCAAGCTGGTCCTGCAAAACAACTTCCCCAACCCCGAAAGCGCCCTGTTGCGGGGCATTTTACTTGGCGATGATAGCGGCATTTCAAACCAACTCGCCCAGGACTATTCCCGCACGGGCACCTCGCACATTATCGCCATTTCGGGCTTTAACATGGCCGTTTTGGCGGGCGTGGTTAGCGCGATCCTCAGGCGCCGCATGGAACGCCTGCGTGGCGGACTCATCGCCATTGGCGTGCTGGGGCTTTACACGCTCTTTGTGGGCGGTAACGCGGCGGTTACGCGCGCCTTCGTGATGAGCGCCTTCGCCATTCTGGGCAGCAGCATCGCCAGACGTGGTAATTTGCTAAACAGCCTTGGGCTGAGTGTCTTTATTATGGTGCTCATCAACCCCCATTTACCCTGGGATATCGGCTTCCAGTTTTCGGTCATGGCAACCCTTGCCCTGTCTTTATTCGCCACACCTTTGCAAGCCTGGGTGGAAGAAAAACTACAAAAACGCATTCCAGGAGAAAAAGCGCGTCAGGCTGCCAGCTTTATAAGTGAGTATTTTTTAATCACCCTCATCGCGCAGGTCTTGGTACTTCCCTTGATCATCTATCACTTTAGGCAGGTTTCCTGGCTTTTTCTGCTGGCAAATCCGCTCATCTTGCCCGTTCAGCCTTTGGTGATGATACTGGGGTTAATCGCTTTAATTGCTGGTTTACTCTATATCCCGCTTGGTCAGTTCTTATCCTGGCTCACCTGGCCTTTCGTGGCTTACACCAACAAGGTGGTCAGTGCTTTAGCCCATCTCGCGCCAAATATCTGGCACTTGCCCAGCTTTAGCGCATGGTGGCTGCTCGTTTACTACGCCCTGGTCTTTTTACTTGCCTTTCGGCCAAAACTGAAATCGAGTGATAGACCCATCTGGAAACCTGTTTTCACGCTTATAGGACTGGGTAGCCTTGTGATTGTCCTGGCAGTCCACCTGGCAGACAAAGCAGATGGCAAGTTGGGGCTTAGAATCTTTAGCTTGTCAGAAACGCCGGTTGTGCTCGCGCGCACGCCAAAAGGCGAATTTATCCTAAGTGGCGGGTCAGGAGATTCGACCAGCCTGGCAGAACACATCTCCAAAGCTTTGCCAGCCTTCAATCAACAAATCGCCTATGTCATTGTGCCTTCCTGCAAAAAGGCGGATCTGAATGGATTCTATGGCTTTCCGGAACAGATTAATATCGATCAAGTGCTCTGGGGCTGTGACCCTGAGAGCTCCCGCAACGCGCAGACCCTTTACAGCTATTTTGAAGCGCAGGGGCTTAATCAGCTCATCCTTGATGAGCAATATCTCCTCAACTGGGAAGAAGGCGAAATGGCTTTTGAGTTTGTCGAAACAGGACTTGGGCGTTTATCCATCCGCCATGGTGCTTTTTCAGGCTTTGTTGATTACACCTTAGAGCATAGTCCGAGCGGCACTGACGCTTTATCCTTATGGATTGGCCAGGCAGATGCACAAGCAAGTTGCGCGCAGATTATGCTCAATACCAGCGATAAACCGCTCGAGGAACTTGATGAATGCCCATCGACTTTCGTTCAGCTTTCACAACGTGATTGGGTTTATGTCAGCACAGATGGCAAGTTGGTCTGGCTAAGCGGACAGTAGGACTTTTTCAAGCAGACTTATAAACGCACGAACGTGTTAAGAACCAAGTGCCACGGACGCCGACCGTGGCACTTTAGTATTAAGGAGGAGAAGAAGAGAAATCGTTCTTTCACCTTTATAATACATGACTCAAACCATTTGTACTTGACGCTTATCCTACGCTTACTATACGATTCAGCCTTTTTAGTTCTAATTTCAGCATTTGAAGCTTTTCAACAGCCCATAAACCCTTAATCCTCTCGACCTTATAGACCACAGGAAATTTTTCTTGTAGGAATTCCCCCACACTTTCCGCGTTTGAGATAGAATTTCTAATCGTGGGCGTCTTTAGCCCAAAAAATGTTTTTGAAAAACAGTATAACTCTAAGGAGACCTATGTCAAAAACCCCTCTTCGTTTTCTCTACATCTTTCTCGCGATTGCTTTTGTTTTTGGCGGTCTGGCTGGTTCTCAAACCGCCACTGCCAACAACCCCCTGCCCGACCGTCAGGTGCTCATCGTAGCTTTCGCGGACCGTGATGAACTGCAATTCCTTGCGAATTATTTCGATGTTGTCGAGGTTGACCATGATTCCATGACCGTGAAAATCTTTAGCATTGACTCGGAGCGGCAGGAATTGGCAGAAAGTGGTTACACCTGGACCGTTGACATCCCCTACACTCGAGAGATCAACACCGTCAGGGAAAAACTCCCCAATCAAACCTCGGGCATGCCTGGTTACCCCTGCTTCCGCACTGTGGATGAAATGTACGCGCGGGCGCATCAACTTGCCAGTCAATACCCCAACCTTGTTGAAATCATCGACATCGGCGACAGCTGGAATAAACTCACCCCGGGTGGCGCGCCAGGTTACGACATCGAAGTTTTTCTTATCACCAACAAAAGCAACCCCGACACACCCAAATCGGACACCTTTTATATGAGCAACATTCACGCCCGCGAGTGGTCTCCACCGGAAGTTAACCTGCGCCTGGCGGAATTCCTGCTTGAAAACTATGGACAGGATCCCGAAGTCACCTGGATGCTTGACTACAACCGCGTGCACATGGTTTTTGTCACCAATCCGGATGGACGTTTGGTGGATGAATCAAACTATAGCTATTTACAACGCAAAAACCAGAATGCTAACCATTGCCCCGGCCAAAACGGCAGTTACGGACAAACCGGCGTTGACCTTAACCGCAACTACCCTTACGTTTGGGAAGGCGCTTCAGAACCATGCGATTTGACTTACCCTGGTGCTTCTGCCGGCTCAGAACCCGAAACAATCGCCATTACCACTTACCTGACCGACCTTTTTGAAGACCAACGCGGACCTGGTCCAAATGACCCAGCTCCTGCTGACACAACCGGCATGTTTATGGACCTCCACAGCTACAGTGGCTTGGTTCTCTACCCCTGGGGCTACACCTACGATAACGCGCCCAACCACAACCAACTCAAAACCGTGAGTTATAAATTAGCCTATTACAACAACTATGACCCCCAAAAATCAACCACGCTTTACCCAACCAAGGGTTCAACGGATGACTTTGTCTATGGTGAATTTGGTGTGCCGGCCTTTTGTATCGAGATGGGTGTAACCTTCCATGAAAACTGCTCACGATTTGAAAGCAACATCTGGCCAGACAATAAACAAACCCTCATCAGAGGCATCAAACTCGCGCGCCGTCCTTACATGGACGCCTTCGGACCTGAGGTCACCTTCAACACGATCCCAACTCAACCAGTCAATCCCAGTCAGCCTATGAGTGTCAACGTCAACATTGACGATACCCGCCACAGCAGTTATGAGGGGGGCATTCCTTCTCAAAATATCACTGCCTATCGATACAGTTTTGACAAACCCAGCTGGATTGAAGGCGCAAACCCTGTTACAGTCAATCGCAACATAGGTTATCCCAAGAGAGATGTCATGTTCTCGGTGGATGTGTCTCAATTAAGCACTGGAAAACACATGCTCTTTGTGGAAGGAAAGGATGCGGATGGCAACTGGGGCGTACCTACAGCGGCATGGTTTACCGTTGGCTCGGCTCCACAGCCAACTCCAACCCCAACTCAAGTGCCCACACCAGAGCCAACTCCTCAACCTGCGAGCAACAAGATCTATCTGCCAATCATCCTTAATCCTGAAAAACCTTAAAGCTGGATTAATCTAAGAACAAAAGAGCTGGTTGTTGTCTTACCAGCTCTTTTAAGTTAATCAGTTTTTATCTTGTTCGTGCCTATTACCTTTTCAAGCCAACTCTCAAAGAGATGGATCACGCATTTCCCCACTTTTTCAAACGCGCGTTTGATTTTAACAACCGAAGTTCAGGTTCTTTTAAGAAGACTGCCGAATGGCACGCAAAACAGCCACCAGGATGCCAGCTCCAAGCGCGTGTATCAAAATGGACTGCCATTGCAAAGGAATAAAAGAAAGGGAAATGCCCCACTCTTTCATCAAAACAGTTGCCAAATACGCGCCAACAATGCCCGCGACGATCGAGCCAGGGAACATAAATTTGTGACCTTTCATCGCCACATCGGTTATAAAACCGACAATCGCGCCTATCAATATCATTTGAATCCATGGATTTAGTTCAAACATCTCGCCTCCAAATAATTCGTTCTTAAAAAGCCACAATCCTCATTTTCCGGGAAAACGATCAGGAGACCATTTCGGGATGTGGTGAACACGGTTTCTCGCCGTAAATTTACGCGTAGTTTCCGGACAACGGTCAATTAATTCGCTGTAATCAGAATGACACTATCAAATTATAGCCCTGTTTAACGAAAAAGCCGGGTTTCAGATAAAGAATGGTATACTTAAATGAATAAAGACGTCATCACGCTGGAGGATTTTATGAAAGTTGTCATTCAACAAAACCAACTCGCGCATGGGGTTAGTGTTGTCGCGCGCGTGGTAACACCCCGCTCAACCCTGCCCGTACTTTCGAATATTCTCATCAAAACCGATGGGGACCGGCTACGGCTTTCTGCCACAAACCTTGAGCTGGGTATCAGCGCCTGGATTGACGCTAAAGTCGAAACTGAAGGTGGCTTAACTGTTCCGGCACGCACGTTCGCGGATTTGGTCAGCAATCTGCCCAACCAGGACGTAACCTTAACCGTGGATACCCGCACCCAAAGCCTGAACGTAAAATGTGGCACACTCAACACCGATATCAAAGGTATCAGCGCGGAGGAATTCCCGCCCATGCCCGCGCCTGATCTTGATACAGCCATCCCGCTCAATGTTGGTAACTTTAAAGAGATGATCAGCCAGGTCGTTTTTGCGGCATCCACTGAAGATTCCCGCCCTAACCTAACCGGCGTACATATGAGCTTTGATGACGAAATCCTTGAGATGGCAGCCACAGATGGTTACCGCATCTCCATTTCCCGCGCGACAATGGCAGATATGGGTAAACAAAAGCTTGAAGCGCTTGTTCCAGCCCGCGCGCTTTCCGAGCTTTCCCGTGTAGCTGTCAATGGCGAAGAAACCCTCAAGATGACTTTTCCACCTGGACGTGGCCAGGTGATCTTCCACCTCAAAGATGTTGAATTAGTCTCGCAATTGATTGAAGGCAACTTCCCCAATTACAACGCCATTATCCCGCCTACTTTCAAAACCCGCACGGTACTTTCGACGGCTGATTTGCTGAAAGCCTGTAAACAAACCGAGATCATCGCGCGCGAGGGCAACTACATCGCCCGCCTTGACATCCAACCCAGCGAGGGCGAAATAGGCACCGCGCAGCTTGATATCTCAGCAAATTCCGAACAGACCGGCTCGTCCGAAGTCATCGTGGACGCCTCGGTTGAAGGCGTGCCCTTGCTGATCAGCTTCAACATCCGCTATTTGCGTGAGGTGCTTGAGGTCATCAAGACTCCCAACGTTATTTTGGAAACCAACGCTGCCAATACACCCGGTTTATTACGCCCGGTGGATGATGACAGTTTCAAGCATATCATCATGCCGATGAACATCCCACGCTAAGTTTTTCCTTGTGAGACTCAAAACGGCTGCTTGTTGAAGCAGCCGTTTTTCTTTTTTAGCTTAGGCGTCAGCTTTAAACCAGCGACATGCCTAACTTAAGCGCTTTTTGGTTGACTTCAACAAATTGCTCGCGCACGTTTTCAGCGATAATCCTGTTCCAGTCAATTTCTTCGTGCAAGCCCAGGGCTTTGAGCGCGACGCCCATAAGAATGATGTTCATTGCGCGGGGATTGCCGAGTTTTTCCGCTTCTTCGGTCGCGTCAAGCGCGATAACACGCCCTGCCCGCGCTTCAATCAGATCCTGGATATTGGGCGGATAAACATCCTTGCCCGAAAGCACACCAATCGGATTGACCCGCGCGCGATTCAAAATGACCACACCTTGACCGTCATCGCGCAAGTATTCCAGATTGCGCAGAACTTCGAGCTCTTCAAAGCCGATGATAATATCGCCTTTTTTCCTGGAGACAACCGGCGACCAGACTTTTTTACCATAGCGCACGTGGGTCAACACAGGTCCTTCGCGCTGAGACATGCCGTGCACTTCGCTCATTTTTACGTCGTAGCCATTAGCTTGCAAACCAAGGGTCAAAAGACGGCTGGCTAAAATGGTTCCCTGGCCACCGACACCGGTAAGTAGAATATTTTTAGTCATGCTTAGGCTCCTTTCTGTTGAATGGCTTTCACAGGGCAAACCTGCGCGCAAACGCTGCAACCCACACATTTGTAGGGGTCAATGCTGGATTTTTTCTTATCCACCTGGAAGACGATCGCCGGGCATCCCGTGCGGGTGCAGGCTTTACAGCCGATACAGACATCTTCGAGCACTTCGTATTGGGTTTTGAAGGGGTTATTGAATTCCTTCAAATCCCATTCGGGCAGTTTCTTGAGCGCGCAGGGCCAGCGGGTGATAATGACCGATGGACCTTCCAGTTCCAACGCCCAATTGAGTGTTTCCTTGACCTCTTTTAGGTTGTTCGGGTTGATGGTGCGCACGTTCTCAAAACCCAATGTCCTCACCAGCGCTTCGATGTTCACCTGTTCGGTGATTTCACCTTGCACGGTCAAACCGCTGCCGGGATTTTCCTGCTGACCGGTCATGGCAGTGATGCGGTTATCGAGAATGACGTTTACCGTGTTGCTCTTGTTATAAGCTACGTTCATCAGGGAGTTGAGGCCTGTATGGAAGAAGGTGCTATCGCCCAAAACAGAAACGACGCGCATTTTGTTGTCTTCAATCGAGTCAAAGATTTGCTGAGCGCCATGCCCCGCGCTGATGCTGGCACCCATGCAGATGGTGCTCTCGATCGCGTTATAAGGCGCGCCAGAAGACAGGGTGTAGCAACCAATGTCGCCGGAGACCATCACATTGCGCTTGCGGCCCAGTTCGTAGAAGAAACCACGATGCGGACATCCCGCGCAAAGTGTCGGCGGACGACCGATAAGCGCTTCAGCGATTTCCGCGTCTGCTTCGATTTTTTCGCCATAGATGACTTCGCGAATGACTTCCGGCAACATTTCGCCATTGCGTGGGAAGATGTTCTTGCCATCACAGGCGATACCCAAAGCACGCACAAAGTCCTCGATGTAAGGGTCATTTTCTTCAATGATATAAACTTTTTCAACCTTCGAGGCGAATTCTTTAATCATCTCCGCCGGCAGGGGGTTCGTGAAACCTAATTTGAGGTAGGAGGCGTCATCGCCAAAAACTTCGCGGGCGTAAAGATAACAATCGCCGGAGCAAATGATGCCAATTTTGGTATCGCCATATTCAGCGCGGTTCCATTTGCAGTTGTTTGAAAAATCTTCCAACAACTTCAAATTGCCTTGCAGTTTCACCTTCATGATGCGCGCGTTGGCGGGCACAGCAACATACTTTTTGATGTTCTTCGTGTAAGGTTTGATGGGCACTTCAACCCGTTCGCCCAACTCGACCAGGCTCTTGGAATGGCACACACGTGTGGTCAGGCGGTAAAGCACAGGCACATCATGCTTTTCGCTTATTTCAAAAGCATCGGCGAGCATGTCTTTGGCTTCCTGGCTGTCAGCGGGTTCAAACATGGGCACCATGGCTGCCTTGGCATAGTTACGGTTATCCTGTTCGTTCTGCGAAGAGAACTGCCCGGGCTCATCGGCGGTAATCACCACCGCGCCACCACTCACACCCATATAAGCGAAAGTGAAGAACGGATCCGCGGCAACGTTCAAGCCGACATGTTTCATAGCCGCCAGGGCTCGCGCGCCAGCGATAGACGCGCCAATAACGGACTCAAGCGCTACTTTTTCATTGGGCGCCCATTCCGCTTTAATGACGCCTTTATATTTGGAGATATTTTCGAGAATTTCAGTGCTTGGTGTTCCCGGATAGGCAGCGGCAAAGCGCACGCCGGCTTCGTAGGCACCACGGGCAACAGCTTCGTCTCCGGTTAAGAGATGTTTCAAAATGGCCTCCTTGAACTGTTTTTTTAATTGGCACACGCCAACATCACTATTGTAACGCAAATATCAGGGATTAGTCCGTGATTTTTTAAATTATCCAAGGGCTGTCGTCTGTGTGGAATGTTATGAGCGAAAAATTTTTTACACGCTGTAATTTATCTGATAAAATGAAAGGTTAGCTTGTTGGCGAAACAGAAAACATCTAAGGATTGACGCCGTTATTAGATAATGGTATAAATGAATTGGTCGTGCTTAGACGTATATCTAACAAGCAATAGACTATATTTTCGAGGACTATACAATGAATACTTATAAGGACACGAAACTAAATTGGGAGTTTGGTACCGCTTACGATTTCTTCGTAAGTCAATTTGTCCTTCATAATCCTGAACGCTTTAGTTTGCGACCCAATTGGGCGGCTGGCGTACGCTCGCGCCTCAACCCCGAACTGCGTCAAACGCTTGAACACGCTATTAACGCGCTACCTTCGTCCATCCGTTTTGTTTTCAGTCTTCCCGCTAAAAACAAGGATTCCGAAGCTGTTCTCAAGAATCTCGCCAGTAAAACGCCCTTAAAACGGCTTGATGATATCAGCGCGCTTGAACATGCCAATCCCATTTACCAGACCATCTTGCGTGAAACCACGCCCAACAAACCATGGACAGAGACCGAACGCGAAATGCTTATTGAAAATACCATTGGGCCGGAACGCCGAAACAACGCGCGTTATCTGGATAGCCTTTACGCCATTTGGTCAGACCCCAAGACTTTCTCGGATATGTACCTCGCCGCGCTAACGGCTTACAGAGAGAGTTTCTTCGCCGAAGAAGAGCAACGCATCTTACCCTCCCTAAAACAAGCGCTTTCGTACGCGCAGATGCGATCGGGTAGCCTCTCGTTACCCCTGTTACTTGAAGAATTAACCTCAGGCGTGCGCTATTCTGACCTTGAACAAACCAAAAGCATTTACCTGGCGCCATCTTTTTGGGCGTCACCTTTGATGTTTTCAAGCCGACCGGAAAAAGACCAGATTGTCATCCTTTACGGCGCGCGGCCGGATAATATGGCTATTATCCCCGGCGACCCCGTGCCCGATAGTCTCATGCGCGCGTTAAAAGCGGTGGCAGACCCAACCCGTTTGCGAATCATGCGCTTTTTAGCCCAAAGCCCCCAGACTCCATCTCAACTTTCGCGCTCGCTGAGACTTCGCCCGCCAACAGTCAACCACCACATCAACGAACTTCGCATCGCTGGTTTGGTTCACATCATCATCAGCCAGGAGGGAGAACGCCAATATGCAACCCGATATGATGGTATCGATGCAATGCATGACCTCCTGACACGATATTTACATGGGATTTAAACATGGAAGAAAGCACTGAAACTTTGACGAAGGAACCAGATGAACCTGGCATAGAGAAAAAAAGCAACCCTGTTAAAATCTATATTGAAAGACTTAAAGCCTTTAGCACCAATGCCCGCTTGTTTTTAGTTGGTGCTTTTCTGTTTGGCATTGCTGGTGGTATTAACCAGCTTCTCTTCAATTTTTACGTTCTGAGTCAAGGTTATACCGAAGGAACACTGGGAAAAATTGTCACCGCGCGCAGCCTGACAACGTTGCTGGCCGCCATTCCGATGGGTTATCTCGTTGACAAAATCGGGCGTAAGCGTGCCTTTTTTCTAAGCCATCTCTGCTTCGCGCTAAGCCTGGTGTGTATTATCTTGTTCCCATCCATACCCATTTTTCTGATCATGGGTGTGGTTCAAGGTCTTTCCCAGTCATTATCCGTGGTCGCGCACGGTCCTTTCCTGATGGAAAACAGCGAAGAAACCGAACGCACTTATCTATTCAGCATCTCTTCTGGTATTGGCACAACAGCCGGCTCAGTAGGGCAATGGTTTGGAGGCTATCTGCCCGGCTTTTTTGCTGGAATGCTTATGGTAAGCGCCATGGACACCCAGGCTTACAGTGCCGCTTTGTGGTTCGTGGTTGTATTCGCGCTTTTAGCACTTGTTCCAATATTTTTTATAAAGGAAAACCAACGCGATACAAGTGCCAAACGTTCCGTATTTGCTCCTGTCACCTTTTTTAAACGCGACCCCAAAAAATTCACCCGCCTCATTTTACCCAGTCTGATTACCTCCATTGGAGCTGGCATGATCATGCCCTTTATGAATGTCTTCTTCCGAAACGTTCATAAGCTCCCTGATAATTCCATTGGCACTATTTTTGCCTGGGGCAGTCTGGCGATGGGTATAGGCTTAATTATCGCGCCTGCAATTGCCGAACGCATTGGCAAGATTCAAACGGTGGTTGCTACCCAAGCCTTATCCATTCCCTTTTTGCTTATGCTTGGTTTTTCCGGAAGAGTTGAGTTCGCCATCATCGCCTATTACTTCCGATTAACGCTGATGAATATGAGCAGCCCCATTTTTTCCACCTTCGCCATGGAACAAGTGGAACCAGAAGCGCGCGCTATGTTGGCCAGTCTTAACAGCATGGCGTTTAACTTTGGCTGGGCATTTAGCCCCACCATTAGTGGTATCTTACAAGAACGCCACGGTTTCAAGCCGCCCTTCGCGATCACAATTGTCCTTTATATCATCTCAACCTCAATGTATTTCTTCTGGTTTTGGTATAAGAAAAAGAAACCCGTCACCGTTAACGAGCAATAAAAACTGATTTTTCTTGGCTGGCATTACACCAAACAAACTGGTTTAGTTTTCCGGATTGATACGAAATTCGTAGATACCATCTTCATATACCCAAACATGCCCGCAACCAGGACAGGTTTGATTTTCGCGCGCTTCAGGCAAGCTTTTATCGCAAATGGGACAAGCGAAAAAGGCATCGCTGGCAGGTTTCGGGCTATGTCCGGTGACAATAGATTTTGTGAACACACTTGGGCTGAACTGAATGATGCTACCTGTATGTTGAAGCACTGAGTCCAAGGCGACCAAAAGCTCGTGTCTGACCCGTCGTTTTAGCGCGTTGATGCGAAAATGCGATACCGTGAGTTGTTTTTTAAGCAAAAACTGATTCTCTTTGAGCATTTTGCGGACGGTCTTAGGATGAAAGTCGTAATTTAGCGCGACAAATTCCACCTGTTCTTTCGTAAAAGGGCTCCATTTTTGTTTGCCCAAAAGATAGCGCATGATGGCTTTGAGATTGCGCTTGTTGGCAAATTCGAGAATAAACACGGCATCCTCGCCAAGCACCCGGCGCACATTGGCAAGGGCGCTGTTGGCATCAGAAAGATGGTGCAGTGTGCGAATCATTGTGGCACCATCAAAAAGACCACTGACAAATGGCAGTTTGTAAATATCTGCCGTAACATAGACATATTGCGATGAATCACCCAGGCGTTGGCGTGCCTGCAAGAGCTGCGTGCGGGAATAGTCCAAAAGCACAATGCGTTCCCAGCCGGCATAGCGAGGCGTGTTGCGCCCGGCACCCGCGCCAAGTTCCAGCAAAAGCTTGCCGTGCTTTGGCATAAGCCGCTTTAGAGCGACTTCTTCAACCGCGTCTTCATAGCGACGCTCGCCGGAATCCCAAAAGACTTCCTGGTAATCAGAACCCTCATAGGAGCATACCTGGGGCGTTTCTTCCTGATGAATACCGCTGACATCAGCAGTTGGCATGTCACTGTTTTTCATGTCTATCCTCGTTAAAGAAATGTTGGGCAGGTTTGCCGGCAACACCCAGAGAAACCTCCTTACCGCTGCTTCCTCTCGGACCTGACGGGGTTCGCAGGGCTCTGCTGCGCCGGTCCCGCCCAACGGGAATAAGGATACCTGTTTCCGTGGCGGGTGTCAATTCTTAGTGGCAGTTTTGTTAGTTCTATGCTCATTTTTTAGCCACTACAAATTCTATTTTATTGCCAATACCGTTTTCTTAAATAATGGTATAGATCCGTTTCTTTAGACTGCTTACTCCAAAACTGCTCTGGCGAAATGACGATATATTTGCCAGGATCGGTCAAACAATCTTTCCAGGTAGCCACCATTCCTTTCTTACTGCAGGGATAAGTTTTATCGAGTAATTGCGCATTGCCATCAGGAATAACATGTAAATGCAAAAAATCATCAGCTTCGAAGCCTGTTGGTTGATGTATTAAGAGTTGCTCCGCCCAAAGCGTTTGACGCATTAACTGATAGAAAGGTTCAAACCAACAGCAATTGAGTGTATTCTCATTTAAATATCGACTGCTTTTGATTAAATCAATATAGCAGGCTTTTCGTATTTCTCCTCCTTTTCCTGCTGATTTATCTTCGTTCCCATATAACTCAACATATTTCCACTCGATCGGGATTAAGAATCTTCGACCATCACGATGTTGTGCGTAAATCAAGGCATCTACAGAAGTACAGCTGCTTCCTCGTGTATTATTACCTTCGTTTAAGAAGTTATCTTTTCCACCTACAGCCTCAAACTGAATATACCCCTCAAGGTTCTCTGCGACAGGATAAACATCTACAAAGTTGTCCGAGACGGTTTTTAGCAGATTCAAGACAGCCTCTTTTTCATACCTTAGTTTGAATAAATGATTCAGACAAGCTATCTGCGAAGATAACACATGACCAGTAGGATACTTGCCACCCCACCAGACAATATTGTTTTGTTTGAAGTAGTCAAGGACTTCATCCCTAATATCTGTGAATAAATTAAATAGTCCGTCTTGAAGCACGAAAGGATATTTCCCAGCCATAAACTTTCCGCCACCAGTATCACCGTCAAAGAAACCCCTATTAATTAATTCCAGTCCACGTTTTTTCTCTTTAGTTTTGAAATTCATTCTTAATCCTCCATTCGTCACTCAAAACGTTTATTTATCCTTCTGCAAATCATGTTAGGATCCTTCATCAGACAAGGCTCTGGTCACAGCTATCCCGATAACCACAACCACGACAGCGCGCCGAAACCTTGTGCGAGCGATTGGGTGCATCGGGGCAGGCTTCAACCGCGTGCAGTTGGCTAATCAAACGCAAAAACGTCTCCTTTTCGGATTCATTATAGGGCACTTCAAAACTTTTATCCTGATAGCGGATGATCCCATAAGGCGGGGCTTGCCCGTAGCTCTGCTCCAGCAAATAGCAATACGCCAAAACCTGAAAGACATGCGATCGATAAGGCTCAGCAGGGGCAAGCGTCGACTTAAAATCGACCGGCACAAGAGCGCCACTGGCCAAGCGCATAACATAATCGGGCTTGCCAACCAGCTTTAAGATTGGATCAAAAAAAGGTTCGGGAACAGCCTGAAGCTGGTCGGTATCGGCATAGACCAATTGCCCGCCCGGCAATCCGCTGGACTTTCTGAACCTTAATGCGATCAAAACCAAAACAAGTGCAATACCCAATAAAAGAACGGGAACAAGCCAGCTTTTCATTTTTCCGCCATAATAAGGAACAGGGCTATTAATACCAGCAAAACTGCAATGACAATCATAACAGGTACCAATTTTACCCGCCGGGCATGGATTTGATGCCTCTGCGTGCCAGATTCCATGGCAGACTGATTGGCTGATGGTTCACCCTGCAATTGATACCACCATGCCCGCTGGCAGTACAGAAAACTACCCAGTTCCGAAGCTTTTATCACGCGCATGGTTCAATTGTAACTGTTAGCACCAAAATGTTGGATAAAACAAAAACAAGTGTCAGAGCAAGCATATCTTTTATTCATTGACAGACTATTTCTGTTTTCAATTAGCAATAACACGAGTAACATGATCGTAATATTGCTAATTGCAGCTTAGCTCATGCAAAAACAAAGTAAATTACTCACTTTTATAAGAGCATGCAGATTGAGCAAGACTGATAATCATAACCACCCCTAAAAGGGGTGGTTTGCTCATGGGCTATAAGCCCATGTTGCCCGCTCGCATCTCAAGATGCAGACTTGAACCTACGTTCAAGCCTCTATGCCTTTGCCTTTTGATAAC
>Ga0123334_1000191_pt1 | contig 79592 bp, 74 predicted proteins | sample BiotimSIPDNA_FD_89706 | JGI IMG/M metagenome (GOLD analysis project Ga0123334, IMG submission 89706) | Anaerobic biogas reactor microbial communites from Washington, USA - Biogas_R1 time_0 SIP DNA | ecosystem: Engineered > Bioreactor > Anaerobic > Unclassified | place: Washington, USA...
AGCGAGAGGCGAGAGGCGAGAGGCGAGAGGCGGGAAGCGAGAGGCGAGAGGCGGGAGGCGAGAGGCGAGAGGCGGGAGGCGAGAGGCGGGAGGCGAGAGGCGGGAAGCGAGAGGCGAGAGGCGGGAAGCGGGAGGCGAGAGGCGGGAAGCGGGAGGCGAGAGGCGGGAAGCGAGAGGCGGGAAGAACAGATTTCTTTTAAGTGAGTTTCAGCTCATGCCTGCTGCATCCATTGAGGGAGGACAAGGGGAGTTTTGTCCCGGTTCAGGCTTGGATATCAATGGAGGGTTGCTGGTTATGAGGTTTTAGCATGAAAATAATGGAGGGCTTTTTTGCGAACCGGGGAGTGGTTTGATTCATACAATAACCATACAAGGGAGGGTGTTTGTTGATAGCTATAAAGGGCGGCACCATTATGACTATGAGTGGGGGGACTATTCAAGACGGGATAATTCTGATTGAAGGGAATATTATCAAAGAGGTTGGCCGAGAAGTAGAAATTCCTCCTTCAGCCCAGGTGTCAGATGCTTCGGGATGTTTTATTACTCCCGGCTTTATTGATGCTCATTGTCATGTAGGCCTGGTGGAAGAGGTTAACCCGGTGGAAGGGGATGATGTAAATGAGACATCCGATCCCATTACACCTTTCCTTCATGCACTGGATGGCGTAAATCTGCGGGACTGTGCCTTCGCTGATGCTGTTCAATCTGGAATTACCCGGCTGCTGGTGCATCCGGGGAGCACTAATATTATCGGGGGTCAGTCGGTTTTGCTGAAATCCTGGGCCCCGTCTCTTTCCGAGATGGTATATCGTCCTCAATGGGGGATGAAGGCGGCCTTAGGCGAGAATCCCAAAAGGATTTACGGCAAGAAAGACAAGATGCCGAAAACAAGAATGGCCAGTGCGGCCTTGTTGCGCAAGGCTCTTTTTATGGCCCAAAAGAACCGGGATAAAAAGCAGTTGAGTCCCAATGATCATTTTGAACTGGAGGGTTTGTTCAAAGTGATTCGTGGTGAGATGCCTTTATGGATTCATGTCCATAGAGCAGACGATATTCTTACTGCTCTGCGGATTAAGGACGAATTTCAAATAGAAATGGTCTTGCAGCATGGCACAGAAGCGCATTTGGTAGCTGACGATATTGCCAAAAGGGGAGTGGCGGTATGCCTGGGGCCTCTCCTCATTAATCGCGCCAAGGTTGAAATGAGAGAGGTTTCCTTCCGTAATGCGGCTCTCCTGCATCAGGCAGGGGTTAAGTTTTGTTTAATTACTGACCATCCCGAGGTTCCCATTCAATATCTGGGGATGTGCGGGGCCCTGGCGGCAAGAGAGGGGCTGGAGGAGAATGCGGCTCTTCAGGCATTAACACTTAATGCCGCTGAAATACTGGGGGTGGAAAAGGAGCTGGGCTCTATCGAACCAGGCAAAAGGGCTGATATTGTAATATTTGAGGGGCATCCTCTGGACTTAAAGTCTAAGGTGAGGCATGTTCTGGTGGATGGTCTTATGTGGGGGGAATAGGGTGAACAAAGGAGATTTGCTGAATGTCTACCTCAATGGGGTTTTAATGACCATTTGTGTTATCGGGTCTTATAAAGAAGAGTACTCCGGCGAAGAGGTGGTGGTTTTGGCCTTGGTAAGTCCAGATAATATGCTGCATGTTCCACTGTCGGACCTTAACGCTTTCTATCCGGTCAGGAAGGTCTATAATTGACAAATATTAAATGGCCGCGGACTAAGCCCCGGCCATTTAGTAATTTGTTCTCGCCAATTGTTATTCTGATACTTCGCGAAAGGCCACCAGTTCAAATGATTCCTTAGGTCCCTCCTTGGTTCTTTCTTTAACGATGCTATACAAGGATACCCTGTCACCGGGTTCGTTCCAAATATACTGTTCCAAGCCCTGGAAGAAATGATATTGTCCAGGGTTGCCTTCTGTAGCCGGGTAGTAACAGTCTTTACCTGTACCGGTCATAATGAATATTAACTGACCGGGTTTAAAATTCAATCGAATTCCCATTACCTCAGCGGGAAAATAAAAATGATGATAATGTTTGTTGTCAGGTTTACGGTTCAGCAGGATCCAGCCTTCCATAAATTCTGTGGTAGTGCCTTCATTAGCAATGCAAATCCACTCATCAGTTAGCCGAAAAATATCTTCTTCACCCTGTAATGCATTGGAAATGGCCTTTATTAGTACTTTACGGGCCACCGATACACCCCCGTTCAAGATTTAAAAAAGTTCCTCAGCATAATTTGACGTTGGGAGTGTAAAATCCTGCTTAGGTGGCTGGCAGTAATTGCAAACAAGGGGTTGGACCATTTCTGTCGAAGTGCATTTTATTAGGAAAGATGAAAAGGTGATGAATATGCGAAAATTGTTGTTAGGTATGATAATGGCTTTTCTAGTGCTGGGATTATCAATTAATCCGGCAGCAGCCCAGGATCAGGTGCAGATCAAGATTGATGGAGAGTTAAGAAACTTTTCTCCGGGGGGCAGGATTGCAGATGGGCGTACCATGTTACCCATTCGTTACATAGTAGAAGATCCGGCAGTCAATGGTGAGGCTTTCTGGGATCCCATAAACTATCGGGTAACCATCAAGACCGATGCTGATTTATTCATTTTCGATATCAACAGTCCGACTGCTGTTGTAAATGGAAAGGCTATTACTCTGGATGTGGCACCGTTTATTTATCAGGGACGAACTTACCTGCCCCTGCGATTTTTCACGGAACAAATGGGAGCGAGTGTGGGATGGAAAGAGCGGGAAAATACGGTGTTGATCAACTTTAATTCCGATTCTTTGGTAATGGGATATTTTTACCGGGGGACTCTGGAGGAATTGGACCATTCCGTATTAACGGACGTATTGTTTAGATGGTTGGAAACTGATGGTCAAGGCAATCTTTTTTATGAGTATTGGTCTGATAATGAAGGTGCTGAAAGGCGGGAAGCCGCTTTGGAGCGGGCTCGTCAAAACGGCTTGAGGGTACACGCCAGTGTTATGCTTATGGGGTGGAATGCTGCCGGCCGGGTCCAGGTTCACCAGCTTCTGGGCACTCCTGAAAACCGCCAGCGATTAATCAGTAATCTGAGCGCTCATGCCAAGCAGTTTGGCTATGATGGAATAAACATTGATATCGAAGGCATACCGGCAGATGATCGGGAAAACTTTTCTATCTTCATGGCAGAGCTGTATCAGGTTTTGCAGAAAGACGACCTTACCCTGTCTGTAGCCGCACCCGCCAAGATTGCCGGGAGTTCATGGCATATGGGATTTGACTACCCGGCGGTGGGGAAATCCGTAGATTATCTGATAATTATGGCCTATGATTACACCACCAGCACTCCGGGGGTCTCTGCGCCTGTGAGCTGGTTGGAGAAAGCGGTGGACTATGCGGTCAGCTGTATGCCCAGCGAAAAGGTGATCCTGGGCATGGGGCTTTATGGAAGGGACTGGAATCTGGACAATAACACCAAAACCACTTTTTATCAGCACAGCCTGGAGGCATTGATGAACAGTTCCTTTGATATGGCGCCGGGCTTTGATAAGGTCAGCTATACCCCCTACATTGATTATCGGGATGATAACCAGAAGCAGCATCGGGTCTGGTATGAGAATAGTGTGAGTCTGGGTGAAAAGTATGCGGTGGCCCTGGAGTATAATTTGCCCGGAGTTTCTTTTTGGAGGCTGACCGGGGCGTTCTCCGACTTTTACACCATGTTGGGAGGGCAGTAAGCTCCACATTTGAGCAGCTTTTGTATACCCTTCCCGAATACTAGAAAAAGTAATAGAATAAGAGTTACAGGCAAGGCAGGCTGGAGATGGGCCTGCTTTGCTATTTAGAATGATCACATTAAGGATCAATTGTTCTGATTGCAAGGATTGGGGGAATGGGCTTTGACAGACAAACAACCTAATCTGTTCGGGGAGGCTCCACCGGTTTACGAAGAGCTTGTAAAAGAATCACCCGGGAATTATTATGCTTCCTTTCTGCCTGGTTTAAAGCCTGAGGAAGGGTATCGGGAGATTGAGAGCATTGCGGAATTAGAAGCATTGAATAAGGAATGCCATCGTTGTCATCTTCGGGAGGGATGTAACCAGGCGGTATTTGCTGATGGAGACCCTGAGGCAGACATTATGATGGTAGGAGAAGGGCCGGGACAGATGGAGGATGAAATCGGGCGGCCTTTTGTAGGTAAGGCCGGTCAATTATTGGATAAGATTCTGGAAGCGGTTGAGTTTGAACGTTCGAAGATCTACATAACTAATGTGGTAAAATGCCGCCCGCCGGGTAATCGACTTCCTAATCCGGACGAAATTGCGGTCTGCCGCGGTTTCCTGGAGGCTCAGATCAGGATGGTTAAGCCCAAGCTGCTAGTTTGCCTGGGGGCACTGGCGACTCAGAACCTGGTGGATTCCCGCGCTAAAATAACGCTGGTGCGGGGGAAATGGTTTATCCGACAGGGTATAATGATAATGCCTACATATCATCCGGCTGCTTTACTGAGAAATCAAAGTTTAAAACGCCCGGTTTGGGAAGACTTTAAACTGATTCGTCAGGAAACAGACAGTAAAGGACTAAAAAGATGACCAGTAAACAGATTGAAGTTGTTTCGGCTGAGCAGATGATTAATATAGGTGCAATTATGGCGGGAGCACTCCGGCCCGGCGACCGGATTCTGCTTCGGGGAGAGCTGGGTGCCGGGAAAACCACTCTGGCCAAGGGAATTGCACAGGGATTAGGATTTGAAGGCCGGGTGTCCAGCCCCACCTTTACTATAATGAATGTTTATCAGGGCCAGGTTCCCATATACCATTTGGACTTTTACCGATTGGAAGGTGAGGAAAGATTGGGTGAAGAATGGGAAGAGTCTTATTATGGCGATGGAATAACATTGATAGAATGGCCTGCTTCTGAGGATCAGGACCTGGCAGGGATTAGGGTTGAAATCGAGATTAAGGATGGGGATTACGACGCACCGCGCCGGGTTAAACTTACGGTGCCCAGTGGTCGCCAACAGATTTTAAAGGAGATTGCCGGCCATGTTGATTTTGAGCATTGATACTGCTACACCGTCAGCCGGTGTAGCTTTGGTTGATGAAAAGGGGTTGCGCTATGAAGCTGTTGCCAATACGGGCTACAAACATTCCCGCACTTTGTTGGATATGATTGACGTGGCTTTTCGCCAGACTGATTATGTTCTGAGGGATGTTGACGCTATTGGGGTTACCTCCGGGCCAGGATCATTTACCGGACTCAGAATAGGAATGGCTTCGGCCAAGGGTTTGGCTTTAGCGGCAGAAAAACCTGTAATTGGCATTCCTACCTTGGATGCCATGGCTTTCCATATAGCTTGGGTTCCTGCATTGATTTGCCCCATATTAAATGCGAGGAAAGGTGAAATTTATGGGGCTTTTTATCAAGGGGGACCGGGACCGCTGAAGAGAGTCAGCGATTATTTGGCCCTGTCGCCACCGGCCTTGGCGGAGACGGCTCGTACTTATATGGATCAATTGGACTTGGGGACCATTTCTCTGGTAGGAGATGGAGTAGATGAATACCGCAGCCAATTGCATGATCTGCTGGGAGGGGCCATGGTTTGTCCTGAAGAGCCATGGTTGCCCCGAGCCTCATCAACAGGCCATCTGGCCTTCCGCCGCTTGATCCAGGGCGATATTGACGATGTTTTCAGTCTGAATCCTATCTATGTACGACAGTCGGAGGCTGAAAACCGGTTGGCGAAGGGTAAAGGAGCAAGGTGAGTGGAACTGATAATCAGAAAGATGAATCATTATGACATCAATGGAGTCTTGGAGATCGAGAATGCCTCTTTTCCCATTCCCTGGTCACAGGATTCATTCATAGCAGAGTTAAGGAACCCGCTGGCTTTGTATATAGTGGCTGTGGAAGGTCCGCTTATTCAAGGATATGGCGGAGTGTGGAAGGTCTTCGATGAGGCGCACGTTACCAATGTGGCAGTACACCCCCGGGCCCGTAACAGAGGAATCGGGGAGATGCTCATGAATCGGATCATCGAAGTCATGGTTCTGCAGGGAGTAAGCTGGTTATCATTGGAGGTCAGGCCTTCTAATGACAGTGCCCGAAACCTGTATGAGCGTCTCAACTTCAGGCAGGTTGGGGTGCGCAAAGGTTATTATTCCGATAATGGTGAGGATGCCCTCCTTATGACCAGACAGTTGACGGAAGAATCGGACCGGAGCTGAAGCAGATCAGATTCTTTTCGTTAGAAAGGATAAAAATAATGAAACAATCAGGGATAAGAATTTTAGGAATTGAGACGTCATGTGATGAAACCGCAGTAGCAGTAGTTGAAGACGGCAACATAATCAGATCTAATCTGGTGGCTTCTCAGATAGAGATTCACCGGCGCTTTGGGGGAGTAGTTCCTGAGGTGGCTTCCCGCCGGCATATCGAGGTTATTGCCTCATTGACGGAGGAGGCCTTAAAAGAAGCCGGGCTGCCCCGTCAGGAAATAGATGCTGTTGCTGTGGCTAACTCGCCGGGATTAATCGGGGCTTTATTGGTAGGGGTCTCTTTCGCTAAAGCCTATGCTTATGGTTTGAACAAGCCGTTGATCGGAGTTAATCATATGGAAGCCCATATCTATGCCAATTTTTTAACAGAAAATAAACCGATTTTCCCGGCAGTCTGTCTGGTAGTGTCTGGGGGGCATACCAGTCTCCTTTATATGGAAAGACATCGTGAATTTGAGATGATGGGCGAAACCCGGGATGATGCGGCCGGGGAGGCATTCGACAAAGTCGCGCGTTTTTTGGGATTGGGTTATCCGGGAGGACCGGCAGTGCAAAATGCCGCAGCATTAGCAAGTCCCGGGAAATACCATTTGCCCAGAGTATATCTGGATCGCAATGATTTTGAATTTAGCTTTAGCGGCTTGAAAACGGCCGCCATGAACCTTTGGAATAAGCTGCAGAGATCTGGCGAAGATGCGGAGGTTAATTATCTGGCCGCAGAGTTTCAGGAAGCATTAGTTGAGGTCCTAGTCGAAAAGTCTATTAATGCTGCCCGGCAAAAAAATGTAAAACAGATTTTGCTGGCCGGCGGCGTGGCAGCCAATGCTCGATTGCGGGAGCGAATAACCGCTGAAGCCAGCGCCAATAATATCCAAATTCATATACCTGCTTTGGAGCTTTGCACCGATAATGCCGCAATGGTAGCCTGTGCAGGCTATTACCAATACCTGGATGGAGATTTTGCCGGACTCGATCTCAATGCCTTTCCGCAATCGGGATTACTTGTTAAGAAAGCCTGTGGATAATGTGGATAACTCTGTGGTTAACTTATAGCCATACTTTGCGAGGGCTTTCGAGGACTAAATTCTCTTAGATAAAATAAATATATTGGAAGAACGGGGACTGGTGACTTGTGGATAAAAAACTGGATTAAGGAGAGCAATAATGCACCCGATCATGTTTGAAGTCGGAAACTTCAGAATATTCTCATATGGCTTTATGTTGGCTCTGGGAGTAGCTATAAGCCTGATATTAACGGTCAGAGTAGGACGAAAGGAGGGGGTTAGTGAAGAGTCCATATTAGATCTGGCGATTGTTACTGTCCTGGCTGGATTATTAGGGGCTCGGTTATTCTATGTGCTGGTTTATGACTGGTCCTACTATCAGAATAATCTGTTGCAGATATTTGATCTGCGCAATGAAGGCCTGGTCTGGTATGGAGGTTTAATTCTGGGAGCCTTGGCTGCTCTCACATACCTGCGATTAAAAAAGCTTCCCATGGGGAAGATTTTGGACTTGTTTGCTACCTATGTGGCATTAGGTTATGCATTTGGCAGAATAGGCTGCTTTCTCAATGGCTGTTGCTTTGGCAAGCCAACCACTCTTCCCTGGGGGGTAATTTTCCCAGGACTTGATTTGGTTGCCCGTCACCCTACCCAGCTCTACAGCTCATTTTTTGCGCTGCTGCTGTTCTTATTTCTGTTGCGGCTCTATCCCCGACGCCGCTTTGACGGACAGGTTATCCTATCATATATTATAGGCTATGCTGTGATCAGATTTATAATTGAATTTTTTCGCGAGAATCTCATTGTATGGCAGGGGTTCACCGTGTCTCAGGTGCTGGCGGTTGGAATAGCTCTTATTGGCGTTGGTATTTACCGGTATCTCAGTAAGAAGTCTATGAGGACAGGAAGCATTTAAAAGCCGGGGGCTCGGAGGGAGGTTAGGTCATGGATAGACGACAAAGGCTGCGGGAGGAAATCCGGACATTACGGTCAGCGCTGAGTCCGCAGGAAGTGGAAAGCCGCAGCGGGCTTATAGTTTCCAGTTTAAAAGGTCTGTCTTTTCTGCAGGATGCCCAAAATATTATGTGCTATGCCGCTTTTGGCAATGAAGTCAACATAAATTGCTATTGGCAGGAGCAGCTGGGGCTGGGAAAGGGAATTATTCTGCCTCGGGTTAAGGGAGATCAGTTGGAAGGGGTTTTATTTACTGACTGGGCAACAATGGGCCGGGGACCTTTTGGAATCAAGGAGCCTTTGGGGAAGGTGTTTCCACCGGAGAGGATTGATGCGGTGCTGGTGCCGGGATTAGTATTTGACCGCCGGGGCAATCGCCTTGGTTATGGCAAGGGTTACTATGATCGTTTTCTCCCTAAGCTAAGGGATTCGGTCTGTTTGTGTGGGGTTGCTTACCATTTTCAGTTGGCGGAGGACACCTTTCCCACGATTAGGGATGTACCCTTACATATGTTAGTAACTGATAAAGAGATATTGACCTGCCCTTAAGACTGATGGCCGCAGGACCATTTTGGATCAAAAGAAAGGCTGACCCTTACCGTTTTTGGATTTGGGACAGCCTCTATGAAAACATCTCTTTTTGTTTATTTGGGGAGATTAGTCGGAGGAGGGATCAGGTTTATCACTCCATATCTCCTTTAATGCTCCCAAGGCACCGCCCAGACCTGCTAAATCTGAGGGGATAAATAATTTGGTTGCAGTTCCATCACCCATTTCTTTAATAGTTTCCAGGGATTTCAGGGCGATAACCTTTTCATCTGCCCCGGCATTTTTAATCATGACGAGGCTGTCGGCAAAGGCTTTCTGAACTTTAAGCAATGCTTGGGCTTCACCATCCGCCTGAAGTATGGTTGCTTCTTTCACTCCTTCCGCCTGGAGGATTGCAGATTGTTTTTCTCCTTCCGCAGTTAGAATGGCAGCGGACTTTAGACCCTCTGCACGCAGGATTGATTCACGTTTTTCTCGTTCCGCCCGCATTTGTTTTTCCATAGCCTGCTGAATGTCCTGGGGGGGCATGATATTCCTAAGCTCAACCCGGTTTACCTTGATGCCCCACTTATCAGTAGCTTCATCCAGTACCACCCGCAGCTTGGTATTTACCACATCCCGTGAAGTCAGGGTGGCATCCAGTTCAAGGTCACCCACTATATTACGCAGGGTAGTAGCAGTCAAGTTTTCAATTGCCATCAAGGGGTTGGCGATTTCATAAATATAGCGAAATGGGTCGGTAACTTGATAATAAATTACAGTATCTATTTGCATGGTGACATTGTCTTTTGTTATTACTGGCTGGGGTGGAAAGTCAACTACCTGTTCCCTTAAATCAACTATGGCGCGAAAGCGGTCAATGATGGGAACAATGATGTTGATTCCCCGCTCAGCTCTGCCGTGGAATTTGCCCAAACGTTCAACGATCCCCACAGTTGCTTGTCCAATAATCTTGATGGAACGGAAAAGAACGATGAGGACAAAAATTAACAGTACCCAGACAAACCAATCCATAAATCACACCTCCGTTTTATTCCTTAAAAGGTTCCACATTAAGGGTAACCCCTTCTACCGATTTAACCACGACTTTTTCGTTTTGGCTCAGGGGTTCGTTGGCCCTTGCGGTCCAAATCTCTCCCTGCAGGTTAACTTGACCGGTATGGGGAGGATCAATTTCCGCCGTTACAATACCGGTTACACCGACTAAAGCTTCTACATTACTTTTCACTTCATCTGTCTTAACAAATTTTTGCACCAAAGGACGGGTAAATATAATCAGGGATATGGTAATTATTCCAAAAATAATGATCTGTGCCGGCAGTGATGTTACTGCCTGCAACCAAGTCAGGAGGCTGAGGGTAAGTGCCGCAATTGACAACCATAAAAACCAAAATCCCACCGTAGCAATTTCTATAATGACGCAACCTATTCCAATAATAAGCCAAGCCATATAACTCAAAGCTGGTCACCTCCTTTATGCTACTTATTAATACTAACATAATAAGTATAGATTCATCCGTTTTAAAAACATATGCAAAATTAGCCAAAGCTTATACGACATGTTAGGCTGCATTCGGAATTAGCGCGATAACTGCCGGAAAACTGTTGAAATCAAGCGCATTATAGTATAATACCAGTTAGCTTGGTAATGAACCTGATTTCCACTATTTCATTGGGACTATGGTGGGAATGCGGTTATTATAGTTATAGGGAACATAATAATATTACGGCACCCTTGTCCGGTGCTTTTTTTGGAGGTGTATTTATGTCATCAGACCAAGAAAAACGGGAAAAAATTACGATTCTCCTTAAAGAAAGATCCCAGGATGGAAAAATGAGTTGTACGGTGGCACGTCAGATAGCGGAAGAGATAAAGGTTCCTTATCGGCAGGTGGGAGATTTGTGCAATGAGTTGAAAATCAAGATTACCGCCTGCGAGCTGGGCTGTTTCTAAAAGGCAGCCATAAGACCAGCTGCTTGAAAGCTGTACAGAAGGAAAAGTTGATCAGAGGTTTTTCCAAGGATTATATTTTGAAGCGTCTCGGTTAAGAACGGAGGATGTCAGGTGCTGGATCGATTGAACAGAGAAATAAACTATCTTCGTATTTCCGTTACTGATCGCTGTAATCTGCGCTGTCGCTACTGTATGCCTGTGGAAGGGATTTCGCTCAAGGAGCATTATGACATATTGAGCCTTGAGGAAATTGAAAGAATTGTCAGGGTTGGTTCAGAGCTTGGTATCAGGAAAGTTCGTTTGACCGGCGGTGAACCCCTGATCAGACGAAATCTTGCCCAACTTGTGCAAGGGATTTCCCGGATTCCCCGGATAGATGATATTGCCATTACTACTAACGGACTATTGTTTGCAGATCAAGCCGCCGTATTAAAGAAGGCCGGCCTCAATCGAGTTAATTTGAGTCTTGATACCCTTAGGCCGGATCGCTACCGTTTCATCACCCGGGGGGGAGAACTGCAAAAGGTTGTGAATGGGCTGGAAATGGCTATCAAGGAAGGCTTTCACCCGGTCAAAGTGAATACTGTCATCATCGGGGGATTTAATCAAGATGAGATTTTGGATTTTTGTGATATGGCATATAATCGGCCTGTTCATATCAGGTTTATTGAATTTATGCCCGTTGGTGAAGTTGAATATTGGAACAGTCAGAAAATCATAAAAAATGAAGAGGTATATAATATTATTGCGCAGCGTTACTCGCTTAAGCCGGGTAAAATCAGCCGGGGCAATGGGCCGGCTAAATATTTCTACATGGAAGGCGGACAAGGTTCGGTGGGATTCATTTCTCCTATGAGCAATCATTTCTGCCGGGAATGTAACCGGTTGCGTCTTACCGCCGATGGCAAGCTGAGGGCATGTCTTTATGACGGCCAGGAAAGGGATCTGATGGCGGCATTGCGCAATGGATGTGATGATGAAGTAATAAAAAGGATAATGATGGAGACTATCTTGGCCAAACCCGACAAGCATTTAATGGGTGAGCGGGCTTGGGGAGAAAAGGATCGGAAAATGTTCCAGATTGGGGGGTAAAGCTATGGGTTTGACGCATATCAACCAGGAAGGCCGGGCCCGGATGGTGGATGTAAGTGCAAAGTCCGATACCGAAAGGGTGGCCCGGGCTGTGGCCAAGGTGTATATGGAATCCTCAACCCTGGAGTTGATAGAACGTGGCGGGATAAAGAAAGGGGATGTTCTGGCCGTTGCCCAGGTTGCCGGAATAATGGCGGCCAAAAAAACTGCGGACCTTATTCCCATGTGTCACAACCTTAATCTTACTTCCGTTGATATCAGCTTTAAGCCTTATTCTGGGGAAAGATATCTTAATATTGAAGCCCAAGTCAAAACTACCGGGAAAACCGGGGTGGAGATGGAAGCTCTGACAGCAGTATCTGTAGCCGCACTTACCGTATATGATATGTGCAAGGCGGTGGACCGATGGATGAGAATAGAGGGAATTGCCTTGCTGGAAAAGTCGGGGGGCAAAAGTGGACACCAAATAAGGAGGGAAACAAGCATGGAAGGAAAAGTCCTGGCAGTATGTATCAGCGGCCAAAAAGGTGAAAAGAAGAAGGATGTAGGGCAGGCCAGGCTAATAGAGGGACATGGAATTGAAGGGGATGCCCATTCCGGAAACTGGCATCGTCAGATAAGCCTCCTTTCGTTAGATAGCGTGGACAGGATGAGGGGGCGGGGAATAGATATAAACTATGGAGATTTTGCAGAAAATCTTACTGTTGAAGGGATCAAAGTATGGGAATTGCCCATTGGTACCCGCATTATGGTAGGGCCGGAGGCGGAGCTGGAGGTTACTCAGATTGGCAAGGAGTGTCATGAGGGCTGCGCTATTCGAAAACAGGTGGGGGATTGTGTAATGCCCCGAGAGGGTATATTTACCCGAGTAATAAAGGGCGGAATTGTTAATAACGGCGACTCAATTCGGGCCTTAGAAAGCAGTTAGGGGGAGATGGCGAGGTTATGTTCACAATAGGTGTGCTCATAGTTAGTGATAAAGGTTCCCGGGGTGAGCGGGAAGATCTCTGTGGACCAGTGATCAAGGAGATTCTGGCTGATTTCGGTACGGTTGAATATTATCACATCGTTGCGGATGAGCGTGCACTCATCCAGGAACAGCTTATTTATATGTGTGACAATCTTAAGCTGAATCTGGTTCTTACTTCAGGCGGAACGGGATTTGCGCCAAGAGATGTTACTCCTGAAGCAACCTGGGCGGTGGTTGATAAAGTGGTTCCCGGCATAGCCGGGGCTATGCTGGCTGCCAACTTGGAAAAGACTCCCCGGGCCATGCTGTCCCGGGCCATGTCGGGCATCAGGAGAAGAAGCCTGATTATCAATCTGCCGGGAAGTCCCAAAGGGGTGCGGGAGTCGCTGGAGGCGGTACTGGAACCTTTGGGGCACGGACTGGATACCCTCTTAGGCAGAAGCGAAGAATGTGGAAGAAAATGAAATAATGAGGCAAGAGAAGGAATAGAAAGAAATGGAGAGGTAAACAATACTAATTGAAGGTATTTGACCTCAGGAAGCAACAATGAGATTTGCGATTCAGGCCAGCTCTTGCCTATTATTATAATTGAAAATTAGCACTCGCAACTAAAGAGTGCTAACAATAAAAACAACAAATTTGAAGGGGGTATACCGGTGAACATCAAGCCTTTAGGCGATCGCGTAGTAGTCAAAGTTCTGGAAGGTGAAGAAAAAACTAAAAGCGGCATTGTGTTGCCAGATACTGCTAAAGAGAAGCCCCAAGAAGGGGAAGTAATGGCGGTAGGAAGCGGAAGAACCCTTGATAATGGCGAGAAACTAGCCATGGAAGTTAAAGTCGGGGATCGCATCATCTTTTCTAAGTATGGCGGAACCGAGATTAAGTCAGAGGGAGAAGAATACTTAATTCTTTCAGAGAGAGATATTCTGGCGACGGTAGGCTAACAACTTATTAAAACTAACTGAAGTAAAAAGGAGGTTACCATTAATGATAGCCAAGGAAATCAGGTTTGGGGAAGAAGCCCGGCGTTCGCTGGAAAAAGGTGTGGATGCTTTGGCCAACACCGTAAAAGTTACTTTGGGACCTAAAGGAAGAAATATTGTTTTGGAGCGGAAATTTGGCTCTCCTACCATTACTAATGATGGGGTTACTATAGCTCGCGATATCGATCTGGAAGATCCATGGGAAAATCTGGGGTGCCAATTAGTCAAAGAAGTGGCAACCAAAACTAATGATATAGCTGGTGATGGAACTACCACCGCAACGGTTTTGGCCCAGGCCATGATCAAGGAAGGCTTGAAGAATGTGGCGGCCGGCGCCAATCCCATGATTATGAAAAAAGGGATAGAAAAAGCAGTAGCCGCAGCTGTTGAGGAGCTCAAAAAAATCTCAAAGCCCATTGAGACTAAACAGGCCATAGCCCAAGTAGCCTCAATTTCGGCCGGTGATGCCGAAATCGGGTCTTTAATCTCCGACGCCATGGAGAAAGTTGGCCGTGACGGCGTTATTACCGTTGAGGAAAGTCAATCAGTTGGAACCAGTCTGGAAGTCGTGGAAGGAATGAATTTTGACCGCGGTTATATTTCGCCCTATATGATTACTGATGGCGACAAAATGGAAGCGGTTTTCACTGACCCTTACATTCTCATAACCGACAAGAAGATTGCTGTCATTAGCGAAATCCTGCCGTTGTTGGAAAAGGTAGTTCAGACCGGCAAGGGACTGGTTATAATTGCTGAAGAGGTGGAAGGTGAAGCCCTGGCAACTCTTGTTGTCAACAAACTCCGGGGAACCTTCCAGTGTGTGGCAGTTAAAGCCCCCGCCTTCGGTGACCGCAGAAAAGCTATGCTTCAGGACATTGCCATTTTGACCAATGGTGAAATGATTTCTGATGATCTGGGTCTGAAGCTGGAGAATGTATCCTTGGAAATGTTAGGCAGAGCCCGCCAAGTGAAGGTCAAGAAAGAAGAAACTATCATCGTTGACGGTGCAGGCACCGACAAGGATATAAAAGAACGCATTAATTCTCTGAAGAGTCAGTTGGAAGAAACCACTTCTGAATATGATCGTGAAAAGCTGCAGGAAAGACTTGCCAAGCTGGCCGGTGGAGTAGCAGTCATTCAGGTAGGCGCAGCGACTGAAACTGAATTGAAAGAGAAAAAGCATCGCATCGAAGATGCTCTGGCAGCTACCAAAGCGGCAGTTGAAGAAGGCATCGTAGCCGGCGGAGGAGCAGCGCTCCTGAATATTATCCCCGCCATTGAAGCGGTTGAAGTTAATGGTGATGAGGGAACCGGCGTGAACCTGGTGAAAAAGTCTTTGGAAGAACCCCTTCGCCAGATTGCCAACAATGCAGGTAAAGAAGGTTCAGTAGTAGTAGAAAAAGTCAAAGGCAGCAATGCCAGTGGCTTAGGCTTCAATGTTTTGACTGACGAATATGAAGATATGATCGAAGCCGGAATCATCGACCCGGTTAAGGTGACCCGTTCAGCTCTGCAGAATGCAAGCAGTATTGCAGCCATGCTGCTGACTACGGAAGCTTTAATCACCGAAGTGCCTAAGGATGAGCCGGGAATGCCTGCAGGAATGGGCGGAATGCCTCCCATGTAAGACGGATTAATCGGCTGAGAATAGAAGAATAACAATCTAACGTTATCGATTTGAAATGGCTTTCGGTTTACCCGGAAGCCATTCTGATTTTTAAAGCTTGTCTCTTCACCCAAATGTTGCTAATATAATTAAATTAAGACAACAAAGCTTAAGGAGATAGTAAATTGAAAGAAAAAATCGCCCTGCTAACCGATAGTGCCTGTGATCTCTCCCAGGAGATAATCAGGGAATTCAACATTCGTGTTCTGCCACTAAAGGTGGTTTACGGAACCGAGGAGTTTTCCGACCGGGTTGACATCCAGCCTGAAGATGTCTATAGCCAAATGCCGGAGAGGATTCCTACTACGGCCATGCCCGGTTTGGGTGAGATAAAGCATATGTTTGAGAATATCAAGGCCGAGGGCTTCACCAACGTACTGGCTATGCATTTGTCCAGTGGACTGAGCGGGACTTTTGATGCGGTTAAGATGATGGCCCAGGAGTCAAAGCTGAAAATTGAAATGTATGATTCCAAGGTATTGGGGATTGCTTTAGGTCTGCAGGTGCGGGAAGCGGCCCGGGATATCAGCAGGGGGTTTGCTTTTTCCCAAGTGGTGGCAAACGTTCGTAAGCGGCAGCCGCGAATTGGGATCTATTATGTAATAGAGACTTTGGAGTACCTTAAAAAGGGCGGGCGCATCGGCAAGGTCGAGGCGGTATTAGGAGATCTTCTCAATATAAAGCCTATTATTTCTTGTGATGATGATGGTAAATACTTTACTGCTTTTAAGACCAGAGGCAGAGCAAATTCTATTAATAAGCTGGCGGAGATAATTGAAAATGCGGCAGCAAAGGATTCGATCAAATTAGGGATTTGTCATGGCGGGGCATATGAAGAGGCCATGAAACTGAAAGAACGGCTGGAAAAGCTGCCCAATATAAAGGAAAAGGTTTTCGGAGATATTAGCCCGGCGCTGGGAGTACATACCGGTCCCGGTCTAATCGGGGCCTGTTTCTTAAAGGTTTAGTCAGCCCAATGAACAGTTATCCATATGATCAAAAACAGGTCGCCCTCTGCAAGAGAAGGCGACCTGATGATTTCAGGATTCGGTTATTATAAGTCGTAGTAAAGGGCAAATTCCTGTGGATGAGGGATTTGGCTGACTTGCTTGGCTTCCTGCCGTTTCTTTTCAATCCAGATTTCCAGCAATCGCTTCGAGAAGACTCCGCCCTTTAGCAGGAATTCATGATCTTTTTCCAGGGCGTCCAGAGCCGCATCAAGAGAGGTGGGCATCGATTTAATCTTGACCTGTTCCTCTTTGGACAGATTGTAGAGGTTTACGTCATAAGGACCGAAGCCTGCCGCTACAGGATCGATATTCTGTTGAATTCCATCCAGACCGGCCATCAAGATGGCCGAGAAGGCAAAATACGGATTGCAGGTAGCGTCTGATGAACGATATTCAAAGCGTTTGCTCTCCGGGGATTTGGCATAGTCGGGAATTCTGATAACCGCACTTCTATTGGCGGTGGCAAAGCAAATGCTGACCGGCGCCTCATAGCCGGGAACCAATCTCTTGTAGGAATTAGTACTGGGGTCGGTTAAAGCACATAGAGCCGGGGAATGATGCAGGATTCCGCCAATAAAATTGAGTGCTAGCGGACTTAACTGAGAATAGCCATCGGCATCATAAAACAGGGGCTTGCCATTTTTAAACAGATGCATATGAACATGCATACCGTTGCCGGCCTCGGCGAAGACAGGTTTAGGCATAAAGGTAGCGGTCTTGCCTTCGGCAAAAGCTGTGTTTTTGATGATATATTTTATCAACATGGTTTTATCAGCCATCTCCCGCATACCGCCAAACTCAACTTCGATTTCCATCTGACCGGGACCGCCCACTTCGTGGTGATGATATTTAACCGGGACACCTCTTTCCTCCAGCAGCATACACATTCTGCTGCGCAGGTCATAAGCCACATCCATAGGAGGAGCAATATGATATCCGCCTTTAGCGGGAATTTTGTAACCCAGATTGGGATAATCTGAGCTGTTCCATTCTGCCTGAACAGCATCAATTTCAAAACTACTAATATTTGGTTTCACTTGGTAGCTTATATGATCAAAAACATAAAACTCAAATTCCGGACCGGTTCTCATTTCGTCAGCAATACCGGTAGACCGCATGTATTCTTCAGCCTTGGTTGCGACGGCGCGGGGATCCTGATCGAAACGGCGGTGAGGTGAATCAATAACGAAGATATCTCCTATCATGGACAGGGTGGGGATGCTTACGAAGGGATCATGGATGGCGGTGGAAAGATCCGGTATAAACACCATGTCACTTTTTTCTACTGGTGCAAATCCATAATTGGAACCGTCAAACCCGATGCCTTCGGTCATAATCCGCTCTGTGAAACGTCCTTCCGGAATGGTCAAATGGCGCCAGCGCCCGATTAAGTCAATCATTTTAAAATCCACCATCTGAATGCCATTAGCAGCGCAGTATTCTTTGGCTTGTCTAAATGACTCAAACATTTTCCCTCATCCTCCATACAACCTCTTAAAGGCTTTAATTCGTTCAAAATTATAGCAGAACGTTTTCTTAAAAGAAAGTGATTGCGTTAAAGGCTTATTAGAATACAGTTGAATTGCGGCAGTCCTATAGTCAGACGGCCGGCGGGCATAAACGATTCTTCCGGCTAATAGAATGTAAGCAAAAAGAGAGAGGTTGTGGCTGATGAAGAAAAGGTGGTGGTTAGCCGCTATTGCAATTGGAATCATAGCAATTGTAATAGCCGTATCCTCATTCGGGTTGGTAGAGAGGATCCAGGAAAGCAAAATTGATCCTCGGGAATTGCTGATTGAATCTCTTGAAAAAACTGCCGCCACCAAAAGTTTCAGATATTCCCTGGAATCAGCTCTTCTGGTGGAAGGCCGCCGGGAATTGATAAGCAAGGTTGAAGGAGAAAAGAGCGCCGAGGGCAATATTCATATCAAAGGAGAGATGGTCAAGACTCAAATTGATATTTACCATTTTGATGATGCTATCTATAATTGGGATCCCTTTTCTAAACGCTGGATGGTCATTAAAGATGATCAGACGAATTCAAGTAAAGTGCTGATATCGGAATTGGATCCTCTTTCCAATTTTAACTTCAAGAGTATCGGAGAAGTTCAAAATGCCGGGTGGGAAAATGTTGACGGGCAGCGCTGTATGATTGTTAATTGTAAACCCAGTGTAGAAAATGAGCTGATGGAGGTTTTGTGGCAGGCTTTCGAATACAGTGTGTGTATCGACATAAATGATAAGGTGATCAGAAGAGCCAGCCTTTCTGCAACCAGCAAAAATAACTCTGAAACATTCCTGCGTTTACAGGTGGGCTTCTATGATTTTGATAAGAAGATTGCGGTAAATAAGCCGGAAATCCAATGATTATCCATAGAGCTGAATCTGTTCCTCAGACGCCTATTTTTTGACATTATACAGCATAGCTTGCTATAATCCACTCTAGAGGGGGAGATAGGATGACTGAAACACTAGAGGTTTTGTTATCTGAGGAACAGATTCGGGAACGGGTCAAGGAACTGGCAGCCCAAATAAATCGGGATTTTGCCGGAGCGGAAGTCCTGGTTGTTGGTATTCTGAAAGGTTCCTTTGTTTTTCTTGCCGATCTTGTACGCTATTTGGACATACCGGTTAAGGTGGATTTCATGGATGTATCCAGTTATGGTATGACTACTGAATCTTCCGGAGAGGTCCGAATTCTTAAGGATCTTGAGCAACCCATTGAAAGAAAGAATGTTATTGTAGTTGAAGACATTATTGACTCCGGAACGACCCTTAAATTTATTCTGGGTGTTTTGCAGCGGCGCCGTCCCCGGTCATTAAAAGTATGCACCTTCCTGGACAAGCCCAGCCGCCGTCGGGTATTGGTGATACCTGATTACAATGGTTTTTCAATTCCCGATCATTTCGTTGTCGGATATGGATTAGATTACGCTGAGCAGTATCGGAATCTGCCTGATATATGTATTATTAATACTGAACAAGATTCTGAGTAAGGGTGGAGAAATATGGAGTTAGTAGTTGTTTTAGATTTCGGAGGCCAGTTCAATCAGCTCATAGCCCGAAGAGTTCGGGAGTTATCAGTATATTGCGAGATGCACCCCTATGACATTCCTTTTGAGAAGCTTATGGCAATGAAACCCAAGGGCATTATCTTTTCGGGTGGCCCGGCCAGTGTCCTGGAGCCAGGTGCCCCGCGATGTGATCCCCGGGTTTTTTCTGCCGGAGTACCGATTCTGGGAATTTGTTATGGTATGCAGCTGATGGCCCTGGAATTGGGCGGCCAGGTAATTCCCGTGGATTTGCGGGAGTACGGTAAATGTATCCTTAATCGCCGTGAGTCGATGCTTTTTGACGGAATTCCGGATTCATCCCAAGTATGGATGAGCCATGGCATTTCTATTACGGAGGTACCTCCGGGCTTTGCAGTCTCCGGCAGTACCGAGAATTGCCCCATAGCCGGTATGGAGGATTATGACCGGAAATTGTTTGGGGTTCAATTTCATCCTGAAGTCAAGCATACTCCCTTTGGCAACCATATATTGAAGAACTTCCTTTACAAAATATGTGGTTGCACCGGGGATTGGAGCCTCAGCCACTTTATTACCCAAACAGTGAGCCAAATCAAGGAGCAGGTTGGCGATCATCCCATAATTTGCGGTTTGAGCGGTGGTGTTGACTCATCAGTAGCGGCCGCCCTGGTACACCGTGCGGTAGGAGATAAGCTGACCTGTGTTTTTGTGGATCACGGGCTGCTGCGTAAAGGAGAAGCCGAGCAGGTTGTGACCACCTTCCGTGATAATCTCCACTTCAAGCTGGTACATGTTGACGCCCGCCATCGATTTCTGGATAAATTGGCGGGAGTGGATGATCCGGAAAAGAAAAGGAAGATTATCGGTGCCGAGTTTATCAGGGTTTTTGAGGATGAAGCCAATAAGCTGGGGGATATTCCCTTCCTGGTTCAGGGGACCGTATACCCTGATGTGATTGAGAGTGGGACAAAAACCGCCGCTACCATTAAGAGCCATCATAATGTGGGCGGACTCCCTGAAGACCTGGAGTTTCAACTGGTGGAGCCCTTGCGCTTGCTGTTCAAGGATGAGGTTCGCTTGATAGGCGAGGAGCTGGGCCTTCCCGAAGAAATGGTCTGGCGTCAGCCTTTCCCGGGACCGGGATTGGCCATCAGGATTCTGGGAGATATAACTGCCGAAAAGCTTGAGATTCTCAAAGAAGCCGATGCTATTGTAACCGGCGAAATCTGGAATGCCGGTCTGAATCGGGAGGTATGGCAGTATTTTGCCATACTGTCCTCTATGCGCAGTGTAGGAGTCATGGGAGACGAAAGAACATATACCTATCCCATCATTATCAGAGCGGTAACCAGTGATGATGCCATGACTGCCGATTGGGCCCGGCTGCCCTATGAGCTGCTGGATAGGATTTCCCGCCGCATTGTAAATGAAGTGCAGGGAATAAACCGGGTGGCCTATGACATAACCAGTAAACCCCCAGGAACAATCGAGTGGGAATAATTAAAACTATCCCGGAAACTCGCTATTTAAGCGGCTTTCTGGGATTTCTTTTTGCCTTTTGATAACAGTTTGATAACAGGAGCATTTGGGCACTTATTATAAGTGCCGCAGATGGTTTGCGGGTGTAGGCCTGTTGCCAATCTGTTGCCACTGCTCCATCCATTGAAAACGGTCTTGCTGATTCGCTGTCAGCAAGACCGCTTTTTATTTAATCAAAACAGTTTTCTATATGTTCCATAATCATTTACAAACTCGAGTTTTCCATCGTCTCTAAGAAATTGGAGTTGCTGCCTAATTTTCGCCTTAACATTTCTGTTGTTAGGATGCAATTTTGATAGGTGTGTTTCAAACTGATAAACATCATCCAGAGAGAAGATCGCACCTTCAATTTTTATTAGGCAATCAAAAACATCCTCAATCCATGTGTTTCTATTCAGCGTAGACATAGCACACCCCTTTCAATAAACAACTAATTCTTGTCCTTCAGGTCGCTAAGCAGCCAATCGCTAAGCTCCTGAGATGGAACCTTAACCCACTGCTGTGTGGTGTCAAGCTCGGGATATTTGTATCGCCACTGGTCGTATTCCTCTTTGGTGATTTCCCCGGCTTCAAGCTTCTTTGCCTGTTCGAGCCAAGCGTGAAGCATTTTGTTCATGTCAGAATAGGCTTTGCTGGACTTGTCCAGTATGAGGCAAACTTCGCCATCGACCTCAGCCACACTTAGGCCGCGCAAATCCTCAAGGGTGAATAAGGTGTGCATCAGGCCGATGTTACTGTCGATGTCAGGCACATCCAGTGCATGGGGAGATACCTCCAACGCATTGGCAAGAACTTTTGTTAAATCGGATTTCGGTGTCCGTGTGCCGGATCATATTGTGCCATGCGAACATCGGCGGTCTTTTCAGAAAACCCAACCGCCTGCCCAAGATATTTTTGTGTCATTCCCCTTACTTTTGACAAAAGTAACAAACCCCGGCTCGCGCCGGAACGTAATGGAAAGAAAGGAATGCGTATAAAAAGGACAATCAGCGTCATGCTGGGCAAGGGTTCTGTCAATCATAACAGCCGCAAATTCAAGGCTGAGAATATTGATGCAGAGCGCACTTCACAAAATATTACTTACTGCAACGAGCCAATAAAAGAAGTATATCATACCCTGTTCGATGATGCGTTGGAACGATACAATACAGATCGTGTCAAGATTCCTCACTCACAAAACAACTCGACGAATATAATGTTCCGTCCGTGGACAGCTTGACAAGGGAAAGTTGCAACAGGAAAATACGGAACTACGGCAGCGCAATGCCTCTATAAGTCCATTGTTGAGCATCATGGACTTGGGCATTTGCTGAGCAGGAAGAAAGAGCAACGGCAGACGAGGGAAGTGCACTAAGAACTCCCAGATGGAGGGTTTGGGTCAATACAAATCCTCCATCTACTATATCCTCTAAAATTCAGCGTTCACTGATTTCAGTGTTGCAAACGCTGAATCCATGAATTATAATTATTGTAGCATACTTGCGAGGTGAAAGTTATGGCTGTCAGCTACAAGAAGTTGTGGAAACTGTTAATAGATCGTGATATGAAAAAAAAAGATTTGTGTCAGGCAGCTGGTATAAGCCATGCCTCAATGGCTAAGCTTGGGAAAAATGAGAATGTGACTACAGATGTTCTCGTGAAAATATGCACGGCACTTAATTGTGATATCAGCGATATTGTTGAGATTGATCAGCGATAATATTGACACTTGGTAGATGACTCATTACGTTCGGCGTAATATTTTAGCCAATAATTGTGCACAGAGAAAAAACAAGAGGAGACTTGGGAATGAAATCTGAAAAACAAATCGAGATAGCATTTATACAAAAGCTCCGTGATTTAAAATATATATACCGCGAGGACATTAGAGATCGCGCCTCGCTTGAAGCTAATTTTAGAGAGCATTTTGAAAGGCTGAATCGCGTAAAATTGAGTGATTCTGAATTTACGCGTCTCAGAGAAACGATTATTACACCCGATGTGTTCACTGCGGCAAAAACTTTGCGAGAAATCAATACATTCAAACGTGATGACGATACACCGCTTCAATACACGCTTGTCAATATCAAAGATTGGTGTAAAAACGAGTATGAAGTTATAAACCAACTGCGCATTAACACAGAAAACAGCAATCACCGTTACGATGTAATAATCCTTATTAACGGAGTGCCTGTTGTTCAGGTAGAACTTAAAGCACTGCAAATCACGCCAAAAAGAGCAATGGAACAGATTGTTGAATATAAAAATGACCCAGGGAACGGTTATGCAAATTCGCTACTTTGTTTTATGCAGCTCTTCATTGTGAGTAATGAGACAAACACATATTATTTTGCAAACAACCCCAAGGAGCATTTTTCTTTTAATTCAGACGAGCGATTTTTGCCTATTTATCAAATGGCAGATAATGACAACAACAAAATTGCGCATCTTCACGATTTTGCTGAAGAATTTCTGCCCAAATGCTCCCTTGGGCAATTGATAAGCCGCTACATGGTGCTTGTTGTAAGCGAACAGAGATTGATGATTATGCGCCCTTACCAGATTTATGCGGTCAAGGCGATTGTGGACTGCATTGATCAGAATCGTGGCAATGGCTACATTTGGCATACAACAGGAAGCGGAAAAACTCTGACTTCGTTTAAGGCTTCAACACTTTTGAAGGATAATTCCGAAATAGAAAAGTGCTTGTTTGTTGTTGATAGAAAAGACCTTGATAGACAAACGCGCCTGGAGTTCAATAAGTTTCAAGCGGGCTGCGTTGAAGAGAATACTAACACGGAAAACTTGGTGAAACGCCTTACTTCTGATGACTACAAAGATAAGGTTATTGTCACCACCATCCAGAAACTCGGCCTTGCTCTTGATGAAGATAGCAAACGCAACCAAGAGAAGAAGAGAAAGGGTGAACCGACCTACAAAGATCGATTATCAAAGCTTGCCAATAAACGCATTGTCATTATTTTTGACGAATGTCACCGCTCTCAGTTTGGGGACAATCATGAGGCAATAAAAAACTTCTTCCCAAAGGCTCAGCTTTTCGGGTTTACCGGAACACCAATCTTTGAAGATAACGCTACTTACAAAAAAGTTGATGGCACAGTTGGCTCTTATATAACAACGGAGGATGTTTTTCAAAAAGAGCTGCACGCCTATACCATTACAAACGCCATTGATGACCGCAATGTGCTTCGCTTTCACGTTGACTATTTCAAACCGGAGGACGTTAAAAAGGCGGCAAAAGCTCCTGATGTTCTAAGTAAAAAAGCAATAGTTGAGGCGATAATTTCAAAACATGACGCTGCCACCAATGGCAGACGCTATAACGCCCTTTTTGCGACTGCTTCTATCAACGATGCAATCGAGTATTTTGACATCTTTAAATCATTGCAGGAGGGGCGCAGCACGAACGAGGGGGAGAGCTTTATAGCGTTAAATATCGCCTGTGTGTTTTCTCCACCAGCCGAAAAAAATAAAGATGTTAAACAACTACAAGAAGATTTACCGCAGGAAAAAGCCGATAATGAAAAAGAACCGGAGAAGAAAAAAGTGGCTCTAAAAAACATTATGGATAACTATAACTTGCAGTACGGCACAAATCACAACATTAACGAGTTTGATTTATACTATCAGGATGTACAGCAACGCATCAAAGACCAAAAATATCCAAACTCGGACTATCCTCATAAAAACAAAATTGACATAACCATTGTTGTGGATATGCTTCTAACCGGGTTTGATTCAAAATATCTTAACACCCTGTATGTTGATAAGAATTTGAAGCAGCATGGACTAATTCAAGCGTTTTCAAGAACGAACCGCATTTTGAACGACACAAAGCCATATGGGAACATTCTTGACTTTAGAGGTCAGGAAAAAGAGGTTAATGAAGCAATTGCGCTGTTTTCAGGAAAAGCTAACAGCAGCAGGGCGAAAGAGATTTGGCTTGTTGACCCGGCCCCCGTTGTCGTTGCTAAGCTGGACAAGGCAATTGCTGAGCTTGAAAAGTTTATGGAATTGCAGGGCTTGGAGTGCAAGCCTGAACAAGTGAGCAATCTTAAAGGAGATGCCGCACGAAGCGAATTTATCAATAAATTTAAAGAGGTGCAGCGCTTCAAAACACAGCTCGACCAATATACTGATATCAAAGAAGATCAAGCGGCAAAGATTGAAGAGCTTTTGCCGGAGGACACTCTGCGTGCTTTCCGCGGTGTCTATATAGAGACCGCCCAACAGTTAAAGGCGCAGCAGGGCAAGGAAATTGAGGACAAAGATCCTGCGATTGAACAGCTCGATTTCGAGTTTGTTCTGTTTTCCTCTGCAATAATTGATTATGACTATATCATGTCTTTGATATCGAAATACACACAGCCTGACGTACCTGAAAAAGAAAAAATGAGTCGCGAACAGCTCATTGGTTTATTAAGCTCAAATTCAAACATGATGGAAGAGCGCGATGATATAATCGCTTATATCAATACGCTGGAAGATGGAAAAGGCTTAGATGAAAGGGCCATAAAAGAAGGCTATCAGATATTCAAAGATGAAAAAGCAGCAAAAGAAATGGCGGAGCTCGCCGAGAAACATGGTTTACTGCCTGCATCGTTGCAAGCCTTTGTGGACGCAATTATGGGACGCATGATTTTTGACGGCGAAAAGCTGAGCGACTTATTAGCCCCGTTAAATCTTGCCTGGAGAGACCGGGCAAAGAAGGAAATTGAGTTGATGGATGACCTGATTCCATTGCTGAAAAAGCTTGCGGGCGGGCGTGAGATTGCGGGGTTGAAGGCTTATGAGTAAAAATAAGAGAACAGCGTTGCTGCCGAGATTAAGATTCCCGGAATTTGAAAATACTGGGGAATGGAAAATCTGTGCGCTGAATAAATTGGCGATGCGAATAAATACAAGAAATCACGACAACCTGATAACCCGTGTTCTTACGAACTCGGCCATTGATGGAGTTGTAGATCAAAGCGATTATTTTGATAGGGAAGTTGCAAACCCTAAAAATCTCGAAAACTATTTTGTTATAGATAAAGGGGACTATGTTTACAATCCTCGCATATCTGCGACTGCACCAGTTGGCCCGATTTCAAAGAATAAAATCGGGAAAGGTGTTATGTCTCCGCTATATACAGTGTTCCGATTTGAGAACCATAACAATGAGTTTTACGAACAATACTTTAAAACGACCTTGTGGCATCATTACCTGAAAAGCGTTTCAAATACTGGCGCAAGGCATGACCGTATGAGCATTTCAAGTGATAGCTTTATGAAAATGCCTCTTCCCTACCGTTCAGAGGAAGAGCAACAAAAAATCGCCGACTGCCTTTCTTCCCTTGACGATCTTATTGCCGCAGAGAACAAAAAGCTTGAGGCTCTCAAGGCGCATAAAAAAGGCCTGATGCAGAAGCTTTTTCCTGCTGAAGGGAAAACTGTGCCTGAGTGGAGGTTCCCGGGATTTGCTGACGCTTGGGAACAGCGTGAACTTGGCGACCACTGCGATATGTTTAACGGAGACAGGGGTATTCATTATCCCAACGCTGATGATATAGTCACCGAAGGAATTCCGTTTATTAATGCGGGTGACTTGCAAGACGGTAAGGTTAACCTTGATACTGCGAAGAAGATTAATAGAGCTAAATACAATCAACTCGGCGGTGCAAAAATTCGACTTGGAGATATAGTCTATTGCCTTCGCGGAACCCTCGGGAAGAACGCATTCATAGATAATTTCGATGAGGGAACAGTGGCTTCTTCACTTGTGGTAATTCGCCCAAATGGCATTGATGGAAGATATCTTTTTCAAGTGCTAAATTCTAATATAGAATACCGCCAAAGGACGATTTGTGACGAAGGTGCTGCACAGCCAAACCTATCTGCAAGAAACCTTAGTGGATTCAAAATACCAGTTCCAGCAAAAGAAGAGCAAAAGCATATTTCAATGTTTCTCTCTGGTATTGATGACCTCATAGCCGAGCAAACCCAAAAGATTGGATCCCTAAAAACCCATAAAAAAGGCTTAATGCAAGGCCTATTCCCCTCCATTGAGGAGGTGGACAAATGAGCAGTAAAACCTTCCCCAACCTAAAAAGGCTTGCTCAGAATATGCGCGATATACTTGGCGACAAAAAATGCTACCTTCTTTTCGCCTATAATGGAACCGGGAAAACAAGGCTTTCCAGTGCGTTTAAAGATTTGGGCAAGAAACCTATTCGTGGAACCGATGAAAAGACGGCAGATACGCTTTATTATAATGCGTTTACCGAAGACCTTTTCACTTGGAACAATGACCTTGATGGTGATACAGATAGACGTCTGCTGTTTAACAAGGATTCTCGTTTTTTCAGAGGGCTGGACGGTTTTGCAATCGATACTCGTATTCGTCCACTTCTGGATAGGTATGCGGATTTCGACTTTGAATTATATTTCGACGAGGGGTATATTACTTTTTCGCGGGATGTTAAGAAGAGGGACTCCGTAGTTACGGAAGATCGAATCAAAGTTTCTCGCGGGGAGGAAAACATTTTTATCTGGTGCTTCTTTCTCGCCGTGGCTCAACTGACAATTGATGGAGAGACTGCCTATGAATGGGTCAAATATATCTACATCGATGATCCGATTTCATCATTAGATGATAATAACGCTGTAGCTGTTGCTTGCCATCTTGCGCAATTGATTAAGAGCAGCGAGATGAAAGTCGTCGTTTCTACGCACCATGCATTGTTTTTCAATGTCATGTATAATGAACTAAAGCGAGACAATACGGTAAAGCGTTTTTTGAGTAAAAAAGGTGATACCGGTAGATACATCGTTCGTGATACCGGAGACACTCCCTTTTTTCATCATGTCGAACTGCTGAAGCAATTGAAAAAGGTTGCAGACTCTGGAAAGCTTTATACCTATCATTTCAATATCCTCCGAAATATACTTGAAAAGACAGCCTCGTTTCACGGCTTTGACAAGTTTTCTGCTTGCATCAAGCAAGATGAGACAGACGTAGATGGTGCAGTACATTTACGAATGACAAACCTGTTAAGTCATGGGGCATATTCAATATTCGAACCCGTTGAAATGGTTGAGGACAACAAGAGAATTTTCAAAGAAATCCTGGATGGATTCTTAGAAACTTACAAATTCAACACCGAATTATTTGGTGGTGAATAGGAGGCGCAAGAATGAATGATACACAACAAAAACAATTAGGCGCAACCCTATGGGCAATAGCCGACAAACTGCGCGGGGCGATGAATCCTGATGATTTCCGCGACTATATGTTGTCGTTCCTCTTCCTGCGCTACCTCTCTGACAACTACGAGGATGCCGCAAAAAAAGAGCTTGGCGGCGATTATTTGCAATGTGAAGAGTATGTCAAGGCCGTCAAATCAGAAAAGGAAAGCAAGAACGCTACTACTGTAAATTTCTCTGGCTTTTTTAGAATGGAGCGGCTGGAAGAGCGTGCAAAGGAAATACTTGCTGGAGATAATGGCAATGCTCCAGAGACAACGGCTTTGACACCGCTGTTGGTTTGGTACGCCAAAAACCCTGATGATGTGGCGATGCTTGAAAAGCAAATGCGCCGCAAACTTCATTATGTGATTAAGCCTCATTATCTTTGGAGCAATATTTACGAATTAGCACGCACACAGAGTGATGGCCTTTTAAAGACATTACAAGCTGGTTTTAAGTTTATTGAAAACGAGTCCTTTGACAGTGCATTTCAGGGTCTATTTTCTGAGGTTAATCTCGATTCTGAGAAACTGGGAAAGAATTATCCTGCGCGAAATTCCATGCTGTGTACAATTATAACCGAAATTGCTGAGGGTCTTTCTAAATTCATTAACGAAACTGATCTTCTGGGAAATGCTTATGAATACTTGATTGGACAATTTGCAGCTGGTTCAGGCAAAAAAGCTGGGGAGTTTTATACTCCGCAACAGGTATCGACCATTCTTTCACGCATTGTGATACTTGACAGTCATGACCCCAGTTCAGGCAAACGACAAAAAATCAACAACTTGCTGGACTTTGCCTGTGGCTCAGCCTCTTTGCTAATTAATGTAAAAGAGCATCTTGAGCCAAATAGTATTAGCAAGATATACGGGCAAGAGAAAAATATCACAACATACAACCTTGCGCGCATGAATATGCTTCTTCATGGATTTAAGAGTACAGCGTTTCAAATCTTTCACGGAGATTCGTTGATAAATGACTGGGATATCTTAAATGAGATGAATCCAGCCAAAAAATTGGAATGTGATGCAGTCGTTGCAAATCCACCGTTCAGCTATCGATGGGAACCGACCGAAGAGCTGGCCGAAGATTTCCGCTTTAAAAGCTACGGCCTTGCTCCGAAATCTGCGGCTGACTTTGCCTTTCTATTACATGGCTTCCACTTTTTAAGCGAAAATGGCACGATGGCAATCATTTTGCCGCATGGCGTTCTGTTCCGTGGCGGTGCAGAAGAAAAAATCAGAAAGAAGCTACTTGAAAAGGATTATATTGACACCATTATTGGCTTGCCCTCAAATCTCTTTTTCTCAACAGGTATTCCGGTTTGCATTCTTGTTCTTAAAAAATGCAAGAAACCGGATGACGTGTTATTTATTAATGCGAGCGAGTATTTCGAGAAAGGGAAACGGCAGAAGGTTCTTTTGCCAGAACACATAGATAAAATTGTCGATACCTATCAATTCCGCAAAGAGGATGATAAAAAATATTCTCGCCGCGTGTCAATGGAAGAGATTGAAAAGAACGGCTACAACCTCAATATATCCAGATATGTGAGCACGGCAGTAGAAGAAGAAATTATCGATTTGGCTGATGTGAAAAAGAACCTTGATGAAACCGAAGAAACCATAAAAAAAGCAAAGGCTAGGCATAATCAGTTCTTGAAAGAGCTTGGTTTGCCAGAAATCCCTTGAGCCAAAGAAAGAACTTGCTTTAACCCGCAAACTTCCTGCAAGGGCACAGTGAATGCGACCTATGATAGATGCACCTTGATAGATTTTTGATAGCAAAAGTTCGGCAACCCGTTGGGATAAGGATAACTGAAATCATATACTATCAAATGGAATCAAAGTATCCAAACAAAAAAGTTTAGAAACGAGATTAACTCGGCGAGTGGGAATAAGTGCTAATAATCTCTGCAGAGTCTATGTAGATGATGATGCTAAAATACTTACCGGAGATTAGTTTAATATAATCATCCAAAGGAGCCTGCCTATGAAAAGGATCGCTGTGTTCGTGCTTGCGGTGGCAATGTGTTTCCTGGCCGCCGATGCTGTGCCCGTGAATGCCCTTGTTCCCGGCAATATAAATGCCTCCAGTTCAAAAATCATCACGGATGGAATCAACAATGTGGCGGAGGAACAGGCAGAGATGCTCAAGGGCTTGGGGCTGTTTTTCGGTACGGATCATGGTTTTGACCTGCATCGGAAACTTACTCGTGCGGAAGCCGCCGTTCTCATCGTACGTTTCCTGGGCGAGGAGAAAAAGGCTCTGGAACAGAATAGCAAACATCCCTTTACGGATGTGCCTGCCTGGGCAAGCCCGTATGTGGGATGGTTATATCAAAATAAAATCACCAATGGCGTCGGCACTAAGCTTTACGGCAGTGCCCAGGATGTGACCTATGAGCATTTTGCCGTTATGCTGAGCCGCATTTCTATTGGCTCCGACGATTTCATCTCATCCGGGGTTGGCACAGAGGAGGAGCGACGCTTTATAGATCGGGAGAATCAGGATCCTCCCGGAACAGACTTTTTCCGTGCCGATGCAGTAAGTATGCTGACGCGTTTTATGCGCTGCACCTATCTCAAAGATCAAAACGAACCCATTACAGTCGCACAATTATTGCTGAAAAAAGGCGTATTCACCGCCGAACAGTTTGTGAAAGCCGGGCTCAAGGTCTACCCTGTTACTTACTCCCAAGGGGAGGACGGCAGCCTGACGGCCCGCCTGGAGGGGGTACCGTTCCGCAAAAGCAAGCTTACGGGCATCAATGGCGATACCTCTTACCCAGCCAGGGAAACACCGTATTTCTATGTTTGGAAAGATGAGGGCGATGCAACCGTGCTTTACCGTATGGATTGCCTGACCCTTGAGGCGGACGAAGTAACTCGCTGGACGCGAGAGAATATGCCTAAACCCTGGCATATTGCTTATTTTGCTACTTTGGGCGGTAAGGACTTCTTGGGTATATGGCATGGTGACGGCGTAAGCCTTGTTTCTTCAGATGGTATGAAGACGGAAAAGTTAGCTATGGGCAAGGACTTCGGGATCGATAGCAAACAGTACTGGGAACCTTATATCTGGAGCAATGATAAACTTGTGGTGACAGTTGATAATACGGTCTTTGTCATCACAGATAATAATGTGGTCCACCATGTGCTTCAGGCAGGTGTCACCTTTGTCGGCGCGGAAAATGGCCTTGCGGTGCTGTACAGTGAGAAGAATGACCCTGGAGAGATTCAGGGTGTACGCCTTGATGACTGGACCATAACCGATACCTACCGTGTTCCGCCGACCGAAGATAGCATTTACGGCAATCGTCCATTGCTTCGCCAGTACTGGGGCCAGCTATACGGCAGGGGCGGGGCTGGTATTTATGGCGAGGCCGGGTTGTTTACAGTCCGGGAAGGACGTCTGGAGCGTGTCACGGAACGGCCCGTGCTGGATGTGGGATTTTTGAGGATCGGCCCGGTGGGCGCGTATGTTGTTCTCAGCCATGAGCCTGGAAGTCCGCTTGGCAGCATGATTTATGAGTATGACGGCCCACTGCTGACCGGCAAGGACGGATATGCGGAGATTGAGCGTCTGAGCAACGACCCTCCTCACGGCATTGTTATTGACAGCATCCAAGGCGCGGATTCAATGGTCTTCTTCTCTTCCAGAACAGGGGTTGGCATGGATCATTATGATGTTTTCACCTACTATCCGGTTCACAATTCAGAGGAGGACCATATGGGCATTGTGGTCATGTCTTTTGCGGCGGGGCGGCCCGAAATCTCGTTTGCGGAACATGACCAGCAATGGTATGTTCTTCAGGAACAGGAGCGGCTAAACGCGCTTGGCTACAACCCTTGATAATTAGCTTGATGACGAGAACAAAATGGAATTGTCACTATACATGAAATCGAAAAATTAATGGATCAATACGATATTGGGTGTTTCCCCGCCTCATGCAGTTCAATAACTGAAAGGAGGTTAATGGCCAAGTATGCCGCTGATCTGCTGACGTAAAAGTCAGCCTTGTTTTATGCGGAGCGGGGCATCATCTCTTCTCGACTATTCTTGCGAATACTTTGTAACCTTTTCAGTCCCACCACAAAGGCGGCGCCTATACCAAAAATAAAATGATTCCATGAGGAATGGATAATTCCAAGTATGAATGGGCAGACATAACAGGCAATGAGGGCACTTAAATCATGCTTTTTTGTGATACTATACGCCGCTCCCCATATGCCTAGAATCATTAAAATAACCCACCAATCGTATATTATAAGCATGCCTCCGATGAAGGTGGCCAGACCTCCGCCGCCATGAAACTTTAACCATGCGGGCCAGATATGCCCTGTCATTGCTGCAATCAATGCAAAGAATTCTCCATTGGTCATGATCCCCATGCCAATGAGTGCGGCAACTAGTCCCTTTAGACCATCGAGGATACCTGTCAACATCCCTGGTAGGACACCAATTTCTTTGAATACATTGGTTGTTCCTACATTTTCTGACCCTATAACGCGTATATCAACCTTACGCCATATCCACGCTAAAAAAAATGCAAATGGAATCGATCCAATCAAATACGATACAATAATTAGTTTCAACAACATTGCTTATCCCCCTCCCATGACCTGGTCCCTGAGTCAAATCCCACGTCTATTAATGACCCATTCCCTCCTGCCAATTCAGGTTATGCTATATTTACATGTTAATCCTATTTATTTTACCGGAGACAAACGACTCACTTCAGCAAAACAAGACAAATTGCATCAAAAGAACTTATACTATTACTATATCATGATATGAGACAAAATCGGAATTATTATCCGCCTTATCATGGGTTGAATCGGTATAGGGCGGTCGAATGCCACAATCGGGTTTTAGACAGTTGAATAAATAGAAATCACATGTTAAGCCGCTAAATGAGCGATTTTTTTATGTCAAATTTTCACGAAGGCCCAATATATTGATATAATCCGTTTACCATATTATAATTAGGAATAATTTAATATTATTTGGTGTTATAAGAAAAGTTTAGAAACAGAGTCTGCTTGGCGTCGCACAGAAATTCATGGTAGCGTCGCCGATTTATTAACAGGAGAAAAATGGGGGTTTCCCGGCATCCTGCTTGCATGTCAAATTTGCAGTGGGGGATATAAGTGCGGAATCTGGAAGTCTATACCTCATAACCTGTATCATTCAAAGAAAGAGGAGAAACTATGGATACCAACAATAATATGGACATTGTAGAAAATGCTAAAGTCTGCGACATAAACGGCTCATTGGACGCAATTAAAGGAATGGATGAGGCAAGGCGAAATACTTTATCAACCCTTGGTATCTCTACGCCAGCGGATTTACTTAAAAAGGGCGCTAAGATGTTTCCCCGCTGGGAAATTGCAAATCATCTTATGGAGGCCGAGGATAGCAGTTCGAACCCCTTCCAGGGACAAGAGGATATTTATTATAACACTGTCACATCTTATGTAAAACAAGCTTGCTTATGGCAAGTGATGGACATAGATCCTGACACGGCTTATCTCCTGGTACAGATGGGAATACGTCATGTGAAGGATCTGGAAAAGGCTGACTGTGAGACTACCTATACAATTATGCAGGTGCTATGGCAATCCCAGCCCCAGTATAAATTGATAAGCTACGCCGAGTTGGAGAAGCTTATTATTAACGCAGTCGAAATCACGGGTCTGCCGCCCTATTATCCGGACAATATCGCCAGCATCTATTTCACGATCGAGTGTGAAGACCCGGTTCCTGCCCACCTGTTTAGCGAGAGCGAAGGATTTTATTATCCCGTAAATCCGGAGCAAGGCCTGTCGCTGGATTCCGATAAATCACTGATACCCGTCAAAGGTATTGGCGTTCGCCGCAACGATCTGTTTGCGGAAATCGGCATCCCTACCGCTAGTTCCCTGCTGAATAATGGCCGGTTGATTTCTCAGCGCCAGGAGATAGCCGCAAAAATTGTGGATGCGGAAATCAACAGTTATAGCCGCAGGGTCACCAAGCCTCGGGCAAAAAAATTGCGGGAAACCTACCTGAAAATCATAACCTCTTGCGTAAAGCAGATCGACCTGTGGCGGGTAGAAGGCATGGATGTGGATACCGCTTATTTCCTGGTGCAGATGGGCGTGCGTTTTGTGGAAGACCTGAGAATGGTTGATGCGGAAAAAGCCTACCCGATTTTGATCAAGCAGGGTCTCGTCCAGCCCGAGTATCGGGTAATCGATAAAAGGACCCTGCAGAAGCTTATTGATAATGCGGCGGCGGCTTCCAATGATTATACGGTTTATCAAAAAAGCTTAGACGAGAAGCTTGAAGCAATTTTAAAGAAACATGTACCCGGTATTAATAAGGAAAAGCTAAACAGCATCAAAGACAGCTTTTATATTGAAGATCGTATGAAGGGCGGCTCCATCGAATGTGATGATGACCCTCCTGTGTATTTATTCCGTGACGGCTTCAATACGAGAGAAAATCTCAATAACGACGATCTCTATTATGGCCTCAGCGTTTTGCGTGACATTGAGCTGGTGCTGCCTTTGCCGCGAATCATCCGGGGCATCGTAATGCTCGGTGAGGATAAAGCCCTGGAGTTGGAGCCTAATCTTTTGTATGGGGCTGTGGTGGAGGTAATCGGCGTTGCCAGTCCCGTTACCGACAAGACGGAGGATAGCGAAAATCCCTATGGCTATCTTGACGGCGACGGAAAATTTGTGGTGGTTTTGCCGGAGCAGTACAATCTGAAGGACAGTGTAACCCTGAAGGTTTCCAAAGATAAATACAGCCAAAGCTTTAATTTCACGGCTACGGATATTCTGCGGCATGTCAAAGAAAATGAAACCCTGCGTCAGTTGAACGAGTTGCAGCTGCTGATACGGGAGAAAGCGCCCTTCCTGGACGAGGATACGGTCAACAGCCTGGCCGCGGATGAGGAAGTGGCTGATTTGATGAGGAAAATCAGCCTGCAGGATCTTAGCACTAATAATATCGGGACGATTATCGACCACCTGCTGACCAACGATCGTTTGGAGGCGGTTTTCGGAGAGAAGGAGGATTTGGGGGAGGCTCTGGTTATTAACCCCTACGTTTTCAAAAACATTAGCTCCAAGCCCAGAAAAGTGCTGCCCAGCGTAAAGCTTATGGAAAACGACGGTGAATCCACCTATTTGCCAACAGATACAGCCCCTTCCCAAATATTTTCCTATTCCATTCTGAACCGGTTGACGGAGCCCACCATCGGCCAAACCGCAGGCTCCAAAAACAAGAGCAGAAAATCCATTGATCAGGGCATAGACGTAATGAGTTTCAAAAATACCGTTGCGGCCAATCCGGATCAATGGCCTCAGGCAACCTCATTGGCCATAGGCTACATTTTGAATATGCAGCAGGCCTGGGTTCCTGACGGTTTTGCCTTGGGCAGCCTCCTGTATTCTCTGGTGCTGGCACCGGGAGAGGAGCAGAGATTAATCGTAAGGGAGAAAACCCAGTCCTATAGTATCAGGGACCAGGGTGAAGCTAAGGATTATACTGCCCAGGAGTATACAACGGAACAGGACGACAATATGAGGGCAGCTTACGAATATGCCCTAAATCAGCTGGCAGAGGGAAACTCCGCCATGCAATACAAAACCAGCACCTCATCCTGGGGCGTCGGCGGTTCTTTGTCCGGCTCCTACGGTGGTATTGGCGGCTCTCTGGGGATAGGCTACAGAAAATCAAAATCTACGGGTAGTGCCTCTTCCTCCGCCTCCCAAGCCAACAGCCACAATGAGATTTCTAACGCCGCCCAATCCTTCCAGCACGGGATAAAAACCGCCTCGGAAAAAATATCCCAGGCCCAAAGAATGGCCATCAGCATGGCTACCAGTGCGGAAAACCAGTCGGTGGCCACGAAGATCATCGCCAATCACAATCACTCCCATGCCATGACCATCCAATATTGGGAGGTCATGCGCAGATATTCCCTGGAAACCTGCATTTCCGGCGTGGACCTGGTATTGTTTATACCCCTGCAATTGATTAATTTCCTCAATGGCCAGAATTACAACTTTCTGAAGCTTTCATCCGCTTCCTCCGCCGCATCAAATTCTTCCTCGGAAGAGTCGGTGATGAACCCCGGCATTTTCAACAAAAGATACGAGATCCTTTTGAAATATGCCGATACCCTGTCCGTTGCTTTACCCTATTCCTATCGTACAGGCATGAATTTAATCAAGCAATTTGCCGCTCTGCCTAAGTGGATGATGGAAAAAAACCAGGAGTCCGCCAGCGTATACACCTTAACCTTCCAGGGGATTTTTCTGCCCTTTGATGATATCAACGTGGATATGGTATTGAAAAACGGCGGGGGAACCTTTGCGGGAGATGTGGAGTATGAGAGAAACCGCTTTGTCAGCTATATAAGACAATCCTCCGTATTGAAAGAGTCCATCAAAGCGATTCGCAACTTGTCCCTTGCCACCAATAAATCCCATGAGAGCCTGGCGCCGGGGAATATTGTAAAGACCTGTACCTGTACCTTTATGCTTCCGGCAGGATATAGCAATGAGGATATTTTGTATTTTCGGATAAAACATTCCAGCGATTCCTTGAATTATGTGTTGTATAAAGACCCGGATGAAAAAACAGCGGAGGGAAAAACCGCGGGTCAATTAGAAAGCTCCTGGATAGACAAATACTGGGACCTGATGAAAGATAGGGATGACTCCGCTGCTGATCAGAGGAAGATAGACTACTATAAAAGCTTTTTGCCGGAAGCCTACGTTACGCCCAATGTATGGCTTTCGCCTTTGGAGCTAAGGTCGCTGGGGGCCCTGAAAATATCTGCCGTCAGCTTAAAAAAAGAAAACATTAATGTTTCCCAGACCAGTACGGAGCTTTCCTCAACGATATATGTTACGGTACGGCATAATGTTCCCGTGCTAAAGTATAGTGAATTGCAGCAGATCGAATCCACACTGCATCATATTGCTTCCCATACGATGAAATATTCCCAGGCAGTATGGAACGCACTTTCCTCTGATGAACGGGCTTTGATGCTTGAGCAATATACGATAGAGATGGATTTTTCGCAGATCACTGGGGATACAGATGGTTCGGGACAGTCAAACCAGTGGGACAATAGGCAGCCTATAACCATTCCGCTGCTGAATTGTATTAATGTTAAAAAAATGCTGGGCTTCTATGGCAATTGCATGCTCTTTCCCTTTACCTATCCTCAGTCCTTGGCGGAGAAAATCGGCAAAACTGCCGTGGAGCTGCAGGATTCCCTTTACCGGTATCACACCAACTATTTTCGGGTGCCCACCACGGTAGTTTCCATGCCCACAGACGGTATGATCGGAGAGGCTGTGCTGGGAGAGACCAATGTCAGCGAGGAAATCGATCTGACCCGGTTCTGGAACTGGAAGGATTCTCCCATTGAACGAATGACCCTTGACGGCAGCTATCTGGACGGTACCGATTATTTGGCCGGAAAAACCACCAAGGATATTAGCGCGTTAAATATGGAAGGGGTTCAGGCCACGGCTCCGGTGACGGTGCCGGATCTGATAACGGCCCTGGTAAATAAGCAAACACCCAGTTTTGACAACCTTACTGGCCTGGAGCAATTGGCCCAGATACTCAACACGGCCACCAACACCACAGCTACAGGAAGAGACGCGGCCCTCAAAAGCGCTGCGGAATCTATGAAAAATGCGCTGGAGTATTCCTACAAAGCCGGTGGTGGCAAAAGTGAGGACGAGAAGACTTCGCCAGAAGGCGGCAGCAATGCAGGCGGTAATGCAGGCGGCGGTGGCAGCACATCGGGCGGCAGCGCGGACAAAGGCAGCAAATTGGGTAGCAATGCTGACAGCGGCAGCACATCGGGCGGCAACGCGGACACAGGCAGCAAATTGGGTAGCAATGCTGACAGCCGCAGCACACCAGACGGCAACGCGGACACAGGCAGCAAATTGGGTAGCAATGCTGACAGCGGCAGCACACCGGGTGGTGACACCCCGGGCAACGGCAAAAAAATAGGCTTCATCATTAACTGCTCGGACCCAAAGGGCAATCCTATTAATACTGTAGAGGACGGTAAAGTATTCGAAAAAGTATTTGCGTATTACGGCATCGATTATACGGGCAGACAATTTTATAATGCAATGACCACGGAGGTACACGAGGGGATAAAGAAAAATGTTGATGGTCTTTCCGAAAATGATACCGTCTATGTTCATATAGCCTGCCACGGAAGTCCCTTGCCTAAGGATGGATCTGATGACTATTACGATCAGGCCGGACTATGGCTTAGCCTTGCGGATGATGGCAGTGGAGAGGCGGACCTGACACCATACGACAGCCAGCGTTATGACGATGGTGATGTCTTTGATCCAGGTCTGTATGATTTGTTTAATTACAATAACAAGGCCCAAAAGATCATGTTTATTGATGCCTGCCATGCCGAATCGATGATAGGGGCGGTAAAAGAGTTGAAAGACACTAGATACCATACGTCATCCCCTAATACTCCCACACCGTCGCAAGACTGGAAAATATTCTTTGGTGCCTGGCCCGAACAGTATTCCTGGGATGCCGGGGGCGCTCCGAACTATGCCACGAAGTCGGGCGGCAAGGCAACAGATGTATGGGCGGCGGGCATTCGGCAGATTAATAACGAGCGTGCCTATTCGCCAAGCGGGGGTAAAAATGTAACGCTTTCGTTTGGTGACCTTTTCGATTTTCTGCTGAACTATCAGCCTAAAGAGTTGGCAATAAAACCTTACACAAGATATTTGAAGGACAAACAGAACAATTACGTGGTGGATCAACAGGGGAATCGGGTGACAAAAACCTACTATGAATTATTTAATCCGACAGAGTCAGTATTGGCTAGAATGTCCTCCCAGGATATGTTTAAAGACATAACAATCCCGTATGACGGAAAGTATATCAAAGCAGAAGAATACTTTAAAGATATCTTGTACAATCCTTCGGGAGAGGCTATCATGGAGAAACTGAGAGAAAAATTTGACGATACCCTTCCGGCAGAATATAATCATCAACTTCATCAAAAGCTGGTTCTGTATTATCAGATTTTATCGACGTATCCCGAATCACCGGGCAATGAAAGAGACGACATTTTATTTGAAAGACCTGCGAATCAGCTCAAGGATTTAGAATTTTAAACTGTGAAGGAGGGAGACCAATGACAGAGGCTATGGAATATCAACAATTGTTTTTGCAGTTGTTGCAGCAGGAAGCATCGGAAGAGCTGGTAAAGCTCCGGCAGCTCATCCTTCTCAGGATGGCCTTGGAGGGCGATGTAAAAAGCACCCGGATTCCCACCCCTGCTAATATTACGGAGGTAGGCGGCTACTATAACCTACTGGCAAAACTGAATCAGAAAACCATGCAGAGACAGTTGATATCCTCTGCATTGGGGTTGTCGTCGGATTACGCTCCCGATGTCATGGAGGATGCGATTAAAAAGTTTGTAAAAGAGCTGTACGAAACAAAATAAAGCAACGTAAGGTATAACTGAATACGATGAAAAAAGGCTCTCGCGCAAACGGCTTTTTGGACCAGAACACAACTTGCTTTTCAGAGACCGTCTTCTTACGTATCTTTCCGCTTCTCATAGTTAATAAAAAAATATTAGACTCCCAGCGTTACAGCGGGAGTAGATTTTACTCAATTTAGCCATTATAGTTAAGAAGTATAATATATATGCAAGGAGGTAATTCGATGTCTTGTTATTATCTTATTGGCATTCGCATGGACAACAGGGTTGATAATGCTTTGAATTTTCAAGACCTGCTGACAAAAAACGGCTGCAACATAAGAATGCGGTTGGGCCTCCATGAAACCAGTGATGATGTATGTGCAAATGATGGGATTATCGTGTTGCAGCCCTGTGGAGAAAAAGAAGATATCGATCAGATGGTTAAGGATTTAAACAACCTTCAGGGAGTAACCGCGAAGCTCATTGATTTAAATTAAAAACAGAATTGTATAAGCAACGTTCCGACGGATGGAGTGGGATTAATTTGTGAATCCCCAAAATACTAAGCAAATCAGGGTTTTCACTCATAGAGACAATTACTGAGCTGAGGAGTAACCGGTACAGAAAAAGCAGAAAGCCATTCACGATTTTGTGACTGACTTCCTGCTTTTTATCTGATCAATTTATATTCCCAACAGGTTGGACAAGATCTGAGCCGTTTCACGGGGGTGGTGATACCTGTCGGAATTAGCTTACTATTGCTGCCGTCGAAGGTCGGCGGAATCAGGCCGATAGCTTACTGCCGTTCTTTGCTTAAAAGCCAGATTGGCCACCCGGGCCTTTAAGTTTAATGGATAAGTTATTTCCGGCTGTTTTAGTTCTTTATTGTTTAACGCAAGATGCTGTTGCTGATAACTACACGCTGAATCTCGCTGGTTCCTTCATAGATTTCCGTAATTTTGGCATCGCGCATAATTCTTTCCGCCGGATAGTCCCGGGAATATCCATAGCCGCCGTGAATTTGCACTGCCTGGTTGGCCACTCGATTGGCGGTTTCGGATGCTTTTAGCTTGGCTATGGCGGCATCGGTGCCGAAATCCAGGTTCTGACTCTTTCTCCAGGCGGCGTCATAGGTTAAAAGCCGTGATGCTTTGATCTCTACGGCCATGTCTGCAAGTTTGAACTGGATGGCCTGCAAAGCTGAAATGGGTTTGCCGAATTGCACCCTTTGCTTGGCGTAGTTTACGGCAAGCTCATAGGCGCCCTGGGCTATTCCTACTGATTGGGCGGCAATACCGATTCTCCCGCCATCAAGGGTGGCCATGGACATTTTGAAGCCTTCCCCTTCTTTGCCCAAGAGGTTTTCCTTGGGTATGCGGCAGTCTTCGAAAACCAGATCGCAGTTTTGTGTACCTCTCAAACCCATTTTCTTCTCAAATCTCCCAAAGCTGAAACCGGGCGTTCCTTTTTCCACGATGAAGGTGCTAAATGCCTTGCTTCTCAACTCTTTAGGCCCGGTGCGGGCAAATACCACATAGATATCGGCGGCTTCAGCATTAGTGATGAATATCTTCCTCCCGTTTAATACATAGCTGTCCCCGTCCAAATCAGCCTTGCAGCTCATGGAGATAGCGTCGGAGCCTGCTCCGGCTTCCGTAAGCCCGAAAGCTCCCAGTTTGGTTCCTCTCACTAAAGGAATCAGATATTTATGTTTCTGGGCTTCCGTTCCCCAAGCATAGATGGGCCAGGCCCCCAGGCTTAAGTGGGAAGAAAGGGTATCGGCTGCCGAGGGGTCTATTCTCCCCAGTTCTTCCACGGCAATGGCATAAGCAAGGTAATCCATCCCCGCTCCCCCCCATTCCTCTTCAAAGGGGATGCCGGTCAGCCCCAGTTCTCCCATTTTCTCAAATACGGTGCGGTCGAAATATTCTTTTTCATCACGGTCGGCTACGCCGGTTGCCAGGACGCCTTCGGCAAAGTCCCGGACTGATTGCCTGAGCATCTCATGTTCCTCGCACAGCTTGAATTCCATTACTCCCTCTCCTTTCTTGGGCGCGACTTTTTATCCGAATGGTACAATTCCTTATTACATACGGCAACATAAGTTAATCGCTTCTTTTGGATATTCTCACTGAAATAAATAAGATTTATGGCTGCCGGGGCGTTTGATTCTTTCAAAGGTCTCGCTCCTGACTTAGATATGGAACCCCGTATTCCATTACGATATATCGCCGGCCTGATTGGGGCTGAAGGTTTGCCTCAAGAGTCTTAACCGATAAAAACATCCTATCATTTTCCACTAATAGAGAGAATAGCATAACTGCTTAAAGAGAGTAAATCAATTTAATAAAAGATTCAGTATTTTCTATTGGGATGATAAAAGGATTTCTCTTTACAGAGACTGTTTATAAATATTGAGATGATGATAAGATGTAGTAAAAAGCTGTCCAAGCAGAAAGAAAGGGGTTTAGCAATGGGAAAGATGTTATTCTACGGTATGACTGGAGAGAAGATGTGTTTTCTGCACTTATTATTGAATGCCCTGGATTTGTCTTCAGCCGGACATGAGGTAAAAATAATCTTTGAGGGGCAATCGGTTAAGCTTGTACCGCTGTTTGAAGAAGAAATGAATCCGCTCTATAAAAAAGCTAAGGAATCGGGGATTATAGCGGGAGTATGTAATGCGTGTTCTAAGGTTTTGGGGGTCTATGATCAGAATAAGAGTACCGGCCTGGCTATGTTGGATGATATGTCAGGTCATGCCGGAATGAAAGGCTACATTGATGCGGGATATGAGGTGATAAGCATGTAGCTTGGATAGCCTGATAAGCGAAGTTAATTAAGCAGCTATAGCGGAGTCTTGAATGTATTCCGCTTTTGTGCAGCAAATGAAGTTGTGTTTGCTAATCTCCCGGGGATAATGGGCACGAATCTTGGAGATAATCAAGGGAAAACACCGGGAGGGATTCCTATGGACTCTATGGCTAAAGGAGCGGCATTTTTGATATCTCAGCAGTTGAACAATATCCAGGAGGAGTTGGATATTCGCTTGAATAGTACTCCAGCCTCCTGCCTGCTCCATGAGGAGATACAGGCGCTTTGTGACAGCATACGGGAGCTTAGAGAGCAGTTGGCTCAGATTAATGAAATGAGCTGAATTCCCAAAGATGGCTATGGAATATGAGCTAAGCTTCAGATGGGGTTAAAACCCCACCTGAAGCAAGTCTTACTTTATTGACACGTTTAAGCCTCTTTGCTAATATCAGGCTAGATAGTTTAATAAGCGAAAGTGTGCCTAGGGTTCCGTGCGTGCAGCAGTCTGGTCCAAGTGGCGCAGGCGCTGTGGCGCTACACCGGAGGGGAAAAAGCCCGGGCGGGTAGGTTTCGCATCAGAAAGCGAAGCTGACAGCCCGGGTTAATAATTTACTAGGAAGTGGTATTGTGGCCGATGTAGCTATTTTAATGGGGAGCGATTCTGATCTGGGGGTTATGAAAGGGGCATCGGATATTCTCCAGAAGTTTGGGATTGACTACGAAGTAGCGATTCTTTCCGCTCATCGATTGCCTGTTGAGACGGCGGCCTTTGCCCAGCAAGCGGAGGAAAGAGGACTGAAAGTAATCATTGCCGGGGCAGGGGGAGCGGCACATCTGGCGGGAGTTTTGGCATCCCATACTATTCTTCCGGTTATTGGGGTGCCCATCATGAATGGCCCCTTGAATGGCGTGGATGCTTTATATTCCACGGTTCAGATGCCAAAAGGTATTCCTGTGGCTACGGTCGCTATTAATGGTGCGGCTAATGCCGGGTTATTAGCGGTACATATCCTGGCATTGGGTGATAATAAGCTGGGTCAAAAGCTCAAGGATTTCCGCCTTGATATGGGAAATGAGGTGCGGAAAAAGGGATTGCGGCTGCATGACCTGGGGTTTGAAGGATATATGCTGCACAAGGGGGGCAAAAAATGATTGAGCGCTATACCCTGCCTGAAATGGGACGGGTTTGGTCGGAGCAGGCCAAGCTGGAGAATTGGCTAAAGATTGAGGTTTTGGCTTGTGAAGGCTGGGCTGAGCTTGGACTCTTGCCCCGGGAATCCTTGAAGAATATTCAGGCGCGGGCATCTTTTGATATTGACCGGGTCCAGGAAATCGAGGAGGAGGTTCGCCATGATGTTATTGCCTTTCTTACCAATGTGGCGGAGCATGTGGGAGAGGATTCCAAGTATATTCATATGGGGATGACTTCCTCGGATATTTTAGATACGGGCTTGGCTATGCAGCTGCGGGATTCGTGTGATCTGATCCAGGTTCGGCTGGAGAAACTGGCGGGTATAATTGCGAATGAGGCTCGAAAGCACAAGTACACGCTGATGATGGGACGGACTCACGGGGTTCATGCCGAGCCGATTACCTTCGGCCTTAAGATGGCTCAATGGTTTACGGAGATAGAAAGAAGCATTGTCAGGATAAAAAGAGCGCGAGAGACCGTGGCCTGTGGGAAAATTTCGGGAGCAGTAGGAACTCTGGCTCATATCGATCCCCGGATTGAACAATACGTTTGTGATCATCTGGGTTTGGAGGTATGTAAAGTCTCTACTCAGATTATTCAGCGGGACCGGCATGCCGAATATCTTACTTCTCTGGCGCTGGTGGCGGGTTCTCTGGAGAAGATGTCTACTGAGATCAGGAACCTGCAAAGAACGGAGATTCGTGAAGTCGAAGAGCCTTTCAGGGCAGGACAAAAGGGTTCTTCTGCCATGCCTCACAAGCGCAATCCTATGATGAGTGAAAGGGTTACGGGACTTGCTCGGATAATTCGCAGTAATGCCATGGCAGGCCTGGAGAATGTGGCCTTGTGGCATGAGCGGGATCTTACCCATTCTTCTGCCGAAAGGATTGTTCTTCCCGACAGCTCAATATTATTAGATTATATTTTGGACCGTTTTATCGGAATTATGGAGGGGCTGCAGGTCAATGCGGACCGGATGAAGGCTAATATTGATACTACTCTGGGCCTGGTCTTTTCCCAGCAGGTTCTTCTGGCTCTTATTGATAAGGGCTTCCTGCGTGAGGAGGCTTATAGGCTGGTGCAGAATACTGCCATGGAATCGTGGCATACTCAGGCACCTTTTAAAGAGCTGCTCTTAAAGAATCAGCAGATCAGTCAGGTTCTCTCTCCTGATGAAATAGAAAGCTTGTTTGATTATGCTCTTCATACTAAAAATGTGGATTTAATTATGGCCCGGTGTGGCCTGGAATAGGGGTGTTTAATGGAAAAGAAGGATTTTGTATACGAAGGCAAAGCCAAGCGGGTCTATACTACTGAATCACCTGATCTGGCCATAGTCGAGTATAAGGATGATGCTACTGCTTTTGACGGGACTAAGCGTGGTACTATCGAAAGCAAAGGGATCATCAACAATCTTATGTCGGCTATGATATTTGAACAGCTGGAGAAGGCGGGAATCCTTACTCATTTCGAAAGATGTCTCGATGATCGCAATATGCTGGTTAAATTGGTTCAGATTATTCCTATCGAAGTGGTGGTGCGCAATATAGTGGCGGGCAGCCTGTCAAAGCGTTTAGGCCTGGATGAGGGGACTCGCCTTTCTCAGAGGGTGATTGAGCTTTATTATAAATGTGATGAGCTGCATGATCCCATGATCAATGAGGATCATGTTCTGGCAATGAATTTAGCCGGTGCTGATGAATTAATTGTTATCAGAAAGCTGGCAATTAGTATTAATGAGTTTTTAGTCCCTTTCTTCGCTAAGGCAAATCTCCAGGTGGTTGATTTCAAATTGGAATTTGGCCGGTTCAAGGGCCAAATCATCCTGGCCGACGAAATATCGCCGGATACCTGCCGTCTATGGGATGCCGAAACCGGTGAAAAGCTGGATAAGGATCGATTTAGACGGGATTTGGGTGGTGAAACGGAAGCTTATATTGAAGTCTTAAATCGGCTGAAAGGGGCGAGATAAATGTATACAGGCCAGGTGTTTGTAACTTTGAAAAAGGCGGTTCTCGATCCCCAGGGTGATACGGTTAAACGGAGCTTGCACACTATGGGTTACCCGGAAGTAAAGGATGTGCGAGTGGGAAAATACATTGAGGTAAAGCTTGATGGGGCCACCAGGCAGGAAGCTGAGGAACGGCTGGATGAAATGTGCCGCAAGCTTCTGGCTAATCCGGTGATCGAAGAATTTCATATTGAGATAGTGGAGGATGATCAATGAGATTCGGGGTAGTAGTATTTCCGGGCTCCAATTGTGACGCCGATTGCTATTATGTGATTGACCAGGTTTTGAAGGCACCGGTGGAATTTATATGGCATAAGGAGACTGAAATTAAGGGGTTTGATGGACTTATCCTACCGGGGGGCTTTTCTTACGGAGATTATTTGCGAACGGGTGCGATTGCCCGCTTCTCTCCCATAATGCAGAGTGTGAGTGATTTTGCTGATCGGGGCGGATTGGTGATTGGAATATGCAACGGTTTTCAAATCCTTCTGGAGGCAGGACTTCTGCCGGGGGCTATGTTAAGAAATAATAGTCTGCGGTTCAGTTGTCTTCCGGTTAATCTTAAGGTAAAAACTGATCAATCTGCTTTTACTGGGGGTTTTGAAGCTGATGAGGTTATTGCTCTGCCCATAGCCCATGGAGAGGGTAATTATTATTGTGATGACGTTACTTACCAGGAGTTGCTGGATTTTGATCAGATCGCATTTACTTATTGTAATAAAGACGGGTTAGAAACACCCGGAGCTAACCCTAACGGCTCCCGGGGTAATGTGGCGGGCATTCTGAATCGGGAGCGCAATGTATTGGGCATGATGCCTCATCCGGAAAGGTTTTCTGAAGGTATTCTGGGAGGAGAAGATGGAGCCAGGATATTTGCTTCTATGCTCAAGTCTTTCAAGGAGGGATTAGGATGACCCCACGTAAACCCTGGCGGGAAATGGGTTTGACTGACAGCGAGTATGATATGGTGCTGAAGATAATGGGCAGAGAGCCTAACCGGGTGGAGTTGGGGTTGTTTGCGGTTATGTGGTCGGAGCATTGCGGCTACAAAAATTCGCGTCCGCTGCTGAAGCTTTTTCCTACCGATGGACCCCGGGTAATAGAAGGGCCGGGGGAGAATGCGGGGGTGGTGGATATTGGAGATGGCCAGGCTCTGGTTTTTAAAATAGAAAGCCACAATCATCCTTCGGCCATTGAGCCTTATCAAGGGGCTGCTACGGGAGTTGGCGGAATTGTTCGAGATATTTTTACCATGGGTGCCAGGCCCATTGCTCTCCTCAACTCTTTGAGATTTGGAACCCTGGACAATGAAAGAAACCGGTATCTGGTGAGAGGTGTAGTAGCGGGAATTGGTGATTACGGCAACTGTCTGGGAATACCCACGGTAGCGGGTGAGGTTTATTTTCATCCCAGTTATGAAGGAAATCCACTGGTTAATGCCATGTGTGTGGGTTTGGTTAACACCGCCGAGGTGATTCGGGCCATTGCCGGTGAGGTGGGTAAGCCTCTGTTGCTGGTAGGGGCGAAAACGGGCCGGGATGGCATTCATGGGGCTACCTTTGCTTCAGAGGAGCTTTCGGCGGAATCTGAATCTCGCCGTCCGGCTGTTCAGGTGGGGGACCCTTTCATGGAAAAGCTTTTAATGGAGGCATGTCTGGAGCTGATCAATGAGGATCTGGTGGCGGGCATGCAGGATTTGGGTGCGGCGGGGCTGACCAGCTCGGTGGCGGAGACTGCCAGTAAAGGCGGATGCGGTGTGGTAATTGATGTGGAAAAGGTCCTGCGCCGTGAAGAGGGTATGACTCCCTATGAAGTCATGTTGTCGGAGTCTCAGGAAAGGATGCTTATCATTCCCCGGGAAGGTGCGGCTGACCGGATTCAAGAGATTTTTGACAAATGGGGCCTTGATGCTTCCATAATTGGGCACATTACTGACAATGGAATGTTTACGATTCAGGAGGGGGACCAGATAGTCGGTGAAGTATTAGTGAAGGCTCTGACTGATATGTGTCCGGTATATCATCGGGAAAGCAGGGTGCCTGATTACTATACTCGGGCCAGGCTTTTTGATCTGGAATCGATTCCTCACGAATTGGATTACAACAATACCTTGTGTGATCTCCTTAATGTCCCGTCTATTGCCAGTAAAAAATGGATTTATCAGCAGTATGATCATCAGATCATGACTAATACGGTGGTGGTTCCGGGTAACGGGGATGCTGCGGTATTGAGAATCAAGGGAACCAATAAGGGTGTTGCGGTGACTGTAGACTGTAACAGCCGAATCTGTTATCTGGATCCGTATAAAGGCGGCATGTGGGCAGTATGTGAAGGGGCTCGCAATCTGGCCTGCAGCGGTGCCCGGCCTCTGGCTATTACCAATTGCCTGAATTTTGGCAGTCCGGAAAAACCGGATGTATATTGGCAGATGGATCAGGCGGTGCGAGGCATGGCGGAAGCGGCCAGGGTTTTGCAGACTCCGGTGGTGAGCGGCAATGTAAGCCTATATAATGAAACCAGGGGCGGGAAGGCTATTTATCCTACACCGGTAGTAGGCATGGCAGGATTGTTGACCGATGTGTCTAAACGCCTGGAAATGGCTTTTCAAGATCCCGGCGACTATATATTGCTTCTGGGGGAAGTTCGTGATGATATAGGAGGAAGTGAATACCTCTGCCTGGCTCATGGGGTGGAGTCCGGCGCCGTTCCGGATATTGACCCTGCTGATGAGGCCAAGCTGATTGAGCTGATCCTGAGTCTGAATGAGAAGGGGCTATTGAAATCATGTCATGATATTTCTGAGGGCGGCCTGGCAGTATGTTTGGCCGAGTCTGCTATTAAGGGGAATATTGGGGCTGAAGTGAAGCTGGCTTTGGAACCTGGGCAAAGATGTGATGGGGTAGTTTTTGGCGAAGCTCCATCCCGGGTGGTGGTGAGTGCTTCTCCCCAGGATCTGGACGGGATCAGCGCCAAAGGAAAAGAGCTTAATGTTCCGGTAACTGTTATTGGCAAAGTGGTTGGACAGTACTTGGAAATGGCAGTTGATGACCAGGTAATAATACGACAGGAAATTGGCAAGTTAGCATCTATATGGGGGAGGGCAATTGAATGCCAAATGGATTGAAAAAGGGTTGGCGTGATGAATGTGGAGTTTTTGGGGTATTTTTGAGAAATTCCGCTATTTCCAATGAGGCGGCCCGGGATACCTATTATGGGATGTATGCTCTGCAGCATCGTGGTCAGGAAAGTGCGGGGATAGCAGTGAGTGACGGCCGGGAGATCAATCTTTATAAAGGGATGGGGTTGGTTTCCGAGGTATTTACTCCGGAACTGGTTCAAGGTTTAATGGGGAACATTGCCGTTGGCCATGTGCGTTATTCAACCACCGGCTCCAGTCACGTGATAAATGCACAGCCTCTGGTTTTTCGTTATTTGAGGGGGATGGTGGCCCTGGCCCACAATGGAAATCTGGTCAATGCGGTTCAGCTGCGTAATCAGCTGGCAACCTTTGGATCAGTTTTTCAATCCACTTCCGATACTGAAATCATAGTAAATCTCATTGCCCGTTACGGCCAGGACCGTTTGGAGGATGCCCTGGTCAAATGCATGCTGGATATCAAGGGGGCCTACTCTTTGGTAGTGATGACTGAAGACAAGTTGATTGGAATGCGTGATCCTATGGCTATCCGGCCTTTGTGTCTGGGGGCTTCGGGTGATAATCATTTTCTGGCATCGGAGTCGTGCGCTCTGGACACGGTAGGGGCCAAGTTTGTACGGGATATCCGACCGGGAGAAGTGGTGGTAATCGACAAAGATGGGGTAAACTCCATTAACACTCTGGCGACTGAACGGACGGCTCATTGTATTTTTGAATATATTTATCTTGCCCGGCCTGACAGTGTTATTGATGGTATTAACGTCAATCGCTACCGGCGATTGATTGGGAAGCAGCTGGCCCGGGAAACTAACTTGGACGCTGACATTGTCATTGCGGTTCCGGATTCGGGAACGTCGGCAGCTTTGGGTTATGCGGAGGAGTCGGGAATCAGATATGAGGAGGGCTTAATAAAGAACCGCTACATTGGGCGGACTTTTATTCAGCCTACTCAGAAGATGCGTGATCTGGGGGTCAGACTTAAATTAAATCCGGTGGTTGAGGCGGTAAATGGCAAAAGGGTGATCATGGTGGATGATTCCATCGTACGAGGCACCACCAGCAAGCAAATCGTAAATATGCTGAGGGAGGCGGGGGCGGCTAAGGTTCATATGGCGGTGGCTTCACCTCCAACCATACAATCCTGTTATTATGGAATAGATACATCTCACCGGGATGAGTTGATTGCGGCCCAGATGGATGTTGAAGGAGTCCGCAAGTTTATCGGGGCGGACAGCCTCCATTACCTTTCAATGGAGGGGCTTTATAAGTCAATGAAGGGTGATGCGGCTTCGTTTTGTGCGGCTTGCTTTGATGGCTCTTATCCGATTCCAATTGAAGAATCTGCCTATATGAACCATGAAAAGCTGCAGCATCTGAGAGGAGGATGTTAGTGACCAGTCAGAAGATGAGTTACCGCCAGGCGGGGGTTGATATTGAAGAGGCTGATCGGGCGGTAGGCCTGATTTCCTCTTTGATCAAGGGGACCAGAAGGCCGGAGGTGGTATCGGAAATAGGCGGTTTTGCAGGACTGTTCAAGCTGGATCTGGAGCGGTATCCCCAACCGGTGCTGTTATCCGGGACGGATGGAGTCGGGACTAAGCTGAAGGTGGCTCAGATAACGGGTATTCACGATACTATCGGCATTGATCTGGTGGCTATGTGTGTCAATGATATTCTGGTTTATGGAGCTGAGCCGCTGTTTTTCCTGGATTACCTGGCAGTAGGCCGGCTGGTGCCTGAACGGGTAGCTGATATTGTCAAAGGTGTGGCGGAGGGATGCCGTCAGGCCGGCTGTGCTCTCATTGGTGGTGAAACGGCGGAGATGCCTGACTTTTATGGGAATGACGAATACGATCTGGCCGGGTTTGCCGTAGGAGTGGCTAATCAGGATGAGATAATTAATGGTAAAAACACTCAAGCCGGCGATATGATCATCGGTTTGGCTTCGTCTGGCCTTCATTCGAATGGGTATTCTCTGGCGCGGAAAATAGTGTTTGAACGAGCCGGGTATGGCCCGGATCAGGTGCCGGAGGCTTTGGGGAGGAGTGTGGGGTCAGAGCTGCTTACCCCTACCCGGATTTATGTGAATAGCATTATGCATCTTATGAACTGTGTGGAAATCAAGGCAATGGCTCACATAACCGGAGGAGGTATTCCCGGTAATCTCAGTCGGGTGCTTCCATCTGGATTGGAAGGAAGAATCAAGACCTCCAGTTGGACATCTCCCGCCATTTTTAAGCTGCTGGCGGAGCTGGGTCAGGTTGAGACCGGGGAGATGTATCGAACTTTCAATATGGGGATTGGTTTTATAGTAGTAGTTAGCCCGGAAGAGGCGGAGGCGGCCCTGGCGGAATTGCGGGCAGCAGGGGAGAATCCCTGGGTTATCGGTGAGATGGCTGTGGGGGACCGGGGGATTGTGTTGGAGTAGTTTGAACAGCAAGGAGAAAGTGTTATGACCAGGATTATGCCGCTTAAACTGGGAGTGCTGGCCTCGGGCCGGGGATCCAATTTTGAAGCATTGCAGGAGAGCATCGAGGCTGGTGCAGTACCGGCGGTTATTAAGGTGGTTATTGCTGACAAGCCCCAGGCACCGGTATTGGAAAAGGCCGCTGCCCGAGGCATCGAAAGCTGCTATATAAACCCGGGGCAATTCGCCGGCCGGCAGGCCTATGAACAGGAGTTGGCTAGGGTTTGTGTGGAGTATGGAGTGGAACTGGTGGTATTGGCAGGTTATATGGGAATTTTAGGAGATACTTTTATAAATAAGTTCCCATTGCGAGTCATCAACATTCATCCTGCTTTGCTGCCGTCTTTTTCCGGATTACATGCCCATCGGCAGGCAATAGAGTATGGAGTAAGATTTAGCGGGTGCACCGTTCATTTTGTTGACCTGGGAGTTGATACGGGACCGATTATTCTCCAGCAGACAGTGCCGGTATTGCCGGAGGATGATGAAGACTCGCTGGCGGAAAGAATTTTGCGTGAGGAACATATCTTGCTTCCCCAGGCAGTTAAATTAATAGCCCAGGGACGCGTTGCTGTTGAAGGAAGACGAGTTACTATATTAGCAGAGGAGGAAAATTAACATGGGAAAAAGGGCGCTGATAAGTGTTTCGAACAAAGCTGGAGTGGTGGAGTTTGCCCGGGGACTTGAAGCTCTGGGGTGGGATATGATCTCTACCGGAGGCACCTATGATCTGCTGAATAAATCGGGCGTGAAAGTGACTCAAGTTGCTGGAGTCACTGGTTTCCCGGAGATTTTAGACGGAAGAGTCAAAACACTGCATCCTAAAATACATGGGGGGATTTTGGCTCGCCGAATCCCTGATCATTTGCGCCAGCTGTCGGAAAACGAAATTGAGCCTATAGATATGGTGGTGGTCAACCTTTATCCCTTTCGGGAAACAATTCAGAAACCGGGAACAACTCTGGAAGAGGCCATTGAAAACATTGATATCGGCGGACCTGCCATGATTCGTTCGGCAGCCAAGAACTATCAGGATGTACTGGTGGTGGTAAGCCATCAGGATTATAATATGATCCTGACTGAGCTGGAATCCGGAAGTGGGGTCAGCCGGGAATTCCGATTAAAACTGGCCAAAGAGGCCTTTGCCCATACAGCTTTGTATGATTCCATGATTAATCAGTACTTGGGTGGGTTACGGGGAGAGAAGTTTCCTGATGTTCTGATTTGGGGCGGAGAGAAGGTTCAGGATATGCGTTATGGAGAGAATCCCCATCAGGAAGCTGCCTTTTACCGCCAGGCATTGGCAACGGGTGGTTTGCCAATGGCCAAACAGCTGAATGGAAAAGAACTGTCTTACAACAATGTAATTGATGCGGAGGCGGCCTTCGCCCTGGTGCGTGAATTTCAGGAACCGGCCTGTGTCATCATCAAGCACACTAATCCTTGTGGAGCTGCTATCGGCAAAGATTTGGAAGAAGCATATATACGGGCCTTCGGCGCCGATCCGGTATCAGCTTACGGGGGTATAATTGCTTTCAATCGTCATGTGGATGTAAAAACGGCCACAAAGGCAGCTGAGCCTTTTATGGAGGTTATTATTGCCCCGGGATATGACGATGAGGCCTTGGCGGCATTTCAAGCTAAAAAGAATTTGCGGGTGCTGGAGTTGGATATGAAGCCTTCGGCGGGATTGCAGATAAAAAGTGTTGAAGGCGGTATAGTAATCCAGGATATTGACGGAGCTTCACTGGATGCGGCTGAGCTAAAGGTGGTTACTAAAAAGCAGCCTACTGCTCAGGAATTGGCTGAACTGGCCTTTGCGTGGAAGGTAGTCAAGCACGTCAAGTCTAATGCCATTGTTGTAACCCGGGATAATACCACTCTGGGTGTAGGGGCCGGCCAGATGAACCGGGTGGGCTCGGCAAAAATAGCTTTGGAACAAGCTGGGGACAGAAGTAAGGGAGCTGTATTAGCCTCTGATGCTTTCTTCCCTTTTAAAGATACAGTGGAATTGGCAGGACAATTCGGAATTTCTGCCATAGTCCAGACGGGTGGATCGATACGTGATCAGGAAAGCATTGATGAATGTGATCGTCTGGGGATAGCCATGGTATTTACGGAGATTCGCCATTTTCGTCATTAATCCGTAAACAGGGTCAGGTTTTTGGTGTTGCTGCTGAAATCCAGGCTGGTTAATGGAGCAGGCGGCACCCTTTAGTGATATAAGGAGGGTTTAGCGGTGGGGAAAAACGTACTGGTAATTGGGCGGGGTGCCAGAGAACATGCTATAATATGGAAGCTAAGCCAAAGTGATGGGATAGGACGGATTTTGGCCGCCCCGGGCAATGCCGGAATGGCTGAATTAGCAGAGTGCTTTGATATTAGTGTTAACGATACTGAAAGACTGATTGAATTGGCTAAAGAACAAGAGATTGATTTGACTATAGTCGGGCCGGAGGTTCCTCTTATGGCCGGGATTGTGGATGCTTTTGAAGCCCAAGGTCTTAAAATATTTGGGCCCCGGAAAAATGCGGCTATTTTGGAGGGCAGCAAAGTATTCTCCAAAAATCTTATGAAAAAATATGGCATTCCTTCAGCAGATTTTGCTTCTTTTACTGATGTGGAAGAGGCCAAAGCTTTTGTACGGGAGCGGAGAGCGCCTATAGTGGTCAAGGTAGATGGCTTGGCAGCGGGTAAAGGTGTTGTAGTAGCCCAGGATGAAGAGACGGCCCTGAGTGCTCTGGAGAATATGCTGGTGGATAAGGCTTTTGGCAGTGCAGGCTTGGAAGTGGTGGTAGAGGAATGTTTGGAGGGTGAAGAGGTTAGTGTCTTTGCCTTGTGTGACGGAAAGAACGTAGTCCCATTGGTGGCCGCTCAAGACCATAAACGGATATTTGATGGTGATCAGGGTCCTAATACCGGTGGGATGGGGGCTTATTCCTCCCCCGGGTTTTATACTCCGGAGATACACCAACGGGTGATGGAAGAAATATTGCAGCCGATTGTAAAAGCTATGGCTTCTGAGGGGCGTCCCTATAAGGGGGTGCTTTTTCTCGGGTTGATGTTAACTGCCAAGGGACCGCAGGTGCTGGAGTTCAATGTGCGTTGGGGCGACCCGGAGACACAAGTGGTTCTTCCTATGCTGGACAGTGATTTCCTGGCCATGACGGAAGCGGTTGCGGACGGAACTCTCAATAATATCCCGATGGCCTTTGAATCAGGAGTGTGTGTGTGTGTGGTCATGGCAGCGGAGGGATATCCCGGGGAGTACGAAACCGGCCGGGTTATCACCGGACTTAATGACGTGGGCCCGGACACCATGGTGTTTCATGGAGGCACCCGGCGGATTGGTTCCCAGGTGGTGACTGATGGGGGCCGAGTCCTCAGTGTAGTTTGCAAAGGGGAGACTATTGCCCAGGCCATCGATAAGGTCTATGGGGAGATTCACCATATTGATTTTGCAGGCGCCCATTATCGCAAGGATATTGGCGCCAGAATGTTGAAATTATAGTTGCGGCCCATGAATCGCTATAGGAACTTGAAAAGGACTGATATAAATTATTACTCTGGAACAAGTTAAAGAGAATCAGGAAGTAAAAACTTATATGGAAATGGGTAACCAGTTTATAGGCAGTATTGGAGCGCTGGAACACAGTATCGCTCATGCGGAACTGACTGCTGAGCTTAGTTATGACATCATATTTAACCTTGGCTATCCCCGCCGGGAGGCTGAGCTGGCGGCCATTGCCGGTTATCTTCATGACATCGGGAATCTGATCCACCGGTATCGCCATGGAACCTGGGGAGCAATAATGGTTTTTGAGATTCTGAGTGAGATGGGTATGGACCCGGAAGAGGTTACCACTATCATGGGAGCCATAGCCCACCACGAGGAACAAGCAGGTGGCTATTCAGTAAGCAATGTTTCTGCTGCGGTTATCTTGGCGGATAAATCGGATGTCAACCATTCGCGAGTACGCAAAAATGACGCAACCTCCTTTACGGATAGAGATCGGGTCAATTATGCGGCCAAAGATTCATCGCTTTTTATTAACGCGATGGAACGGTTGATTGTAATGAATCTGACTATTGATACCGAAGTCTGCAGTGTAATGGATTATTTCGAGATTTTCTTAACTAAGATGATGATGTGCAAACGGGCAGCGGAATACTTGGGATGTCGTTTTGACCTGGTCATTAACGATGTGCAATTGTTGTAAGGAGGGATTCTGTGTCCGGCATGAAAGCGCTTAGGATAGCTGAAGATAAGGAATTGTTAGTATCTGCCTTTCTGGTGCTGGTTAATGAGAAGGAATGCAGTGTTTTTTTGGATGACTTATGTACCAAAAACGAATTAGAGATCTTATCCCAACGTTTGCGGGTAGCGAGCATGTTGGTGGAAAATGAAACATATAATCGGATTGCTGAAATAACTGGTGCCAGCACCGCCACCATCAGCCGGGTAAAACGATTTCTAAACGGATCGGGCGGTTATAAAATGGTTTTGGAGCGACTCAGAGAAAAGAGTGATCTGTAAATGAACAATTATGAAATTGTAAGAGGAACCAAGGATTTTCTCCCCGATGAGGCGGCTCTGAAACGGGATTTTGAGAATAGAACCGTACAGACCTTCCTTGAATGGGGTTATAGGGAGGTTATTACGCCTACCTTCGAGTATCTGGAGGTAATCGAAGGAGGGGCCGGAAATAACCTGAGACAGGAGCTGTTTCTTCTTCAGGATCGCGATGGGCGTCTCTTGGTGCTGCGTCCGGAGATGACGATTCCTATTGCGCGCATCGTTTCTACCAAATTTCGTGATACTGATGAACCTTTACGCCTTTTTTATAATGCAAATATTTTCAGACATACCATGCCTCAGATGGGACGTTATAAGGAGTTTTACCAATTAGGGGTGGAACTGATTGGGGCGCCGGGAAAAAGAGCGGATGCGGAAGTAATAGCTCTGGCCGCTGAAATTCTGGGCCAACAGGAATTAGAGTTTAAAATCAGCTTGAATCATATCGGGATTTTTACCAGCCTGCTGGCAGAGAGCGGGCTGAACGAACAGGCCAAGGATAGCATAAAGGCATTAGTTCTTAAGAAAGACTTGGTCGGCATGGGTGAACTGTTGTCCGGGCTGACTATGAATCCGGATTTTAAAAGGGTTTTGCTGGAGCTTCCGGTGATACATGGGGGGCCGGAGGTTTTGAATCGTCTGGAGGCAATCCGCAAGGTGCCCGGAGTTGATCAAGCAATAGCCGAACTGACTAAGGTTTATGAGCTTTTAGCTATATATGGGATCCAACAAGATGTTGTTATTGATCTGGGGATATTAAGGGGGTTTGACTACTATACCGGTATAGTCTTTGAAGGATATTCTCCTCAACTGGGTTATCCTTTGCTGGGAGGGGGCAGATACGATAAACTCCTGGACAAATTTGGCTGCCCTCAGGCTGCTACCGGTTTCGCAGTGGGGATCGAAAGGGTTTTATTGGCTTTGCAAAACCGCGGAGCAGTTCTTCCGCAGCGTTGGATAGTATCAGGGAGTGATCTTCGGGCTGTTCTGAAAAAGGCCAGGGATTTGCGGGCAGAAGGACATATTGCTGAGGTTGACATCCAAGAAAATTCAGAGAAAGATGTCATTGCGAAGTTAGCCGGGGCAAAAACCGGCTGATATCTAGTACGCCGAAGACCAGAAGCCTTCGGAATGAGCAAAGCATAAATAGTGATTATTTATTATTGATAACATCGGATGACTCTGGAGGTGATTGCTCATTGACAGGTTGATTAGCCGATGTTAAACTTTGGGGCGTATATTACTTTAATTCATTAAAGCGAGGCAACTTATGAATCCGGAACAACTTACAATAGCTCTGCCCAAGGGGAAGCTCCTGGGGCCGACTTTACAAATGCTGGATCATCTCGATCTTCCAATCCGGGGAGTCAGTGATGGAAAGCGAAGTCTGGTTTTTGATTTTCCAGATCAAAAGGTTAGTTATATAATGTGCCGCCCTACGGATGTGCCTACTTATGTGGAGCACGGTGCGGCGGATCTGGGGATTGTAGGAAAGGACATTATCCTTGATCAGGCCAAGGATGTTTATGAGATGGTGGACTTGGGCTTCGGTTATTGCCGATTTATTGTGGCAGTGCCCCAGGAAAGGGTTGGTCAGCCTCTGGCTGATTTCAATTATCAGCGGGTGGCTACCAAGTTCCCCCATGTAGCTGAGGAGTTTTTTCGGGAGCAAGGCCTGCAGGTTGAGGTCATTAAATTGCATGGTAATATTGAGCTGGCACCCCGAGTGGGGCTGGCGGAAATCATTGTGGATATAGTCTCAACCGGGAAGACGCTGGAAGAAAACTTCCTGAAGGAGAAGGCTAATATTGCGGTTTGCACAGCTCGGGTGATCGTTAACCGGGTTAGCTACCGCACCAAATATTCGATTATTGAGCCTATGATATCAAAGATGAGCCGATTGGTGGCGGAAGGGGTGGTGAAGGAATGATAAGACGATTTGCCGGCAGTGGACGGGAGCTTGATGAGTTTTTGGCCAAGGTTTCCGAGGATCTTGATTCCTTAACGGATCAGGTGGCCGAAATTGGGAATCTGGTTCGCAGCCAAGGGGATAAGTCCCTGGTTGAGTTTACTCTTCGCTATGATGGAGCTGAATTGACGGAAGATAAGCTGATGGTGAGTGACGATGAGATTGACGAGGCTTACAATTTGGTCGATGGTGATTTCTTGGATGCATTGGGTGTTGCCATTGACAATATAGAGGATTTTCATTTCAAGCAGATGAACCCCAGCTGGATGGAGCCGGATGCGGATGGTAATATCATGGGACAGATTCACCGGCCGTTAGAAAGAGTAGGAATATATGTTCCGGGCGGGACTGCGGCTTATCCTTCTTCGGTGTTGATGAATGCGATCCCGGCTTTGGTGGCGGGAGTGGAGGAGATTGCCATGGTGACGCCTCCGGACGCCAATGGTAAAATTAATCCTTATACTTTGGTGGCGGCAGCGGAGCTGGGGGTTTCAGAGATATACAAGGTGGGCGGCGCCCAGGCGGTATTTGCCCTGGCTTATGGTACCAATACGATAAAACCGGTTGATAAGATTACCGGACCGGGTAACATATACGTTACTCTGGCCAAGAAGCTGGTATATGGAGAAGTTGATATAGATATGCTGGCGGGACCAAGCGAGATATTGATTGTAGCTGATGAAAGTGCTGATCCGGCCCATGTTGCGGCTGATCTCATGTCTCAGGCGGAGCATGATGTGCGGGCCCGCTCGATTCTGGTTTCGTACAGCTCGGATTTTATGGATCGGGTGGAAGAGGAGATTGAGAAGCAGATAGTAACTCTGTCCCGACGCACAATTATTCGGGAATCTTTGGTACAGAATGGAGCTTTCATTCTGGTATCTGATCTGGATGAGGCTTTCGAAATTGCTAATCGGGTGGCACCTGAGCATCTGGAAGTAATGGTGGAGGAGCCTTTTAGCTGGTTGGGCGCTATTAAAAACGCGGGGGCTATTTTCCTGGGACATTATACTCCGGAGCCGGTCGGCGATTATCTGGCCGGTCCCAACCACATACTGCCTACCGGAGGAACAGCCAAGTTTTATTCGCCGGTTACGGTAGCTACCTTTATGAAGAAATCCAGTCTGGTTTATTACAGCCGGATGGGTTTTGAAAAAAACCACAAGGAAGTTATTCGACTGGCTGAGGTTGAGGGGCTAACTGCCCATGCTAATTCCGTTAAGGTGCGAAGGAGATCGGCCGATGGACAATGATGCAAGAGTTGCCGAGATTCGCCGGAAGACTAGTGAAACCGAAATAGTATTAAATCTGGAGCTGGATGGAACGGGCAACAGCCAAATTGATATTGAAGTGCCATTTTTGAGTCATATGTTGGTTTTGCTGGCTGCCCACAGCCTGTGTGACCTGCGGATATGGGCACGGGGAGACACTCAGATCGATGACCACCATACCGTTGAGGATATAGGTATATGTCTGGGACAGGCGCTGAAAGAATGTCTGGGTGAAAAGCGGGGCATCAATCGTTATGGTAGTGCGCTTATTCCTATGGATGAGGCCTTGGCCCGGGTAGTCATGGATCTGTCCGGACGGCCTTATCTGGATTTTAATGTCCCTATGCCGATGGAAGCAGTCGGGAGCTTTTCAACTGAATTGGTGGAAGAATTCTTTCGGGCCATGGCCAATAATAGCGGAATGACTATCCATATTGATCTGCTGAAAGGCAGTAATACCCACCATATCATAGAAGCAATCTTCAAAAGCTTTGCCCGTGCTCTTAGTGAAGCTATTGCTTATGAGCCGCGAATCCAAGGGGTATGGTCTTCAAAAGGCCGACTGTAACATTTCCTGGCAGACTGTACATAATACTGGTTTTTTGGGAGTTGGTTTGTAATAATGATCTCCATAATTGATTATGGAATGGGAAATCTTCGCAGTGTCCAGAAAGGCTTGGAAAGCGCAGGGTTAGTCGCCCAGGTTACCGGTCATCCTGAGGAGGTGGCAGCTGCGTCGGGGGTGATCTTGCCGGGAGTGGGAGCATTTAAGGATGCGGTAGCCAGCCTCAACAGGACTGGTATGGCCCAGGCCCTGCAGGAGGTTGTTCGTCAGAGAATCCCTTTGCTGGGCATATGTCTGGGTATGCAGCTGTTATTTTCTGAAAGTGAAGAGAATGGTAATCACCGGGGTCTTGATATTATTCCTGGTCGGGTGGTGCGCTTTCCCTATGAGGAAAAGGTTCCCCACATGGGTTGGAATCAGCTTCGTCAAGTCAGGAGCAGCCCTTTGTTTATAGGAATTCCTAATGATTCATATTTCTATTTCGTGCATTCCTACCATTGTATTCCGCAAGGAGATGAGAGCATCGGAATCTGCCATTATGGCAGAGAATTTTGCTGTGCGGTCCAGAAGGATAGCATCATGGGCTGCCAGTTCCATCCGGAAAAATCCAGTGCTCTGGGCCTGCAGATATTAAAGAATTTTGGACGTATTGTTAATAAATAGATTCCTTTTGGAGGACAGGCGGTTTAGACCTATCTATACCGGAAGGAAAAAGAGGGGGATAAAAACTTGCTGATTTTCCCGGCTGTAGATATTAAAGAAGGTCGATGTGTCCGCCTGATTCAGGGCAGGAAGGATCAGGAAACCGTATATAGCCAAGACCCGGCGGAAATAGCCCGTCAGTGGGAGCGCCAGGGAGCCCAATGGGTGCATGTGGTGGATCTGGACGGGGCTTTCTCCGGTATTCCACGTAATCAAAGCATTATCAAGGATATGGTTTCCCAGTTGAATATTCCTGTTCAGCTGGGTGGTGGAATTCGAGATATGAAGATAGCCGCCAGTTTCCTGAACCTGGGAGTCAGCCGTATTATTATTGGAACAAAGGCTTTAGATGACCGATTTTTTATAGAGAATCTGCTGAAGGAGTTTGGCCCTGATAAAATCGTCATTGGCATTGATGCCCGAAATGGAATGGTGGCGGTAAAAGGGTGGGTGGATGTTACAGAAGTGCCGGCTTTGGATTTGGCTTTAGAAATGAAATCATTGGGGATTACCCGTCTGGTGTATACCGATATTAGCAGGGATGGAGAATTACAAGGGCCCAATCTTTCTGCAACTGAGGCTTTGGCTAAAGGAAGCGGCTTATCGGTGATAGGATCAGGTGGAGTTACCAGTGTGAAAGATATTGTGAAGCTGCGGCAAATCCCGGGGATTGAGGGGGCGATTATAGGCAAAGCCCTGTATGAAGGACGGATTACCCTGGGAGAAGCCCTTAATGCTGCAGGAAGATGAGGTGAAGAAACGTTGTTGGCGAAAAGGATAATTCCCTGTTTGGATGTCCATGCCGGGCGGGTGGTAAAGGGGGTAAACTTTGTAGACCTTCGCGATGCAGGTGATCCCGTGGAATTGGCAGCTTTTTATGATAGCGAAGGTGCGGATGAATTGGTATTTCTGGATATAACCGCTTCCTCGGAGGACCGCAGCATCATCTTCGATGTAGCCCGGCGTACTGCGGAGCAGGTCTTTATTCCCTTTACAGTTGGCGGAGGTTTACGGAATATTGAAGATATCCGCAAAATGCTTAAAGCCGGTGCCGACAAGATATCTCTCAATACGGCAGCGGTCAAGACTCCATCCTTGATAACCGAAGGAGCAGATAAATTTGGCTGTCAATGTATAGTGGTGGCTATCGATGCACGTCAAATAGAAGGAGAAAAATGGGAGGTAGTCATTAATGGAGGGAGAACTCCCACCGGTCTTGATGCAGTAGAATGGGCATGTCAGGTGGAATCACTGGGGGCGGGTGAGATTCTGTTGACCAGTATGGATAAGGATGGAACCAGGAATGGTTATGATCTTCCTTTGACCAGAACCATAGGTGAGGCGGTGAGAATACCGGTTATCGCTTCAGGTGGTGCCGGGAATCTGGAGCATCTTTACGAAGCGGTAACGCAAGGAAAAGCCGATGCGGTTTTAGTGGCATCGATATTTCATTATGGTGATTATCGGGTAGCCGAGGCTAAAAAATATCTGGCGGACCGGGGGGTGGCGGTAAGATAATGACTAATATGTCTGATCAGTTAAAATACGATAATAATGGCCTGATACCTGCTATTGTTCAGGACAAAAACAGCAAGGAAGTTCTGATGATGGCTTACATGAACCGGGAAGCGCTGGAGCGAACTATTACTACCGGTGAAACCTGGTTTTTTTCCCGGAGCAGGAATCAGCTCTGGCATAAGGGAGAGGAGTCCGGAAATATCCAGTCGATAGTTGAGATTCGGTATGACTGTGACCATGATGCTCTGTTGCTTTTGGTGGAAGCCTCCGGACCGTCTTGTCACACCGGGCATCAGAGCTGTTTTTACAGAAATCTGGAGGGTGATGAATTAAGTACCCGCCTTTTTGATCCGCAAGAGGTATATGGGGAAGGCTCACCGGCTATTATGGCCGAGCTCCAGGAAGTAATTCGGGGCCGGTATATTCAGCGGCCGGAAGGTTCTTACACCACATATCTGTTTAACAAAGGGATCGATAAGATCTTGAAAAAAGTCGGAGAAGAAAGCGCCGAGGTTATTATTGCCGCCAAAAACCCGGATAAGGGCGAACTGGTTTATGAAATTTCCGACTTAATCTACCACCTGCTGGTATTGATGGTCGAAAAGGATGTAAGCCTGGCTCAGGTGTTCAAGGAACTCCGGAGCCGCAGGTAAGCGAGCCTGGGAATGTCACTTCAACTACAGTAAACAGCTGCGCATATGAAAGCCAGCTATTCCTCAGAACCAGAATGTCTGGATTGTTACCCTGGCAGATTGTCGCTATTTGAGTTATCCTTAATAGAAAGACATGATAATTTTTACTGGAGAAAAAAATGAAAATTCTTGAGAAACTTAATAATTCTCAACTGGAAGCGGTCCGGCATAATGACGGACCTTGCCTGGTCCTGGCTGGTGCCGGAAGCGGAAAAACCAGGGTATTAACCAGAAGGGTTGCCCATTTGGTCGAACAAGGGGTATCTCCTCATGAGATAATGGCCATTACTTTTACCAACAAGGCGGCCCAGGAAATGAAAGAGCGGATAAAGGGACTCATTCCCAACTTCAACGGCCAGTGGATAAGGACTTTCCATTCGGCTTCCTACCAGATTTTGCGTATGGAAATAGAGAAATTAGGATATCGCAAGGGCTTCACCATTATGGATGAAGGGGAGCAGCGTGCGGTCATCAAAGACTGTCTGAAAGAATTGCAGGAATATGATGCCAAACCTGAATTGGCCTCTTTTTTCATAAAGCAGGCCAAAAACAGCATGAGTGAACCGGGTGATTATTTCACCGGGCTTAAGATGGCGCCCCAGCAAAGGGACCTCTATCTTCAGTTGTTCAGGCTCTATGGCAGTCGGCTGCGGGAGCTGAATGTTCTTGATTTTGAAGACTTGATTGGCCTTACGGTAAGGTTATTCAAGGAATTCCCTGATGTTTTACATAGCTATCAGACCAGGTTTCATTATGTAATGATAGATGAATATCAGGATACCAACTATGCTCAGTTTTTGTGGACCAACTTGTTGGCCGGAGCAAACGGCAATCTCTTTGTGGTAGGTGATCCCGATCAATCCATCTATAGCTGGCGGGGTGCCGAACCATATAACATTGAACGGTTTTTGGAAATTTACCCGAAAGCCAAAGTGATCACCCTGGAGGAAAATTATCGTTCCACTAAATATATTCTGGAAGCAGCCAACGCTATTATTGTTAATAATGGAGGACGTTTAAAGAAGAACCTGATTACTCAAAATCCCAACGGCGAGCAGCTGTTGCGATTTGGTGCGGCTAATCATCAGCAGGAAGGGGAGTTTTTGGCTCAGTTTATCAAAGATATTGTAAAAAGAAAACAGTATCGTTATATGGACTGTGCCATATTTTATAGGACTCATGCTCAGTCGAGGATTATTGAAGAGGCCTTGAATCGTCAGTTAATACCTTATCGGATTGTGGGAGCAGTGAAATTTTATCAGCGTAAAGAGATCAAGGATATCATGGCTTATCTGAGACTGGTAATAAATACGTCTGATGCCATGAGCTTTCGACGTGCGGTGAATACTCCCCGGCGCGGGGTAGGAGAAGTAACCATCAAAAAGCTTGAAGATTTGAGCAATCAAACCAGGATGCCCATCGTTGAAGCGTTGCGGGATATCGAGAATGAAAAAGGCTATACTACAAAGATAAGAGAATCCCTGCAAAATTTCTACGGGCTGATAAGCTATCTCAGGGAGATAGCCCCTCAGGTATCCTTGGCAGAGCTGCTGGAAGAGACTTTGAAGCTGTCCGGATATCTGGAGGATATCAAAGTCAATCATCCTCTGGAAGCTGAAGAACGGGCTGAAAATCTGCAGGAGCTCAAATCATTGATGATCGAATATGAAGCAGATGGCAAACGAGATTTGGCAGACTTCCTGACTGAAGTGGCCCTGCTGCAGGAATCCGATGAGACCGACTATTCCGACGCGGTTTTGTTAATGACCTTCCACGGCGCCAAGGGGCTTGAATTCCCGGTGGTGTTTATGACCGGAATGGAAGAGGGAATTTTTCCATCTTATCGGGCTGAGACCCATGAGGAGATGGAGGAAGAACGAAGGCTATGCTATGTGGGAATTACCCGGGCCAAGGAGAAGCTCATTATGACTCGTGCGGTGAACCGCATTATGTATGGCAATGATCGTTCCAATATGGCCAGCCGTTTCCTGCGAGAGATACCTGATGAATTGTTTGTTACTATTTCAGAAAATGATGCCAAGCTAAATCTTAATCCGCCCAAAGTAAAGGGACGGGTTCATAATATTCATGAGGGTGATCATGTTCAGCATCAAAAATTTGGACGAGGTATGGTTCAGCAGGTTATTGCCGAAGATATTGCCGTAGTTGATTTTGAAGATTGTGGGGTTAAAACTCTTAACACCCTTATGGCGCCTATGGTTAAAATCGCTCCGGAGGTGTAAGGTGGACCAGGTCAAAGAGAAGATCGCCCACCTGATTGGACAGATAAGCCGTCATGATTATCAGTACTATGTATTGGACACACCATTGATAACAGATGGGGAATATGATCAATTAGTACAGGAATTGTTGCGTATTGAAGGGGAGTTCCCCCATCTGATCCTTCCCGACAGCCCTACTCAAAGGGTAGCGGGCCAGCCGTTACCGGGATTCAGGACTGTCCGCCACCGCGTTCCATTATTGAGTCTGGATAATAGTTTTTCCTATGGAGATTTGGATGAGTTCCATCGACGTGTCAAGGAACGGATAGCCCCCAGCGAACCCTCCTATGTATGTGAGTTGAAAATTGACGGGGTGTCGATTGCGCTTGTTTATGAGGACGGGATTTTGACCTCGGCGGCTACTCGGGGAGATGGGATAACCGGGGAAAATGTACTGCAAAACGTTCGCACTATTCGCAGTGTACCCCTGCGTCTTAATAAACCTATCCCCCGCCTGGAGGTCAGGGGTGAGATTTATATAGCGAAAACCGATTTTCTTCGTTTGAATCAGGAACGGGAAGAAAAGGGGGAAAAGCTCTTTGCCAACCCCCGAAACTCTGCAGCGGGAAGTCTGCGCCAGTTGGACCCGCAAATAACGGCCCGGCGTCCTTTGCGAATTTTTATTTACGACCTTTTATACAGTGAAGGGGTTGAACCGGCGGATCAGGCCCAGCTTCTGCAATTCTTGTCGGAATTGGGTTTCCCTATCAATCCCCACTGGCTGAAAACCAAGGACGTCCGAGAAATTCAGGGGTACTGCCGGGAATGGGAGGAACGGCGGCATCAGTTAGACTATGAAATCGATGGGGTAGTGATCAAGCTAAACTCCCTGTCAGAGCGAATTGTAGCGGGAAACACCAACAAAAGCCCCCGCTGGGCCACTGCTTTTAAATTCCCGGCGGAGGAAGAGGAATCTCAAATAACTGCTTTAGAGCTGAATGTAGGGCGCACCGGAGTAATTACGCCTACGGCAGTCATGACGCCGGTACTGATTGCCGGCAGTGTGGTCAGTCGTGCCAGCCTGCATAATTTTGATCTGATAAAGGAACGAGATATCCGCATTGGCGATCGGGTATTAGTGCACAAAGCCGGAGATATTATTCCGGAAGTAATTCGGCCCCTGATAGAAAAACGAACCGGTAATGAAACGGTGCCGGAATTTCCCCGTTACTGTCCAACTTGTGGAGCAACGGTGATTCGTTTTGAAGGTGAGGTGGCCTATCGCTGCGATAATATCAATTGTCCGGCCCGGCTCAAAGAAAGCTTGATATTCTTTGCTTCTCGCGATGCCATGGATATAGAGGGATTAGGTCCGGCGGTTGTCGAACAGCTGGTTGATAAAGGATTGGTTAAAAACGTGGCGGACCTGTACAGCCTTACTGAGGAAGATTTTTTATCTCTGGACAAGACGGCCAAGAAGAAGGCCAATAATCTTCGTCAGGCGGTAGAAGCCAGCAAAGTTCGTTCTCTGTCCCGGCTTCTTCATGCCTTGGGTTTAAGATATGTGGGAGGCAAGACGGCTCGTATTCTGGCTGAGCAATATGGGGATTTGGATGTTATTGGCTCATTGAGCAGGGAGAGCTTAGTGGAAATTCCCGAAATCGGAGAGAAAATTGCCCAGAGCATAGTGGCTTTTTTTAATGAACCTGAGAATCTGGAGACTATTGCCAGGCTTAAGAAAGCGGGGGTTAACACCCGGGAAAATGTAATATTGAAAGAGTCGGGGCCCTTTACCGGTAAGATACTGGTCCTGACCGGTACTTTGGAGACCCTTACCCGCAGTCAGGCCGGTGAGTTGATTACCGGACAGGGAGGACAGGTGTCTTCCAGTGTAAGCCGAAAAACTGATTATGTAGTGGCAGGAGCGGACCCTGGTTCGAAGCTGGACAGGGCACTGGAACTGGGAATTCCCGTTCTTACTGAACCGGAATTCTTAGCCTTCCTGGAGGATTAGTGGTTTTGCTTTCTGTTACCACTGCCCATATGATTTGGCTTAGGCGATTCATTTAAAGCACTCCTTGTTATGAGTCGTCATTTTGCTTGGATTATAGCACAGCGGCGGGCTTTCTGTTATAATACTGTGCATAAGATTTTTCGAAAGAGAGGGAGCTATTGTGGCTTTGACCATCAAGGAAGTTGAACACGTGGCTTTATTGGCCAGATTAAATCTTTCTCCCGGAGAAAAGGAACTTTTCGCCCAGCAACTCGGAGCAATCCTGGAGTATTTCGGAAGGCTTAATCATCTTTCCACCGATGGAGTAGAGCCATTAGCCCATGTTCTTCCTCTTGCAAATGTAATGAGAGATGATGAGATCTGGACCCCATTGGATAAAGAAGACATATTGGCCAATGCTCCTCTGGAAGAAGAAGGGCAGTTCAGAGTACCAAGGATAGTGTAAGGAGGAGTCTTGTGAAGCTATATCAGCAAACTGCTCAAAAAATCGGCGAGATGTTAGCTAAAAAGGAAGTTACATCCCAGGAGGTTCTGGAAGCTACCGCAGAGCGAATTCGCCAGGTGGAAAATAAGGTTCAGGCTTTCACTACCCTCACCCTGGATGAAGCCGCATCCAGGGCTCAAGCGGTTGCATCCCGGCAGGATTTGGGGGGGCTGGCCGGAATACCCTGCGGGGTGAAGGACAATCTGTGTACCAAGGGGATAAGAACTACTTGTTCTTCACAGATGTTGGAGAATTTTATCCCTCCCTATGATGCAACTGTGATCAGCAAATTAAAGGAAGCCGGTGCCGTGATGGTAGGCAAGTTGAATATGGATGAGTTTGCCATGGGTTCATCAACGGAGTTTTCGGGTTTTTTCCCGACTAACAATCCCTGGGATCTTACCAGAATTCCGGGAGGTTCGTCTGGTGGGGCGGCGGCAGCAGTGGCGGCAGGAGAGGTGTTTTATGCCTTGGGCTCCGATACGGGAGGCTCAATCCGTCAACCGGCCTCATTTTGCGGGGTGGTGGGAATGAAGCCCACATACGGCAGGGTTTCCCGCTATGGATTGGTGGCTTTTGCCTCTTCTCTGGATCAAATAGGTCCCTTGACCCGTGATGTGACTGATTGCGCTCTGGTTATGAATTCCCTTTGTGGTTACGACCAACTTGATTCAACCAGTCTGCAGGTGGATAAGCCCGACTATATGAGTTTTCTGCATAAGGATATCAAAGGCATGAAGATTGGTTACCCCCGGGAATATTTCCAAAAAGGGGTAGACGATTCGATTAAAGATATAATCAAGAAGGCCCTGCTTACATTTGAAAGACTAGGAGCCCAGGTGGAGGAGACCAGTCTGCCCCATAGCGAATATGCTCTGGCGGCATATTACATTATTGCCACTGCTGAATGCAGTGCTAATATGGCCCGGTTTGACGGAGTCAGATATGGTTATCGTGATGATAAGGCTGAGGATGTTGAGGAAATGATGTGCAACACCAGGGCCCATGCCCTGGGACCGGAAACAAAGCTCCGCATCATGCTGGGTACTTATGCTCTTAGTTCAGGTTATTATGATGCTTATTATTTAAAAGCGCTGAAGGTGCGCCGCCTTATCAAAGAAGATTTTGATCGGGCTTTTGAAAAATACGACCTGTTAGTTTCACCGGCGACGACTTCGGTGGCTTTCAAGCTTGGAGAGAAATCTGCTGACCCCTTGGCCATGTACATGTCGGACATTCTCACCATTCCGGTAAACCTGGCTGGAATTCCGGCCATTTCCATTCCGGGGGGACTGGTTGACGGCCTTCCGGTGGGAGTACATCTTATGGGACCGCCTCTTTCAGAAGGAAAGCTGCTTCAGGCGGCTTATTCTTTTGAGCAAGCTACCGATTATCACTTGAAGACACCCGTATTGGAGGTATAAACAATATGTCGCGTTCCAAATACGAAGCAGTGATTGGGTTAGAAGTACATGTTGAACTGAAGACGAATTCTAAAGCTTTTTGTGGATGTGCAACTTCTTTTGGAGCAGAGCCCAACACCAATGTTTGCCCCATTTGTCTGGGTATGCCGGGAACTCTGCCGGTTTTAAACCGACAAATGGTGGAGTATGCCATTAAGACGGGGTTGGCCTTGAATTGCCGGATTGCTGAATTCTGCAAGTTTGACCGCAAAAACTATTACTATCCTGATTTACCTAAGAATTATCAGATATCACAATACGACTTGCCCATAGCCATCGGAGGCAAACTGGATATTGAAATTGAAGGGGATGGCGCCTCAAAAACTATCGGCATTACCCGGGTACATATGGAGGAGGATGCCGGTAAATTAGTGCATCAAGGCAACATTATGACCACCCCTTATTCCCTGGTTGACTTAAACCGGGCTGGGACTCCTTTACTGGAGATAGTTTCTGAGCCTGATATGAGTTCCGGGGCAGAAGCCCGCAGGTATGTGGAGAAGCTGCGTGCTATACTTTTATTCCTGGAGGTTTCAGACTGCAAGATGGAGGAGGGCTCACTTCGATGTGATGCTAATATTTCCGTTCGCCCTAATGGCCAGACTAAATTAGGAACTAAAGCCGAAATAAAAAACATGAATTCTTTCCGAGCATTGGAAAGAGCTGTGGAATATGAGATCGACCGTCAAATTAAGATTCTGGAAGAAGGCGGAACGATAATTCAGGACACCCGCACCTGGGATGAGGTGCAACAGATCACTCTCAGTATGCGTTCCAAAGAAGAGGCCCATGACTATCGCTATTTTCCCGATCCGGATCTGATGCCGCTGAAAATTGATCAGGCTTGGACAGAGCGGGTGAGGGCAAGCCTTCCCGAGTTGCCGGATCAAGCTTGTCTTCGTCTGGTGGAAGAGTATAATCTATCTCAGTATGACGCAGCTTTATTGACCGCCACCAAGGATGGATTAGAATACTTTGATGCTTGTGTCCGCCAATATCCTCAGCCCAAAGTAGTAGCCAATTGGATTATGGGAGAATTGGCCCGGCTTCTGAACCAGAATAACATGGAGATTAAGGATTGCCGTATAACCCCCCATGCTCTGAGTCAACTGCTGACACTCTTGGAGAAGGGAACCATAAGTGGCAAAATAGCTAAAAAAGTTTTTGAAGAAATGTTCCAAACCGGGGCCTTGCCGGATAAGATAATTGAAGAGCAGGGTCTGGTACAGATTTCTGATGAGGCTGGTATTTTGGCTATAGTAAAAGAGGTAATAAACGCCAATCCCAAAGTGGTGGATGACTTTAAAAATGGCAAGGGCAAAGCAGCAGGGTTCTTGGTCGGGCAGGTTATGAAAGCCAGCAAGGGCAAAGCTAATCCAGAAATTGCAAACCGACTCCTTAATGAGGAGTTGTCACGCCTTTAAAGTCCCCATGATTACAGCTGATTGAGCGGACCCAAAGCCATATCCACCTGGACCCGTCCGGAATTGTGCTGGATGGGTGTAGCTGTGCCGATACGTGGATAAATGATATAATTCATTACGTTAAATAGATTTCGGTTTGTTGCAGAACAAATAGAACAAATTAATGTTGGGAGCGATTCGACTGCCTCCCGGCTAGATGTTTGGTGAAGGAGTGAGGAGATGCCCACAAACTATTCAGGCAGAGATTGGTTTATGGAGAAGGGCGCCAAAGTCAGTATTGTTGATACTACTTTGCGGGATGGAGAACAGACCGCTGGGGTAGTTTTTTCCAACGCTGAAAAAATCAGTATTGCCCAATACCTGGATGAGATGGGAGTAGATCAGATAGAAGCTGGAATTCCAGTTATGGGCGGTGATGAGAAGAAGTGCATCCGTGAGATTGTAGGTATGGGACTGAAGGCCAGTATCATGGCCTGGAATCGAGCGGTAATCAACGATATTAAAGAATCAATCGAATGTGGTGTTGATGCGGTGGCCATATCCATATCCACTTCCGACATTCACATAGAACATAAATTGCAGACTACCCGTCAGGATGTGCTGAATCGCATGTCTGATGCAGTGAAATTCGCTAAGGATAAAGGGCTTTATATATCGGTGAATGCGGAAGATGCCTCACGATCCGATTTGGGTTATCTGATAGAGTTTGCAACAATGGCTAAAGAATATGGTGCGGATCGATTAAGATTTTGCGATACGGTAGGAATCCTTGATCCTTTGACCACCCATAGGAAGATAAAAAAGCTGGTGGAAACGGTGGGGATAGATGTTGAGATGCACACCCACAATGACTTTGGACTGGCTACCGCCAACTCTCTGGCCGGAGTCTATGCCGGGGCCAGGTATGTGGGAGTTACCATTAACGGTCTGGGAGAACGGGCCGGCAATGCCTCTTTACAGGAAGTGGTAATGGGGTTGAAGCACCTGATGGGAGTGGATCTTAATTTCAGGACGGAGATTTTTCGTGAGGTGGCAGAATATGTATCGACAGCCTCGGGAAGGACCTTATCACCGGCTCATCCCATAGTCGGCTTGAATATTTTTGCCCATGAATCAGGAATCCATGGTGATGGGGTGTTGAAGAACCCCTTGAATTATGAAGCATTTTCTCCCCAGGAAGTGGGGCTGGAGCGTCAAATAGTAATCGGCAAGCATTCGGGGACGGCAGCATTGAAGTCAAAGTTTGTGGAGTATGAGATGGAACTCAATGATAAGGATGCTCAGGGTCTGCTGGCTTTGGTCAGAGCTGCGGCCATTGAATTAAAACGCCCTCTTTTTGATAAAGAGTTGGTATCCTTGTATGAACAACAAATGACGGGGAGGGGGAAGTGATTTGGGAAAGACAATTGCAGAAAAAATCTTATCAAAGAAATCCGGATTAGATGCTAAAGCTGATGATATTGTGGTGGCAAACCTGGATTTCGTTATGGGTCAGGACGGGACATCACCTTTGGCCATTAATGCCTTTGAAGAAATGGGGGGCCGCAAGGCCTTTGACTCTCAGAAGGTGGCCATGGTCATTGACCATAGCTCCCCCAGTCCTTTGGAAGGAGTCTCGGCTTTACATCACAAAATGCGGATGTTTGCCGACCGGCACCAGATAAAGTTTTACGACATCGGGGAAGGAGTATGTCACCAGCTGATTCCCGAACAGGGCCATGTAGGTCCCGGCTCATTAGTTATTGGAGCTGACAGCCATACCTGCACTTATGGAGCAATTAACGCCTTTGCCACCGGAGTCGGGTCAACGGATTTGGCGGCGGCAATAATTTCCGGTCAGCTATGGTTTAAGGTTCCGCCTACCATAAAATTTCAGTTAAATGGTCAGCTTCCCCCGGGGGTTTTCTCTAAGGATTTAATCCTCTATCTGATTGGAGATGTTACTGCAGATGGTGCTACTTATATGGCGGCTGAATATGTTGGCGAAGCGATCAGTGCTTTGTCGGTGGAGGCCCGTTTTACTATAAGCAATATGGCCATTGAAATGGGTGCTAAAGTAGGCTTGATGGAAGCTGATGATAAGACAACAAAATGGGTCAGAGAGCATTCGACTCTGACTTTTGAACCGGTTTTTTCTGATCCTGACGCTGAATATGCCATGATCAAGGAATATGATGTAAGCCGGTTGGAGCCTCAGGTGGCTAAACCTCATCAGGTTGATAATGTGGCTCCCCTAAGCCAGGTGGCAGGAACCGAAATTCAGCAGTGTGTGATAGGAACTTGTACCAATGGTCGTTTAGAGGATCTGAGAATAGCTGCTCAGATTCTGGAGGGAAGAAAAGTGCATCCCCGCACCAGATTGATTGTGGCACCGGCCTCGCGCCGGGTATTCCTGGATGCGATGCAAGAAGGCATAATTCGCACTTTGGTTGAAGCCGGAGCGGTTCTTGTTACTCCGGGGTGTGGCCCGTGTGTGGGAACTCATAATGGCGTGCCATCGGATGGGGAGAATGTTATGGCCACTTCAAATCGTAATTTCAGGGGAAGAATGGGTAATAATAAAGCATTTATATATCTGGGCTCACCGGCTTCGGTAGCGGCTGCAGCAGTTGCCGGCCAGATCAGCGACCCCAGAGAATATTTGAGGCAGGTGAAATAGATGAGATTCCAGGGCAAAAGTCATAAATTCGGTGATGATGTAAATACGGATTATATAATTTCCGGTCGTTATAAGTTTAAGACATTAGATATGAAGGAGCTGGCCAAACACGTTATGGAGGATCTGGACCCCGAGTTTTATTCGAAGATCACTAAGGGTGACTTCATTGTGGCCGGCAAAAATTTCGGTTGTGGTTCATCACGGGAGCAGGCGCCTCTGGCTATTATTAATGCCGATATCAGCGCGGTAATTGCCAAATCTTTTGCCAGGATTTTTTATCGCAACGCTATAAATACCGGTTTGCCCCTGTTGGAATGTGACACCGACCGAATAAATCCCGGTGATGAGCTGGAAGTGGATCTGGAACAGGGTGTGATTCGTAATATTACGCAGGGCATTGATATTGCAGTAACTCCGTTACCCAGAGTAATGCTTAAAATACTGGCCGAAGGCGGTCTGGTTGAGCATTTCAAAACTAATGGCACTTTTAATCTGGATTAATAGCCGGTCTCAGTGAGACCGCGTCCCCGACTTAGTTTAAGGAGGAGTCGATTTGATGGATACTATGCACAGGGGGCAGAAAATAGAAAATCATCAGGGAAGGCTGAATGTTCCGGAGCATCCTATTATTCCTTTTATTGAAGGTGATGGAACCGGACCGGATATTTGGCGGGCTGCCTCTCGGGTTCTTGAAGCAGCGGTGGCCAAAGCATATGGAGGCCGGAGGTCTTTAGTCTGGCTGGAAGTATTAGCCGGGGAAAAGGCTTTTGACCGAACCGGTGAATGGCTTCCCGAAGAGACATTGAATTGTATCAGGGAGCATTTGGTGGCAATTAAAGGTCCACTGACCACTCCGGTGGGAGGCGGGATTCGATCCCTTAATGTTGCTTTGCGCCAGGAATTGGACTTGTTCGCGTGTGTTCGCCCGGTGAGATATTTTGAGGGAGTTCCTTCTCCGGTGAAACGGCCCGAGGATACGGATATGATAATTTTTAGGGAAAACACCGAGGATATTTATGCCGGGATTGAATATCCGCAAGGCTCTGAGGAAGCCCGGAAATTGCTGGATTTTCTCTTGAAGGAAATGAATGTTAATAAAATTCGCTTTCCGGCTACTTCGGGCCTGGGGATTAAACCGGTTTCCAGAGAAGGTTCTGAACGTCTGGTCAGAGCGGCGATACAAAATGCCGTCGATGAAGGCCGCAAGAGTGTAACTCTGGTTCATAAAGGCAATATTATGAAGTATACCGAAGGGGCTTTCAAGCAGTGGGGATATGATCTGGCAGAGAGAGAGTTTGCTGATCAGGTATTTACCTGGAATGAATATGACCGTATTAAGGAGCAAAAAGGTGAAGATGCCGCTAATCGTGCTCAATCCCAGGCTGAGGCTGAAGGCAAGATTATTATTAAGGACGCCATAGCGGATATTTTCTTACAGCAGATTTTAACCCGCCCCCGGGAGTTCTCGGTGGTGGCTACTCTTAATTTGAATGGTGATTACATCTCGGATGCCTTAGCTGCTCAAGTGGGTGGAATAGGTATTGCACCGGGTGCTAATATCAATTACGAAACGGGACATGCGATTTTTGAGGCGACTCATGGAACGGCACCCAAGTATGCCGGCCTCGATAAAGTAAACCCTTCTTCAGTTATTCTTTCCGGGGAAATGATGCTTCGCTATCTGGGCTGGCCTGAAGCAGCTGCTCTGATAATCAGCTCTCTGGAGAAAACTATCATTTCCAAAGTTGTTACTTATGATTTTGCTCGTCTGATGGATGGTGCCATCGAAGTAAGAACCTCAGAATTTGCTGATGAATTAATAAAAAATATGTAATAAGTCAGGGAACAACGGGAACGCTGCCTGGGCAATGAGGAGAAGGATTGCCCAAGCAGCGTTCCCGTTAAGCCTTGTTTGAAACCTTCCGATATTCCGCAAACGAAAGCCCCCAAATTCCCATGAAATTCTTTGGGATTGGCGGGTTTTGTATTAAATAGCATTATCTCTTCCATAAGTATCCTGCCTTTCGTCTGACATATCCGTGTTTAAATTGGCGGGCTTGAGCGGAAACTAATCACAAATATTTTTAGTTAGGAGGAAGAAATTTGTCTAAAATCGAAATGCGTGGAGGAATTATGGCGGAGCCTTTTCCGGGCCGAGTTGGAGAAGATGTTTACATTCGCTATGCGGGGCTTCTGGCTCAGTCTGGCGCGGATAAGATGTATTTGCATCTGGGTTATGGCGATCAATGGAATGATGTTAATGACTATGAAATGAAGCACTCTGATCAGGGATGGGAAACACGTGTGAAAATTACCCGGGCCGGACCGTTGAATTTCTGTTTTAAGGACCGTGCGGATAATTGGGACAACAACAACGGGCATAATTGGACCTATCAGATTGATCCTAACCGTTTCCGGTGAGAAAGGGGGCAAATCTTTGGCTAGAGCTGCAATCGAAGCAGGTGTAATTACTACTCCGGTCCCTATTATCGCCGGAGAATCAGTGCATATTATCTATAGTGGGCCTCTGGCAAAAAGCGGTGCCAATAAGGTTTATATGCATATAGGTTATGGGCCGGATTCTTCCTGGAAGATGATTGATGATTTCGAAATGAGTTCCAGCAAGTGGGGGTGGGAAGCGATAGTAGATATTGCGGGTGATGATCGGTTCAATTTCTGTTTTCATGACTGTGCCGACAACTGGGACAACAACAACGGGCACAACTGGAGTTATGAGGTCTTTAGCGGGGTAATATGAGGGGATGTTTAACTTGGTCAGATCCGGCAGGGAATTGTTTTAGACAGACAGCAGCATAAAATCATAATTTGGTCACAAAAAGCTCATTCTATTTAATGAGCTTTTTGTGTTACAGGAGGAATCATATGAGAATTGCCATGCTTACATGGGAGTTTCCCCCTCGCATAGTAGGTGGTTTAGCAATGCATGTTTTTGACTTGTCCACTGCCTTGGCCAGGGCAGGTCAAGAAGTTACTGTAATCACGGTCAATGGGCAGGAAATTGAATCCTGTCAGGATATGGAGGGGGTTCGAGTTATCCGGGCGCATCCGTATGATCTTCCCTCTCGGGATATTGTAAACTGGGCAGTACAATTGAATGTGGCCATGTTGGAAAAGGCGATCCAGGCTGTCAATGCCGAAGGTGATTTTGATATTATTCATGCCCATGACTGGTTGGTAGCCCATGCCGGACGAGCTCTGAAGCATTCATATCAACTGCCGCTGGTTGCCACCATACATGCCACAGAATACGGACGCAATAATGGCCTGCATAACGAAGTTCAGAGGGACATCAGTAATATTGAGTGGTGGCTTACTTACGAAGCCTGGAAAGTCATCTGTTGTTCGAAATATATGGAAAACGAATTATATAGGGTTTTTAATCTTCCCGGTGACAAGGTAACTTATATTCCTAATGGAGTTCATCCGGCCAGGTTTAAAGAGCGCCGGGTTCCGGAGGATTTCAAGGCGAGGTTTGCACTTCCCCACGAGAAGCTTGTATATTTCGTCGGTCGCCTGGTCAGGGAAAAGGGGGTCCAAGTCTTAATCGATGCGGCTCGAAAAGTGTTGGTTAACATTCCTGAAGCTAAATTTATAGTGGCGGGGACGGGTCCCTATGAAAAATATTTGCATAATAAGGCCCGGGAGCTTGGTTTGGGTGACAAAATGCTGTTTACCGGCTATGTGACTGATGAGGACCGGGATATGCTTTATCTGGTTGCGGATGTGGCCGTCTTTCCCAGTCTTTACGAACCCTTTGGCATAGTAGCCCTGGAAGCAATGGCCGCCGGTACTCCGGTAGTTGTGTCAGACAGCGGCGGTCTGGCTGAAACGGTGGTCCATGAGGTGGATGGATTATGTGCTATTACCGGGTCGTCTAATTCATTGGCCGACCAGATAATAAAGGTTATACAAAACCGTGGACTGGCAGAGAAGCTGAGGGGAAATGCCCTTGACAAAGTAAGGGAGCACTATGATTGGCAGATAATAGCGGATAGGACCTTGGACGTGTATCGGGAAGTAGCTGATGGCAACCGGCTTAACCGGGAACGGATTGGATTCAGTCCGCTCCGTGAAAGCGTTGTTCATCAAAATAAGGGAGTGATTAGTTGAAACGGGCAGATAAACAAAGTCAAGGTGCGGGCTTGATTTCCAAAGCGGTGGTAATGGCCGGAGGAGAAGGAACCAGATTACGGCCATTGACCTGCAACGTTCCCAAACCTATGATGCCGATTTTTGATAAGCCGGTGATGTCGTACGGGCTTGAACTCTTGAAAAAACATGGAATTAAAGATGTGGCAGTTACTCTCCAATACTTACCCGGTTCGGTTCAGGGTTTCTTCGGAGATGGCAGAGGCAATGATTTAAACATCAGATACTATGTGGAGGATTCACCTCTGGGCACAGCAGGAAGTGTCAAGAATGCTCATAAATTTCTGGATAAGACTTTTATTGTTATCAGTGGGGATGCCTTGACGGACTTTCCCCTTGGTAAGGCTATGGAATTCCATCGTTCCCGGGGAGCTCTGGCTACATTGATCCTGGCCCGGGTGGAGCTGCCGCTGGAGTATGGGCTGGTCCTTACAGATGGTGAGGGAAGAATAACTCGTTTTTTAGAGAAGCCTTCCTGGGGCGAGGTCTTCAGCGATACTGTCAATACCGGTATTTACATCCTGGAGCCGGAGGCCATGGAATGGGTAAAGCCTGGGACTCGATTCGATTTTTCCCGGGATCTGTTCCCTCAGTTTCTGGCCCAGAGGAAACCTCTTTATGGCTGTGTACTGCCGGGATACTGGTGTGATATTGGCAACCATCAACAGTACCGTCAGGTTCATAATGATATTCTCAACGGTCTGGTGAACGTTGAGGTGGAGGGGGAGCGTCGGGGCAGTATGATAATTGGCTCAGGAGCTCATGTTGCTTCCGGAGTTCGCCTGGAAGGACCTCTTTATATAGGAGCTGATTGTGATATTGCATCGGGAGCACGTATATTACCGTATTCAGCCCTGGGTCAGGGCTGTCTGGTTAAAGCGGGGGCTTCTTTGAAAAGAACTATTACGGGACAGGGGTGTGTAATAGGCAGCGGCACCGAAATTCGGGGGGCTATTCTGGGAAAAGGGGTCAGGACTAAAAACCGGGTGCAGATTTTCGAAGGGGTTATTGGTGATGATTCAGTGCTGGAGGAGGAAGTGGTCATTAAGCCGGAGGTCAAGATTTGGCCCCAAAAGGTAGTGGAAGCCGGCCGTATATTGGCCCAAAGTGTGGTGTGGTCAGAAAAGATTCCGCGCAGTATTTTTTCCCGCCGGGGTGTAACGGGCAATATTAACGGTGACTTAACTCCGGAAAAGCTGGTGCGCCTGGGGCGTGCCCTGGGAACCATATTGGCAGTAAAGACCAAGGTAGTAGTAGGGTGTGACTGGTCACAGGGAGCATGGGTGGCTAAGCAAGCCTTGGAGTCGGGTCTTATGGCAGCGGGAATTACTATTCTGGATGCGGGACGCACTCTGGCCGGTGCATTGCGTTATGCGGCCCGGGAGCTAGAGGCCGACAGGGGCTTTTATCTGGCCATGGATCAGTATAATTCTACCTTGACTTTGGTCATTGTGGACCAGGATGGGATAAACCTGATCAAATCTGAGGAACGGAAGATCGAAAATGTTTGGAGCCGGGAAGAATATAGGCCTATAAAAGCAGAACAGATGGGTATGTCGGCATTCATACCAGATATCTCTGCAGCCTATATGGCTAACATTTTGCAGGATATAGATAAAGACGCCGTGGCCCGGCAAAGATTTCGTGTGGTGGTTGCTTCAAATGAGCCTGAAGTGGGTGAATGGACGGCCGATTTACTGGACAGGATTCAATGTGACGTGATTAGGGTTGATTGCGGGGAGAATGATAGCCGACCCGGCTTTAAAGATGAATTAGAGTTCCTGGTGAATGAAACCGCTGAGTGGGATGCGGATTTAGGTGTTTATCTGGAGGAATTGGGAGAAACAATAGTTCTGGTTTCTCCGCGAGGCCAAGTGGTTAGGGATGAGTCACTGCTGGCCTTGACTTCATCATTGTTTAATGAAAGATTTGGCGATGTCTATTTGCCGGCCGATGTTCCTTTGACCATTGAGAAATTCATTTGTCAGATGGGGAAAAAGGTGGTTAGAACCCGGGTGGCATTAGGAGATTTTATGCAGGAGTTGGTTGACGGGAAAGAATGGAATCAGCTTAGGCTTTATACGGAAGGATTGTATTTTGTGGTTCGGCTTCTGGAGATGATGGCGCATTTGAACCATAACCTGGATAGCCTGCTGGACAACCTGCCACCATTTTTCTATGACAAAAGCGAGCTGCCGATTTCCTGGGAACAGAAAGGACGGATCATCCGGCGTTTGGCCGAGGATGCCAATAACAGAAGTGACCAGGAGGTGGAAGGAATTCGTTTATGGGGCGATTCAGGCAGCAGCTTAATTCTTCCCGACGAAGACCGGCCGGTTTGCCGGATTTATTCAGAGAGCTTTTCTCAGGAGACGGCTGAGTCTCTTACAGAGTTTTGTATGGAGACTATCAGGAATATATGCCAGGAAGAGGAATAATTCAGTGAGCATATA
>Ga0123334_1000198_pt1 | contig 78969 bp, 86 predicted proteins | sample BiotimSIPDNA_FD_89706 | JGI IMG/M metagenome (GOLD analysis project Ga0123334, IMG submission 89706) | Anaerobic biogas reactor microbial communites from Washington, USA - Biogas_R1 time_0 SIP DNA | ecosystem: Engineered > Bioreactor > Anaerobic > Unclassified | place: Washington, USA...
ATGATCGAAGCCAATTGGGTGAGCTTCAAAACCCCCATGAGTTGAGGAATCGTCGCCCTATCCGTGCCTTCGATTGCCAATGGCGTTGCGGTCTTTGCGATTTCGACATTTGGAGCTTCAGATGAACCGGCTTGCACTCCGTCCCTCGATACGCGGCTTTTGTCCGCTCCTTGTTCTTTTGCCTGTTTCTCTTTCGCCTTCTTTGCGATCTCTGTCTTTTTGGCAATTTCCCGCGCTTCGATAACAGCCTTCTCTAATGCAACAATCTTCGTGTGAGCAATGGAAACATCTGAAACCAACTCAGGTTCGACAACGATCAACTCCCCGTTGCATGTTATATTGAGATTTCGATAACCGATTTGGTCATGGACGGGATGAAGGGTAATCACCTTCTCGCCCTGGTGAAAAAAAACATAGTCGATGGCCCAACCTTCCGAACCATCCTTAGTTGCAACCAGCTTGGAGTAAGCATCCTCAGACAAGAACCCTGCTCCAAGAGCAACCTCGATGGGATAGGGAAACACCAAGGTGGACGTAGCATTGGTGTGAGTCCTCACCTTGATCGGCTTCGATGAATCAAACGGGATTTCCTCGATGATCCCCGCGCAAACCGCGCCCCCTGCAAATAGTAATGTTGCGAGTAATGTTTTCACTGTTCAATCAATTTTGATTTGGAAGTCATCGACCAGATACGGCCACATCCCTTTGGTTGCCAAATTTGTGTTGTCCACCAAGGCGACGGCCATACGAAAACGGTAAGAAGCGTTAAACGGCATCCGCTGAATGAATCCGCTCTGGATCACCTGACCCTCAACAACGTATGTTCTTACCCCTTTTGTGTCCTTGTAGTAGTCCACTTTACGAACCTCAACGTGTTGGTGCATTTCCTTCGACTCCAACTCCGTTTTCTGCTTATCGACATCCGCAATGAGCTTCTCACGGGCTTTTTCGGTGAAGATCACCGGAAGAAATTGTTCCTTCTGGAGCCCCTTCGGATTGCGAGTCAAGGCAACCTCAGCCCCGAGTTGCGAGATGCGCTTGAAAACAAGGGATTCGCTATCCAACTGTTCCAATGATCCAAACACGATGGTCCCGTCAGTCCCAATCACAAACACCATTGGATTAACACGGGACGCTCGAACCGCAAAGAGGCAGAAAACCCCGAATGCCACGCACACCACGGCGCAAAGCGTCCACGCCATCCGGACAGTTGCCGCCTTCTTTTTCAGAATAATGGAAAGAGTATCATCCATTTGTTTGATTCAATGTTTTCCGTATTTTGATTTGTCAACCAATTTCGAATTTTCGAACATTTCAACCAAAGCCGATTTCCAAAGTCGATTCCAATTGACGGCATAGAAAAATACGATTGGTTAAAAATATGCAGCTTCTGTGCTCCATATGGGCAAAACACCCGAACACCACACTTTTCCAAGTCATACTAGACGGGAATATGGACGAACGGGCGAGCCAAATTGAGAAGAAGGCCAAAGAAATCATCGGACAATCCTACCCCGTCTTTATTTGGGGACGCTGCATCGGGATTGTAGCGATCGCGGATGAAGAACAGGGAAAATACCCAACCAACGCGATTAGCGTCATCGGCGGAGACTGATCGCCTTCCGGCTCTGGCTCTGGCGCATCTGGCGGAGCTTTTCGCTCACTGGCGAGACCTTGAGGCTTTGCTTTTCAGCATACCCGCCTTTTGAGTCATCGTCATCTTCTTCCTCTCCAAAGATCACCCCGGATGCAGCACACACCTTTTCCATTTCCTTGCCCAAGGAATACGGCGGTTCTTCGTCGTAGCCTTCCCTGACATACCGGAGAAACTGCGAAACCGAAAGCCCTAAGCGGGTTGCAATGCTTGATTTCCAGTCATGCGGAGCGCGATCCATCAACACTTGCAGACGGCGTTTCAGACGGTCCCAATGTGGCTCCGACTGCATTACACAATACTCCTGCCCTTTTTCTTATACTGCTTGCGTTGCAACTCCAAAGCATGGGTCTTGGGCAAATCGAACATTCCAAGATCCTCCGCCGTTGGTAATGGCGGCTTATCTTTACGGATACCCCGGATCCAACGGAACGCATCCATGACAACCCGCATCTGAGGACCGGAATACGGAATGATAACCTGAGCATTTACCTGGACGGATTGGCGCGGAACCGTTGTTCCGTCCTCCAGCCTTCCCCATGACCTGACCGCATCATGGTGATGCACTCGGGGCTCATCGAATAAGGCCGTCGCAATCAGGTTGTCAATGTGATCGGTGTAATCCCGCAGTTGTGGAGAAAACAAATCTGAAGTTTCGGCCATGTCACAATGCTGGAACCTCATTTGTTAAAAATCAACCGTTTCCACGATTTTGCTCATTTTTTCCCGTTCAGGATTGGATAGCAAACTTCTTTCGATTTTCAATTCGCTGTGCTTCAATGGCTTGGGCATATTCATCCGGAATCGGGCATTTCACTTTGCGTTGGACTGCCATAGCCTCGTTAAAGCGGTTTTCAGCCAAAAAGCCCAACATTTTGTCTGCTCCAACATCAAATACGGCCGTTTCTTGCGGGTTTTTAATCCCGAGAGCCGAATACATCAAAGCCCGTTTGAGGATTGAGTGAAAATCCAAATGGAGAGGCACGGGGACCTTGCGAAGCAACTCCTGTTCGAATTCATCTTCTTGAGCCTTCCGCTTGGATTCATCCTCCTTGCGCTCGCGGTCGTCATCTTCAGCCATTGGCAACCGCCAAACCGCCTGAATCTGCATCATCACGCCCCTAGCTTTTGTGAGAGCTATTTGCGATTGAACCCCAACCGCATTCGCGGCGGCTCCGTCCAAGGAAGCATCCTGAATTTCCTCCTGAAATTCCTCCAGCTCACCCATTCGTGCAAGACGCATCATCCGACCTATTTTTTGCGATGCAGTCATCCGGATCTGATCGGCCCGGGCCATATCCTCATCCGGTTGAACGGTATTTAAGCCGTTCTGACGTAATTCCTCACCCCAACTTTCGACCAATTCCTGTGCCTTTGAGTAGGTTGCGACCTTGCGGCTTTCGACCTTTGGAGACTCGTCGTAGCTGTAATGATCGACAGACCAACCTGGTTCGTCGTGGCGGATCCTGAAAAAACATGCGTCATCCCACATATCTTATTCCTTTTGAGTTTATGAATTTACCCGATCAACGTCTTATGCCGGTCTGGTTGCCTTTCTTCTCGGCTTTCAATTCGGTTGCGGTCCTGTATGACGGCGGCGGTTCCCTCATTGAATCGTTTTGCATCTCAGAGAGAGCTTTCTCGGCATGAAACTGTTCAGGCGCGATTTTCGCATCCTTAAGCGCAGCGGTGACTTCTTCATCGGTGAGATTCAGGCCGTCCCTCAACGCCTGGGCTATTTCCGGAGCGGAGAGGTCAAGGCCATCTTCGAAGAATAATGCCCAAGTGATTTCATCATCGGATAGGGAAAGGACGTCCCGCAACGCCTTGGCAATTTCCCAAGCTTCGAGGTTCATTACGTCCTTCAACACCCTTGCGAATTCCTCAGCGGAGAGATTAAGGCCGTCCTTTAACACCCATGCGACCTCCACAGTGGATAGGTCAAGGCCGTCCTTTAACGCCTTGGCGGTGTCCTCAGCGGAGAGGTCAAGGTCGTAATACAACGCCCAAGCCACTTCAGCAGTGGTGCGATTAAGGACGTCCCTCAACGCCCTTGCGACTTCCGTCGCATCTTTGATTTCCTTGTAAAGCTCTTGCAAAGCCGCTATGGGCGTAATCGACGGCCTTGTGAATTCAGCGTGAATTCGTTCGGCCCATTTTTTATCCTTATCCGTTTGTGTCTCCGAAATCCCTAAAACATCCCCCGCAGCTTTCCACGCATCCATCAATTCAGAACCTTCGGCATAACGCTGCTTCGCAACCGCATTATAGAGACCCTCTAACGCAACTCGAAGCTTGTCAGCGTCGTGGGTTGGAGCATCAAGCAGATACCCCAAGCCGATAACAAGCAAGTCACCATCATAACGCGCAATGTCTCTAGCGTGGGTGGATTTCTTTCTCAACTCATCTGCATCAATCAATCTCATTTGATCCCTTTCTTTGAAGTGTTCTTTGCGGCTCTGATCTGGCTCGCGCTCTTATAGGTCGGCGGCGGTTTGGGATCGGTGATTTCGACAAAGAGATCCTCAATTTGTTGTTCGGTGAACCCAAGCCCTTTGAAAGCGTTTACCACGCCTCTTTCTTCCCATCCTTCACCCTTTATCAGCATGTCCACAATCGCGGCGTCGAACATCCCATATTGATCCTTCAACGCACGAACAATCTCAGTCCCGGATACCCCTGATTCTTCCAATGCGTGAGCGGCTGCCAACGGTCCCAAATCAAGAGCATCCCGAAGCACACACGAAACCGTCTCCACATCGTACCCCAAGCCTTCCGGAGAATGAAAAATCTTCGCTACTTCCTCAGCGTCCAAACCCAAGCCTTCCGGGGAATACAGCACTAGGGCAACCTCATTCTTGAAGAGTCCATAATAATCCCGATCTAACAACGTCCTTGCAACCTCCGCAGCGGTAAACAACGCCGGACTCAACGTCCGAGCTATTTGGTCTGCGTCACAATTCAGCCCATAAGTCAAAGCTTTGACGGTATCCTCAATACCCAAACCGGCCTCATTGAGAACAGAGGCCATCGCTTCTGGCGGGATCTTAATACCATCAAGCGATTTCAAGACCTTAACAAACTCAACAGGCGGAAGACCCAAACCCTCGAACAAAGCCAACGCGAGTTCATTGGTGTTTGTTTCAAACCTCGAATTCGTCGATTGGATTTCAAAAAACGCTTGGGCGGTATCTTTGGGCTCAAACCGGTTATAATGGCTTCGGAAATTCTTCACCGCATCAATCACATTTTCTGACTGCATCCACGTTCCAAAAACATCTACCTCGATTCCCGATTGCGGACACATCCGAGACAGCGTGATGTCTAGGTCTTTGAGAGTCGTTGAACTCGTTTTGGTCACAGGACCAGACAGCGAATCCCTGCATTCATCCAATGAAACGATTACCCCGATTTCTTCCGGTTTTCCCGCACCAACAAAGGCGAGAAATCTGGTCAGTGTTTCGGGAATTTTAACCGCTTCACGGTATGAATCGCAATTGCAGCAACGGTATACGCCTCCTTTTGAGACCGCGTCATCCGCAGACTCATATAAACCGGTATCCCATACCCTAATTGCGATATTTCGGTAAACAACGTCCTCCAATTCGTGACCCTCTTTGTATCGGATGAGAACCTGATCCGGTTCCTTCTCAACCGGTTTCGGCTTGGGTGTTGGAGTCGGAATCGTCGGCTTCACCTCGATTTTCTCCGGCAAGACCTTCACGGTCAGCCAAACCCACTCATCGACAACTTCTCTATGGCATTTGATCGAAGGAAACTTCTCGCGGAGCTTGGAATAAATCCGGTTGCATTCGTCGATGTCAGCCCGTCCAGGCATTTCCTCGCCAACATCGCCGTGCTCTCTCGTTGAGAGCCCAAACGATAACGGATCCAACTCATCATCCTCAACAGTGAACCACGTATTAAGCGTCCGGATGAAGTCTTTGACTTCTTGAATAGTTGGCTTCGCATCGCTCATCTGATACCCTTTTTTGCAGATGATTTCTCTGATTTCAATTCGGTTGCCGTCTTGTATGTTGCAGAAGCCGAATCAACCTCTTTTTTGATTTCGGGTGCGGAACACACCCAATAAGCGACGCAATTACAAGCCAAGCCAAAGGCAGGATCCCGCTCGAACCGAGAGTCACCTTCTGTCCGTTCCGAACACACTTCCCCAAAATGACCGAATGAACGGCCCTGACTTCGACACTCAGCAATGATCGAATCCATCCAGTCATCGACCATTTTAATCTCGTCATCCTCCAGTCCGGAAGGATCGTTGTTTATCAGGTACGGCAAAGCCCATTCCGGAATCTCGTATGGCCCATCCGCTTGAAACACGGTCGGTCTCACGTTCAAATACGCCCGTTCCGCTTCGACCATTGAGTATATCGGGTATTCTGCTTTGACCGGAAAAATCATTTGAGAATCCTGATCCCATACAAAAAAGCCATCCTGACCCTCAACAAGCCACATTCCGTTTTGGAAACTCGCGCAATTGCGGATAGCCTCCCCTTCGAAAACGGACGCAACGCACAGCCAATCGGCGGATTCCGCTTGTGACTCACCCGATTCCTTCATTCGGGCTTCAACCCACTCATCCGGGATGTCAGTCGCATGAGGGTTTTCCGGCAAAACAGCCATTTGACCCTTGTAGGTCATAATCCACGAAGGTTTCTGTTTGTCGTCGCTCATTTGATCCCCTTTCCTTTGGACTCCTGACGTTTCTTCCGGATTTCCACTGCGGAGTTCATGGACACCGGATTGTCCGGCTCAACGCCCGTTCCTCGAAACAAGGTCATTTCCGCGTCCTCACGGGACAGATTAAAGGCGTCTTGAAGAATTTGCACCACCTCGGTTTTTGGAAGATCCAAGCCCTCAAAAAAAAGGCAAGATACCCGTTCGGGACTGTAATTAAGCCCAAAATCACAGGTCAATGCCTGTCCCAACTCCACCAACGGGATTTGGCATCCTTCGGGCTTAGGACTCCCTAACAGCTTCACCAAGGTTTCCGGTTCCAGTTCGAGATTGCTATCCAAGAGCGCAAACGTTGCGACTTCCACGGCCATACCAATACATTCCGGCGAAAGAAGCACATTTGCGACTTCCACGGCGGACAGGTCAAAAACGTCATGCAGCAAACTGACAACCTGACGTCCGGGAAGCCCAAGCCCATCCCCGGAATACAAAACTTCGGCAACGTCTTTGGGCTCCAGCCTCAGTTGAGCGGGATCCTTCAACGCTTCAGCAACTTCCTTAGCTTCAAGTTCAAGACCATCCCGCAACGCCTTAGCAATGTCGTATTCCTCAAGCCCAAGACCCCAATTCAAGGCCCATGCGACTTCCGCTGCGGTGAGTTCTCCACCGTCCCTCAACGCCTTGGCGGTATCGGAGGCAGAGAGCTGAATTCCATCCCGCAAAGCCTTGGCCGCTTCATCGGAATTAAGACCAACCCCCAAAAACAGAACCTGAGTGATGTCTTTGGCGTCGAGGTTGAATCCATCTCGCAACACCTGAACAACTCCCTTTCCGCTCTCGCCGGACCACGGCCAGATTAACATATTATTGTCGTCGAACGTCGGAAGGCTCCGAATCGCCTTGGTAATGGCTTCAACACCCATTCCGAAACCACCCGACTCCCTGATTGCTGCATGAATCTGTTGGGCCTTCTCGTCGATTTCACCGGCGTTCATTTCATTCCCTTTCCTTGATTGGATTTCTTCTGCGCTTTGATCTCGGAAGCGGTCTTGTAGGCGGGTGTTGGCGGGTTCAAAAGCCCTGCGTCAATCAATACGGCAGATATTTCATTGAAATATTCCAGCCCATCCCCATCGGAGTATTCATCGCCATACTCGCTAACGTCCCCACCCGTCATTTTTCTGACGGTGTATGCTCCTGCACTTCCCCATCGGGCCGTAGCTGCTTCCATAACAGAAAGGTCTAGCCCATCCCGCAAAGCCAATACGCATTCCTTATTGGAGAGACCTAACCTCTCCACCAACACATCCAAAGCCATTTCAGACGCGGACATCCCACAACCATCCCGCAAAGCCTTGGCAAATTCCGGAGCGGAAAGGTCACAACCGAAATACAATTTCCGAGCGACATAATCTATGGAATATTTGTCTTGATCGAGAAAATACAGTCTCGCAATTGCAGCAGCCGACCAGTTTAACCCGTCCGGCGCATGTATCACACGCATGATATCCTCACTATCGAGATCAAGTCCTTCCTTGGAACCCAACGCTGAAACAACATCATCAGCGTCCAGCAATAATCCGTTCCATAACACATTGGCGATTTTCTTAATAGAGAGCTTGCAGCCTTCCTTCAAAGCCTTGGCAATATTAGCCGCAGAAGGATTCCATTGCTCTGTATAACTCATCAGCGATTGTGCAATCGCCTCGGGCGAGAGCTTCAACCCCCTTGGAGAAGCCAACGCTTTGGCGATTGACACATCGGAAAGACCACAATGCCGAAGCGCATCCACAACTACTCCGGTGGATACCCACGGCTCACGTAACGCCTTGGCGGTTTTGGCGGCATCTTTGCCGTTTGCCTCGTAAAGCTCTTTTGCCTTCGCAATAACCTCTTGACTAAAGTCGTTCATTTGATCCCCCCCTTTCCAGCACCCTTCTTCTCCCGAATAACCCCGTCCACGCCGGGGCTTGTCCGCTTGCCCATGTAGAAGTCGATCCAATTGTCCGCCGACAAAACGGATTGCCCGAGTTGAGAGCACCTTTCGGCATAGGTTGCCTTGAGGTTTGCATTATCCTTGGACAACGCAAGAGACGGACAATGACCGACCTCCACCGTGGAATTTCCGGCAGCATCCACGGATCCCGCCCAATCAATCTTTACCGTTGCGTCATCTGAAACACTGCACCGGCGGGAAATCTTCTCGGCTTTGAGTTGACCGTTATCAATTACTCTCGCGCTCCCGGATACACAACCGACTGCCACCTCCGCATTGCCCGTCACTTCAAGATTTCTCCCGATCTGGCCTATCTCGGCCTTGGAATGGTGAAACACATACGCACTTTCTTCAATGGATGTCACATCGGCGGTTCCCTCATACAGATGCAGATCCTCGCTGATTTCGACCGCATGTAGCTCATTTCCGGCAAAAAAAACACTCCCATTGATTCTTTGAGCGGCCAACGTCATCGGATGATTCACAATCTCCGAGTCGAACGTCGCAACACTCCCCATTATGTTTGTAGCAGTGACATTGACCATTCCGCCAAACTTCACATTGGTTCCGATTTGCCCAAATTCGAGTGTTACCGGAGTCATTTCAGAGCTTTCAACTTTCAGCCCAAAATCATCTCGTCCAATCGTGTATTTGCCACCATAAGCATTCCGGATTTCAGTCAATTGGTTTTGACCGGCAATTGGAGTAACACCTAATGCACGGGCTTTGATCTCATCATGGATCGCAGGATCCACGGTCATTGAAGCAAACTCCATCTCGCCCTGATTCCGGACCCGCCCGTTATGAGTTCCAACCTTCAATTCGCAGACGCATCCAGGATGCCTCGCAAAGCTGGCATTCCCGTTGAGCGTCCCGATCATCGCCTCTGCCGTAGCAAAGAGCTTCACGTCGCCGTTGAGCGTCTTTGCGCGGAAAGCAGATTCAACATCACAGGAAACAAAATCGGCTGTCACGCTTCCAGCTTCGAGCGTTCCGTCCAGCATAATCTCATCCGCTTCGATTTTCTGGAAATGCACGGTACAGTCCTCAATCCGCAAGCGTTTCCCTTTGAATGATCCCGCGCTGATAAATCCAGCACCATCAACGCCCCGGATGATGCACATATCACCACGGTGCTCCACGATGGTTTCGGGATCCGCCTTGTATATTTCTGAAATCCCCTCGTTCATTCGATGATCCTTCAATATTTTTTGGATTTCATCTTCGGAGAGGTTAAGTCCATATCTCAACGCTTCTGCAATTTCCATGTCACAGTCCCGCAGTCCAAGACCTTCCTCTGCATACATCACCTCTACAATTTCCGCAACGGAGAGACCTAACCCGTCCCTCAAAGCCTCGACAACAGACGAATCGTTAATATACGTCTGAGATCCGCCGAAGCCATCAATAATAAAGCCGTTTTTAAGGTGGTCCCAATCATATCCACAACCTTCCTTAACGGCCAGCGCGATTTCCATATTGGAGAGACCTAACCCGTCTCTCAAAGCCTTGGCAATCGAGGCAAATGAGGATTCAAACCAATTTATCGCCTTTGCGGTATCGGAGGCGGAGATACCACAGCCTTCTGGAGAATGTAATGCCTCGACAACCTCCGTAGCGTCACGGCCAAGGTCAAACAACACGCGAGAAGTTTCCTTCGCGTCTAAATCAAGCCCGTAATACAGCACATGAGCTAATTCCGTAACGGAGAGGATCCCATCTTCGAATAATGCCCAAGCGGTTTCCCCATTTGAGATACCACAGCCGTCCCGCAAAGCTTTAGCAACTTCCGCAGCGGAGAGTCCACAGCCTTCTGGAGAATATAATGCCTTGGCGATTTCCGCAGCGGAGAGTCCACAGTCTTCTGGAGAATGCAGAGCTTTGAGATCAAACAACTCGCGAGCAGTTTCCTTCGCGTCTAAATCAAGCCCATCCGGGGAATACAGAACATGAGCTAATTCCGCAGCGTTGAGGTCAAGGCCGCCCCTCGAATACAGCGCCCAAGCGATTGTCGCAGCGAAAAGCCCAACACCGTCCCGTAAACCTCTCGCGATTTCCGCAGCGGAAAGGTTGTAATCCTCCCTCAACGTCCGAGCAGTTTTAGATACGAATTTGCCGTTTTTAGCGTAGATTTCCCTAGCCTTGGCTTTGATTTCCTCGTCCGTCATTTAATCCCCTTTCCCGTGGAATCTTTCGCGGCTTTCAATTCGCTCGCAGTCTTGTAGGTTGCTGGCGTTGGAGCACACGCAGCCAATACTTCCGCAATAATATCCTCGTCCAGCTCCTTGTGCCATTCGTCCTCACCAACACAATCCCTCACGGTTTTGGTGTATGGATCAGCCTCAACAACCGCATAACCCCAACCATAAGCACCGCGCCCGTTAGCTTCAGTTGTCTTCCGATCATCAATCACAAGGGCGCTGTTGGCGTCAGCCTCAGACGCATATCGCGCTTTGATACACCACGGTTGTTCCCATCCGTGTTTCAAAAGGAAATACGCACCGTCAGGGCTTTCCTTTGGGCCGGAAGGCTCTTGAGGATATTCCATTTCGTATTCCTGCTCAAGCACCTCCTCAATGATCTTTTCAATGAGCGAAAATCCCCAATCCCGCTCCGCACCATCCGAATCCTGCCATTCAGAAAACTGCTCACCACCTGAACAGCATACTGTAAAATAGCCCAATGCCTCTCCCCTCAAAAGCTCTTCTCCGTCAACTTTCAGGATCAGTTCGTTGGTAGTTCGGCAAACCGGCGAGAAATCTTCCTCGTCAAAATATTCGTCGTATTCTGTTTCCCAATCAAAATGCCCCCCAACTTCGACAAATGCCTTGGCGGATTCGATAGCCTCGTCTTGGTCTTGCATCTTCTCTATATGCTTTAGAAATTCACACAATGCCAAAACTCTTGCACATTCCCTCTCGTCGGCTCCGTATTTCGGACCATCCCGACCGATCACTTCCGCTTCGAGCGGATATTTCACAATTTCCTCAACCGTTGGGATGTCGATGTCCAAGCAAGATTCTTCCGACCAGACGACATCATCATCCTCGTCCAGCTCCGCGTATGTACCATCGTCGCTGTCAACGTAATACACTGCCCCAAATTCACGGGCTAACGCCCTTTCCGCGTAATCGGTGACATCGAATTGTTGCGACCACCCCGAGCCTGGTCCGGACGTGGCGAACGAAGGTCCGACAACTCCAGACGCAAACTCGTCGGATTCCTCGGCAAACTCCTCAATGGCTTCCTTGATCGAATCCACATTGATCGAAGCGAGTGTTCTGACTGAAATTTCGATATTCAAAACCGTACCCCACCCTTTCTTTTGCGTTCTGGACGAACGGATTTCACCGGTTGCGCGGGTTTAGAAACATCCGGCGCTTTCCCCGCATTCAGCACTTTGGCAACCTGGGCGGCCCTTTCGTCGTCAATACCGAAAATCTCAGCCTTACGCTGCTTGAGTTCGTCCAAATCAATACCGGCGATCTGACTTTCCGACGATTCAATCTTTTGCTCGAAGTCCGGTCCCGCGAGAACAAACCGGTATGCTTTATCCGCCTTTTGGGACGCTGCGATAATCAAGCCCGGATCATCCCTCAATCTGGATTTCCAAGCCTGAATGTAGGCAATTGAATTCTTCTCCGTCTCGGAAAGGTCAGCGACATTATCCCAATCGACCTTCCCGACAATTCCCGCCTGATTTGCAAGAAACCATGCGGTGATCTCCGCAACAAGTTCCTCCTTCGCATATTCGACCGATCCAAACACGCCATCACCGCCCTTCCGGTTCAGTCGGGACGGATGCCTCGTTGAATGCCCGATCTCATGGAAAAGCACGTAGTAATACGACTCAGGATTTTTGAAACGGTTGATAGGCGGAATCCGGATTTCATCCGATGTCAAATTGTAACTTGCACAGGTCACATCCATGTTATTACCCCGGTGGATGATCGGCGGGATCCATTCCTTCGCATCTGCCAGAATTTTTTCACAGGATGCAATGGGATCATGTGTGTAACTCGCCCGTAACTCATCGAGCTTTTGATGAAGCATTTCGAGTTTTGGCGAGCCCTTCACCAGATCCCCATTGTAGGAATAGCTAACCATGATGAACGGAATCTTTTCCTTCTCCAGCCTGATTTCAGGACCAAAGAATTTCGGTTCCTCCGCTTCCGTCTGTTGTTGAACCTTCTCATCTTCCGGCGTCAGGTCAGGCTCATCCGATTCGTCATCCGCGAATGGGTTATCCGCATCCCACACCGGAGCCTCCGGTTCCTTCGGATCAACGAGCTTATCCTTTTTCGGATTTGCCCGATCCAACTCAAGCACCTTCCAGAAAATTACCTCGTCGAGTTTGTTTTGATCCCTCGCACTGATATGACCACCGGCCTTCCCTACCATTCGCGGCGTCAACCAGAATGGAGAGGAATACCGGCCTCGCGCAGACGCCATAAGGTTCAAAACATTGATACCCCGATAAGGTCTCATGGTCTCAAACCGGATAGGGAAGGAAAATCCACCAGACCAATCCTGCCGCCAAGGGACGGTATCCTGATCCATTGCGCGGATTATGTTTTCGGTTATAGCCTGGTGGATTTCCTTCTTGTTCATGGCAATGAGAGTTTGGGTGACTTTAGTTTGGCTTAATCGGTGAGGGTTTGACCGATCGCGTTACCAGACGGGCAAAATCCTCTGGCGGCTTGTTTTCATCCTTCGCCTTCGTGACGAATTCCTTGTTGTCCCGAATCCACTGGACACCCTTGGGATAGACATCTTTGGAGAGAGTATTCCGCAGCACGGCTGCGACCGCATTTGCATACTCGCCCCATTTCATGTCCTTATAGACCACGGGTCCGGACGCTTCCGCTTTCGGCTGTTCCACCTCAACCGTAGGCTGTTCCACCTCGACAATTTCCGGCTGTACCGGTGAGTCCGGCTGTATCGGTGAGGGTTCAGGAATATGCCGCGTGTTTTCTGCACTATTGATCTGTTCGGCGGTCACAGTTTTCTCCGGTTCGGCTTCAGGGTCAATTGTCGGCTGCTCATCCCCTACAACCGTCTTGCCAGCATTGGAAGGCACAACTGCAACTTTCCGCCTCACCGGATCCTTTTCCTCCATGCTATTGCTTTCGATGACAAACGCCCGTTCAGACATTTCCCCCAATTCGACGAAACGGGAAAAATCCTGTCCTTTCGTGAATTCGGGATCATGACACCAAGTATTAGCAACCTTCTTCATGTTCATGCGCTGACAAGCGTAGCGTAGTTGCGTCTTATCATCCATGAATCCGTTCGTCAGTTTCAGGTCGCGCCGTGGCATCATCGTGACCATAACCCGACCGTCCTTGGATTCAATTTTGTTCCATGCGGCAATAAGCGGATTTGGTTTCCCATCTTGCGGTACCATACAAGGAACATGACGGATTTCGTCATTTGAACCCGTTATCATTTCAAACTCGTCCTGCTCATAAACGAGATTCCCTGTCATGTTCTTCACGCTGCCAGTCGCAAACAGAGCCCTTTCCGATTCGCGGATTGACGGCACAACATAGGCGGTTTGGGCGTATTCCGGTTTATCGCGGGTTCCAACGTTGGTTTTCCGTGACAACAACCAGCAACTGCCTTTGCCTTTACCGTCAACGGAAGGCCGGAGCCCCGTTCTGGCCATTTGGGACATGGCTCCCAACAAGCTTTGCGGAGTCGAGGTCGCTATTTGCCGCTTTTCGAGGATCACATCGCACACTGATTCCTTGAACTCCTCAAAATCGGCGGGATCGGTGTAGTGGCGAGACAATTCCTTTACTACGGATTCCGTGAAAAGCGCGGTTTTCAATTTCTCACGCGATGCATCGGTTTTATCGGCAGCTTCTTTTAGTGCGGCGAATGGGTCAGCCATAATCAAAATTCCTTTCTTTTTTGGTTATTACAAATTTCAGCGGCCTCCAACACGCATTGGGCGACGCTGCGTCTGAGTCTGAACCGGTGCTTGACCTTCCACACCCATGCTTTCGGCTTTCTTTTTCTCAACGTATTCGGCCCAGCTCGCGGCGCGTTTTTCGTCAAGGTCCGTTACGATACAGACCAACTTTTGGCGTTTTCCGTCTTTGGTTGGCTCTGTCCGCAGCGGCTTGATTGTGAAGGAAGCCCCTTCGCGCTTTTCAGACTGCAATTCCAACCCCTTTTCCGGAACATTGAAATTGAGCAAATCCAGACAGCTCTCCACCGGGATCTTGATCGTCTGGCCCGAACAGCGGACAGAACACTTGACGTAGGTATCGTTAATCAACCAAGCGTCGATTTCACTGGTCTGCTTCCCGTCCTTCGTCCGCCCATACTGAGGGAATGCGGCTTGCATTTCCATTGTCCAGCCCTTCCCGTTGCGCTTGGGCACGATTTCCACAGGGATCGCGCACACGCGGAATTTCTCTCCGGTCGATTTTTTGACGGCATCGTGGAGATCAATCGCACAACCGGTTGCCAAATCGAAAACGTGTTCCGGTGTGAGGTTCGCACCCATGAAGGCGCCCTGAATGGTATAATTTTCACCATCCTGCCCTTTCAGCGTTTCATCTCGAATGGAATAGAATGTGTTTCCCTGGTATTCGTTCTGCCAGATAGCAATGCCGTCCTCGGAAAGAACCGGTTTCGTTCCCTTGGACTGACTTTGAGTCTGCCCCTGTTCCTGTCCCTGATCGGGTGTTTCGTCGTCGAAGAATTCGTCTGCAAATTCGTCACTCATAGTATTATTGGTTTATTGGTTATTTGGATTATTGGTTACTTGGAAAGTTGGATTAAATCAGCCGACGCCGACCGCGCCCTTTGCTGCGGCTGCCTTGCGTTTACGGGCTGCGATTTCCACGGCGGTAAGCACCTCTTGCTTGGCTGCTTTTTCGATTTTCACCGATGGAGCGTTTTGGGAAAAATCAAACGGTGAATCCTCTCCGAAATTCTTAACCAGCCACGCCTTCATCTCGTCCTTTTTCGCCGGAGCGTTTCCGATTTCCGAAAGATACCCCTTCAGAGCAGGCCCCGAGATTTTCGCAACGGCCTTGATAAATTCCCCTTTTCGGGCTCGCGGGAATTTTTCCATGAGCAACGAGGCAATTTCCTCAATGTCCATGATCGGATCCCCGTTCTCATTATTTTTGACGCCAAACCGCTCAGATCCGTCCTGGAGCTTCACCCCGTCGAAAGCGAGTCCCTTTTCCATCATCGCCTTGCCAAGCTCATTTGCTTCACCAAGGAATTTTTCCATCGAAGTGGCAAAACTCTTGGCCTCAGAAGCCAGAATTAACATTTCCCTGAATTTGTCGTCTGTCATGGTTTCTTCCTCTGGTTTGTTGTAAAACTGCTGAATAACTTCGAGCCTTTCCCGATCTGCCAGAATCTTCTCGCGGAAGGCCCCACAACAAAGCTTTCCGTCACAAAACCGGCATTGATCGCCAACCTTGGCGGCGGCATCGAGCTTTTCCTGCAATTCATCGGACGGAGTGGATGAACCGGTTTTTTGCCGGTCTTCATTATACGCATCCAACAGAGTTGTTACCCGTTCTGAAACCTCATCCATGAGGGCAAGCCCCTCATCGAGTTTGGCTTTGTCAAAAAAGACCAATCGCATGGGTTGGCGTATTGAATCGTGCGTGATAAGGGACGCATACACCTCATCCGTTCCGGGTTCCTCAATACGCGAAAGCACACCCAAATTGAGCAACTGCTGATTGTCAACGGAGTTGTCTGTCGTTCCCCGTCCGGTTTTGAAGTCGAGGATAAGGGTTTTGACGCTTCCATCTGGAAAATGAGCCCTCACGCGAACATCCGCAAGCCCTGACCTCACATGAGACACCCCGTTGGAATTCTCGTAAAACTCATCGAACATTCGTTTTTTGTCGATGTCAGTTTCAATTCGGCTCGCACCCAACGCTACATTCTCGATAAACCATGCTACCATGTCGTCGCGACGTTCGACATACCGTTTGACCAACCAACGGTCTTGATGGTCCAGATCGAATTTACCCGAATGGATTTTATGATCCAGCTCGGCATAGATGCTGTAATCTCCGCCGACTCCAAACTCCGGAATGAAAAGCGGAAAGGAAGCCAACACCTCATGTAGATCGGTTCCCTTTTTCGAACCTCTTGATTCCTTGGTCAGCTCGCTCACTGTTGGAACCCCCCGCTCATCACAAAACAGGTGCATTTCTTCATCCCTTACGAGCATGGAAGGACACTCAGCTAATGCGCCCACTTTAGACGCTGAAATCTTCGCTCTATGAAACTCGTCACTCATAGCTTTAATCCTTTGGTTTGTTCGCGCTTCTGGACGATGGGCTCATAACGGAGCACTCCGCCGTTTTTCTTGGAGATTGCCCCCCGAATCTCAAATTGTTTTCCGGTTAAAACGCATTTTGTGTTGTAGTCCATTTCCAGATTTCCGCCGATAACGCCGACCTTCAGCGAGGCAGCATCCAACAACTGAACCGATCCGGTAATGCTTGCCGCGTCGATTTCAACCGACCCACTGACAACATACTGCATGTCGGAGGATCCCATTTCACCAAAGACGGCCTTCCCTTTTCCGGTGATTTGAATGATCCGGTCGTTCATCTTTGATATGCGAACTAGCGGATCCCGACGCAGCAACACAAACGGGTTGTGAACATCCGGGCATACACACTGACCGGTTTCTAAACTCTCGGGATTCACCCATTCGGCAATGTGGTCCGCCTTCACGCGAGCCTCGTCTGAATAAAACATAACCTCGTCGCAAGATTTAACCTGAGCGCGGGATTGTTCGCTCATAGATAGCATCATTGCGTGATCGCAAACCGCATCCGATGATCCGTAGGCTTCGACATACAAAGCTCTCGAATTGGCCGCTTGGAGTCTCACGTCGTCATGGATCTCAACGTTTTTGAGCTTCACGCCGGAATCGACCAATACCTCGACCGAACCCTCCACTGTGAGAGATAGCATGTCATTGAACCGGCTATCATCAGGCGGGTTCTCCGGATTAACGGAAATCTGAATTTTGCCGGTTCCGCGAATTTCCCACAGAGGTTCCTTGGAATGACTCTGCTGCTTCACAGAAACGGAATCATCAGCGGAAAACTGGTAGTGTTGACTCATTGAATTCTTGCCCTAACCGAGAAAGGACAGAATTTTTCAATAGAGTGTCAAGCACTTTTTTCAATCGCCTTCGGGTTCAATAAACAAAACCCTGACAGTTTCATTCTCCGAAATCATCGCGATTTCCCGATTGGCAACGGCAAAGGCAACATCCCGCATTGGATTTTCTGCGGAAAAATCAACTTTCACTTTCCATGCCCCAAAATCGAAAATCAGGCATCCTTCGATGAGTGTGTAGCTATTCAGCGCGATCCACGGAAAACCCATTATCTCCGTCCCTGTTTGGAAAAGAATATCCTCGATCTTCTTTTTTCCTGTTTCGAATCCTTGAGGTAGAGTGGATATGGGCATGATTGACAATTTTTCCCGACTCTGGTTTTGTTGGCTGAAAATGTCAACCGATTTCAAGAAATCAGTCATTCGGTCAGCACCTTCGGACTTTGTACCCCCGATGCACGTTTATGATTTTGTCATTGGGCGGAAGCCGGATGAGCCTTACTCCGACAAGTGGGAATCATGGGAAATCATCAGCGCCATCCTCGACGGTCATGTGATCCGTTGTTATCAACGGGATTGGTCCGCCCTGAACACCTATTTCCGGAATAATCGGGATGTGTTCAAAAATGCCGGTGAGATCCTGAATCTCTCGCGGATCGTCGATCCTCGAATCAATCGCGAAGGCTCAAAATGGGATAAAATCGTGTATGTTTCGAAAAATCGGCTCACCCGCAACAACACAGTACTGCTTTCAGACATTGCGCTTCTCGATAAGGGAAAGATGATAAAAGTCCCCGAATCGGATGTCTCCAAACTGAAGACCGCATACAAAGCGGCATACCCTGGGAACAAACGAGTGGTCATCTTTGGGTTTCCCCGCAGTCACGGAAACGTGAAAGCTCTGGTGATGACAGGTGAACAACTCGCTCTTATGCGTCACCGGTTCAGGGTTGATAACCCCCGGCCAATATTTTGGGCCAAATGGGAAAAAGCCGGAATGGATAGTTTGCCGATTCAATGGACAGCGGATGTAGTCGATAAACCCAAAGTTAGCAAAAAAAATGGCAAATCGCACAAACGAGATAGTTCAACTGCTTGAGGCAGTTGTTAAGGGACAACGTGATGCTTGCGAGTGTTTCGCAAAAAAGCTCGTCTGTATCGAAGCGGGATTGGTGAATCCCGACCGGCCTCTGGGAACATTCCTGCTACTCGGGCCAACCGGAACCGGAAAGACCTTGCTCACCAAGACAATTGCCAATGCTTACTTTTCGGGACGGTTTGCCCGGTTCGATATGTCCGAGTATGGAGAAATTCCCACAACGGGACGCTTCGTAGAACGCATGGAATCCGTCTGTACGGCGTTTTCCGGAGAACGCGGCTTAATCCTCTTCGATGAGATCGAAAAGGCGAATGAGACGCTTCACAAGCTATTCTTGCAGCTTTTAGACGAGGGACGCCTTTCAAATGTGCAGAATGGAACCCAAATGGACTTCCGGAATGTCCTCATTTGCGCGACCTCCAACGTGGGATCCCGTGAAATCGCAAGAACCGCCGACTCAGACTATTCGACAATCCGCAGTCATATCCTTGAGCAGATCCGCATCATTTTTTCGCCGGAATGGTTGGCTCGCTGGGGCAACACCGTGATTTACCGGCCCTTGGACCGTCCAGCCCAACGTTTGATAGCGGAGGATATGCTTCGGAATGAAGCTGCGTTCTTGAAGGACCGGATTGCAAATCATTCGTTCACCTGGCATGAAACGCTGGTCAACCATCTGCTCGATGTCGGGATTGATCCGGTCTTGGGAGCGCGACCGCTTCAACGTGCAATTGAGGATACCCTGCATCTGGCAATCGCTGAACATTCGCTTGATAATCCCTTTGGCGGCGATTGGGTGTTTGGCATCGAAAACCGGAGGCCTCGAATTGTTCCAAAGGACCGGATTGGGGATTTGGCGAGAAAACCGGTTTCAACGTCGTTTTCCGAGATCGCAAATTCGTATCACCAAAAAGTTGATTCTCGATGATGATTTTCAGCCTCTATTTTGAGAAAAAAAATGTCACTATCTTTCTTAGGGAAAAGAATAGGGAAAAGGTACTAGGGAAAGAAATAGGGAAAACGGGCGCACGCGTACGCGTAGGCGCGTATAGAGTATCAATGACTTACGATATGTTTTTTTACACTTTTTACAAACGCAACTATTACACCTCTCGACGCCAACTATTACACCTCTCGACGCCAACTATTACACCTCTCGACGCAACTATTACACCTCTCGACGATCAGACCCTGTTTTTATTACACTTTGAAGGAAAAGTGTAAAGTTTAGATTGTAGTATAAATACAGGTCAACTATTACACCTCTCGACGCAACTATTACACCTCTCGACACCCAAAACTATTACACCTCTCGACACCCAAAACTATTACACCTCTCGACGCTATATTACAATTGAAGGCGGAAGTGTAAAAAAGATTGAATTCCGGAAATCGGTTGATTAGAGTAGGGAAAATGAGTGAAACCCCTACCCTTCCCTCTCAATTAAAAAACTGTCCGGTGTATCAGGCCAAGCACGGTCTTGTGTTCTCTGGATCGTTGCCGGATCTTGCGATATCGAAGTGCTACCATGCTCTCTTGTTCATCGCTCAACTGAAGGGTTGGGAAACCAATGCACAGAGATATTTCACAATTACGATAGCGGAACTCGATCGGATAACCGGCGGATCCTGCCACAAATGGACTGATTATGTCGATTTGCTAGATTGGGTTCGCCGGAACGTGACGATTGATTGGGCTTTGTTCAATCGGTCTGGGAAGTATGACTCGGTCGAAGGCCGTCCCGTTGGTCAAATGCCCATTTTATGGGACATTCACGGGTTGGAGGACTTAGAGACGAAAAAAATCAATGCGTTGGAATATCGTTTCCCAGATGCAATTCTGGATCATTTTCTGGAAACCAAAGGCTGGTTTGGACAGGTGGATCCGGTTGTCTTGTTTCGCTTTCGGAATCATGCCGGTTTCAACGCATACCTGTATGCCTGTATGGTTTCAACTGGCAAATCGGAGACCAACGAGTTTTGGTCCTCATCCTACACCAAAGCCGAGTGGAGAGGTATGCTTGGGATCGAGGACGGCAAATATACCGATGCCAATTTCACGAACGTGCTGATGCCCCGGTTAGCCAAACAGATTAGCGAAAAAACAGAAGGAACCCGCAAGCCGATGATGGTGGAATTTCGTAAAACCAAAGACAAGCGGTTTCAGATGCGGGTTGTTGTGTTGAGCAATGTGTTACTTCCGGATGAGACGGTCAACGAGTTTGGGCTGACCAAAACCGAAGAAGCGGATTTTTGGGCGTATATGAAACGGGAATTGGCAATCGGGGAATCTCTGCCGGATGAACCGGATTACAGCCGTTTTGAGAAAGATTGGTATAAAAGGGCTATACGGGATTGGAGACCGCTTTACGACCGGCGATTTATTTGGGACATGGATGCGGAAACCCGTCGCCGGTTTTATTTGTTTCTGGTGCGTACCGATCATATTTCATTTGGCTTCGATGAAACGGATAAGCAAGGTTGGCTAGACATGGATTTGGATGCTCTGAAAAATAAATACGATTATTGGTTGTTGCATATAAACCAAACAACCAAACAACCAAAGAAAAAGAAAACCAAAGAACCATCCAATTGAAATGGTTCCAAACCCGCTTGATTGCAAGGATTGAGGTGTTGGTTCAGTCGCCCGAAACTATTACACCTCTCGACGCGGGATCAGGAAATTCCGACGCCTTTTGAGCGTCCGGATTGAAGCGAATACGCTCTGCGGCGTCTATCCTTGTTGATCTTCGTTTTGGCGGCTTCGAGACGGCGTTTTGCCTGTTGTGCGAGAATCGCCCTTGCCCTCACCTGTTCAATCCGGAGCGTCTCATTCACGGCTGGATGAAGGGCGTATTGAACGGCCCTCAATGGAGTTTCGACGCTGGAATCCTCTGTTGGCTGCGACCTGTCGAACCTTGCTGATAGAATACGAATGGATTTGAACTGCGGCATATTGACGGTTCTACGGGCTGACCGGATAGCGGCCTTGCGTGAGCGATTGAGCTGCGTTTCCACCGGATGAACTGACCGGAGAATGTGGGACTTCTCATCGGGAGAAAGAATCTCTGAGAAATCAATTGTGGGCGGCTTATCCGGTCGGACATGGAAATTGGCAAACCGGGACGGCTTTGTGTATGGGGCCTCGACGGTATCCATGACTGTTGCCCTTCCTGTTGAAAGCCTCTGCTTCATGGTCTCGGGAATCGAGGTGATGACGGCTGCGCGGGTGGCCGGATCCCATTTTACGGGGAACCCAATACGGGAGAGACCTGCGAGCATAAAGCGTTGCACGTAGTGGTTGACCAAGCGTGTTGCTGCGAACATGGCTCTTGATCCGACTGCAACCCATTTATTCGCGTGGATTGCGAGATTGGCGACAACGATGTGGGCGTGCAGGTGTGGATCCGTCCATCGGCTTGACCGGTGGAAGAACGAACAAGTCACTCCAGGCAACCCGAAACGCTTATCGTCTGACGTTGTGAGGACTTGTTCAATCAAGCGTGTCGCGCCGGTGATGGCTTCACGAAAAAGCTGCTGAATCTTTTCACCGGCTGGATGATTCAGGCAAAGCGCGGCAATGCTGACGGATTTGTCGAGAGTGACGGTAAGCTCGTACCCGGGAACTGTTGTGCGATTTCCAAGCGGTTCACGGGTGAGCGGATCGCGCCTGTCGAGAACGGCAGCGAGTTGTTCCCGATTAAATTCAGGCGACTCAACGCCGAACAGCGCGGGTATGGCATGACCTGCCCAATGCCCTATTGCCTCGTCGGGGTGAAGGTTCGGGTCGTCCACAAGGTATCCAAGCGTATCTTGGATTGAGGCCCGTTGTCGGCATGTAACCATACAGCCAACTTGCGAACAAACCAACTTACCGTCAAACCAAATCCATTCCTAGACTCTTATCGCAAAAAAGGGAAAGGTGATACAAAACAAGAGAAAATTGTAATAATTGATACAGATTTAGACTTGCAAAATCCAACGAACCATTTATGTATCTATCCAATAATCCAAATTACCAAAGATCCAAATGCCCAACAAACTAGAGCTATACCGGATACTTACGAACAACCGGCATCTGTGTTACGTGAAGGCAACCGGTCGCCGTCACGCTGCCAAGGTTGCGCGAAATGCGGGGTTCAAACTTCCCAAGTCATCTCGGGCAATTCCGGTTTCGTGGGACGAATGGCAGCGCGAGACACGCGAAATTTTTCATTTGGCAAATCCAAATTGCTAGAATACTAAATAACCAAAGAAACAACAATCCAATATGAAAATAATCGAGATTTCCGAAATTCAGGCGTATATGGCTTTCCGTGGGCAGAAATGGCCGAACGCTCGTGATGCGCTCGCATTTGCGTATCAGGAATTGGGTGAGGTTATTGAGGCAACTGCTGATCGTGGGAGCGTTCCGTGTGAAGTCGGGGATCTCGTCCAGATGTTGACGATTGCGTATCACGGCGCGGGACTCGGTGAATGGATCGAATTTCCCGACAAAGTTGAACAGATGGGTGGGACTCCATCAGGCTTGGCGTTTGCGGCAACTCTACTGCAAATCGTTGTTTCAATGGGTCATATCAACGATGGATTGATGAGGCAAGAAGCGGGGTGGGTGAGGAATGCCGACCGGACTGTTCCGCTCGAAAAGCATTTCAACACACTTGCTGAGGAAATCGCAATCATCGGGGCAACCCATGTGGCTTCGAGCTATCCGGATTCGGACAATCCCATCCGTGCTGCGCTTCTGACTAAATGGAAGGGGAAAGGGTTTGCGTTGTGATATGGGCAGGGACTCAAAAATCAATTGGACCGATCACACCTTTAATCCGTGGTGGGGTTGCGCCAAGGTGTCTCCAGGTTGCGCGAACTGCTACGCCGAAAGTCTCTCAACTCGGTATGGTCATTCCATCTGGGGTGTCACTGCTTCGCGCCGGTTCTTTGGTGACAAGCATTGGAATGAACCCTTGAGTTGGAATCGCGCTGCTGCTCAATCTGGACAGACTGCGCTGGTGTTTTGCGCGAGCATGGCCGATGTATATGAGGATCGTCCGGATTTGGTTGAACCACGGGAGAGGCTTTTCGAACTGATTCATGCGACACCTGCCTTGCGTTGGCTGATTGTGACGAAGCGGCCCGAAAACATCCTCCGGATGGGATACCCTGAAACCGCGTGGTTGGGTGTCTCTGCGGAGAATCAAACAGAATGGAACCGGCGTGTTTCGATCTTGCTGACGATACCGGCTAGTGTGCGGTTTGTCTCCGCCGAACCGCTGCTTGACTCCATTGACATGGGGAACCTTTCTCCGGATTGGCTGATAGTTGGCGGGGAGAGCGGCCCGAAGGCGCGTCCGGTGGATCCGGCTTGGGTTCGATCGCTGCGGGATCAATGTCTGGGCCGTGTGACAAAATTCTGGTTCAAGCAATGGGGCGGGGTTCGTCCCGATGAAGCTGGCCGCGAACTGGATGGCCGCGAATGGTCGGAAAGGCCGGAATGAGTATCAACCGTCCAGTTATGCGCTATCATGGGGGCAAGTGGCGAATCGCATCTTGGATCATCAGCCATTTTCCCGCCCATGAGACGTATGTTGAGCCATTCCTTGGGGCGGCTTCGGTTCTGTTGCAAAAACCCTCCAGCCGGGTGGAAGTCGGGAATGATCTTTATGGGCGGGTCGTGAATCTTTTTCGCGTGATCCGAGATCCTGAAACAGCGGTTGACCTTCAACGCCGGTTGCGTCTTACGCTGTATTCGCATGAGGAATACTACTCTGCTCGGGAGCGGTCTGGGGATTCTGTGGAAGATGCCCGACGTATGATTGTTCTCGGGTATCAGTCACATGGAAGCACGGGTGCGGCGGGTGGCAAGTTGAGCGGTTGGCGGCGGGGCGTTCGGGATCATGGACATACCGCTGCGATGGACTGGCATTCGATCTGGGAATGCGTGTTGGCTTGGAGTGACCGGTTGCGTGGTGTGTTTATTGAACAGGACGATGCAATTACCGTGATGGAGCGTTGGGATTCCCCGAACACGCTTTTCTATGTGGATCCTCCGTATGTTGCGGAAACCCGCAAGACGGGGCCGCGAGGGTACCGTCACGAATTTACTGAAAAGGACCACAAGCGGTTGGCGGAATTTCTCCAATCCGCCCAAGGATCGGTTGTGTTGAGCGGTTACGATTCGGAAATGTATCGGGAGTTGTATGGGCAATGGGAAAAGCACTCGATTCCTTCCGTTGCGGATGCCGGATCCCGAAGCGTGGAATGTCTTTGGATCAAAGGAAACGGACAAAATAAACAAATGTGCTTATTTGAGCATGACGAAAGGAACGGAAGATGATTGTAGCGTTACAACACCAAAAGGGCGGGGTTGGAAAGACCATGCTCTCTCTTCAACTCGCCCAAGTGTTTGGGCAGAATGGCTTGAATGTCTTGCTCATTGATGCGGACACCCAAGCGAGCGCATCTGATTGGCTGCTCATTCGTGAGGCTGCGGGGGCTTCAGCTCCGGCGTTCACCGTGCTGGCAATTACAAACACGACGATTACGTCTCAAGTTGCCCGGCTGAACCAGCAATACGACATGATCGTTGTGGATTCGCCTCCGCGCTCAAACGTGTTGGCTAAGGCGATCATGGCGGTATCTGACCTGATGTTGATTCCGCTCAAAGCGTCTGGAACTGACGTGAGGGCAATTGCGGGGCTGCTTGAGTTGAAAGCCGAAGTTGAGGCCGTTAGGGGGGAGAATTCTGTAAAATGTGCGTATGCGCTCAACCAGGTTGTGACGGGCTCACTTCTGTTGGATGCCGTACGGGATGATTTGGGTTCTAGCTCGATTCCGGTTTGCAGGACCTCTATCGTGAACCGGCAAATCTACGCCCAAAGCATGACAACCGGTTATACGGTCTTTGACTATCCGCGTGGAATGCCAGCGTATGACTCGGATGTTCTGGACCGGTCCCGCGATGAGATCACGAGGCTTGCGAAAGAGGTTTCTGAAATGCTTGCATAATCCAGACAACCAGATACCCAATAAACCAAAAGACGATATTACCAATAACCCACAAACCCAATAAACCAAATGGCTAGTAAATTTACATCAGGACTCGGATTTGAGTCACTCAAAGGAAAGCGTAATCCAAAAGACGTTGCCCAACTTGACCGAGAGGTCTTGGGATCCAATCCGGATCCCGTCAATCCGGATGATGAAGTGGCCGCTATTCCAGAAAAGCCTGTGAAAGCAAAGCCTGTGAGAGAAGAAATGTTGAGTGTCTCTATTCGGCTGTCTGGAGAGGTTCTGGATCAATTCAAGGCGATCAGGGACGGACTCGTAGAACTCGGGGAATGGAAGATTGCGGATACGCAACTGATCCGCGCCTGTATTCTGGCGTCGGACGCAAAGGGGATCCGCCGACACTTCCGCTTATTGCGGGAAGGCGATGGCCGGAGAAGTAAGCGTTAACCCAATACCCAATACCCAAATGAAAAAATATACAATACCATCACTGGAGTATGTATCACCGCATGGAAGATACGAATACGAATGCAAGGTACGTTTCTGTAAATATGTGGCTTCGAAGCTGGAGGATTTCCTGGGGGATGAGGATTTCTCTGAGTGGGACTCGTTCACGTTTGGAGTAGTGAAAGAATACCCGAGTGACTATGCTGTTGATTTTTTTGAGGACGATTATTTTCTGCACCCTATTGAAGAGGTTGTATTCTTGTTCAAACCGGAAACTGAATACGCGAACATGGCCGATGTTGTGAATTCGACGTGGAGTTGTACGCCAGCGGAGGCAAATGAAGAATGGTTTACGGCTTACCCAGACTTCGATTGTGCTGAAGTGTCAGTCTCTTACTTGTTTGAGGATGAAGTTGAGGCTAAAGAGTGGCTTGCGGAGTGGCTTGCGGAATACAATGTGGAATGACCGGACAAAAAAAAGGGCCGGAACACCCTGAATTTACCCCTGTTTGGTTATCCGGCCCTCGATATAACTGTCATTTCAATCCAATCCAAATGGGTTTTGATTGCAATCAAAATGTTCGAAAACTCGAAATCGGTTGACTGAAATCTGCCCGTCTGGTAGGGATGGACTCATGTTTCTAAATACCCTGCTTGTGTGTCTGGTTGCGGTTGTTGGGCCGGTAAAAGTGGTTGGAGTGTCGGACGGGGACACCCTGACGGTCATCGAAAACAACGTTACGACAAAGATCCGGCTTGCTGGAATTGATGCCCCGGAGAGTGGTCAAGCGTTTGGCTCTCGCGCAAAGTCAGAGTTAAGCCGGTTGGTGTTTGGGCAGCATGTGACGTATGAGCCGGAATCGACGGATCAATACGGGAGAGTGGTGGCGCATGTCTCGGTGAACGGGGAATGGGTTAATCTCTGGATGGTAAACTCGGGGATGGCTTGGCATTACAAGCGGTATAGTTCTTCCACTGAATTGGCGGCAGCGGAGATTTTGGCGCGGCGCAACCGGAGAGGGCTTTGGGTGGATCCAAATCCGATACCGCCTTGGGATTTCCGAAAGGGTAAGTTGTGAGGGATCAACGCATTGATCGGCTTTCCATTTTGTGAAATTTACCAGAGAACTAAATAACTAGAAAACCAATTATCCAAATCAAGGAATCAAATGAAAGAAACACCAGTATTAGAGCCGCTGCACATAGACGGCGATTGTCGAATCGCCGAACTGTCGGAAGCCGATCGGAAGCGCCTCACGAGCGTTGGCGGCTACCTCAACGTCGAAAACTCAACCGGACTGAACATTCCATTGCTCACGAGCGTTAGCACCACCCTCGACGCCAGAGACTCCACAGGGCTGACCCTTCCCTTGCTGGAGAGTGTTGTCGGCTACCTCGACGTCAGATACTCCGCCAACCTGACCCTTCCCGCGCTGAAAACATGCGGCAAACTCTCCGCCAGCCTCTCCACCAGCCTGACGCTTCCATCGCTCACGAGCGTTGGCCTTGAACTCAACGCCGAAAACTCCACCGATCTGACGCTTCCCGCGCTTACGAGTTGCGGCGAACTCAACGCCGAAAACTCCACCGGCCTTGTGATTCCGTCCGCGATTGCCCGTGAGCATAGGACACCCCGTGTATACAGGACGGCGACCGAGATCAAGGCTGCCAAGAACTCTTCAAAGAAAGGGATTAAATGAAACTGTATTTAGCGGAAAAGCCTGACCAGGGACGGGACATTGCCAAGGTGCTTGGCGTTGTCCAGAATCACGGTAACTACATCGAAACCAAGGACGGGCTTGTGACTTGGGCAATCGGGCATTTGTATGAGTTGGTCCCGCCGGACCACTACGACCGGAAGTATGCCAAATGGAATTTAGCGGATTTGCCAATTGCTCCAGACCGGTTCATGTTGGAGGCCAAAGACCGCACAAAAAGCCAACTCTCGGTGATAAAGGGATTGGTAAAAACGGCCACTGAGGTTGTGATCGCAACGGACCCTGATCGGGAGGGCGAAGCCATTGCGAGGGAAATTTTGGATGACTTGCGCTATCGTGGCCCGATCAAACGCTTATGGTTGACGGGGCTGGATCCGGAAAGCGTCCAGAAGTGTCTGAACAAGCTCAAGAAGAACGAGGATACGGTTGGCATGTATCACGCATCGCAAGGCCGGTCACGGGCGGATTGGATGGTTGGGATGAACATGACACGGGCTGTCACGTTGAGCTTTGGAGGTTACAAAGAGGTGCTGAACATTGGCCGTGTTCAGACTCCGACATTCGGGTTGGTTGTGCGGCGCGAACGTGAAATTGCAAATTTCCGTCCCAAGGATTATTTTGAGGCGAAGGCTGAGGTGAGGACCGAAAGCGGTCAGGCCGTTGAACTCGCCTATGCACCTGGAGAGAATGACCGGATTTTCAACAAGGCGGAAGTGGAATCTATTATTGCTCGGGTTGAGGGTTCAACCCATCCGTTGACTGTGACGAAAGAGCGCAAGCGGACGGCCCCGCCGAAGCTCTTTGATTTGGCGGGGATCCAAAAACACGCGAACAAGGAATGGGGCTGGTCAGCCGACAAAACCCTCGATGTGATGCAAGCTCTCTACGAGAAGCACAAATACACGTCGTACCCGCGAACCGATTGCACATTTCTGCCGGATGAGCAGCGGACGGATGCGCCGGTGATATTGGGCAATGTTGCTGCGGTTCTCGGTGTGACGGTTCCAACGCAACCGGAATACCGGAAAACGGTTTTCGACACGGCAAAGGTGACGGCTCACCATGCCATCATCCCAACTAAGCAGAAGGCAAATTTGTCGAGTCTGAGCCGTGACGAGCAATTGGCCTATGATGCGATTTGTCGCGCTTACATGGGAAATTTCTATCCGGATTACGTCTATGACGCTTCCACTATTTCAGCCGATACCGGCGACGGTATTGTGTTTTCCGTGAAGGGGACTGTTCCTGTGTCTGCGGGTTGGCGTGAAGTATGGGGAAGCGAAGGCAAGAGGGTGGATCTTCCCAACGTGACGAACGGAGAAGCCGGTTGTTTTGAACGGGTGGAGGTTGTGTCAAAGCAGACAAAGCCGCCTTCCCACTACACGGAGGGCTCGCTTTTGGAGGACATGGAAAATGTCGCCAAATTTGTAGCGGACCCTGAACATAAGAAAATTCTGAAAGAAGGATCCGGACTTGGCACACCGGCGACGCGGGGTGCGATTTTGAAAGGGCTCAAAGACAACGGATTTTTGAGGCTGGAGAAGAAGAATATCCGCTCAACCGAAAAGAGTCAGAAGCTGTTTGGAATTCTCGAAAAGAATCTGCCACGCCTTATTGATCCATGCGAAACTGCGATCTGGGAAGATCAATTAAAAACGGTTGAAGCCGGTCAGATGACGGTGGATACATTCATGTCAGGCATTGAGAAAAACATCAGGGCGAGTCTGGTTGTGTTGGGTGGAGTTGAAGGAGAGTCTCCGCGATCTTCTCGCCCTGAGCGTCAGGAAAGCGAACACACAAGTTTTCATCCGGACCACTTGGGCGCACCCATCACGGAGGACGAGAAGGCATGGTATTGTCCGGGGTATGGGCGGTTGGCAAAAGTGGTGTCAACCCGAAGGATGGATTTCTCGGAATGGAAAACTCTCTTGGAGGAAGGAGCCTTGCCGGAACTGAAAGGATTCGTATCGAAAGCGGGTAAGCCGTTCAGCGCGGGACTGGAATACAAGGGATATGACGAGAAATACAAATCTCCGGTTCTTGGGTTTACCTTTCCGGATCGCGAACAAAAAGCGGAAGGCCAGACAGGAAACGGGAGCCAGATGCCAGCCGGAAATCCTACGGGGATTCAGACGCCGTTTGGGGAGCTTGTGGATCATGCTGAATTTTGGACGCTATCAAAGGGTAAGGGGCGGATCTACAAGCGGCAATTCGGTCGGGATTTTGAGGCTGCGGAAATTGCGAGTGTGCTTAAATCCGGAGACAAGGGTGTGATGTTCCAATTCATTTCCACCCGCTCGCTCAAGCCATACAAGGCAACGCTCAAGTGGGATTCCAATGCGGACCCGTATCCCAAGATGGTGATGCAGTTGCAGGAGCGAAAAGAGGAGAAGAATACGAAATACCCAAAGCGTAAACATTGGTAACTCCAAAGAACCATATTACCAACAATCCAAATAACTAATGAACACAATAATTGAGGATTTGTTCGAATTTGTCATCGACCGTTATCCGGAAATTGCGCTGGAGGCGGTTGATGCAATGCGTTTTGGGATGCTCGCAAACGATCGGAACCGGAAGCGTGAGGAAGCAAAAACCAGTATTGAACCGATCTCGGATGATCCGAAAACAACGGCGTTCATTGCCGATCTGGACGAAATCCGGAGTAAAATCAAGCCGATGAGGTATTCGCCTCTCATGCCGTCCCAAGCAATGTGCTTGAAGAAGGGTCAGGTTGTTTTCCTGTCAGACCACTCAACGGACGATTTTCCTGCAAGTGTGGGTGATCAGGTCCGTGTTGTATCCTCTCCGCGAATGGTCATTCAACACGACGATTCCGAATATCCGGTTGTGTCCATCGTGTTTGAGGACGAATCGGACGGGGAGGAATATCGGGTTGGGGCCAAAGACTTGAGCTTGGGGAGATCCAGGGCGTTCCAGACTGAGGATATTTAGTCAACCGATTTCGAGTTTTCGAACATTTTGCTTGCCGTTAATTTGGGCTTTGATAGGCTCATTTTATGGCAAAAATTGATCTTGATTCCGTCGCCCGAGCCCTTAGCGGCAGGGTTGATGAGCCGATTGTAAACGAGGTTTTGCAAGACCTGAAAGCGGAGCTTCAGGAAGAAGCCCAAGCGAAAGAAGCGGAGAAGGAGCCCAAGGAGAAGAAGCAATTTTGCGTTTTGGTCTCGGATCCGAATGGAGTGTTGGCCGGACAGGATTTGGTTGCTTGGGTCGCGCAGATTGAAGAATCGGCTTCGCCGCATGTCATGTTTGAGCGGATCAAACGGGCTGCATACGAGTTTAATCAGTCGAAGAAGGGGCGCAAACATCCGGTCAAAACCGTTGGCGAATCGTGTGAGGGTGTTGGCGGAAAATTCTTCAAAGAACAGAAGATTGCGATCAAAACCAAAGAGCCGGTTCTGGTTGTGGCAACGGACGGAGTCATTCCTTGGAATGACCGGAGACAGGATGATTGATGGTTGGGTTGGGCATAGTTGAACCGACCGAAGCGGAAAACGCGGAATTTCTCTCGCTTGGGGAGCGTGTGGATCGAGCCGTAGCCTTGTTGCGGGAAAACGAACCGGAAGAGGGCTACTGGCTCGCATTCTCGGGGGGAAAGGATTCGGTCGTTATCAAGCATCTTGCCCAACGTGCAGGTGTGCGTTTCGACGCCGTTTACAACGACACGACGATTGATCCGCCTGAACTGGTCCGGTTCGTAAAGCAATCACACAAAGACGTTGCGATTCAGCGCCAGCAAGAGCATTCGCTTCTTTGGATGGTTGCAAATACCGTCAAGGGACCGCCAACGAGGACGCAACGCTGGTGTTGCGAGAAATACAAAGAGGGTGCTGGCCTTGGGCGGTCAAAGGTTATCGGGGTAAGGGCCGCCGAATCCCAACGTCGGGCAAGGCTCTGGAAAGAGGTTGTGAGCCATACGACCGACAAAGCATCCCGTTTTGTCTGTCCGATTGTTTACTGGACGGACGATGACGTTTGGACCTACATTGAAGAAAACAATATCCCGACCTGTTCGCTGTATCGTTCAGGATGCAGCCGCCTTGGATGCGTGGGTTGTCCGCTTTCCGGAACAAATGGCATGAAGAGGGATTTTGAGCGTTGGCCGCAATACGAACGGGCATGGAAACGGGCTGTGTTCGGTCACTGGAAGAATTTCAAGGACATCCCGAAGAAGGACGGCGGACGCCGTTATGTTGCGTCCTTCCCAACTCCAGAAGATTTTTGGGAATGGTGGATTTCGGGAAAAGCCTACGTTGATGAAACCTGTCAAATGGAACTTATGTGGACATGAACACTGTAATCGAATCACGCCTCACCGATGCCCAAGAATCGGTGCTTACCCAACTTGCAGAACAAGGGGATTCATGGGTTGCTTCCCAAATCCGCGCAAAGTGGAGTGTGGGAGATACTTTCATGTATGACCGGAATTCTTTGGTGTTTCGGAAAATCGGCTATCTGATTGACGAGGGAAACGCCCGGGCCGTCATGCTGAGAAAAACCTTAACCCAAACCAAACATGATAATAGACGCTGAAATCTTCAAGAAGGCCAAAGAGCTTTACGCTGCGAACGGCGGGAGTATTGAGAGAGTTGCGTGGGATTTATCTCTGGGAAACCCCGCTGCGGGAGTTGCAAGAGCATTGGGTTCCCCGGATGGGTTGGGTCTCACCGCCGAGGAAGTCGCAAGAGCATTGGGTTTTCCAAGGGGCTGTAATTTTTCCTATGGCAGAATCGCTAGGGCCTTGAGGGACGGCCTTGACCTCTCCGCTGCGAAAGTTGCGGATGCGTTGTATTCCGAGGATGGGTTGAACCTCAACGCTGCGAAAGTGGCTTGGGCGTTGAAGGACGGCCTTGACCTCAACGCTGCGAAAGTGGCTTGGGCGTTGTATTACGAGGACGGCCTTGACCTCAACGCTACGGAAGTGGCTGATGCGCTGTATTCCAAGGACGGGCTGAACCTCGACGCTACGGATGTGGCGCAGGTGCTCAATTACAATCTTGGACTCGACGCTGAGAGAATCGCCAAGACGTTGCGTGACGGCCTTGACCTCGACGCTGAGGAATTTGCAAGGGTGTTGCGTGACGGCCTTGACCTATCCATTGAGGACACCGCCAAGGCGATGATGAGCGGTTTGGGTTGGTCAATGTCGGCAGTAGCTAGAGAGCTGTTCCCGTTTGTAAAGTGGGATCCGGTGGAATTGTTCAATTCGTTGCAGGGTTGTGGGATGAAAATGACCAACCTCATTTCTGCAATGCTGAATGCCCCGGAGAGGTTTAACGCGGGGGATATTGCGGGGGTATTTCAAAAGGGGTTTGGCCTGTCGATTCCCGAGGTTGCCAAGCGATTGTTTGAGGAAGAACCCAATCTGGATGTTGAATCCCGTGCATTGACGTTCCGGATGGGTCTTGGTGCTGGAATAACCAAGCTGATTGACATTCTCCGTGATAATGGAGTTGCCGCCGCCGATGCAAAGAAGACTTTGCTGCATGTGTTTCCCTACCTGTTGCCGAAAAACATTGAAGAATGGATTGATAAGTCGTACGGGCATTCAACTCGGGGGGGGCGAACGACTGATTTGTTTTCATGCCGGATGGAATTCTATAACAATCTGGATTGTGACGGTTCGCCTTTTAGTGAATCCCGTTTTTCTCCAAGCACTCTGGGCCAAGGATCGTTAGCGTCATGTTTAGTTAAAGCGGTGAAGCTGAATGCTGCATCTGAAAGCGGCCTAGACGACATGACTGGCGTTCGAGTTGAACTGAAAAACAGTGATGAGTCGCTGTGCTTCAAAACCGATTTGGCATCCGTCGAAAAGGTATTAGAAATGATTCAGCATGGTGTAATCAAAAAAACGGATCCAAATAGTCTTTTCCGGTGGGACGAAGAATATCAGATATTTTCAATAGGCGGCAGCGGGAGTGTCGTGGTTGCCGATTTGGATTTTCCAATCGTGCGAGTTGAAGGGAATGCTTGTGTTGAAATCGCAAGCGTAAAAGGCAGGGCGGAAATTCGGAACGATGCTATCGTCTCTATCGGGCAATGTGGGAGTCTCCACGTAACCGACCGTGCTTCTTGCGTCGCAAAAGTAGTTGTATGGGATGCAAATTTGTGGGGATCCGGAACGTTGACCGTTGGATCAGCCGGAAACCTGGTGAATAGGGGGATGAATCCAATCCTTGTGCAGACAGATCCCGTTGTTGGGGAACCGCCAGCGTCCTACAGGAGCGCAAGCGAGATCAAGGCCGCCAAGAACGCTTCAAGGAAAGGGATTAAATGAACGAGGAAGAAAATAATGCAAAGGCTAGGACTCTTTACGCGGAGAACGGCAATAGTGTAAAAACAACAGCCAGGAGGTTGAGATACAATTTCAACCTCACCGAGGCGGAAGTTGCGCAGGCGCTGTATTCGAGGGACGGCCTTGACCGCACCGCTGCGGAAGTTGCGCAGGCGCTCAAGTACGGCCTTAAACTCGACGCTTTGGAAGTTGCGCAGATGCTGTATTCGAGGGGCGGCCTTAAACTCGACGCTTTGGAAGTTGCGCAGGCGTTGTTTGCGTGGAACGGTCTTCACCTCGACGCTTGGAAAGTAGCGCAGATGCTCAAGGACGGCCTTGGCATTTCCAATGCGGAAATTGCAAAATGGTTGAAAGTATCCGCTTATAATCTGCGTCTCACCTTTGGGGACGCTGCCAATGTGTTGCAGAATAGCCTGAACCTCTCTGTAAATGATGTTGTTGAGACGTTACTTCAGGTTGGTATGGAGCCTCATTATATCGCTAAGGCGTTATATTCCAAAGACGGATTCAACCTCACCTTTGAGGAAGTCGCCAAGGCGTTACGGGACGCCGGAATTTCGCACTACGACATAGGGAGGGCGCTGCATTACAGCCTTCACCTCTCTCATTTGGGAGTGGTAAGGGTGTTGAAAGACGCAATTGGACTTGATGACGTTGTAAAAGTCGCTGCCGTCTTGCGAGGATTATACTTCCGAAGTGACACGCCAGCAGCCGCCAAGACTTTGAGGGACGGACTTGAACTCTCCGCTTCGGAAATTGCAAGGGGGTTGTATTCGAAGGAGGGCTTTAACCAAACCGCTAAGGGAGTCGCAGAGGCGTTGTGTGACGGTCTCGAACTCTCCGCTGAGGAAGTTGCCAAGGTGCTCAAGGACGGCCTTGAACTCTCCGCTGCACGAGTCGCCAAGGTTCTCAAGGATGGCCTTGAACTCACCGATGCGGAAGTTGCCAAGGTGCTCAAGGACGCGGGAATTAAACCCTCATCCCATAAGACGGCGACCGAAATCAAGGCCGCAAAAGAACAGAAGAACGCTTCAAAGAAAGGTATCAAATGAACATGGATGTCGAAGTATTAAAAGACAAGCGATTGATGGATGAATACAATGAGTATCGCACTCGTTCAGAATCACAGGAGGATGAAATTATGTCTTTGCACGATTGGGCTAGGTTTAGGTTTGGGCGGGTGTCGGAAATCAATCGCCCAGAGCCGCCGGTATCGCATTCAAATCATGTAAGCCAGCCGGAACCCAAGCCAGACCAGGCGATTACACCTGTCGAGGATCTGATTACACCTGTCGAGGATCTGATTACACCTGTCGAGGATCTGATTACACCTGTCGAGGATCTGATTACACCTGTCGAGGATCTGATTACACCTGTCGAACAACCGGAAAGAGAGTCTGGAACCGTGGAACAGAACCCTGAACCAGAGTATGAGCCAGAGGAATTTGACGAAGCTCCGTTTGAGGATGAAGAAAACGGCGAAATCGCCTATGAGCCTGAGCTTTCCGTAGGAGAATATCCGGAGTATGAGCCAGAGGAATTCGACGAGCCGGAACAGCCGTCATCACCGGAATCGGTGAACATTCCTTCTCCGGTAGTTGAACCGGTGGATGAGTCAAAACCGGATGGACAGCCGAAGTTTGAAACCGTTGAACCCGAACCGGAACAGCCGGAAATTGTCGAGGATGAGCAGCCGTTAGCTCTCACGCTCAAAGCCCAACTCGATCAGGCAACCGTGAAGTATGATGCTTTAACCGACATGCTGGATGCAATCACCGACAAACGGAATGCACTGGAAATCGAAATGGAGGTTCTTTCGATAAAGCTCCAACAAATTCCGAAGTCGAACAAGCCGCTCTCTCCATCACGAAAGAAGGCAGATGACATACTCGAAAGTATGCTTGATAAACTCAACCTCAACCAAGGAAAATGATGTCAACTTCAGCCGCGAAAATCAATGCGAAGCCAAAGCGCAAGAAGGCACGTCCGGATGATAGCTTTGCAGAGTTGTCCCGGATGGTGGACCGTGGATACCATTATGCAATGTCGAGGCGTGGCCTTGCTCGGGGAATGTGTCCCAGGGTGAAGTGAGGGGAAGATAGTTACTTTTTAGAAAGGGATCAAATAATGAACCAGAAACCAACGGTCTTTGAATCCGCCAAAGAATCCAAATTCTCAACTGCCCACGAAATTACATCTGAGCTTTATACGAAAGGGTATTCGTTGACGGAGATTTTTCAATGGCTTTGCGCTCCACATGCACAAGGAGGGCAACAGCGGGATCCGGAAAATGCGTTCACGTTTCTTCCGGTTCCGGTTAGGGTTAGTGAATCGGATTTGACCATTCCTATCGAAGTAGCGAAGACGTTGCGAAGCGTTGGAAAACTGTCCGACGAGCAAATCACAAATACGATGCGTTATTCGGGATTTGTCGAGGATGATGACGAAATGGCATTGGTGCTTAGGGAACCGCCGCCGTCATACAAGACGGCGAGCGAATTGAAAGCCGAGAAAGATGCCAAGGGGAAGGAATGGAAGCCATGATCCTACTGGAAGCCAAACTAATTGTCCGCAATGCGGTTGCCGATTCTCACGGGGTGACTCGGGCAATCAAAAACGCCTTTCTGGAGGAACGGGAGGAGTCCCTGATCGCCAGTTTACTTGAGTTGGATTCCGACGCCGGAACCAGCGCCTACGAGAACATTCAACAGGAATTGATGCGTTATGCCGACCTACACGCTTGAAGATTTGCGCTCGATCCGGCGCAAGAGGCCAACCGAATTGGCATTTGCAGCGTTTGCCGCCGATACCGGCAGCGATCCGCAAAGCCTGAGCTTGACGGACTATTACCGGCAGATGTTCGACTGGTCCACGAATCTTGTGGTGATCCGGAGGGCATCGGATTTCGGGACGCCGGTTGAGGGGTGGACCGTTCCGGAGCTTCCGGAGCATTCCGGAGACGGGGACGTTCCGGATGAGGTTCTGGAAGCGTGGGGATCATCCAAGGGTCTCAATTGGGAACAAACCCTGATCTTTGATCTTTTGGCGGACAAGAAGCTATTTCAGGCGGAATTACGTCGATTCTGGGCGGAGCCGGTTGTCCCGGTAGTGGTCGCGCCTTCCCCGGAGGTGACGGTGACGCCCTCGCCGGTTGCAACTCCGGTGGTTGAGCCGGTTGCAGTGGAGATAGCAACACCTGAACCCGCGCCCGAGATAATTCCGGAACCGATTGCACCGGTCAACGTCACTGAGCCGGTTGCGGTGACGCCCGAGCCGGTCATGCCAATCCAAGATCCGGTAGTCGAACCGGTGGATCCTAACCCGATTCAATCGCCAGTATCCGAGATTCCGGTTGCTCCGGTTGTGGAACCTGAACCCGAGGTGATTCCGGAACCCGAGGCCGTGGAAACTCCAACGGTCGAACCTGAATCCGTGCAACCGGAGCCCGAGGTTGCGGAGATTCCGGTTAAACCCGCGCCGGTATCGGAACCCGAAGCCATTCCCGAGGTGGAACAGCCGGAAGCGGTTCAACCCGTTGCGGAGATTCCGGTTGAACCGGAGATTATTCCGGAACCGGAACAGGTGACAGTTGTTGAGCCGGAGGGGTATCGCAACTACACCTACACCGAGGATGAAGATGTTGAAAACAGCGGATTTGTTACCGTTGTAACGGGCAACATTGAAGCTATCCGGACACTCAAATTGCTTGAAGCGGAGAACCGCGAAGCCACGGATGACGAAAAGGAAATCCTTGCCCGTTACAACGGGTTTGGGGGCGTCAAGAAGGTATTCGACCGGTATCTGAGGTATAGCTATACTCCGGAATCGAAGCGCGATTTGGAGCTACAAGAGGAATTGAAGAAGCTCACAACCGATGCCGAATACGAGAGCTTGGAGCGATCGGTTTTGAATGCTCACTATACGCCGGTTCAAGTCTGTCGTGGGATGTGGGAGCTTGCCAAAAAAGCCGGATTCAAGGGCGGCAAGGTATTTGATACCGGCTTTGGAATTGGGCGAATTGAAGGCGCGATTCCCGAGGAATTTCAGCATGTTGGGATTTCCATGTTTGGGGTGGAGCTGGATGGCATCACCGCGAGAATCGCGCAAAAGCTATTCCCGCAAGCCACAATCGTCAATGAATCGGTCATGGACAATTCCGTTCAAAACGGGGTCTTTGATCTGATGATTTCCAATCCGCCTTTTGATGGGGGGCATTTTGCCGATGGTTTCAACCTTCACAACTACTGCCTCATGGATGGAGCTAAGAAGCTCAAGCCTGGTGGAATTATGGTTGTGATGGTCACACAGTCCACAATGGACAACAATCCCGGACAGCGTGAAAAACTTGCGGAGCTTCTTGATTTGGAGGTTGCCTATCGCTTGCCGAATAATGCCATGAAGCGAAGCGCGAACACGGAGGTTGTGACCGACATTCTGGTGTTTCGGAAAACCGATGGAATCCGGTTGAGGAAGGGTGAGCCGTGGCTAAATACTATTCCGGTCGAAGTGGTGGCCCCGGAGAAGGCGTCGGAATCCAACGAAAATGAACCGGAACCCGTAGAAGAACCGGAAGATGACGGGAAGCGGAAGAAAAAGCCGCGCATGGCTCATATCAACGAGTATTTCGTCAATCATCCGGATCATGTGCTTGGGAGCCATTCGCTGGAGGGGAGCATGTATGGCAAACAGGAAGGAACTCAATACACGGTTCTTCCCACTATGGAGCGCGATGTTCTTTGGGAAAAGCTGGATTCGCTGATCGGGGATTTCCAACTGGATGCGTCAACAATTATTGATGTCGAGGACGATCCGCAGCTAACGTCTGAAACCGCGATTTTGGCGGATGAATCGTTGAATGAAGGCGAGTTTGAACTTGCTCCGGATGGCCGCGCAATGGTTGCCAGAATCGGATATGTCGATGGTGTGAGAACAAAAATTCTCATGGATCCCGATTGGCGAACCGGAGCGGTGTCACTTCCAAAGGGTGTGTCACGCGAACAAGCCAATGAGATTGCATGGAGCTATGTCCAGGTTAAGAAGGCATACAATGCGCTTATCTGGCATGACATGGCAACACAGGAAGAGGATCCCGTGTTGCGGGAGAACCTGAATACAGTCTATGACGCTTTCGTTGAGAAGCATGGCCGGTTTTCATCCGTGAAGGGATGGGATGTGATTACCGGCAGCGATCCGCAAGGCCCGATCATCTTTTCGCTTGAACTGACCTCTATTGAGAACGGAAAAGCCGTTTTCAAGGAGAAAGCCGCTATCTTCCGGCAACGTACCGTCAACTCGGATCCGGTCGCAAAATGTGAGACAATTTCCGACGCTATCCTGCTTTCAATGGATACGCTAGGCCGCGCCGATGCGGAATTTATCTCAAACACATTAGAACAGGATGTGACAGAGAAGGATCTGCTCGCAACGGGTATGGTCTTTCGTAATCCCGCAACCCGCAAACTCGAAACCTCTACGCTTTACTTGTCGGGTGATGTCGTCGGGAAACTTGAAGAAGCCCGGGCCGCGTCGAAAGAAAATCCCGAGTACTCAGCAAACGTTATTGCTCTGGCGCGGGTGCAGCCAGAGAGAATCCCGATTGGTGACATCGGGTTTAGTTTGGCGTCCCCTTGGATGCCGAATCAAGTGTTGAGAAACTTTGCATACTCGGAAGATTTTAGAGTGCATGACTTCAAGATAAACCGGAGCCGTGGAGGTGATATTTTCGTTGAGGGATTAGAGGCAACCTACGCATGTGAGGCGAAATACGGAGTCCCCTTTACGGGCTTCAAGGCCAAGGATGCGTTTGAGCACGCCGTTAAGGGTAAGTCTGCACACATTACCATCGACGGGCATCCCGATCAGACCAAAACCGCAGATGCAAATTCCCGAATCGCGCAACTCAAAGAGGCATTCCGTGCGTATGTGTTTTCCAGTCCAACGTTGTGCGCCACCGTGGAGGATGCTTACAATCATTCGCAAAACCGGATTGTTGAACCGAGGTATGACGGTTCACATTTGACCTTCCCATTGCTTCGTAAGGGTGAAGGGGCGATGGTTCCCAGACCTCACCAGTGCAATGTGGTCGCCCGTAAGCTCGAAGAAATGTGTGGGATGATTCCTCACAAGGTGGGATATGGGAAAACCTTTGAGCTTCTTTTACTCGGGTGTGAAATCCGAAGGGTGGGGAAGGCCAGAAAGCCTTTGATTGTCGCAGACAATCCTTCCTATGCCCAATTCGTCGCAACGGCAATGTCATGCTTCCCGACAGCGCGAATTCTGTATTCGCAAGAGGGGGACATGAGCGCGAAGAACCGCAACCGCTTCATGGGTAAGATCGCAAATAACGATTGGGATCTGGTTATCATGGCTCAAAGCCATTTCAATTTGATGCCGAACTCACCCGAGACACAGGCGGCATACCTGTCCGAAGAGTTGGCGGAAATGAGGCAGGTGCTGGATATTATCTCCGAAAGTGGAAACAAGCGAAGTGTCCGGAGTTTTCAGAAGAAAATCGTTTCCACTGAATTGAAGCTGGAGCGTCAAGTCCGCGCGATGGCTAAACGGCAGGACCGGTCCATCTACTTCGAGGACACAGGCATTGATTTCCTCATGGTCGATGAGGTGCACAATTACAAGCGGGTTCCATTCCAGACGAGTTTTGACCGCGTAAAGGGTATTGACCAGGGACATTCCAAACGTGGCTTGGGTTTGCTTTTGAAGGCTCGGGTGATTCAGAACCGGAGAGGGGATGGAACCGGCGTTATTGGAGCCACCGGAACGCCGATTTCCAACACACTTGCGGAGGCTTGGAATATGAAGCGTCTCACCTCACCAAAATTGTTGCGGACGTTAGGGGTTGAGTCTTTCGACAACTATGTCCGCAGCTATTGCGACTTCGTGACTGCGATTGAACTGAACGAGGCAAGCCTAACCTATAAGGAGGTCACCCGTCTGAACCGGTTCAAAAACGGGCATTCGCTCATTCCCGCTTTGCGTTCGGTGTGGGATGTGAAGATGGACGACTCGGAAGTAACAATTTCGAACATCCCGACCGTGAAAAACGGTGCGGGAGGGGAAATGGTTCCGTGTAAAATGACGGCATCGACCGATGCAATCATGGATCTGATCGAATACACCTACGCTCAATGGAAGGAAATGGATGCCAAGGACAAGGCGGATTATTCCTATGTTCCGCTTGTGCTGATGGCCGTTGGGACTGCCGCGAGCGTGGATCCGCGTTTGGTCAATCCATACGCCCCGGATGATCCGGACCTTCCGGTCAACAAGATGATCGACAACGTGGTGCGAATTCACGCTGAGAAGAAGGGCGAGGTATGTCAGGTGATCTTTGCCGACAAATACCGGACCATGAGTACGTTGTCGATTGATAAGTTGCTTACGGGCTCGGGTGGGCTGTCCACAATGGAATACGAGGACATGGACGAGCCGGAACAAAAGGGGAAGCAAGAGAAGAAGGGGAAGCAAGAGAAGGACAGCGAACAGGAGGATGAAGATATTGCTGAAGAACCAGAAGAAGTGTTTACTGCGGTATCACGATTCAACCTCTATGAGGACATGCGGTCCAAGCTCTTGGAGCGAGGATTCAAGCCGGAGGAGGTTGTTGTTGTCACTGACCTGAAAACCGATAAGGCGCGGAAAGCGGCCTTTGCCCGGATGAATGCCGGTGAGGTTAAGATCATGATCGGCTCGACCAAGAAGCTCGGGCAAGGGGTGAACATACAAGAGAAGCTCTATGCGGCCCACCACATGGACCCACCGTCTGATATGACTCATTCTTCGCTTACCCAACGCAATGGGCGAATTATCCGGCAGCGGAATAATTCACTCATGCCGGAAGTGGAAATCTACACATACGGGGTCGAGGGAAGCACCATCCCTGCAATCATGAACCGGCTCCAAAAGAAAGGGGAGTTTTCAATTCAACTGCTCTCAGGTAAATCGAGAAGCAGCGAATTTGAGGATCCTTGTGCCATTGACGTTGAAGAACAGAAGTCGATGCTCATCCGCGATCCACGGGCTCAACAATTGACCGAACTCAAACGTGAAGCATACGAGGAACACCAGCGTATAGAAATTGCTGAACGGATGCGTGGGAATATGATTTCGCGCAAGCGGAGCGCAGAAGTTGAGCTGGAAGAAACCCTGAACCGGATCGACATGGCAAACGCCCTGACCGAAGCGGTTAAGACCAAAACCACGCAGATTGACGAGGATGACAAGGGAGCCATCATAACACTCAAGGCCGCTCACACGATCGGTCAGAAGGATCTTGATGCGAAACTTCCGGTGAAGGAATTCAACAAGCTCATGAAGGATCGCATTGCCGCGTGGCAGGAAATGCAAATTTCATGGGAGGATTCAAAGTTGGTCGGCCAAGTCAAAATCAACGGCATGAATCTGAAAATCTCAAAGGGCCGCATTACAAGCGGGGCAACTGCCTTGTTTGCCCAGGCGGTGTCACCTTTGGACAATCAGGAGTTTGGCGGACAAATGAAATTCGGTTCTCCAGATGCCCTGATCCGTTGTGTGAACCGGGCGAGGGATCAGATGTTGGATTACGCGGACTCATTCCATCAGGTGCGTGACTCTGCAACCGCAACGATTGAGCGTCTTAGCGCGGAGCTTGAGAAGACTGAAATCCCAAGCCGGTCCCGTTTGGAATCTCTCAAGTCGCAAACCGCAGAGCTTGAGCGCGACATTGTGAACAATCCGGTGTCGAGGCGTGACAACAAGATTGGAATCGACGTGACGAAAATCACCTCAATGTCAGATCCGCGCTGGATACGCGAACTGTATGGAATCTCAACCATCGGAATGGATGAGGATGTTTCTGTATCCGCTGATTTGATGGTTGCGGAGTCGTATCAGACCGCGAGTCAGATCCGCGATGAAAAGCTGGCCGTAGCGAGCGATGGAGGGGTCAAAAAATGAAGGTAAGCGAACAGGAGATTGACGCTTATATCCGCGCAAAGGGTATTCCCGTTGAAAAACTGGCGGATGCAAAAAATGCGTTAGAGGCTTTACTAGAAGTAAAAGATGAGGAAAGGGGTAGCTATGAAATATCAAGAAAAACCGGAAGTAATCCTATTCGGCAACGTTCTTCCCGGAGACAGCCTAAAGTCAAATTACGGCACTCGCCCGAAGATATTGCCAAGGCGTTCTCGACTGGATGGAGCGATCCGCAAGCGTGGGAACCGCTCGCCAAAGACGCCAGCGCCAAGCCAATCTCAACAATAATTCCTGAACTGGTCCGACATCCGGATACAGCATGGGATATTCGGGGAATGACAATTTCATCACCGGATCATTTTGCGAAACTCATGACGCTTTGCAGGACTCCATATGTGGAGGCGTTTCGCATAGCGTTTTTGGATTCAAGCCGGAAAGTGCTGCATAGCCAGTTGCTTACAATTGGTTCGACTAATTCTGGAATCGTGGACCCGCTTTCCTATGGGCGTGAGATTTCACGGATAGCCAGTCGCTGTAATGCTTCAATGGTTCTCTCGACACATAATCACCCGTCCGGGAATCCAACTCCGTCAAGTGAGGATATCAAGATCACAGACCGGCTAAATCGAATCTTCAGCCAAATTGGGTTATTCCACCTGGACCATATCATCACGAATGGGAAACGGTATTTCACACTTTCCAAGGGTGAGATGCGGGACATTCAGGATCCGGAAAAACCGGATTGGGAAATTGTATCTCGCGACGATCTTCAAAAGATCGACAGTTCCAGGAAGATGAATTTGTTGATTGGAGCACTCCGACAGCACCAATCTGAAAGCACCATTGTGGCGATTCTGACGCAAAAGAATACCCTCACGGCCCTTGATATTATGGACAAATCAATAGTTTTTGGTTCTCAAGAATTCAAACGGAGACTTTTTGATGGAGTTGGTTATTCAGGCGGTCGGGCGATTCTAGTAAGCTCAACCAATCCGGATCACGTTCTAGCGGTTCGAGAGCTTCATTCGATTAAAGATTTCTGTAAAGACGCAAATATTGATCTGCTGGATTTCAGTGCTCCAACGATTGCGTCTGCCGCTGATGGTAACTTGATGGATGAGAAACAATCGTATCGCACCGCAAGCGAGATTCGGGAAGCAAAGTTGAATAAATCTTGGAAAGTTGGTTAAATGGTAGTATGGAAATTTGGTAAAAAGGAGGAATCCATGATGAGAAAGTTTACGATGATCGAAATCGGGGTTGTGATGGCAATCATTGCGCTGCTATCAACGCTTGTGGTCTTTAAGGTGAAAGGCGGCGAGGATGCTTCAAAAGCAAACAAGGCGGTTGCGATGGCCGAGGCATTGAACATTGCTCAACAGGGATGGGAACTTCGCAATCCCAACGGGACATGGCCATCGTCAACACAGGCCAGATATGAGGCTTTAACAGCGGGAGGGCATCTACCAGGTTGGCCGGTCACATGGACGGAATTCGCAAACACACTGCCGGGATATTTACCGCGCCGGTATCCTGCATACGGGGTTTATCCCGGCGGGAGCCCAAGCACAAAAGCGACGGTATGGAGATTTGGCAAGGCATGGAGTTTCAGCAATGCAGACAGTAAACAAATTACGTACTGAGCGCGAACGCGGCTCTATGCTGATTGTGGTCATGGTGGTGATGACCATTGTGGCATTCTCATTGGCGGGAGTGACGCAGTACCGGCGTGTGGATGGGGAAATGCGTAAGGCGGTTTCCGAGTTTCAACGGCGTGAAACCGAAATGGCATCCCTGACCGAAATCGTCGAATCGACGTGCCGTTTGGCGTATGAGAGGAGAGGGTCAACCGGTAATCAGGCTTGGAAAAATGCCACGGTGACGAACCTCTTGAACACGGCCCTTGCAAATGTTCAGGATGAGGCCGTTATCAAGCTTACGAGCGTGAGAGGATCATGGCCGACAATGCCACAATACCCGACACCGCAAAATGCGGTTGCGGACCTGTCATTTGGCACATGGGACAAGGGATTCAATTTGAAAAAACTACTCGATGTCGGGCCGGTCGCTGAACACGCTCCGGTGCGACTCACCTTCACCCGTAACAATGGGAGGGATCCCGTCGTTACCTATGCGGTGGACGTGTTTCTATGGGAGGTTCCGGTTACAAATTGGGAGTTCATCGGGTATGGAATCCCGAGCAAGACCGGCGGGGTTCCCGCCGCAATTCCAACAACCGCATCATCCCGATTTCCAGAATCGTTCTGGTCATTTGGAGGCAATGCGTTGTTTGTTGCCGCTCCGGATGCTGCGGATCCTACTCTGAAATCGCCCGTGCAGAAGATCAAAGGGAACCGCATCATCACCGATTACTACCGTCAGGATATCGGGGTTGCATGGAATCTGTATTCCCATTTTTGGGAGAAGAACGCGATCATGGATCAATACGAGGTTGGGGCAACTGCGGTTGATTTGGTTCCCGAGGTTACGCCAACGGTACCCGGGGTAAGCTATGATGCCGTGAAAAACGTCTGGACAGTCAAAATCAGATCAACAACTCCGCGTCTGGTGTTGAATGACTATACCGGAGGGACCAACATTGAGCTTTCAACTCAAAATGGATCCCCGCCAAAGGTGTTGATCGTCCGCAACTATGGAGCTGTTCCAAGCCGGATAGAGCCGGTTGGAGTAGGGACCATCCCGTTGTTGCTCTTGGCAAACTCGGCGGATTTGGCTTTGGCAAGCGGCGAGGAATACCCTTGGGCGGTTGTTCTCGGGCCAGACAGCGCAATAGACGGCATGACATCCCGTATAACCGGCCATCTGAGCTTTTGGGCTACGCTCGATCCGTTTACCGCTGGACCGCTTTATTCGGCCTCTGGAAGCTCATTCAAGAGCGCAATGGCTGCGGTGGCTCCAAGGGCGGTTGTGGTGAAGGCGACTGCGAAAATTCTTTGAGTTGTTTGATGTGTTGACATTACAACGGAAATAACCATTGTGCGTTCCTGTAATGCCAGCACCAAAGAACAACATAAACGCCGTCAAGCCGGTGGAAAAAAAGGCTTCCACCCATCTGCATATCCGCGTGGTTCCACGCGAGAAGGCTGCATTTGAGCGACAGGCGATTTCCCAAGGCAAAAGCCTTGCCGCGTGGGTAATCCAGACGCTCAACAAGGAATTGGAGAAAAAATAAGGCTCGTCGAGCGTGCACAGCAGAAGGACGACGAGCCTTTTTTAATCAAGTCTTGGTTATCAAGACAAGATATTGATTGATGTTTCAATCCGCATCCATTGCTGGATGATGCTTTCCAAGGATCCGGAGATGAATCAAGACAAGCTTGTATTTTCGGCAAATCGCTTTGCTTCAATGGGGCCGGACCCTTGGAAAACAAGAAGAACCTACACCCTTGCGGTTGGAATTTCAAGCGCAAATCAGCGCAATGGTGTCGTGCGTGGCTTCGGGATCTTGAGGATATAGAAGGGCTTCCGAATCCTCAAGAATGTTGCGAGAAACCAAATCTTAGGGTTTGTCCGGATGATGCCAAACATTAGCTCGCGTCCCATTGCAGTTTTGAGCGATCCGGGCCACCACGGAGCTATCCGGTTTGTCTTGGGATCCCTTGGCGTTAGATACAACCGCCGGACTTTGCCGTCAGTGTGATATACCATAGCGCAGAATTTCGGCAAAAACTTTGCATCCGTGAGCTTGGCCGGGGATACTATGTAGTTTTCTTCCCGCGACACCGAGGTTGAGAGTCCGGAGGATGAGGATGAGGATGAGGCCTTGTTGAACTCCAGTTTGCCAAGATGTCCGGCTGTCATTTGGGCGCATTCGGAGTCGAACGCTTGGAATGCAATGCGGTTGCGGAGATTCCCGAGGATGGGAGCGGCCTTTTCCTTGCCGCCAAGCGGAGGAATAAGGGAGGGTTGTCCTTGGGTTGCAATAACGGTTGTAGCCATTGCTTCGCGCAGAATTTCAACGTCCTGGTCTTGCTTGGAAATCGACCTTTGACCTTCATCCCGCCAGTTGATGAGCATGTTCAACACTGAACGCTGCTTCTTTGTCAGGTCGAAGCGAGAACGGGCGTGTTGGTAGAAAAAGAGATTGAGGAATGTGTTGATGTAAAGGCGTTCCGTTTTGAGGTTTTGCGGCATGGCAATAAAGAACACCTTGCCTTGGTCCATACTGGTTATCTGGTCGGTTGTGTCCCGACAGAACACTTCGGCAATGTCATCCGCGATGAAGAATGAGAGAGCCGTTTCCACGGTTCCCTTAATCCCTGACAATTCTTCGTCCGCCTTGACCCAATAATTGCTTGTGAAGTACGCGATTTCCTTGCGGATGATTTCGATTGGATCTTTGGATCGCTCAATTTTGATGAGGTCCGCTTGTAGAACAGTCTGCCCTGCCCAACGGGTGACTTCATTCTTGACGAATTCGTCATAGTAGGTTTCCCGAGTCACAAGCATGATGATCCGGTCCATTGCCGGATATACCAGGGATTCCTCCGGACATCCCTTTGCTCGCTGGACATCCCGGACCGCTCTCATCATGGAAATGCCCCGCGCCATCGCAATTTGAGCTTGGGACATGAAATAGTGAGAATTTCCGCCGCCAGCAGATGAGCCCATTTGTTGAGCAACTTGCATCGTGGTGTCGATGATGAGGGCCGCGTATGTTTCCGGAGGAATGTAGTCGTAGGAAAGTAGATTCAGGCGTCTTGCCGGTTTCCAGCTTGGCAAATTCTGTTCCTCTGCCGTTCGGGTTTTCAACAGGACGAGATCATTTTCACGGTTCCAATACCGGAATACGTCTACTGCAACTTCCCAGAAGGAGCCCTTTTCATCCAACATAACCCCGCCCCAAGGGTGGATTTTCCACGTTCCATCGGGATTTCTCTCACCGCGTTGGGCGTGGCAGAATTGGTGCATGAGTGTCACGATTGCGACTGTTTTCCCGGTACCAGTAACCCCGGTTATGAGCCAGCCGCGGCAAGCATTATTTATATCCCAGTACAAATTTGCAATCTGTAACGGATACTTGGGTGGAGGCGAGTCCGGCCCTTCAGGAACCCAATAGTTCCGTGCCTTCACGAACATAGCATAGATCACAAACAATGTGGCAACGACCGGCCAGAAGTTATTCAGTGGTTCCCAGAACCAGCCTGTCCAGGAATGGAGTGTGAGCGAAAAATACCGGACCTTTCCCGCTCTTTGCAGAATATCCATTGCCGCAAAGGTGCATATGGGGATAATAATCCAATACAGAAAGGTATTCAGCCGTGCTATTTTCATGTCGAGGAAATGCTTGAAAATACGAAATTGGTTGACTAAAGCAATTATGGGGAAAAAATCCGCGATTCAAATGTTTTCGGCGTTGGAAAAACAGTTTGACGAGAAGTATTGCCGAGTATTGGAGCCATCGACGCCAGCCGATACTTTGAGGCGTGTGTTGTATTCACGCAAGGCTGAGATTCTTGTGTTGTTTGCTGAAAAGCGGAAATTCTCCGCGATCTGGAGATTTGTGGAAGATTTGACAGGTCGAAAAGTTTCACGGCCTGTGTTTTATTGGGTGCTTCGCGCATGGCTGCGGGATATGCGCTATCCAACGGACAAGAACCAATTGCTTGAAGTGCTTCACGATGAGGGAATCGTCTGGAAGGGCAAGAAGAAGCCAGACCTTAAGCCTGTGATCCCGCTCAAAGATTCCGGCAGGGATTCCAATAGTATTCGGCCAAACAGGGTGAGCGTTCATCCGGATATTTCAGCTTCCCCCGCCAAGCCGACCGTCAGGATGCCCGGTGCTGTTCATTCAAAACCGGCGAAACCGGCTGCGTCGGTTCAATCGAAACCATCGGAAAGTTCATCATTGGACGAAATCAGACGTAAGATCCTCATGCCTTCGGCAAAGGAATTTATCGCCCAACAGTTCGAAGAAAAAAGATAACATCATGGCAAAAAAGAAAACAGAAGATTTCACCCCGACGAAATTCAAGGGATGCCACAAGCGCATCATTTTTGCGATCACCAACAAGGGCGGTTGCGGAAAGTCATTCAGTTGTCGCGTAGTCACCGATTGGATCAATCATTACTATCTCGACAAGGAACGGACCCGTCACGGGATTGTTTCCGGAATCGACCTCGATGAGCCTGGAAAGCTCGACGGGTTCAAAGTGTTTTACAAGGACGATCCGCTGTTCAGCTACGTGGATTGGCAGGACGATTCAGCGAAGGAGGCTGCAATTCAGCGCATGTTCACGGATGACGGAGGATCGGATGTCCTTGTCATTGACGGACGGGCCTCTCTCCAAGAGGAATCCATGCGGAAGTGGATCAATATGATTAACCTTGCGGAAGATGCCAAGGAATACGGGCTCGGGATCACCTTCATGTTCTCTATCACCGACGACTACGAACCGATTGAGGATCTTCGCAATCAGCTCACCATTTACGGGAAGGAAGTGGATTGGCTTGTTATCTGCAATGATTTCAAGAACCAGCGTTGGTCAATTTGGGCGGATCATCCGGCGAAGAAGGGCATCCTGACGACCCGCGAAATGCTCTACTACAACGGCGGAATTGACGTGTTCCTTCCCAAGATTGACGACGATCAAACCCGCGATGTGTGGGAGAAGCAAACGGTTCCATTTTCGCATAAGGTGGAGAACCTTTCTCCGTGGGTGCAAAAGCGGATGAATTCTTACCTCTACCGAGTTCACAAACTCGCTATGTATCCGGTGAGGCATTTCCTGCTTCCCGATACGCTTCTCGAAGCTGAACAGGATCCAAGCCATGATTGGATTCAGAACGTTTCCCCCGCTCAAGCGGCCAAGCTCGACCAGTATTGCGAGATCCCGAACAGCCTCATGCCAACATGAAAGACAAAAACGGAATCGAGATTAAAGTTGGCGATATTCTCCGGTATCAGGAGACTCCCGACAATTCTGAGGACTACGGGAAGTCGATTGATGAGGTAGTGGAAATCGACGGGAATTTGTGTGGAGTTCAAAGAGTTGGATTTCCCCGGTGGACTCAACTCGACGGCATGAACCCTGTCCCGCTGAGTTACTATGCTTCAAATTTGAGCGATGAAGTCGGATGTGCTGAAATTATCGGCAATGTCATAGACAATCCGGAACGGATGACGCCGGAATACGCTTATCAGATATTCCCGAGCGACAAGGCCAACATGAATAAAGAAATCATCTTATCGGCAGCCGAAGCAGATTTAATCAAATCTGGGGCGTATTCTCCGGTGTTGTTTTGTTTCAAAAACAAAAACGAAGGCGGAGAGTTTTTATGTTCTCCGGAAGGGGAATTGGTTCATTCCTCTTTTGTGGGAAAGCTAACACTCAAAGTGCAGCTTGACGAGCATGGCAAGCCCTCAGACTTTTTCGGAGGGTCCGGCGATTGGGAGTTTCCGGATAAATTCGAGGTAATAGCGGAGGTTCCTTGCCGGAAGGCAAAGATGAGAGATTACCTTTTCGGCTCAACGCATCCGGGGATTAAATTACAAGGAGCCCGTCCCAAGGCGGATGCGTTTTGGTCGATGATTGAGGAAATATTCGAGACTCCCAACCCGATCGCAACCATTCAGGAAATTATTCCGGATGCGATTGAAAACCCTGATTGGCGGAAATACAGGCAGGGGCGTCCCATCATCTTGGACCGGACGATAAAGATCACACCCGAGGCATTCTTTGAAGTTGAGGCCTCGATTCAATCCGCGATAACGGTTGAACAGGCCAAGAAAAACTCACCTCTCCACATGGGTGGAGGGGTTTGTGTCTGCGACGAGGAAGAAGGAAGTATTTCTCGGGATCATGTCCGCGATGACATGAAGCTGTATGTCTCGATCCATTTCAACGGAGTCGGATACGGCAACGAATTGACTGAAAGCGGTCGAAAGGGAAACCGTGAAACGGAGGCATCCATTGAGCGGGTTTTGAAATACGCGAAACAGTTTGGCGATCTTGAGAAAACCGATTCCGGCCAGCCTCATGTCGCAGAATACCGGTTGGCTGTTAATCGACTGAACCGGACAATCAAACCCTACGCGGCACGGGGGATCAAAGTATGACGCCGCCAACCCTAGTTAGCTAAAGATGAAAGTAAATCCAAGCGGTATTAAATCTGAACCGGTTTCCCCAGACGAGATCCCGACCGTGAGCCCTTTTGACGACGATGACGATGGAGGCATCACAGAAGAAGAACGGGATGAGTTTGCCAAACAGCGTGAGCTTATTTGGGCGAAAGAGCGGCTGAAGCAGGAACGGGCCGAAGCTGCCGCCAATGCCCGTAAGCGGAATATCCCGGTCAACCCGCGAGGTAAGGAAACTGAAAAGGTTTTCGATGACGACATCACCACGTCCTTCGTGGACGACGACGGGATGGTGTTAGAGTGGCCGGAAGTCGTCCAACGCCTCAAGAAGCATTGTAACGTTGCCTACCAACGCCTGATGACTCAATTCCGCGATGCGGATGTAGTCCGCGAGCTGGAGCGTTGCATAGCGGCCCGTGGCTACCCGCCGGATGATCCGTTTTACGTGGTCGTGGAATTGCTTTCCATTACAGATGCTCGCCAGCTTGCATCCACTCAACTTTTCGGTGAGATTGGGAAAACCGTGCAGGAATTGACCGTGTTCGTCATAGACGAAATGGCAAAGCTGCATCCTCTACTCAAAGACTCGTCCAGATCGCTCTTAAAAATGCAGGAATTGGCATCCAGGGTGCGAAAGCATGAGGAATCCCTGTCTCACTTCGAGCAGGTTGCTCCACGCCTTCTTGCGGACATGGAGGGTGTCGTAGCGGAATCCCGAGAGAAGAATTGGATTTCAATGGTTTTTCAAACCGTTGGGATCCTGCTTGCGGGAACATTCGGGATGCTCATTGGAGCCCATGTCACAGGTTCCCGCGTCATCGGCGTGACTTTTCTGGAAATCGTCGCCTGTATAGGCGTCGGTGCAGCAACATTTTTCGGCGGGTGGTTCTTACGGGGACGCCGGAATTAAACACAAACACAAAAAAACAGGATCATTATGTTTACTAAACTGTATCTCGGAATGGCATATCTTAACCCAATGTTGGGAGCATTGGAAGTACCAGCAGAAATGAAAACCAAAATTGCTATCGGCTTTGGAGTGGCATTTCTGATTATCGGGGGAGTTATTGGCCTGTCGTCATGGTCTAAGTTTGCCGACGCTTCCCATAAATTGGAACAGGGGCATCAAAGTCACACGGGGATTATTGGTGCAATCCTGGCAGTGGTCGGCATCGTTATTATCGTTTCGATCATGAACGCGGTTATGGGTGGCTCCGATGCTAATATCATGGGCGAACTTATCGACTGATGAGTGAAGAATCTCTCATCCGGATCCGAACCCTGTCCGGGGATGACACCAAAGGCTCGGCAGGGTTTGGCCTACCGGCCAATTCCTTCAAAACCGTCTTTAGGTCGATTTTTGGAGGGCTTGGCCTGTTTATACTTTTTCGGTTCTTGAATGCCGGATTTGTGTTCTCGTTGGTGATTTCTGCGATGCCGACAATCCTCATTTATATGTTTCTCAAAATGTTCGTTGCGGGAAAGGATCCAAATTATGGTTCGGATACGCTCCAACAATGGAAGCATGGGGATGTGTACGGACCAAAGAATCTGAAGACCAAAAACGTTGCGCTATACGACGAAAAATAAAAACATGAAAATCAACATAGCAGACTGTGTAGTGTCATTCATACTAGGAGCCGCAACAGCGGCAATCTTTCTCACAATCACTCATAAGATTAACATCGAACCAACACACACATCCGCCATAGAAGCAACCCAAACAGTGGTAAACCATAACCAATGATTGACGGGCATATAGATCCGCTCAGAAGCATGATCCACTTTGGCGAGGGCTTGAGTCAGTCAAGTCAACTCGCCAAGGGGTTCTTTATCTACACGCTCGACATGGACGGGGCCGGTGTGGAGCTTGCCAATCAGATGTTTTGGCAGAAGCAGAACATGCTGCTCAATCTTGCGGAGAACATTTCGATACAGGTCCAGTTTTCGGTGACGAATGATTACCGGGACTTGCTCAAAATCTATGAGGATGAAACCAACCGGATGGAGCGGATTGCGCCGTGGGTGAAGTTTTGCCGGATTCAGGACCGCTTGGCGGGATTCAAGGAAGCAATGGAGAGAGGTTCCTTGAGGCGCGAACGCACGGCTATGTTCGTGAATCTCCGGTGTTTGGATTTGCCAAACAAAGCGGGGCAGATCAAGGGGGAATACATTGCCCAATACCTCGACAGAGCAAGCCAGACTATCGACAACTACATTGAAGGAATCGGCAATGCGCTGAAATTTTCGCGCATTGAGAAAATGGATACTGGGCAACTCGAACGCTACATGCGGGAGTGGTTCCAGCCGTCCATTGGGGCAAAGTCGATTTCCGCGCCGGTGACGTTCTATCCGGTTTTGTCCATTCGCGAGAACCTCGAAACCACGGGCGCAACCTTCATTCCAAAGGAAGGTTTCTTTGTGCAGGACGGGCTATACCATTGCATTATCATCACGCGGACATGGCCGCAGGAGTCCACACCCTACAAAAGCCTTCACCTGACCCGCTTGCTTGATCGTGACATTCGGGTGACTCAGACTGTTTTCACGGTGGACAAGGCCGGTGTGCTCGCAAACGAAAAACAGCAACTCAAGTTTTCCCTGAACCGGTCCCGCGAAGAACCCTCCAACGTTGACGAAAGGGTGAAAGCTCAAATGCGGGAGTTGCGGGTTGAAAAACTTGTATCGGGAGGGGTGAAGCCTCACTTCGCGCTCACAGTCATTCATTTTTGGGCGTCATCGGCGGATGAATTGAGGCATCGGCGGTTGCTGGTGCTCGACGGCATGACGAATTGGGGAGCTGTCTGGAAAGAGCCAACCATCTCCGCCCAAACCTACAACACATGGATGTCAACGATTCCAGGCTTTGCGCCGGTGGACCGCTTCGAGTGGGGTGTTTACGCATCATCGGAGGAATTGGCGGGATTTATTCCAATGGCATCCGGATACCAAGGGGATGCTCATTTAGGGCATTCCTTGTATGACACGCCGAAGGGCGGGGTTTTGGGAATCGCATGTTTTCTTGGCGATGTGCCGCTCCACACATTCCTTACGGGTAGAACCCGCTCGGGCAAATCCATGTTTCTTGTGGATTTCAATTCCCAAACAGCGGGAATCTTTGCGTTCATTGCCACTATCGACCGGGGCAATACTCATGGGCTTTCAACGCGCCTCATCGGGATGGATCCAGCCGATCCTGAACGGGAAGGCCAGACATTCCGGTTTGGACCGTCCACAAGGCATGTAATTAACTACTTTGACACCCAAGGGGCTCCGTTGACTCGGGTAGTGAAGCAGACCGCAACGAGCTTGATTGTTCGGATGGCCGGTTACGGCCCTTCGTCCTCTGAAACCGAACAGATGCGGGTTTCTGCGATCATCAATCATTATGTGAACGGGCTCTATGAGTCCGCTTATTCGACATGGGCAAAGAACAATGAACAGGGCGAGAAGATTGCTCGACGGACGGCCTTCTTGATTGAGCAACTCAAGACCGAAGATCGCGCATTCGCCCAACTCGGACAGGTGGAAGCTTTCTCGGAGTTGAAATCACGGGATCCCGCTTGGGTTGACGAACGGATCAATGCAATTGAGGAAGCGGAACTTATCCGCTGGATGGAAAATCCATTTAATCGGGGTGAGGTGATGAATCTCGCCTTCGCATTCTTCAAAAGAGAGGATTTCCCAACTCATTCCAAGCTGGTCGAATTCATGTCCTCGATGCCCAGCCACAAGCATGATCCCAGGGAGATCGGGCAGATGGCGGATATTCTGGCCAACTGGACCCGCAAGAACGGAAATTACGGAATCATGTTCGACGGCTACACAAACGTGGACCTGATGACATCCCGCGCTGTCCACTGCGAGCTTGGCGACATCCCAGACGACAGGGCGGACATGCAGCAGGTTGCTTACTTCCTTGTGACGGGATTTTTGAGGCAGAGGATACTTTCAATGCCGCGCCGCTTGAAGAAGCGGATTATCTTTGAAGAAATCGGAACCTTCGCAAAGCTGCCAGCAGGGGCCTCGATCATGGCGGAATCCGCGTCGCAATTTGCGAAGTGCGGATGCCAGTGTGTGTTTGTCGCGCAACAGTATTCCCAGATCGCGCAAACAGCCGTGAAATCCGTTGTGATCGGCAACTGCGACAACTACATCATCTTTGCCCAAAACGATAAGAGTGACCTTCTCCACATGCAGGAGGACATTGGTTTACCGGACTCGGCGGTAAGGTCGATTCAGGGATTCAACATTCCGGCTGCACAGCGGGAGGCAACACGCGGGGCGTATTTCCTTCTCATGCGGAAAGGGGACGGCCAAGTGACGGGCGTAGGCGTCAACCGTGTGACACCGCACATGATCTATGCGGGTGCTTCGGCGGGTGCTCTCTACGACGAACAGGCGCAGCTTGATACCTATGTGGACGAAAACAACAAGAAGGAAAGTTTGTTTGACGCAGTGTTGGCGGAAACCGACCGGTTGCTGATTAACAAGGACAAGGAGGATGCAGCGTGAGAAAGCTATTGGCAGTGTGTATCATCATCGGGATGACGGGTTGTGCATCCTACGATAAAGAGGAAATGGCATATCGCCGTGGACGCGGGGATGCCGTCAAAGAACAGTATTGGAGGATCCAAGCCGAAACTGGCGAGGGTTCGGCATTGTCCGGTGATTCGGGCGAGTTGGTTTTCTACAATGTCCGGATTCCGAAAGGGGCCTATTCTCCGGATGGCCGAGTTTTAGATGAACATTGGGTAAGTATTCCAGTGGTCGAATGAGAAAGGAATCATCATGCGGAAAATTAGATGTAAACAGAAACTCACATTAGAGGCGATCCTTGCGATTGTCGCCTTGTTAGCCCTTGGCATTGTGTATTTTGTCGATAGTCACGAAATTGCGAAAATAAAGGCTGAATTAGCCGATCTTGAACGGCTTGAGCAAATGGCAATAAATACCGCTGTATTAGTAATTAGGGATGAAAAAGCTAAGAAAGAAAAAACGGTAAGTATTCCAGTGGTCGAATAAGAAAGGAATCATCATGCGTAAAATCAAAATGCTAGTATGCTTCGCGTTGCTGTCTTCTGGATCAGCAAACGCTCAATGGATAACGTTCTCACCAACTGAGTTCATGCAAGCATTGCAGGATTTTGCAATCCAGGGCGAGCAGATCGGCCAACTCACACAGCAAATTCAACACGCCATCGAAATGGTTCAACTCGCGCAGGAAGCCAAGGAAGTGCTCGGTAATCCGGAGGGGGCCTTGCAGTTAGCGGGATTTGTGTTTGGGGTCGATGATGCTATGGCCGAGATGCTCAACTCTGAGGCGGGGGTAGAAATCCGAAACCGTATTTGGGGAGCAATGGCCATCCGGGAGCAGTTGAAGGATCTGGATTACGCATGGCAGGAGTTCGAGGATACGGAGGCTGGTGGGCGAAATATGAAGTTCTATGAGCGGTATTCCCGGCTGAACGGGCTCGCAAACAAGTTTCTCGAAATGAACCGGACCAATAAGGGCATGACAGCGCTTCAGGAACGCAGGGAGAATTCCCTGTATAAGCAACTTGAGCAAAAGATGGCGCGGCTCAACGGGGCATCCGGTGCGATGACCGATCAGAACCGGCTTCAACTCATGGCGGAAATGGATGCACTTATTGGGCAGAGCACAACGATGTATCATCAACGTCAACGAGCCTACATGGATTTCCACGTTCAGCATATGATGGAAGAAGATGCCGCGAAGGTGGCGCAGCAGATGGAAGTCGAGAACAAGCAACTCGCAGCAAAAGAACAGCAGGAGGAAATTGCGGATAAAGGCAAAGAATACAATGCTCTCATTTACAAGAACATGATGGAGTCAGACAAATACCAACGCACGGTTGGTAAACCCGAAGAATGGAATCTGGTTATCAAATAAAAACAAATTGTATGAAAATCGGAGCAATATTAGCGCGGATGGGTTTTCAAAAGCTTTTGATGTTTGGAATCTCTTTTTTCATTCTCACCGGAGGTGGGGTGATTTATATCAACTATCGGAGTCACGTAAAGGCGGAAAAAGAACGGATCCGTATGGAAGCAGAACAAGCGGAGAAACTCCGCTTGGAGCAAGAGGCATTGGCAAAGAAAATCCGAGAATGGCAGATTGAAACGCAAAAAAAAGCTGATGCCTTTCAGCGATCCGTCGGAAAGCCTGAAGAATGGAATCTGGTCATAAAGTGAAAAGGGCGATTGCAGTCGTGTTGGCGGTTTTTGCGGCTTCGACCCTCTCGGGCCAGCAGTTAATTCCGCCGACATTTTGGCAAGGTCCAATTATTCAGCCAGATGGGTTTAATCCGCTTGTGGTTTTTGCTCCGTTTGCGGAGGCAGCGGAGGGTCTCCGGTGGCTGTTTGTGGCCTTTGGAGCCTTTCCGTTGTGGCTTGCCTGGGCATACAAAATGAACAATGCCCAATCAGGCCATGAAATGAATCAAGGCGTGATCCCAATTGTCTTATGTGCGGTCTTTATGGCGTCTGTGCCATTGGCAACCGCAACATTCAACACGAATTTGGTTGATCCAATTGCATCCTTCACACGCGAAGGACAAACGCGGGTTCAGATGATTTCGCGCATTTGGGAAATGTCCACAACCTTCCAGGCGTTCGACATCGCAAGGCCGACAGAAGAAGAACAGAAGCAAATAGACGAGGCTACGATTGCTTACGAAACCGCAAGAGCCAATTATCAACGTGAGCAGGACGAGAACAAGAAAAAGCAACTCGCAGCAGAAGAAAAAAAGAGTTGGAAAGAGTATGCCAATTTAGTCAATCCGTTTAATCGGGGCTTTTGGATGTATCGGGCTGGCCGTGCCGTTAAGGATGTCACTGCGGAGGCGGTTGACGAGGTGATTGATCCTATCAATGACGGTATTTTTCAATGGTATATGGCAACGCTTCAAAAGGTTTACGTCTGGATTGTGGCCGGGCTCTTTTCCTTAATTCTCGCAATTTGTTGGTTTATTGCTGCGGTGTTTGAGATGGCAAGGCAGGGACTTCTCATCGGGATGTCCATCATGTTACCGTTCTTTATCGGGTGTTTGCCTAATCGAACGCTTGGATCTCATGGCCGGACCTTTGTGTTTCAGTTTATTGGTGTGTGCATGTGGCCCATTGGGTATGCTATTGTCGATTTAGGGGCGATGAAGATATTCGAAGGGTTTTTGATTTTGCTTGTGGAACCTCTGTTTAATTCAGCGAAATTTGCAGGTGGGGGCGAAACAACATGGTCGTTGAGTGAGCATATTTTGACGGGTCATATTCCTATCGGCGTAACAATGACATTCACTGAAACAAGCGATATGGGACTTCTAGCCAAACAGTATGGGGTTCCGTTACCCGCTCCCAATGCTGCCAACCTACTGGCCTTGCGGTGCTGGATGGATCCTTTTGTTCCTATTAAGGGTTTAATTTGGCTGATTTTTTTGTTTGCGTGGGTGATTATAGGGACCGCTGGCGTCCCAATGGCGATGGGAAAACTTGCCCAATCCGGTGCTAGTATGTTTTTATCAACCGGTCAGACAGCGGCTGATACGTTACAAGCATTCGGCAAGGAAAAGCTCAACGCTATGTTACGCTCAGGCGGTGGCGGTGGCGGTGGGGGTGCAACCCTGCCACTTACACCGCAAGCAATTGGAAAAGCCGTCGCAGATGCGCTGCGGGGTGGTGGTGGCTCCGGTGGAGGTGGTCCTTCCGGTGGAGGTGGTCCTTCCGATGTTGGCGGATCTGATTTGCCGCCGTCAACTCCGCCGTCCGGTGGAGGGGATATTCCCGGAGGGGGCGGTTCGTCTGGCGGTAGTTCCGGTGGATCCGGAGGGGGTTCATCCGGTGGATCAGGCGGCAGCGTCCCGCCATTTCTCGCAACTCCGGTTGCGGTGGCGTCTGCCGCTGACAAGGTTGCTGCTTCCGGTGTTCGGGCAACCGGCAATGCTGTCAGCTCAGGCATGGATAAAGTGGGGGATGCAATGAGTTCGGAACAATCCGGATCAACCGGAGGCGGCTCAACCGGAGGCGGTAAGGGATCGCGGGATTTTTGGACCAAATCATACCAATCCGCATATGGCTCATCTGGAGGTTCCGGATCGGGATCCGGTGATGATGCAGGGGTGTCCGGAGGGGCGGTAGGAGAGTCACAGACAACCGCACGTCGCAGGGTTCATGTCCGGACAGAAAGAGACGATGACGGGGACGGTGGAGCGGTTACATCCGCCCTTCGCTCAGGCTCGGAATCTTCACAGCAAACCCGCAGGGCTCACGTCTCAACGGTTATGTCGGACGATGGTAGTCCGGTAGTCCGGAGAGGCGTATCCGACAGCTCCGCAAGCTCGCAGTCAGAATCTATCATCCGGAGGGGTCGATAATGGCTTGAAAAATGTGCGAAAATGGGAAATTGATTGATTTTCTCGAAACACGAAAATGCTGGTGTTGCCAGCGTAACACAAAACAAGGTATCAGATGAAGCAGGTTATTAGGAAGATGCACAGGGCGTTCACGCTCATTGAAATCATGATTGTTGTGGCAGTCATTGCCATCTTGGTTGGGATGCTCGCAGCCAAGTTCCGTGGACAGGTTCCACAGGCACAGGTTGCAACTCGCATGTTCGACGCGCAGCAGCTGAACACCCAACTGGATTTGCTGACCAATCCGGGTGGCAAAGCTCCGATTAATGCTGCAACCACAGAATTGGCTTTGGCGGAGCTCGCAAAACCCGCGAATAATTCATGGACCGATCCGGTTACGGGCGTTACCCAAAGTATCGACGCTTCGGATTTCGACGACGCAACCGAACGCACCCGCATTGCGGGACAGGTCGTTTGGAACAACACCACGAAGAAATTCAGCAACAAGGCTTTGTGAGGTTGTGTTTGCAGAGTGGTCACTTAGGGGGTTCCGGTTTCCGGAATCCCTCAAGTGGCTTGTCGCGCAAATTCACGCTCATTGAAATGATGGTTCTTGTCGGCGTGTTGGCCATTCTTGCGGTTATAATGTTTGTGAGACCGGCAACCCGTTCACAGGATGTCGTCCGCGAATCCGCATTCCCTTCCAAAGCTCAGGCGGTATCCCGCGCAATGGCAATGATCCGGCTGTCAAACCCGCTTGCCGCGCAACAGTATGCCTCGATGCCAGATAATGATGCGCGGTTTGCATTTGTCGTCACAACCGGAAACCTCTCGGAGTTGATACCAAACCCATCAGCGGAGTTCACTGGTGGATGGGTTCTGACCATGCCGGTATCATTCGATGGGGCTCCGGTACTCACCCGATCAGGAGTCACAATCCGCTATGAGTAGTAGAAACCGCAGGTCATTCACGCTCATTGAAATCCTCGTTGCGGTGTTTCTGGGGATCCTCGTTGTGGGAAGTGTCGGAAAGGTGCTTCTCATGGTTTCGACGGTTCAGTCAACCGCCGTGGTTTACCAGGGTAAGGAATTCCGTTCTGTTCCGGACAAGGGCCAGAATGCCGCGAGTATCGCGTTGCTTGTTGCCCTGCAACGTGTCCAGAAGGCTTCCAACGCGATCTACGTCATCGGAGGCGACAATGCCAACCCATTTACCGGATCCCGCCTCAATCCCATGATGAAGGGGTATTCTCCAGCGTCCTTCGCTATTGGGGGATTGTCAGCTAGACGGCTTTCTTCGAGCTTCGACTTTATCAATATCGCCGCTCCACCGCTGGAGGCGACGGCCTCTCCGGAAGACCTCTCGATCATTTTCATCGGAGGCGAAAATACGAATTTGGGAATTTTACAATCCCGCAGGTATGAGGCAACGATTACGGGGCAGTTGCTTGCTCTTTATGATGTCCAGTTTGTGACAGGGGGGAAGCTCTACGAATACCGCTTCTTTCTTCCAAAGACCGAAGATAAATGGGCCGTAAGGCCCGGAGCATACCACAACTGGATTCGGGCGGATCAGACATTCAAGCGCAATGATGAGCGGTCTTGCACCGTGGTCTTGCCGGATCCTGTCCGCTATGCCGGACGCTCAACCTTTCAGACTCAGAAGCCGATCAGTCGCCTCACAATGGAGTTGCCGGTCGCGCTTTAGTTTTTACTATTTTAGACGATTTTAACAAGTTTGCGGAATCGAAACACAGGGGGCATTATGCGAAAGTTAACAACATCACGCGGATTCGGAATCATTGAGGCGTTAATCGGGATCCTCATCCTTGGGCTAGTGGTCGGCGGAACCGTTCGGACTGTCCAGGCGATTCGGGCGCATGAGTCCGCAACGGAAGCCTACTCGCAGGATCAGTCGCAGATCAAAGCGAATGCCGATCTTGTAACGGGCGGGAATATCGTGGTTTCGTCCGGCGCGGATGGGATCAAATACATGGCCGCCGCCGGTGATGCCTCAACACCGGTCAAAACCAAGGTCATTTTCTCGAACAACGATGGCGTTGGCGTCGTGGACGAGCTGGTCCAGATGGAGAATGCGAAGGGTTGGCTTGCAGTCGGGGCGGTAAGCCGTCTTGAGGATAAGCCGGAAACGGTTGTTCCGGACACTTCCACACTCACCTTGGCCGTCAATCCGGTGCAGGTGAATGTCGGGGAGGGGTATTCTGTTTCGTGGACTTCAACCGGCATGGAACGGGTTATTGTTCAGGAACTCAACGAGGCAGGGGCTTCGGTCGAGTTTGGAAACACGCTTTCGAATACCGGTAAGACCACTTCAAAGAGTGTTGCGGGAACCTACACCTATAAGGCGACGGGCTACTACAAGGGTGGAACGAAAGCTGCCGTTGCTCAGGTGAAGGTCATCAAGCCGTTTGCCGGTGACATGGACATCAACGTGGCCGAGTATGCGACGGGGCCGTGGTCCAAGGCAATTACGGTTGCCCCGAATGTCACAACTGGCTCAGCATCCTATTACGTGCAGTTCATGCACAAGGGATTTGAGACGGTCCAGATCACGCGGGACGGGACTCAGATTGCCACGCAGACAGCCGATAATGTGTGGAATTCGTTGGCTCAATCCGGAACGCCTGGACGGACCTATGTTTACCGGATCGTTGCAACGGACGCAGGAAAGACCTATACCGCCGAAGCAACCGTAACCGTGGTGAGCGCGGTCATGTGGGCAACCAACATGAGCAACGTTCCAATTACGTCCATTCCGGTGAATGAACAATTTCTTGTGCATTACCGATACGTCAACTTTCCCGTCGAAACCGCAACCTTCTTGCGTGATTTTCCAAACGGGGCGAGCGCGGGAGATGGATTTATTCTGCTTTCAGGGAGCCACGCCGGAACAACTAACACGTACAAGCAATGGGGTAAGGCTGAAGGATCCCAGCGCATTTATGCGTCGAATGTAGCCGGAATGATGAATTTCGCGTTGGTGAACGGAAACACCGCAGCCCCGCAGTATGCGTCGTGTCGCGTTAATGCGATCGCTCCGACAACCGGCAGGATATGGGCAGATCCATCATCGGTAAAGCGTGGGGGATCGACAACCGTTTATTGGACAGCAACGGGACCGGTAACGGTTCGACGGACCACTCCAAGCGGTCAGGTCACAGCGGGTTGGGGTGCTTCCAACGGAAATTCACAGAAGCCGGATGGTCCGTTGGATGAATTGGGATCCTACAAATACGAACTGATTGCAAATGATACTGGTGGCGTGATTTCGTCCTGTTTCGTCCAAGTCGGTCAGGATGTCGGGACAACTCAAACTGTCTGGATCCGCGCCAATCGCGTAAAGTCCGCAACCGTCCAGAACGGGCAATACTACACAATCGAATGGGGATCCGGAAACGTCTCGTCCGCAAGGGAAGATGGCCCAGGGCTCTCGGAAACGTCTGTGAGCGGTAGCAAACAGATCAAGGCAACTTCCAACGGGACATTCACGTATACGATCCGCTCAACCGATGGATCCAACAAGACCGATTCCTGCACGGTGACGGTGAGCGCATCCAATGGCTCGCCGTGGGTGAGCATTGCAGCGTCGGCAACCCGCGTGAGGGTGAATGAGGCCTACACGATTTCATGGCAAAGCGGAAATTGCACATCGGTTGCCGTGAGCGGCCCGGGACTTTCCTCGAATAAATTCTCGGGAACCTCCGGGGGAATCTCCCAGGGCCAGACCGGAACCTATACCTACACAATCACCGGTCAGCCGGGAAATGTGACGGATTCTGTCTCGGTTATCGTCGAAGCTGCGTTCGGCGGGGGCGGAGGCGGCGGTAGCGTCGAAATCTGGTCCGATAAGGAATCCCCATATCATACCGTGTATCAGGGCGATCCCTTTATGGTCGGTTGGAAAAGCTCGGGCGAGTCCGGCGTTACGGTGGAAGGGTGGAAGCCTCAAAATGCAGGCCGCGTAGGCGACTTCAATCCCGCCAAGAATTCCCTATCCGGCAATCAGAACATGCTAACGATCAAAGATGATCCCGCTTGGCCGGAAGGGTATTACACCTTCACCATTACCGGCAACTCCGGTGCGAGCGATTCCTGCACGGTCTATGTGAAGCGGAAGACTGAGGGGGTAGCGATCTACAAGAGCTTCCAGTATGGGACAGGAATTCCGAACGTCGGTGGTCAGGATGCGGCTGGAAGATTTATTGAGAAGCATTTGCGAGGTTGCCTTCCCGAAGATGGCGAATGGTTAACCCTGCCGGATACTATTCGCTCACATATTACTCATTATTCGATACAATGGCCTTACCCGCGTGTAATTGGGTCAACGGTCACGCACAATGCCCAAACCAAGAGCGGGAATATCAAATGGTCAACGGAATGGCGTTTAACCCGTAGCGCCGACACCTACTATTTTAATTACGGGCAAACGTCTGACGGATCTGACGTATATACAATCTGTATGGTGTATGTCACCATCTACGGAATCGTTGGCTATCAGTCCTTGTGATGCGCCTGTTAATGCTCGATGCCCAAGCGGTCACACTCAGGCCGCTTCGGGCGAATGTTGAGTCGGACGGGAATCAAACCTGCCTTGTGTTGGGAAACCGGCGCAAGCCTTGCCGTCTGTTTATTCATCGGGAAAACCCGCCTGATATTCAGGAACTCGGGAATGCTCATGTTGAGGTTTCCAATGCCCATGTGTACTTCCATAACCGGAATTTCCTGCTCCTAGCGGAAAACAAACCGGAAGCGGATGGATCATGCCTTGTGTTTTTCCAAACACTCTTGCCTCACAGGTTTAAGGGAAAGCCTCTCGAAGCGTGGGATTGGGAGGACAATGCCCTCACGCAACGCATCTACTGCGATCATGTCGTCCCAAACCGCGATCTCGATTGCTTGCAGTTTCAGGGGTTCACCTTCCTTCGCTCGGGGGATGTCGTCGAAATCTGTCATCGTCCGGTTGGTTCGTTATTGGGTTTTATCCGCATCGAATGCGGCAAAGAATTGGTTGTTAGATTTGAGCGCGAGGTGCAATTCGCGAGCTAATCCTGTGGGATTCCAGACTTCTCCGGTATCGGTTGCCAGTCCGTGCCATTTTCGAAGAAGACGGTCGTATGTCGCGACAATGAGGCGTTTGTCGATTCCGCGTTGAAGCGCATCGGAGATTGTCCGGTATAGGGTTTTCCCACAAAAGCGGATCTTGCAGTTGTCCCAATGCAGCGATTGGAGGGAAATCCAATCGGAATCTTGCCGGTATCGGCCAAACCCGCCGCGATAACCGAACAGAATTGCGAATGCCAGCCGTTGCAAAGCTTTTGAAACCGCCTTGGCGGTGGTACAATTTACTCCTACGCTAGTAGGTCTATTTCCTATATAGAAGGATTTTGGCATACTGAATCTGTGAAATCTCAACTTAGCGAGAAGGACTGTTGAGCGTCCCCGCCTGACTTCAAAAATGTAGAGGGTTTTGCCATGCTGTTTGATCCACGATGCCCAACGATAGATTGTTCTGGGTGCGGGTTTGCGGCCTGTGATCGCCTTCAAAGCTTGGGCGATTTTCAGCGAAAGCGGAATTGTCCGGTTTCCGGTTACGCATTTTTCGAGGTAGAGCACTATCCGTTGCGCTCGGGTGAGACGGGATTTTTTTGCCCTAGCCACAAGACCTTGGGAGGTCTCTCATGCTGCCAAAAAAGCGGTTTGTTTGGTTATTTTCGCAAACACGCTTGACAATAAGGTCTATTTCGTTTGATTTCTCCATAGTTTGTAGACACCGGAGAGACTAGACACCTTTCCAAAAACGTCAACCCTCGATTTCCGGGGTTGGCGTTTTTTTTTGGCCTAAATGTCCAGATCGGGATCAAACTCGTTGCAGTCGTCATACTCGACGAACATGAAAGGCTGCACCGCTGCGCCGCTGAACGGCAGAATTGTTTCGAGAGTCGCTAGTCTAATTGTGGTCGGTTTCTTTGGTGTTTTCATGGGTGATTGTGTCAACGTTCGAGAGCAGGATAAAAAGAAGGCGTTGAACCCATCGCGGCGGGGATGCAAGCCCTTTTCGCCAGCTCTGGATGGTGTCACGCGGGATGCCAAGCTCACGGGCGAGGTCAACCTGTCGAATGTTGCGTTTCTCCATTTCCGTTGATAGGGTTTTCCAGAACTCGGACATACTTTTTGAATTTTCGGCTTGAAAAGTGTTAAATTAACTCATAATGTGTCGATATAAAGAATAGATTTCAACCTCAAACGTCAAAAACACCATGAACATTAAGCAGACTCTTTTCGGACTCATCCTCGGTATGGTGGTTGCCGTGTCGCACGGACGCCCTGCCCCGGACTGTGAGTATGTAACGGGTTGGGACGCTGCAAGCGGAACGATCACCGCGATCGCGGACGAAATCGTCCTTAATCCCCTGGAGGTGCATCACCTTCACCAGTTGGCTCAACTGCCGACGCAGTTGCGTAGCCGCATTTACGTTTCGCCGGTGCTGTGTGCCGCTGCCCGTATCAAGGCAATGGATGGTCGGGATCACCGTGACAGCGAAGGCAAGATGATCTTTGAGCGGATGGGTCTTGGTGGCGTGGAACTTATCGGTGGCAGCGTTGCGGACCTCTCTTATGTGGATGATACGCTTCATGACGAAGCCATGAGGGGCGAAGGCGGATATGGAACGATGCTCTATGTCGGGGTCGGGGACATTAGCGGTGCCCCTGTGTTTATGTTTTCAACCGAACGCTACACTTACTTTAAGGGCAAGACCATCAAGGTTTACATGCCCGAAGGCACTCCAATCCCGATTGACTGGAATCTCATGGAATGGGGTACCGTGAACCGTCCGGTTCCGACTCCGACCTATCCGGTGAATCCGTCCAATGGAACTCAGACTCATGCTGTGGACTTGTATTCGCCGGATGTTGCCGGAATGCTCGTTATCAAGCGTGACGGGGATCGTCTGGTGAGCCCTTGGCTTGGCCGCTTTGTCAATGTGGGTGGCAACTTCATCCTGTCCGATCAGATGGGGCTTGTCCGGATTGACCCTCTCTCCGGTTGGTATGGCAACGTCCCTTATGGGTGGGAAACTGAATGGCCGACTGATGGCGGATATGGCTTCTTCACTGCGGGAATGGGTGATATTTGGAACCGGAAATGGAGCGAAGCTACTTGGTCGCCAGCTTTGGGACAGTGGGTTGCCGAATACGACTACGCTTCCCCGCGTATTCCTTTCCTGTGGAGGGATAGCCGACTGACTAATAGTGGTGTGCGTCACATGTATGCCCACTTTGACGGGGTATCTTCATACAAGCAGGGGTATTGGCTTGTGGTTCCGGATCTGGGACCGGTCTGGACGCATCCTATGGCCTATCCAAACGCATGGGTGCAGGGTGAGAACCGTTGGGTGCGTCTGAATACCATCAAGCCGCAAGGGGCATTTGTGCAGCTTGAGAGCGATGTCCGGCAGGTCTATCAGGGTGAAAGCGTGATCTTTGCATGGAACGCAAGCGGGAATGCCCGTTTCGAGTGTCAGGGTCAGGCGTTCAATCAGCCGGTGGGAGCGGTGGCAATCACTGCAACCGGAGGTGAGATCGTTGCGGTTGTGCAGTCGGGTGCTGTGTCGGCGGAGAAGCGCGTAGCCGTGCTTCCACGTCCTCACAATCCGTCTGTCTGGATCGACGCTGCCCCGAAGGTTGTTCAGGTCGGTGAACCGTTCTTGGTTGCATGGAATAGCTCTGGCGGGATTCCGATGGTGTCCGCCGAGTCTCATGGGTTGTTCTCGAACGAGGCAAGCGGAGGTATCCACTTCGCAAGGCAGATTCCAGGCGACTATACTTTCACCGTTCGTCTCGGTGAGGCGATCCAACACGTAACCGTCAGGGTCGAAGGTGCGATGCACCGGAGCGAATACGGGACTGCCACTTGGATCATGCGACAGAAGTAAGACGTTAGGAGGTTGGCGTCGGGTTTGGTGGGAGCCGCCCGACGCTTTTTTTAGGTTCGAAAAATGAATGCAAACGACATGAAACAACATTTGGAACAATGGGTGAAACGTGAAATGGGCTGCGTCACTGGCAATGCGGTCTTGGCCGAGTTGCGGGAGCAGGACGCGATAATTCAGTGGTTATCGCGGTTTGTCCAAGTCGATGATATTGGGGATTACCCGAATGGCGATGAGCCGCAAGCTCTTGGCTTTGTTGTTTCCGGAGAGGCGTTAGAGGAATCGCTTGGAATTGTCCGGTCGCGGGAAACCACATTGGCGGATCGTATTCGAGAAATTCTTGCAAGTGAGGTTTGCCCTTTTTGTAAAGGAACCGGAGAACGGGCCATTTTTGAGGGCGATGGGACGCCTTGCGAAGAAAACTTGAGGCTGGTCTGTTGCAGTTGCGTAGAAGGCCAGCGTCAGGCTAAGGAGCAAAGCGATACGATAGAGGACTATTTGGGATGAAAGCCATGCTCGTTCGGGAAATAACAGGGTACCAGACTTCGCGGGACTACGCTCTTTTGTGGGAGCTTGGGCAGACTCAAAGCGTTGTTTGTACTGCGAAATACGGCGAGGATTGCCGAGATGTCTGTCAGACTATATGGGACGGTAAATGGATGCGGGTTTCCGCAAGGGGAACCGGATACGCAGACGGGGACTCTCTGGAGGATTTTAAGAAATGGTGTGCCAGAGCCGAGTTAGAGTTTCTCATTCCAACTCGACAATGAGAACATTAAAAGAATCGGTTGAGCCATTCCGGAATCTTTGCTCACCATTGATACGTTGAGCTTTGAAGAATTAGAGGAACTCATAAAAACAGAAAGGAACTGAAATGGAAACCACGCCGACTATTGAAACTGAAAAGCAAGCTCGTAAGTCCGCTCTCGCGGAGTTGCGAAAGCATACGAATTACCCAAACTTTCGTTTTATTGTGAACCTGTTTACTGCCGTATCTTACCTGATCGCGATTATCGCGGTTTTCAGCGGGGTCATTGGGCTGTTCACCGGGCAACCGGAAATGGCTGTTGGGATCCTTGTCGGGATCGTAGCGGCGATTCTGGCTGCGGTTTCGAGGGAGATTTCTTTTATGCTGGCCGACATCGCAGATTCCACGCTTGAGGCGAACCGTAAGAAGGGGGCCGCATGAAAAAGCTAGGATTGCTCTTGGTTGGCCTTCTCATGGCATCCAGCGTGTTCGCTGGCGCAATGGATGGGATTGCAGCGCAATACTACTCATCGTCCGGAACGACGATAAGTTTTAAGAGAAAAATCGGAACATCTCTCTATCTGGTGGAAGTTTCCGGCGCGAAAATTCAGAGCCACACATACAAGCTCACTCAAGCGGACAAGCTCAACGGAGTAACCTTCAAGGGGAATCTTGGCATTGCCGGTGACGCATATCGTCAGAAGCGAATAGACAAGCCTGGGCAATCGTGGTCTGAGTGGAAAATATGCGCGAATCCCAATGCAATTGTTGGGGCTCTCACACAAAACGGGCTGACGATGGGAAAGATCAACGTGACCGTGAGAAACGGATCGACCGATGTTAAAACCGACCTTCAAGCAAAATGAATGCTGCACTGGTTGCAAATGGGTTTTTGTTTCCGTATAAAACTAACACATAAAACACATGCTACAAATAATCATCGAAACCGAGAAATTCGTTTGCATCATCCCTGAGTCGGAAGCCATTCAACTTGTGACTCCGAGCTTTGTTGGGAAAACACAGGTTGGCGGGTGTATTCTCACGGCCTCATCCTTTTATGGCGATTGTGAGATCCCGCTTGCGGACATCAAAAAGGTCGTCGTCCACACTGACGATTGGCGCAAAGAAGCAATCAGGAACTATTTCAGCGCCCACAAAAAGGACGTTGAGGTGTTTATTGCCGACTAATCGACCATCCATCCCTGTTCGCCAAGAAAATTTCCGTCTTGGTCGAACAGGGCTTCGTGATCGAGCATAGGGCCGATTGGTTCGGGTTTGTGCGTAGGACGAACCGAAATAGACCTTTCGGCTTCGAGTGTGCTAACCCGTTCGCGTTCGGCAATGAGTCGATTGCCGGTTTCTTCAGCGTCCGAAGGAATTGGAACCCATTCCCTCCATTCGAAACCGTCCGGATCTCCGGTTTCGACAAGTGCAACGCCGATACAATCCGGCGTCATTGGATGCCACAAGGGTTTCTGAACCCATCCGAGTACCTTGGAGACGCCAAGGTCGTTGTGGCAAAGCCATGCCTTTATTGGCATGGGGCATGGCTTTATGTCACGACTGGCAGGACGGTATTCTCTGCCTGTTCGAGAATCGAACAGATCGCTTCTGTTTCGCGTTATCATGGCAGCCAGCGCAAAGAGGCTTGGCTGAGGTGGCCGATCGGCAGCCAAGCCTTGTGATGGAAGGTTGGTTTTCCGCCTTCCTGCGAACGCTGTACGTTCCAGGATGCAAAACATGGGACATCGCCAATGCCGTCGCCTTGCGGCGTATTCTGGCCGCGTTGAACGGCGTCCTGTGCCGTCCTGTGAATTTGGCATAGGATTGGAGTTGGGAAAACTCCGAAAATGGCCTTTGCGTCTGTTTTGCTGCAAATGCCGAGAAGGGCCGTTACAACGGCTTTGGTGTCGCCGTCGTCGTTTAGGTTCATAGCACCGAGAGCCGTTCCTTCCGGAATGACAGCAAGGTCAAATCCTAGACGCTTTGCGTCTTCGATCTGTTCTGGTGAGGGTTGGTGGCGAGAGAACCAGATGGCTTTGTTTGTATTCATGGTTTCGGTTGTATGCTATCGGGTGGGTGGATTCGAGTTTTCTGACGTTCGCTGACGTCAGAGACATTAAAGGCTCCAGACCGGTCGATTTCCGGATTCGGGCCAAAAAAATCCCGGACCTTTGCGGGATCCGTGATTCAACTAGGAATGAACGACCGGTCCCCAAGCCTAAGCGGCTCTGGAAACGGTTTCGCGGATCGTTGAGGCTTGCGCGGAAGCGCCATCCTCTACCCGCTGGGGTGGTTCCCACCCCAATGAAAGTTGCAAAATCACCCTTGCTGCGTTTTCATCCCTGCCAATGCGCTGCCCGTTTGGAAGCTCATGCCAGCGTTGCGACAGGGGCTTTTTAACTACCCTGCCGCTGACATGGCATGTTTGCGATGGCTTGTGGATGAGCGGGTTGATCTCCACGTATGCGCTGCCAGCTTCCTCCGCTTTGCAACGCAACAGTTGGTGATACAGTCCCGCCGATGCATCGAGGATGCTCCGGTTCAACCCGCGCTTGCGGGAGCCTCCTTGTGGTTTTACCATAGCCAGAGGCGAGAGTTTTTCCACTGCAATATGCCCATAATGGGCAACCTGCCATGCGGTGAGTTTGTGCAAAAAGTCCTTACGGCGATTGGCTACCTGCTGGTGCTTACGGGCAAGACGCAATCTTGTTTTTGCGGCCCGTTTGCTACCGCGCTTTTTGCGCGAGAGTTCCTTTTGCACCTGTTTGATCGCATCAAGGGATTGCTGCAAATGCCTTGGATTGGCTTCCTGGTGGCAGCTTCCATCCTCAAGGGCAACGGTTACAAAGGTCTCCACACCCCAATCAATACCCACCCGTTGAGACTGCTTGCGTTCCCGCTCGGGAAGCTCTGCAAGCTCCACAGTGATGCTCACATACCACTTGTCCACACGCCGGACGATCTCACAGGTCTTAGGAGTTCCGTGCATGTGCTTGCTCTTGCCACGGATACGAATCATTCCAATGCCGCTGACACGCAACGCCCCATCCTCAAAACGCCAGCCATTGCCATGTTCTTTGAACCCGAACCCGCTGAAACGGTTCCGGCTCTTGAAGCGGGGGAAGCCCGGTTTGCCGCCTTCCTTCACCCTGCGAAAGAACGCCTGCATGGCAAGGTCGAGACGTTTGAGCGAGAGTTGCAGGGCGTGGGTATGGTAGCCTGCAAGCCATGCGCTTTGCTCATCCTTGCGCCATTGTGTGAGCATTTTGCACTGTTCGGCAAAGCCAACCGTTCGCTGTTCAGCTTCAAAGGTTTCCTTGCGAACCTGCAAGGCGCGGTTGTACACCCATCGACAGGCCCCGCAATACCCCTCCAACGCCTTTGTCTGCGTGGCGTTGGGATAAAGCCGGAACTCCATCTTTCGGTTGACTGCCATTGTGTGCTTCGTATTATCTTGGTTCCTTCGACAATGACAACTCTAAAAAGCACCAATAACGCCGTTTATGCGATACATTACCATTTGGTTCTTGTTACCAAGTATCGAAGAAAGTGTCTCACAAAGCCCATCATGGACAGACTTGCGGAAATTGCAGGGGATACCTGTAACAAGTTCGGATGCACCCTCACCGAAATCAACGGGGAGTCCGATCACGCTCACATGCTCCTTGAACTCATACCAGCCGTGCATCCCGTACGCCTCGTAAACTCCCTCAAAACCGTTTCCTCACGACTTCTCAGAAAAGAGTATGCATCCCATTTTAATCGCTACTACTCAAAACCCGTCCTCTGGAGTCCGTCTTACTGTCTCATTACCTGCGGCGGGGCTCCGCTTGCCATCATCCAGCAATACATCCAGAATCAACAGGAAATACAATGACGGCTCACCCCCACCAAATCCATTTGGAAGGGGCTTGCGCCGTCTATTCGGTCAGGCTTGAGGAAAAAGAGGCGTTCAGGGTTCTTCCGTTGTTAATTCAGGCCATTCGGAGAGAATGATGTTCGAGCGGTTGGTTCCGTTCTTACCCTTCACCAGACCTGCGTTTGTGGAAATCATCCATCCATAGGTTTGTCCAGCGCGGGGCTTCCAGGGATAGGATAGTTCGGAGTTTTCCAAAACGGAGTAGTTCCCGTTGTTGAGGTTGCGAGCTGGATAGGTATTCAAGCCGGTGACAAAGACCTCGAACGGAAGCGCATACCATTTACCTTCTGGGGCCGGTACGAAAATCCATAGGTTCCCCGAGAGCTTGGCTTTGTTCACCTTGAAGGTTTTCCATTTGTCGGATCCGGTTTCTTCAACGTCCAATACCCATTGAGGATAGTCGGTGAAGTCGTCGCCCTTGCGGGGTTCAACGGAAATCAATTCTGAGGTGACGGAATAGGTTGAAACCTTGGGATCGGCGTGTTTGCCGATGAAGATTACGTCTTCCCATTGAATCGCGTCGTGTGGGGCATTCTTGGCCTTCTTGGGATCAGCCGTTCTTTGTGGTTCAGGTTCCTCATTGTAAGCAGATCCAAGTTCCTGGGTTGCCGGTTCGAGAACCGAAAATGGTTTGCCTCCGGTTTCAGCAACATAGGTTGCGGGACTTGTGACGGCTGCGGCTGTGGCAAAGTTTGCGAATCCCCCGAGTGAGGTCATTCCCGCAACGAGTGCATCCGCCCATGCGTTTGCAATCGCTGAGTAGTATTCGGTCGCACGGTCGTTGAGGGATTTCAGGTTTTCGTCCCACTCGAATTGCGAGTTGACCAGTTGGGAATCGTCGCCGGTGTATTCCGGCATTGTGTATTTTGCGTTGTCGGAGAGCGCGGCGAGGCAGTACGAATACTGAGTGTACACTTCGGTCGCCTGAGCGTTGAGCACCTTCGCAACCGTAATGTCTTTGCCTTGTATCTCACTGGCGATAATCCCGAGAAGATTCACACACTGCTCTGCGGCATCCATGAAGCGTGAGGCGTCTGGAACCTCACCGTCAGGGAATACCCATGTCTGAGTAGCTTCATCGAATGTCCCAAGCGGAAATTCCCAACCGGAAATCACGGCAGGGATCCCCGCCATTGTGTTTGTGATCCCGTCGATTTGTTCTGTAAGGAATTCGCCCAACGCCCCAAGTGGCATTTCAAACAGGATGATGTTTGAGCGTTCATTCGTTGTCCGGAAGTTTCTTCGTGCCAGCGTCGTCACCATGAGCCCGTAGGTCTGCCCGGGCCGGTAAGACATGGGAGATACCAGGTGTCCCGCGCCTACGAGGGATTCAGGGAATTTCTTGGAGTTCTGAGCCGGTGGCCTGAGATAGTCAAAAACGGTAGCGTAGTACACTCCGCCGATGTCCTGAATGAGCCAGACGTTGCCTATGCTCATGTTGGTACCGGTGGACGCGATGTTTGCCGACTCGAAGCCTCCGGATTTCGAATAAGGGAAGGTGAGGTAATCCCCCGCTTCATTGAGCGCAACGGCTTGGATGGAGATTGTTGCTCGCCAACCAAAGGCATCTTGAGCAACGGGACCGACGATTATGGGGTCTTCCCACGATGAGCCGGATCCTGCAAAAATGGATGATCCTGCGAGTAAAAACGGTAATAGGCATCGGATATTCATACCTGATACCGTATCAACCGTTTTGCGGATTTCAAGACTTTCAGTTAAGCGCGAAAACCGCCTTTTTTCTTGGCTGGCGTGTTAAATTGAGTTCTAAGCCGGTGAGCTTCGACAATTAACGGAAATTCAGGCAGGGATTCCGCTCCCGAAATGTCAATTGGTCCACGCCGATGATACACCCGAATCGCGCTGTCTGGCGTTTGCATAATGAGATCGTTGGGTTTGCGTTCGATTGCCCCAACACGATCAACCCGTTGCGGTCGCATGACGAAAGATGGAGCAACCCCGTAACTCGCGTCATAGGTGAAAAACTGAAACATTGGCGGCGTTGTGTAAAGCTCACGATCAATCGTTAGCATGTAGCGGGATTCGGATGCTGCGTTGCTAAGTATCGGCAAATAGTTAAGGGCTTTTTGGTTTTGTGAAGCCTTAAAGCAGGTGTGAACCAGTTTCCTCAATGCGGGATTTTGAGTCAACTGGCGAGAGTCGAAGCGCGAAAGAAACTCTTCAAAACCCTCATCGGAGAAATCTTTGATTTTAATTCGCTGTCCGTTGAGGCCGTTGCCGGTGACTCGGGTAACGGATTTGTACATTTCGATTCCAGCCAAGTGACTCACTTCCTTTATTCCAGCGAGCCTGTATTCCTTCGATTTTAATTCTTTTAGAGGCATTTGGTGTTGCGGATTCGGGATTGAATTTCGTTCCGCTTTAACAGGTCGCAAAAGCCATTCCGGATGGATTGGCATCCCTTTTATATCGGATTTTGGCGCGACAATTACCATATCAATCCAGGGGAGCAATTCTGAGGGTGGGAGCAAATCAGAATCCTTCGGTTTGCGTCCTCTCAAAAATGGATGGATTTGCCAGCCGTCTGGAATTGTTTCAAATGGTTTGCTCCATATGGATCCCGCTTCAATTGTTCCTATATTCGGGAGCGAATCGCGGAACATATTCAGTCGCGTGACACAAGCGGCTTGCCATTCCGGAGTTAGCGTGGAGGGCATTCGCGGGAGTGTCGCGTTTGCTTCAATTCCGCTATCACGCAGTTGTGCGAGAAAATCCCGCATTGCATTCTGTATCGTGTCAGCGTCTCCGTTTAGTTCGAGCGTGTATGTGCATTTCATGGTGTTGGTTTTATCGCGGCATGAAAATTATTCAATGTTTTAGTGCCCAACGTAAAAGCTGACCGGCGCACTCGGCATTCAGTCCAGCGCTTGGTTAGCCCTCCTTTTCTGGGTCATAAATAATTCAATATATGTATTGACACAAACTCGCCCAGGTGCGAAAGTGTCCTCGTTCAAAACGAACAACCGACCGAGCGGAACTCGGACACTCGAAAGAGAACAATATGAAAGAAATCACATTCCACTTCGTTTACAGCGCGACCATCATTAAGACGCCGACCGGCTACCGTCTCCGGTCAATGGGTCAGAACATCCACGTCAAGGACGGTGTGGCAGTGCGGCTTTGGAACGACACGACTGGCGAGCAAATGATGCTCTCGGAATTTCTCAAGGGCCGAAAATTCCGCGAGTTCGACCCGGTAAAAATCTTCGGAACGGACAAACCGAAAGGCAGTGTCATTGCGGGGTGGCTCAAATCTCTGTGGGGAACTGACGAGGTCTATGCAGCGATGAGGTGGGTGAAAAATACCGTGCCGCTCGATGTGCTGCTCGGCTTTGGTGGGCCGCTGCCCGGCGTGACGGCATCCGCCGAAACCGGCTGGCACTGGTCTTGTTCGATGCAAGGAACTAGCAATCCTCGCTTTTGCGAGTCGCCGCAAGCCTTCAAGAAATATGTCGACTCCCTCTAAACCTCAAATCGGACGCCCACCGCTGCCAGCCAGCGAGCGGGCGGACTCGCAAATTCAGCTTCGCGTCACGCGCAAGCGCAAGGGCGCGTATGTGCGGTCCGCGTCGAAGAAGAAACAAACCCTCGCCGCGTGGTGCTTTGAGGCGCTCGACCGAGAAGCAGGCTACGTGGAGGCAAAGCGGCCCCGAGAGAAGGGGGAGTCATGCTAAAAGGATGGTTAGGAGAAAAAGGCGTACAATTCGGAATATGGTTAAGTCTTCCAAAAGAAGTCTACCCAAGGTTACACGATGTTATCCTTCCAGATGATAACGGAACCACACAAATAGACCACGTCCTCGTATCCAAATATGGCATCTTTGTGATAGAGACAAAGAATTACCAAGGGTGGATCTTTGGAGATGAAAACTCAGCAAAGTGGATGAAAATATTTCCTAATGGAAGGAAATTCCCATTCCAAAATCCACTCCGACAAAACTACAGGCACATCATGGCAATTGCCGCATATCTCGGCATACCTAAAAGCAAGATTCATGGACTTGTCATGTTCATGGGAGGCGCCACGCTTAAAACAACCATGCCGCCCAACGTCATGTCTGGAGGCTACATAACTTACATCACTTCGTTTAAGGAAACCCTTCTTTCCAATGAGGAAGTAGCCAGGTTCTACAATGCCCTGCGCGATGCCAAAGATAAACCTGTTGCATCCAAACGGGAACATATTGCCAATCTGCATAAAAATATGGCAGATAAACAGGCAAGAACCCTAAAAAAGCCTGAAGTAAGGCAGGAATTGGATAGTTGCGAACTCTCCAAGGCGGATCTGCATGTAGCAGGAATTCCACTAACGTTACAAGGAGCCGTATTTTCCCATCCCAATGGATACTATATCCGCAGACAACCCGCAACACACGAAAAAGCAGACCTTAAGGCGGCAGGATATTCCGCCAAAAAATATGGAAATAAGTGGATTTGGTCAAAATGATTACACACTACACCACATCGGGACTTCCCTCGGAATGATTCGCCAGCCACTTATTTCCAAACCGAATCAACCGTGATTTCAGCGCACTGGAAACCTCTCGTTGTTCCTCCTGGACGTATGCCCCGGTAAAAGTTCCGGGATATTGTGGGTAGATCGAGTATCCTGGACGTTCATTTTTGGGATCGTTGATCCGAGCCCAAAAATAGGGCCACTTTCCGCCAAAAGTGATCGTGTCTTTTTTGCTTTTCATCGTATATATACTTTCTTTTTTAAGTTCATGTTAGCTTGTTTTTTTAAGTTCATGTTAGGTTGCGGGTTGAACGGTGACGAGTTCAAAGCCCCATTCCCCGCAATGGGGTTCGTAATCGCCGTTGTGGTAGGCGTGAGGTGAGTCCGCGCCGTCGATGGAACCCTGAATGAGAATCGTCATCGGCTTGCCGTACTGATTCGCAAGGTTCTGGGCGTCCGCGTGAAGTCGAGCAAACGTAGGCTTGTAGAGTTTGGCCGTGTTACCGTTTGACTCAAAGTAACGTTCATTGTTCGCAACAATGAGTAGGTCGATTCCTGCGGAGTAGTAACACCGAAAATCGAATTCGGTTTTGGCTTCTTCCAATGCAGCTTGGTAGCATTCGGAAATTCGGTTGCGGATTTCCCCAATCCGCGGTTTTGCCAATCGCGGATGAAGGTATGCTTTATTTTCCATAGCGTTAGTGTTTAGAGAAATTGATCGAAGGTTTTTCGATCCTTGTCAGAGAGCGGGGCAAAATCGCGGAATGTTCCCTCATCGTGGACCATTTCATCCCATCGGTTATCCGTATCGCGGTAGATAATTCTGTTGAAGTTGGAAAATCTCCGACAAATGGATTCGGCCATATTGGTTAGCGACCGGCCTTGTTTGTCGTCGATAAGGAATACAACGCTATTGTCGTCTGCTGCGTGATGGATGATACACATAGTTGGTTATAGGGTTAGTGGTTGTTGGCTTTGGCGGCTTCCTGGGCGGAAATCGCATTCTGTTTGCGGGTTGCGGCGGCTTTTTTGGCGGCTTCCGATCTTTTCCGGCGTTTAAGTTCTTCGGGTGTGACTTCGCGGATGGTGAGATTTTTGGCGGATTTTCGGCCATATCCTTCGATTTCAACGAATGATCCACGATAACGGATTTGGACGGCTTTCAGCGAGACATGAGTGGGTCGCCAAGCCAGCTTGCCGAATGAATTGATCGCAACTCTATTCCATTCGTCAAACGAAACGTCTGCAATGATTTTATCAGCGTTCTTTTTTGCCTGGTTTTCGGCTTTCCGAGCGGCTTTGTATTCAGCAAAAAGGTCTTGGGCTTCCGGCGTTGCGAACCATTCCAAAACTGTGTCGAGGTCGTAGAAATCGACCATTTGGGCGTATTTTCCAACGTGATGCCATTCTCCGCTGCTTGGTGCGTTAGCGGAAATAAATGCTGCTGTGCATCCTTTCCCGAGTGCTTTTGCAATGTGGGATGCAGGGAGTCGTCCGTTGTCCATCGCAATTTCTGCGTTGATGCTACGTCCCCGTCCATGTCGAATGTATGTTGCGGTCATTGAGTGTCCGTATGTTGGTGTTAAAGTAGGTGCAAGTCAGTCATGTCAAATCCGAGTTCCTCGAATTTTGATTCGAAAACTTCGGCTAACTGTCGAAAGTTCATGTCATACATCGAACGCAATAAGAATTTAAGGTTTTGAGATGAGAGTGTAGGGATTATCACTTGCGAGGAAAACGTTTCTAGGTAATTGATCCGTCCAGAGTAGAAGCCGGATTCAAGCTCCCGATCAGGATATGCTTCGGTGTAAACTGCATCGGCGTCTATGCCAAGGGCTTTGCAAATGACATAAGTTACCCACTGACAACAACTGTCGCGTGTCCCGTCGCAACAATCGGTGACGAGATACGGGCGGGTTGACCACTGAACATACCCACGGGCATGTTCTGGTATGTCCGGATCGTCCCATCTGATTCTAATGACCTGCCGATTACTTTCTATTGCCTCTTTGAGAACATGGTTGCAATCCTCCGGCATGATACTCTTCAGGACTGGATCGTCTGGGTTAAATAATTGCTCGGACATGGTGTTTAGACGGTGAGATATTGAGTGGAGTGTCATCCGGAAATTCGACAAGCGGCGGCTTGCTCATGCAGCCAGTCGGAGATTTCGCCTTCGGCCCAATCCTTTATGATCGGGTCGAGGTCATCCCGCATTAACGCCACATTGCCCCGGTGATCCTGCGTCACAGTGTTGCCACCAACGGCAAGGTGAATGTCCATTCCGCCGTCTTCCGATTCCCATACAAAGTAAAGGTCGTCTGGAAGGCTGATAATGCTGAAGCTAGGGTTAGAAACAAGTGCGATA
>Ga0123334_1000199_pt1 | contig 78607 bp, 61 predicted proteins | sample BiotimSIPDNA_FD_89706 | JGI IMG/M metagenome (GOLD analysis project Ga0123334, IMG submission 89706) | Anaerobic biogas reactor microbial communites from Washington, USA - Biogas_R1 time_0 SIP DNA | ecosystem: Engineered > Bioreactor > Anaerobic > Unclassified | place: Washington, USA...
ATTTCTGAATACGTCAAACAGGCATAAACCAAGGCTGTACCGCTTTATTGACCCAGGCACAACAATAGCACTGGGAAGCTTTGAAGTTACAGCATTTGCAAAAAAACATGACGCGTCGGAGCCCTGCAGTTTCAGAGTAACCGTAGACGGAAAAAATATTGGGGTTCTTACCGATCTTGGCTCATCTAGCGAGTCGGTCATCGAAAACATGAAACAATGCGAAGTACTTTTCCTCGAGTCAAATTACGATGAAGAAATGCTTTGGAAAGGATCATACCCATGGTTGCTGAAAAAACGAATTGCTTCAGAACACGGACACTTATCAAACATCCAGGCTCTTAACTTAATCAAAGAATTTTCAGGACAACAACTTCACACGATAATATTATCTCACCTTTCGGGCGAGAACAACACTCCGGAACTTGCATACAACACCTTTTCCCCACTTCACAACTCTTATAAAATTGTAAATACATCGCGGCACGCCCCAAGCGAGATCATAGCCATACCATAGCATGAAAACAATCCATATAACACTTAAATAGTGAAAGTTAAGTCATAAAAAAGCAAACAACTTTCCATCGTATGATTAAAGAAGATGGTGGGTATGAAAAACGATATATCCATACACAATAAAACGCGCAACACGGCTTAGTCCATACAATGTAAACTTCTTGTAATCAAAACCTATGGCACCCATTATTAATGCAACCGTCGTCCATGGGACTGGGGTTAATGCAGCAATAATAATTAGTGGAGCGCCATATTTTTTTACAGAAGGTAACATTTTTTGATAAAATTGAAGTTTAGATAGTTTCTCCGAAAACCGGCTAGATAGAAAACGTCCAAGAAAAAAAATGACGTGGGCTGCACCATACGATACCACCGTGAAGAAAAAAAGATTTGCAAAATAGCCCCAAACAGAGCCTTTGTTCACTGCCCAAAGCATAAACAATTCAGGGGGGAACAAACCGAAAAAGAATTCTGAAAAAACATAAATAGAATAAATAATTATCGGTTGCCCATAAAATTTATCTATCCAAAAGCCAGGATTTTTAATGTAGATAAACTCTACAAACAAGATATAAGCAATCGCAATCAACGCAAGCCACAATATTGCAGATATACTATTCCGAAGAATAAAACGTGATCTTTCAGTTTCCATAGTTTATTTTGTAAATCGACTCATTTAGAAAATTATAACAAATAATAGTCATTGCTAATAAAACATATTGGCCTGTCAGAATATAATTTACCAAACTAAAAAATATCCTTTCAAAAGTCACATCTTAAGAACAAAAACAAACAGCATTTATTGCTTAATAATTCATCCAACTCATATGATAATTTCTGAGTAAATAAAACCAATAAACAGAGTATTAGTTCATGAACATGAACATAAAATTATTTTTCAATAACAATAAAGAAGACCTAGAAAGAATATAAAAAGCTGCTTAAAAGGGCATTATTAGAAATATTCAACGGGGAATTGAGAATTTAAAAGTAGATCCTTCGCCCGAATAGGGTAACAAAGATATTTCGCCACCAAGAAGTTTTACCAAACCGCTACACAACGAAAGATCAATGCCGGTACCTCCCAAATGACGCGACTGAGAAACAGGCTGAGTAGTGAAACGATCGAAAAGATTCTTTCGCTGTTCTTCCTGAATACCAATTCCTGTGTCTTCTACAAAAAAGGTAACCGACTCTTCATTTGTTTTATAATAGAACTTCACCCAACCCTGCCTTGTAAACTTCAACGCATTATCTATCAACTTCTTTAGCACACGCTGAAGCACTTCAGTGTCAGTATCAACATAAAACTCGGTACTTATAACATTTTCAAGAAACAGTTGCAGTTCTTTCTTTTCGGCAATAGGTTTATACGTTAAGTATAATTGAAACATTAAATCGTTCAAATCGAAAGTTACAGGGTACACCTTATACGTGCCTCCACTAATTTTTGCAATATCAGAAACATCGGTAATAATAGACAGCAACAAGTTACTACTTTCGACTATTAAGCCGGTATAATATTGTCTTTCTTCGGATGAAAGATCAGGATCATTTATGATTTCGGAAAAGCCTAAAATTCCGTTTAACGGAGTTCGAATTTCGTGGCTCAAATTTGAATAAACTACCCCATTAAATTGCTTTAATGCGACAATTGTCTGTTTTAAAGACTCTATTTCAGTACAAAGCTCTTTATTTTTCCCACCGGGATCTGAGTTGCTCATGAGGATTGATTTAAAAAACATATAGTAATCAAAACTGAACCATATTTGAAACGGAAAGTTAAAACATTCCTCCTTTATGTCAAAATCAAAACACCAGAAACAATACGGAGATTTGTAAAAAAAGAAAGGTGACACCTTTTCCAGATAACACCTTTCCAAAATATCACAAACAACTATTGAAAGAACTTTAAATAGCTCTAAAATGTTCTCAAAAACTTGTTTGTCAATAATTTACTCATATTTCTCAAATGCCTTTAAGTACACTTCGCCCTTTATGACTGCAATAGATTCTACAAGCAGCATTATTACATTAATAGGCATAATGATCCTGAAAACCAAAAGAATACTTTCCAATTTTTTTCTTTTTAATTAATAATCAGTTATTGGTTTATATTTAGGCACCAGCATTTTCATTATTAACCAACCAATTAGATAAGCAACAGCACAAATAGAGAAGATTATAAAGTAACCTGATTCAATTCCTTCAAAACCAAAAAATTTCATTTGAGTTGCTTCTGCATGATCGAATAAAACCCCAGAGCCTTTATTAATAAAATATGAGCCAACTCCACCGGCCATGCCTCCAATACCAGTAACTGTAGCAATTGCCGACCTCGGAAACATGTCTCCAATAGTTGAAAAAATATTGGCCGACCATGCCTGGTGTGCAGCACCAGCAATACCTATGATGATAATAGGAAACCAGTATGAAAAGCTTCCGAGAGGCTGAGCCAATAATGCCAGTAACGGGAAGAAAGCGAAAATAAGCATCGACCTCATGCGACCAGCGTAAGGGTTCATACCTTTCTTTTCGACAAAGAACGTGGGCAGCCAACCACCAATAATCGAAAGCAACGTAATTGCATATAGCACAAATATGAGCAACTTTGCAGTACCGCTATCAGAAGGCAACCCATACACTGAACTTAGGTATGCAGGAGTCCAGAATAGGTAAAACCACCATACCCCATCTGTCATGAATTTTCCTACGGCAAAAGCCCATGTTTGCTTGTATTTAAAACATTGTTTAAATGAAAGTTTTCGTACAGCCCCACCATCTTTGGATGGTTCTTCATGGTCTTTATCCTGCATTATATAAACCAGCTCTGCTTTATTAACGCCTTTATTCTGATGTGGTTTTTTATATACAAAAACCCAAAAACCCATCCACACAAAACCAAGGGCTCCAATGATAATAAATGCCATCTCCCACCCGTAGTAATGGGCAATAACCGGAATAGTAACAGGGGCAGCAAGAGCACCAACGGTAGCACCTGCATTAAAAATACTTGTTGCAAATGCGCGGTCTTTCTTTGGAAAATATTCAGCAGTAGCTTTAATTGAAGCTGGGAAGTTTCCGGCTTCACCTAGGGCGAGTATAAAACGAGCAAAGACGAATAATGTAACACTGATCAGAATTACCTTGCTCACGTCTTCAACTGTTGCAATAGCATCTTTAGCGCCTTCGAAACCCACAAACCAATTTCCGGTTAATATTCCAGAAGTGGCAATTCCGCAGAATGCATGCAAACAAGCACCAACAGACCAAACACCAATAGCCCAAAGGAAACCCTTTTTAGTATCGAGCCAATCGACAAAACGGCCGGCAAATAGCATGCTTACCGCATAGAAGATCGAAAACAAAGAAGTAATATTCCCGTAATCGTTATTGGTCCAATGAAATTCAGGCGCAATAAAATCTTTCCAAGTAAGAGAAAGAACCTGCCTGTCCATATAGTTAATTGTCACACCAAAAAACAACATAAGACAGATTATCCATCTGTAATTGGTCATTTTTCCGCTATCCTGATCGGTTAGATTATTAGTCATCATAAATAGGTTAACGTTTTATACCGAATACGTTGTTGAAGCTGTTTCTCCTCCGCGACCAGTCCAGTTGGTATGGAAGAATTCACCGCGAGGTTTGTCAACCCGTTCGTAAGTGTGAGCCCCAAAGTAGTCGCGTTGAGCCTGAAGTAAGTTGGCAGGGAGTCTTTCGCTACGGAATCCATCGAAATAGCACAAAGCCGATGTCAATGCAGGAACCGGAATTCCATGGGTTAAAGCAGCGGCACAAACACGGCGCCATCCGGCCTGGGCTTTTTCAACGGTTTCTTTGAAAAATGGATCAAGCAACAGGTTTTCGAGGTTCGGGTTTTTATCGAACGCTTTTTTGATATCGCCCAGGAATACCGAACGAATAATGCAACCACCGCGCCACATGAGAGCAATACCGCCGTAGTTGAGGTTCCATCCGTACTCTTTGGCCGCTTCCATCATCAGGTTATAACCTTGCGCATACGAAATGATTTTTGCACCATAAAGCGCCATTTTAATATCTTCGATGAGCTGGACTTTGTCGCCTTCGAATTTTGAAGCCGGGCCACTGATTACTTTTGAAGCTTTAACCCGTAACTCTTTTTGAGCCGATAAGCAACGGGCAAAAACCGATTCTCCGATCAAGGTAAGTGGAATGCCCATGTCGAGGGCTGCAACACCGGTCCATTTCCCGGTTCCTTTTTGTCCGGCAGTGTCGAGAATATTTTCCACGAGGGCAGAACCATCTTCATCTTTATAGGCAAGGATGTCGCGGGTGATTTCGATCAGGTAAGAGCCCAGTTCTTCTTCGTTGTATTTTTTGAAAACATGGTGCATTTCGTCAGCCGACAGACCTAGCAGATCTTTCATCAATTGGTAGGCTTCGCAAATAATTTGCATATCGCCGTATTCGATGCCGTTGTGAACCATTTTTACAAAATGGCCCGCGCCGCCTTCACCCACCCAGTCGCAGCAGGGAGAACCGTCTTCTACTTTTGCAGCAACCGATTGGAAAATGTTTTTTACAGCAGGCCATGCAGCAGGCGATCCGCCGGGCATCATCGAAGGGCCGAGCAATGCACCTTCTTCGCCACCCGAAACACCGGTTCCAATGTAGAGCAACCCTTTGCTTTCAACATACCTGGCACGGCGAATGGTATCGGGGTAGTGCGAATTACCACCGTCGATAATAATGTCTCCCGGTTCAAGATGAGGAATGATCAGTTCAATAAAGTCATCAACCGGCTGACCGGCTTTTACCAGCATCATCACTTTTCTTGGGCGTTCGAGCGATGCACATAACTCTTCGATTGAATGTGTGCCAATGAAGTTTTTCCCTGCACCGCGGCCATTGATGAAATGATCGACCTTTTCGACGGTACGGTTATAAACTGCGACGGTAAAGCCTTTGCTTTCCATATTTAACACCAGGTTTTCGCCCATTACAGCCAACCCTATTAATCCTATATCTGCTTTTTGTTTCATGATTTTATTGTCTTTTATCTTTCGTCTATTATTTATTATCTATCGTCTTTTATCTATTCAAACCTATCAGAATGCGCCCATAAACCCAATGCAGGATTGGATATGAAGAATATTTCTTCGCCATCGGGCTGTTGGTTGAACCCGTTTTTCAACTTTTTCGGATCGTATTTTTTTGTGATTTCATCCAGGTCGCCCCAGTTGAAGCCTACGCTTTCGATCTCTTCACTGCTCAGATTTTCGGGATTCTTTCCGGGGCAATAAGTTACGGAAAATCTTCCTTCCGACGAACCGTGGATCAAATGGGCAGCAGCGCCCAGATTTGCTTGTAAGTCTTCGTTATCGGCTACCGCTTTCAAGGTGGCAGCAGTGCCGAAATATCCATATTTTCTGATCAGTTTATCAATCTGATGATCCTCGCCAAACTCTTTGAGAGCAGGGGCAAGGACAATCAGTTCCCCACCGTCGGCCATAGCCATGCGGGTGCGGTAGATGCTTTTGTTGCCCAGCCAGGTACTTTTAAATTCGGTAGGATCGAGCCAGACAACCACTTTCTTCAACGGTTTTTCAACCATGTCGAAATTCACCTTCAATGAGAGCTCTGCGGCTTTGGTGAAAACTTCGAAATCGTCGCCAATGAACAATCCCCGGGTAGCAAGTTTTCCTTCCCCATCGACCCCAACTACGGTTTGAACGTAAACAATGGGCAGATCTTGTGCAAAATGTTCGGTGGCATAGTTGAATAGTTTTCTTACTGGTGTATTGGCCCGGCCCATCATTCGTTCCATGCCATACGCAGCGCCAACAAAATGACTTTTATTGATGCCTTCTGAACCTCCGGTGCCTACAAAAATATTTTTGTTATAGTTGGCCATTCCAACAACCTCGTGTGGTACAACCTGTCCAAGTGAGAGGATCAGGTCGAAACCGCCTTCTTTCAAAAGCCGGTTTACCTGTGCGGGCCAGTCAAAACTGACTTTTCCTTCCGAAATCTCCTCTACATACGAGGAGGGAACGGTTCCCAGTGTGATCACGTCGTTTCGCCAGTCGTGATCCCTGAAAAGGTTGCGGGGAACATTGGGAAACATGTGCTGAATCTGGGCGTCGGTCATGGGAGAATGGGTTCCCAGTGCCGGCAATATATTGGTTAGTTTTTCCTTGTAATATTGATACGCAAAAGAGGTTAATATCCCAGCATTTGAAGGTAGCCGGGTGTAATCGGGCGGTATGGCCAACACTTTTTTCTTTTCGCCAATCCGGTCGAGAGCCGTAAACAGTCCTTCTTTTAAATCTTGCCCGGATAGAACAAATTGGGGCGAACCTTTTTCAAAATAGATCATTAATTCTGTTTTTTCGTTTCATTAAATTAATTTACAATATCATCTCGTTCAATCCCCTTATCGAGTAGCTCAGAAATATAATTATGAATATACAACATTCAACGTGAAATATTCTGAAAACTTAGAATGAAAGCATTTCTCGGAAAAGCTTTTTGTATCGACATACTAGAAAGAACCAATAAACTATTTAAGCAAATTACCTTTTTACCCGGGCGTTACCTTGCCAAATGCTCCAAACCATATCCTCGTCGGCAGGTTGTGCATAGTCGGTAAGGAATGTTGTTGCCAAAGCTCCTGAAGCCCAACCGAATTGAACCCATTTTTCTGGTTCCCAACCCCTTAAAATTCCATAAAGCAAGCCGCCAACAAATCCATCGCCACCACCAATACGGTCTAAGACGTTGATTGGACGGGGCTCAACAACATGCCAATTCTGACCTTCGAGCATAATAGCGCCCCAAAGGTGTTCGTTTACGCTAATAACCTGACGCAGGGTAGTTGCAAACACAGAAGCATTAGGGAATGCCTTTTTTACACGACTGATCATTTCTTTGAAACTGTCAATTTTTGCAGCGAGGCCTTCTCCTCCAGCTTCGGGACCATCAATTCCAAGACACAGCTGAAAATCTTCTTCATTGCCAACTAATATATCGGAAACTGAGGCAATTTCAGAGAAAATATCGTGAAGTTCATTTTCCCTTCCTTTCCAGAACGAAGCCCTATAATTAAGATCGAAAGCTATTTTTGTACCATACTTTTTGGCTGCCCGGGCAATTTGGAGGCAGAAATTACTTGTTTCGGGTGAAAGTGCACCAATAAGTCCAGAAAGGTGAACCACCTGAACACCCTCTACTCCAAAAATGCGATCCAAATCGAAATCCTTCACATTAAGGGTTCTTCCTACTTCTCCAGCCCTGTCGTTCTGCACGCGAGGTCCTCTTGATCCTATACCGCTATCAGCAATATTAAATTGGTGCCGGTAGCCCCAGGGATCACCCTGCTCAATTTCAGGTCCTTCGAAGTCCATGTTCCGGCCCTTGAGGTTACATTTAATAAACTGAGCGATAGGACTTCCTTTCACAAAAGTAGTAAGCACCTTGACTGGCAAGCCCAGGTAAGAAGCAATGCTGGCTACATTGGTTTCGGCACTAGTAGCCTGCATTTTAAAAGTATCGCTGCAGTGTACTGGCTGACCATTGGCCGGAGTAATACGTACACCCATACTGGTTGGCACCAGAAGAGCATACTTATAATTATTTTTAAGTTCCATTTATATTTTTTTATTGTTAATCTCTTCGTTGTAAACAGTTGATTATTTATATATTACACCCCACTAAAGGCACTAAACCCACCATCTACAGGAATTACAATACCGGTTACAAATTTTGACATATCGGAAATAAGATAAACCGAAGTGCCTATAAGTTCTTCTACATTGCCAAAGCGACCCATTGGCGTATTGTTTAGCACTTTATTTCCACGAGGAGTAGGTTTTCCAGAAGTTTCGTCAATCATGAGGAAACGGTTCTGGTTTGTGATGAAGAACCCTGGAGCTATTGCATTGACGCGCACACCGGCTTTAGCAAAATGAACGGCCAGCCATTCGGTAAAATTGTTAATTGATGATTTTGCGGCCGAATAGGCAGGGATTTTGGTGAGTGGGCGGAAAGCATTCATGGAAGAAATGTTCAATATTACACCATCTTGCCTTTCGATCATTTCTTTGGCAAAAACCATTGTTGGAAGCAGTGTCCCCTTAAAATTAAGATTAAAAACATGGTCAAAACCATCCATTTGTAAATCGAAAAAATTGCTGAGCGAATCGGTTTCTCCTAGAATAATTTGCTCTGCCTGAGTAGTTGCTTTCGGAGAGTTTCCACCGGCACCATTTATAAGACAATCGATTGCATTAACCTTGCCTAAAATTTTCACCTTCACCTCTTCGAGCGATTCTTTTTCGAGGACATTTGCAGCATATCCTTCTATAATCAACCCGGGATATTTAATCTTCAATTCGTTGGCGAACTCAACAATGCGCTGTTCATTTATATCGAGTAAAATAACATTCATGCCAATGTTACACAAGCCTTCGGCAATTTGGCTACAAATTACGCCACCGGCTCCGGTTATCACTGCAGTTTTCCCTGTCAGTTTCAAAAGTTCGTTAGTTGTAATCATAGTTCTGATTTTATTATCTTGATCAATTCAATCGTTTCTTGCACTTTCAGTGTAAGACCTTCATAATTATTGTTGGCAATATATTCTTTTTTCATGAGTTGGCTTCCCAATCCGACACAAGTTACACCTGCTTTAAACCATGCTTTAAGGTTATCGTATTCAGGAGTAACACCCCCTGATGGCATTAGATCAGACCAAGGACACGGGCCTTTTACTGCGGAAACAAACTCAGGACCGCCGACCTGAGAGCCGGGGAATATCTTAACTAATTCACAACCAAGTTCTTCAGCGAGATTAATCTCAGAAACAGAGCCACAGCCGGGCGACCACAGTATTTTACGCCGGTTACAAACCTTTGCCATGTCGGGATTTAGCAATGGTGAAACAATAAAATCGGCACCAAGCTGAATGTAGAGAGAAGCTGTTCCTGCATCAATCACAGAACCCACTCCAATGGCCATTTCTGGCATTTCCCGCTTTACATGTTTCGAAAGTTCGGCAAACACTTCGTGGGCAAAATCGCCCCTGTTCGTAAATTCAAAAGCACGAGCCCCTCCGTCATAACATGCTTTTACAATTTTTTTGCATACTTCTGTATCGGAACTGTAGAAAAGCGGAACCATCCCAGTCTCTTTCATCTTGAGGAAAACCTCTATCCTTGAATATTTTGCCATAGTCCTAATTTCAAAAAATACTAATAATCTAATTTTCTGCATTTAACAACATAAATAAAACTCATTAGAAGCCTTAACGAGCCACACGGCCAGAGGCATCGCCTTCCATAAGTTTTAGGACTTCTTCGACAGTTACCCTGTTATAATCGCCATAAATAGTGTGTTTTAAACAAGATGCAGCCACGGCAAAATTCAATGCTTTTTGATCATCATCGGGCCAAGTCAACATACCATAAATTAACCCTCCCATAAACGAATCACCACCCCCTACGCGATCTACAATGTGTGTAATCTGGTATTTTGGTGCTTCGTATAACGTTTTGCCGTTCCAAAGTACGCCAGACCAACTATTATGATTAGCATTGATTGAACCCCGTAACGTAGTAATCACCTTTTTGCACCGAGGAAACCGAGCCATAATTTGTTTTGAAACCGATTCGTAAGCAGCCCCTTCAACATGCCCTGCAGTAATGTCAAGACCATCGGGACTAATTCCGAGAACCATTTCTGCATCTTCCTCATTTCCAAGGATCACATCGCAACCAGCAACCAAATCTGGCATTATTTCTCCTGCTTTTTTCCCGTATTTCCACAAGTTTTTACGATAATTTAAGTCACAAGAAACAGTAATGCCTTTTTCGTTGGCTTTCTTTATTGCTTCAAAACAAACCTCTGCTGCTCCTTGCGATATAGCGGGGGTAATCCCAGTCCAATGAAACCACCCTGCGCCCTCGAAGATGTTATCCCAATCGATCATTCCAGGTGCAATCTCAGCAATAGATGAATGGGACCGATCGTAAACCACTTTGCTTCCACGGCTAACAGCTCCCGTTTCTAAAAAATAAATACCAAGCCTCTCTCCTCCCCAACTGATCCTTTCAACACCAACACCATGCTTGCGTAAATCTTTCATACAAGCCAGCCCAATATCGTTTTTCGGAAGACGGGTAACGAAATCGACTGGTATATGGTAATTTGCGAGCGAAACAGCCACATTAGCTTCGCCGCCACCAAAGGTTGCAGAGAAGCTGTCAACCTGATCGAAACGCAAAAAACCCGGAGTGGCCAGGCGCAACATAATTTCACCAAACGTGATTACTTTCTTCATAAAAAATACATTGTGTTTTGGAGTAAATCCTATTTTAATTTTCCTTTTCAGTGATTAAGAAAACAAAAATAAAAAAAGAGAAACACAATGCAAACGTTTGCATTTATTTTTTTATTTTTGACGCAACAAGCACAAAAGAGTCGATAGACATATGGTATCGAAAAAACAAACTACTATTCAAGACATCGCCAAAGCACTCAATATCACGGCATCAACAGTGTCGAGAGCAATGAACGATCATCCCAAAATAAGTCAGGCAACCAAGAATATGGTTATCGAAAAAGCCAGGGAAATGCAATATCAACCCAATGCCATGGCATCGAACTTGCGTAAAGGAAAAGCCAATACAGTAGGGATGATTGTGCCACGCATCAACCGTCATTTTTTTTCAAACATCATCAACGGTGTTGAAAGCATTCTGAACCCCGCCGGATACAACTTAATAATATGCCAATCGGAAGAAAGAGTTTCCAAAGAGATAGAAAATGTAAAAACGTTGATTTCGAACCGGGTAAGTGGGATTCTTATGTCTTTATCGATAGAAACACAAGATGTAAAGCATTTACAAAAAGTGATGAACCACCGCATTCCCCTTGTATTATTCGATCGAGTAAGTAACAAACTACCAATTAGTTGCGTAGAAAACGACGATGAATTGGGAGCTTACGACATGACCATTCATTTGATAGACCAAGGGTATACCAACTTTATGTGGATGGGGGGCCCACGAAATGTTTTCATATATAAAAACCGATACTGCGGATATAAAAAAGCGTTAGAATCGAGAAAGCTTAAGCCCGCTCAGATGCAAATCTTCGAAGGACACCCCACCCTACAAGTTGCCCTCGACTTTATGCGGAATTATCTCGAACACAATAAAGCACCCGATGTTGTTTTTGCCACGTCAGATTATATGGCTATGGGCGCAATTCAAGCGTGCCAAGAAAAGGGATTAAAAATTCCTGATGACATTGCGGTTGCTGGCTATGCCAATGAGCCATTCTCTGAATTAATCAGCCCAAAACTCACTACCGTAGAACAATATAGCGAGGAAATTGGGAAAGCTGCTGCCCGATTGTTACTCGAGGAAATGCTTTCGGAAAACGATGAAGTGATTCCACGAAAAACTATCCTTAGGCCGAGGCTTATCGTCAGGGAATCAACGGTAAAAAGTAAGCAAGAATGACTATTTGACTAACAATAAAAATTAGAAAATAATATAAAAAGCAACATAGATATGAAACCATTCATGGATAAAAATTTTATGCTGAACACAAGATCAGCGGAGCGATTATTTCATGAGTATGCAGCAAACATGCCCATTATCGACTACCACAACCACCTTCCACCGGCAGAGATAGCTCAAAATATTACCTTTGAAAACATCACACAGGTATGGCTGAAAGGCGACCATTACAAATGGAGGGCCATGCGCGCTAACGGGATCGACGAAAATTTCATTACCGGCAATGCTTCAGACTATGAGAAATTTGAAAAATGGGCGGCTACGGTACCATACACACTGAGAAATCCGCTTTACCACTGGACTCACCTGGAGTTGCAGCGTTACTTTGGCATTGACGAACTATTAAATCCGGGCAGTGCCAGAAGCATTTATGAGCAAACTTCAGGATTATTGCAAACAAGCGATTATTCAGTAAAAAACTTGCTGCGAAAAAGGAATGTTTCTGTACTATGCACTACCGACGACCCAATCGATGACCTGGCTTATCATAAACAAATTACACAAAGCAACTTCGAAATAAAAACCCTACCCGCATGGAGGCCCGACAAGGCCATGAATGCCGAAAATCCAGCAATTTACAATCAATATATCGATCGCCTTTCTGAGGTAGCGGGCATCAGCATAACTACAATTGACCAATTGCTGGAAGCACTTCAGAAACGACACGATTACTTTGAACAAACCGGCTGTAAAGTTTCTGACCATGGGATTGAAGAGTTTTATGCCGAAGACTTCACTGCCAGCGAAATTAATTCAATATTCAATAAAGTTCGTAGCGGAATACAATTAAGCCATACAGAGCTGGTAAAATTCAAATCATTTATGCTCCTTGAATTTGCTCGTATGGACTACGCGACCAATTGGGTACAACAATTTCATTATGGAGTGTTGCGAAACAATAACAGCCGGATGTTTGTCAAGATTGGCCCCGACACTGGTTTCGACTCTATTGGCGATTTCAAGGTTGCTGCAAATCTCGCGAAATTTCTCAATACACTCGACAAAGAAAACAAATTGGCAAAAACCATTCTTTATAATATTAATCCTGGCGACAATGAAATGATTGCCACCATGTTGGGGAACTTTAACGAAGGCCCTGTTGCCGGTAAGATACAATTCGGCTCAGGCTGGTGGTTCCTCGATCAGAAAAATGGCATGGTAGCCCAGATGAATTCGCTATCGACCTTAGGACTGCTCAGCAAATTTGTAGGAATGCTCACTGATTCAAGAAGTTTCCTTTCATTTCCGCGGCATGAATATTTCCGTAGAATAATGTGCAATCTGTTTGGAACTGACATGGAAAATGGCGAAATTCCCAACGACTTTGAATTAGTCGGGGGAATTGTTCAAGACATTTGTTACAACAATGCCAAACGCTATTTCGGGTTCTAACCGTTAAAGAATAACCTATGGAAAAACAAGAATTCAGAGAAAAAGCCAAGCAAAGTATCGATGAAATCTTCGACAAGATTGAAGAACTGAAGGCAAAGAAAGATGAAGCCAAAGCCGAAATTGTTGAAAAATACGAAGAACAGATTGCTGAACTTGAGGCTAAACGCGACGAGCTACAGTCAAAATACGACCAGCTTATCGATGCAGCCGAAGACAAATGGGAAGATGTGAAAGGTGCTTTTACCGAAAGTGCAGCATCGTTCAAAGAAGGTTTTTCGAAATTGTTATCACCATTCAAAAAAGACAACAACGACGAAGAGCCCCCAGTGGCCTAACGTAAAAATTTAAATAGGGGCACCAACAATGGTGCCCCTATTATTTTTTCCGGTAAAACCGGGAGAACAAAACCAATGTGAAATTGCTGGTCTTAATTTACTGCAATAACATTATCCTTTCCCAAATCGAGAGCTTCCATATTTTCAGGAATCGTTTTATGATGTCTTTCAGGAAGCGACTTTTCGAGGCCACGTTGTACATTTTCGAGTTTCACAATAGGTTTCACCTGCAAAAATGCACCAAGTACAATCATATTAAATATGCGTGGTTTTCCCTGCTCTGCAGCAATCTGAGTTGCAGCAATCTTGTATACTTTTATATCGGTACGTGTTGGCGGCTTAATAATTCCGTTCGGATCGAACAAAAGAGTTCCTCCTGCTTTTATTTTGCTTTCGAACTTATCGAGCGATTGCTGATTAAGGATTATGGCTGTATCGTATTCGTTCAGCACGGGCGAAGATATCCGTTCGTCGCTGAGAATAACTGTTACATTGGCTGTACCGCCACGCATTTCAGGCCCGTAGGACGGAAACCATGATACTTCCTGATCTTGCATGATCCCAGAATATGCAAGAATTTTTCCCATCGAAAGAACTCCCTGTCCGCCAAAACCTGCGATTATAATTTCTTCTGTCATCGTAGTTACTTTTTAAGTTTCTGGACTTTATACTGCTCTATGTCGAGTCGTTCACTATCTTTTAAATCGCCAAGCGGATAGAAAGGGAACATGTTCTCTTCCATCCATTTGTTTGAAGCTACCGGGTCAATTTTCCATCCCGAGTTACATGTTGAAACCACTTCAACGAACGAAGTCCCAATTTTCTTTGCCGAATTTTCGAACGCTTTTCTGATAGCTTTCTTGCATTTCCGCACGTTAGCAGGTGTATGAACACTTTGACGGGTAACATACGCTGCTCCGGGAAGCTGAGCCAGCAATTCAGTTATTTTCAGTGGGTAGCCATTCAAATCGACATCGCGGCCATAAGGAGTAGTTGCAGTAACCTGTCCCAGCATGGTAGTTGGGGCCATTTGACCGCCTGTCATACCGTAAATTGCATTATTGATGAAAATCATCACAATATTTTCACCCCGGTTTACGGCATGAAAAGTTTCTCCGGTGCCAATTGCTGCAAGGTCTCCATCGCCCTGATAGGTAAACACATACTTATCGGGGTTGGTACGTTTATATCCTGTAGCAACAGCAGGAGCCTTACCATGGGCTGCCTCCATAAAATCAACATCGATGTAATCATACATAAAAACAGCACATCCAACAGGCGAAACACCAACTGTTTTATCCTGAATGCCCATTTCCTCAATCACTTCGGCAATAAGCTTGTTAACCACCCCATGACTACAACCGTAGCAGTAGTGCATCGGCTTATCGGTGAGAACTTTTGATTTCCCATAAACCCTGTTTTCGGGTTTAATGATATCTTGTAACTGTAAATCTGCCATAGTTATTTCCCGATTAATTTTGATTCAACCACATCAGCCACTTCGCCCGGATTGGTAATCATACCGCCCATACGGCCAAAGTATTCTACCTTTGTTTTACCATTTACTGCCAGGCGTACATCTTGTACCATCTGGCCCGCATTCATCTCTACCGAAAGGAAGCCTTTCACTCCTCGATTGGCGAGCTCGCTGATAATTTTGGTTGGAAACGGGAAAAGTGTAATCGGACGTAACAAACCGACTTTAATGCCCTTTTCACGCAAAATATCAACCGATTTCTGACTTATACGTGCCGAAAGACCGAATGCCACAATAACATACTCAGCATCATCGCACTGAATCATTTCATAGCGAACTTCTTCTTCTTCCATTTTGCGGTATTTTGCCTGAAGCTTTTGGTTAAATTTTTCTTGGCGTTCAGAAACCAATTCAAGTGAAGTAACGATATGCTGATTGCGATTCGCTTTTTTACCGTTTGCCGCCCAACTTCCATGCATTTCTTCAATTTGCTGTTCAGTCCAGCGAGGTTTATAGTCGCTAAGTTCCACTTTCTCCATGGTTTGTCCAATAACCCCGTCGGCAAGAATCATTGCCGGGTTACGGTATTTGAAGGCAAGTTCGAAGCCTAAATCGACAAAATCGTTCATTTCCTGAACAGAAGCGGGCGCTAACACGATAAGTTGAAAATCGCCATGCCCACCGCCTTTGGTTGCTTGAAAATAATCCGATTGCGAAGGTTGGATTGTTCCCAACCCAGGGCCTCCACGCTGAACATTAACAATGAGGCAAGGCAACTCAGCACCTGCCAGATAAGATAACCCTTCAGACATAAGGCTTATCCCTGGGCTCGACGATGAAGTCATTACTTTTTTCCCCGAAGAAGCACCTCCATATATCATATTGATAGAAGCGCCTTCACTTTCGGCCTGTAAAACAACCATGCCTGTTTCTTCCCAGGGACGGCGAGCCATTAAAGTTTCCATTATTTCGGATTGAGGGGTAATTGGATATCCAAAGTAGCCATCGCATCCGCAACGTATTGCAGCCTCGGCGATTACCTCATTCCCTTTCATTAAACGTAAGTCTCCCATTGTATGGATGATTTTAAAGTTTCTACTTAATTTATTATTCCCGCGTTTTTCAGGAATTTACCCTATAAACAGTCAAACAACTATCGGGACACACCATTCCACAGTTAGTGCAACCAATACACAACTCCGGATTCTCCATATAAGAGTAGTTATACCCTTTGCTATTCACCTCTTTATTAAGGTTTAACACGCCGTACGGACAAGCGACGACACAAAGGTTACAGCCTTTGCATTTTTCGTTGTCAACTACTACTGCTCCTCTTGCTTTCGCCATTGTTCTATTTTATTTATTATGTTTATTCTATTAATCCTTGGGATGATCAGCCAAAAACTGTTTCAACCGCATTTCAAGGTCACCAAATTGAGCTCGTTTTACAGGAGCTACACAAGCCCTCAATCCTTCTTGTTTGCTTCCGGTACTTAAAAGTGTTATTGCACTGATGCCATAACACATAAGCTCGTGCAATAGTTCACCGGCTTTCATGGAGCCATAACTCAGGGTGAAATAAAAACCATCGGCAATATCCTGATCAATATCTTTATCGTATAGAATACTGAAGCCGTTATCGGTGAAAAGTTTTTTCATGACATGGGCTTTTTCAGCATATTCTTTTAGCTCATCAACAAAATTAAACGTTCCGTTATTTACCGCTTTCAGCATGGCAGCCATGGCAAATTGTACCGAATGGGTCACCCCCGACGAAAGTGCATATAAAGCCCTGTATATAACCGTATTACCAAATGTATTCATCATAAAACGTTTCTCGAGGGCTGGATATTTACGGTTGAAAAGCTTATCAGACATAACTATCACAGCTATACGCTGCCCGGCATAGGAGAATATTTTCGATGCCGAGATAAACAACACATAATTGTCGGTGTATTTTGCCACTGTTGATTGAAAAGGTGCCACCCCCGGACGCGAAATGTCTTTTCTGAAATCCATGCCAAAATAGGCAAGGTCTTCCATCACAATAACATCATATTTATTGGCTAACTCAGCAATAATTTTCAATTCATCTTCGGTGAGACAAACCCATGTTGGGTTGTTCGGGTTTGAATAAATTACCGAATGAATGTTTCCTTTTGAAAAATACGATTCAAGTTTTTCACGAAGTTTTTCTCCCCGGAAATTATACACATCGAACGATTCGAATTTTGCACCAATCATCATAAATTGCTGTTTCTGAACAGGAAATCCCGGATCGATAAACAGCGCGGTATCTTTTGCCGCATCACAGCACGAAGACACCTGAAACAGTGCATAAGTAGCTTGCATTGAACCTGTTGAAGGTGCACAATGTTCAGGCTTTACGTCGATGTCAAGAAAGTTCTTCACAAATAACGCCGCTTCGGTTTTAAGTTCAGGAATACCATTGATATTTGGATAAAGCGAAGCAACACCACGGTGCAATGCCTCAATCTCGGCATCGATTCCGACCTTGGCAGCTGGCAACCCGGGTACACCCATTTCCATACGAACATATTTTTCGCCCGTTTCGGCTTCAATCATATCAACTATTTGAACAACTTCGCGAATCGAAGCTCTGTTCATATCACTGATATTCAAGGATGATAAATGTTTTTCTACGATTTCCCTCTTGATGGGAGTTGATTGTATCATGTTCTGTTAAACTATATTATTGGCAATGCCTTTGTTATACGTCGTAAATTTTCCGTTCGCCGCGAACATATTCTCCAAGTACAGTTAGGCTCGAAACGTTTTTGAGCACCTGATGGATTGCCTGTTCGTAGTTATTTGAGTTTTCCCATTCAATATCAACATGAAACGAGTACTCATCGGGTTTTCCAATAATGGGAACCGATTGTATTTTGGTGAGGTTTATTTTATTTTCGGCAAATATATTCAATACTTTAGCTAAAGAGCCATAAAAGTGCCCAACCTCGAAACAAATTGATGCTTTGTTAGCATCTTCGGAGTGGTGGTAATATTTTGAAAGGATCAGGAACCGTGTATAATTTCTTTTGTTGGTTTCGATTCCTTTGTCAAGAATCTCGAGTCCATAAATCTCAGCCGAGCGTTCGTTGGCAATGCAAGCGGCATTCCTAAGATTATTTTTTGCTATGTTTTTTGCCGAACCAGCAGTATCAAACGATTCATCAAGCGATATTTCACCAAAAGTAGCATCGATATATTCAGCACATTGCTTAATAGCTACGGGATGCGAATGTATTTCTACAATATCTTCTTTCTTCACCCCAGGCAACACCAACAAGTTCATTTGTATGTGTAGGTATATTTCACCGGTGATTTTAAGGTGATAATCACGCAGCAAACCGTAATTTTCGAGTAAGCTTCCGGCAATGGCGTTTTCTATGGCCATCACCGCAATATCGGCTTGGTCGGAGTCGACAAGCTGGCAAACTTTTCTGAACGTACGGCATTCAATAATTTCAATTTTTTCATCCCCAAAGTATCGTTGGGCTGCATCTTCGTGAAACGACCCTACGATTCCTTGTATGGCTACTTTTTTAATATTCATTGTGTTTTTCTTTTGTTTAAATAATAAAAAACCCGGGTTTAGCCCCGGGTTCAGATAATATCATTTGGTTATCACTCCTCCGGGAACAATTTGCAGCAAATGCCAAAAAATATGTCACTCCATGACTGAACCATAATCAATTGCTATAAATTAGTGTCAAACTCTGATTAAAAAATTTCCTTTTACCAGCTAAATTTATTCACGGGCTGAAAATAACGAAAAACAAAAAAGAGAGGTTTATTTTTTCCGAATATTTATCTGTCGTTAAAAAATTTAATCACTTTTCAGGCCGTTTACATTTTATATAAATCGCTGGATTTCAACAAATCAAGTTCATACTTCTGCAATACTTCGATACATTTTCGAACATTAGTTGGTTTTATTACAACGTTCGCAACTTCGCCCATAGAGAAAGCATACATGTATTCAATAGGAATCTGCTCTTCGTTAAGAATATTCAGAGCTTTTGCCATGGCTCCGGGAACATTTGGGCAACTAAGGCAGATAACTTCGGTAAGGTTCACCGAAAAATGGTTATTGCGAAGCACCTGAAGTGCTTTATCTGGATCAGAAACAATTACCCTGAGGATACCAAAATCGCTGGTATCGGCAATGCTGAAAGCTGACATATTGATGCCTGCTTCGCCCAAAATATTAGTTACCTCGCACAAACGTCCTGATTTGTTTTCGAGGAATACGGACAGTTGCTTAATTATCATGGCAATAGTATTAAATTTTTCTGTTGTCGATTACTCTTTTTGCTTTTCCCGCAGACCGTTCAATTGTTTTAGGTTCAACAAGTTGTACCGTAACTGAAATTCCCAATGTGCTTTCGAGCTTGTATTTGATCTTTTTAGTCAGGTTTTGTAGTTCTTTTATCTCGTCAGAGAAGAACTGTTCCTGCACTTCAACCTGGACTTTCACAGTATCGAGGTTTCCTTCCCTTTCTACAAAGATAAGATAATGCGGCTCTGTTTCGCTCATTTCGAGCAATACACTTTCAATTTGTGACGGGAATACATTGACCCCACGAATGATGAGCATATCGTCGCTGCGGCCTTTGCATTTTTCCATACGCACCAACGTTCTTCCACATTCGCATTTGTCGTAAATAAGACGGGTAAGGTCGCGTGTGCGGTAACGCAACAGCGGAATTCCTTCTTTGGTAATGGTAGAAAATACTAACTCTCCCACTTCCCCTGGTTCAACCGGCAGTAAAGTTTCAGGATTAATTATTTCAGGAATGAAGTGATCTTCATTGATATGCATTCCAGCTTGGTGAGTACATTCGCACGAAACGCCCGGCCCCATTACTTCGCTCAGCCCGTAAATATCGATGGCTTTAATTTTTAATTTCTTTTCGATGTCGCGTCTCATGTTTTCCGACCAGGGTTCGGCGCCAAAAATGCCCACCCGAAGTTTCAACGACGAAGCATCTATTTTCATTTCTTCCAATACTTCAGCAATATGAAGCACGTATGAAGGAGTGCAACAAATTACAGTCGAACCAAAATCCTGAAGTAATTGAATTTGCTTTTGGGTATTACCTCCTGAAATTGGGATTACGCTTGCGCCAAGGTTCTCTGTACCATAGTGCAGCCCCAAGCCGCCGGTAAACAAGCCATACCCATAAGCAACCTGCACCAAATCGTTTTTGGTTACCCCGGCCATACACAACGAGCGGGTCACATTTTCGGCCCACATAGCAATGTCATTTCGGGTATAACCAACTACTGTTGGCCGGCCAGTAGTCCCTGAAGAAGCATGAATACGTACAATTTCTGACATTGGAACGGCAAAGGTACCGAACGGATAATTGTCACGAAGATCGGTCTTTGTGGTAAAAGGAAGTTTTACAAGATCGTCTAATGTTCGAATATCTTCAGGCACTAGCCCTACTTCCTGCATTTTTTTCCTATAATACGGTACGTCGTGATATACACGTTTTACTGTCCTGATCAAACGTTCTGTTTGAAGTTGGCTCATTGAATCGCGCGAAGCACATTCAATATTTTCATTCCAAATCATAATTGCTCTATTTATGTCAAAAAGATTTCAGTATTGAAATTTTGTAATATAAGATTGGTTAAATCTGAGCCGTAAAGATAATCAGTATTCGAATGAAAAAAGAAATAATTTGATTTTTTAGAATAACAATTTATAACTATTCACTCTTCTTTCATTTCAGTTTAGAATTAATATAGGCGAAATATATTAAATATCGAATATAAAAGTTCATATCTTGAAGTATAGCAATCTCCTATCGGGAAAAAACTATCCAATTAAAACCCTGTTGAGAAAAAATCTCTTCAATAATTCAATTTCATAAATATAATTTTCATGAATAAAAATATCAAAACCCCTTAGGTTCAATTGCAATTTTGATACGAATGGGAGAATCTGAGATATTTATTCCTTTCAAAATCATTAAATAAAAAAAGCTGTCATAGTGTAATTACCATGACAGCTTTTCTCTATATACTATTCCAAGTCTTTATTTCACTAGCAACAACTGAGAATACCCTCGTGTTGGAGTTTCAACCCTGATAAGATAGCTGCCGGGCTTAAGTGCAGGTTCAGGCGACATAACATGTTCTTCATTCACCCTGAAATCTGCATTTTCAGAATATATCTTTTGCCCAAGACTATTAATTACCGTTACCGTTGCTTCTTCCTCGCTGCCATTGTAGCGAACAGTAAAATGCCCAGTTGACGGATTTGGATATACCATAATTTTTTCATTCAACCCTAATGCTTCAACATTGACAAATGACAAGACTTCTACTGGATTATTTATGTATGCCAGCGTGCAATCGTTAGTATCTTTAAGCACTACATAATATTTTCCTTTATCGAGCGAAGTAAAACCATTTGAAAAGCTCCATGTTTTTCCGTTATCAATTGAATATTCGAGTATGCCCGAACCTCCGGAAGCCGAAATAATAATGGTTCCATCTATGGCGGTATTCGATGTTAGGTTTGTTTTCACCACCGAATTAACTACAAGTTGAGCTACATTAGGAATTTCAAACGCTTCGCCCAAATGCACACAATTATTGGTATCTTTTATGGCCGGGGTATAAGTCCCTGCATTAAGCGACGTAAAAACAGAATTGGTTTGCCAACGGCCTCCTGCATTAATTGAATATTGAATGCTGTTAGCTGGTGAGCTAATGGCAATTGCTCCGTCATTAACGCCATAGCACTTAACAGCTTCCAAAAGCTCAGCCTGCAATTGTAATTCGGGATATTTTTCAAACTGATACGATCCAAGCATAGGAGCAGAGCACCCACTTATAGGATCCACACCAACAACAGTATAGTTTCCTGTAGCTGAAACACTTGTAAAATTGAGGGCAGCCCCGGTTCCTTGTAAGGCAATGGTAGTAGCAGCGCCATCAAGGTAAAGTGTATACCTGATTTCACTGTCCGATTTCGAGAGTTTCACCGCAGCATTGTTATAGTCGGGACAGAAAATGCCCCCGGCATCGGTCACCTGATAGGTATTTAAACAGCTCGTTTTTAAATGACCAAGAGAATACCACTCAGATCCGGCTGTTGTTGAACACATTTTGCGCAAATAAACATCGTAGTAAGTACTCCGTTTGAGCTGAGTAAATTCGTAGTGGTTGTTAGTGGTTGTTACCGGCGTTCCCTGCCCAATTTTAACGCCAGATTCCAGACAGTAAAGCTGGTAATTGAAACCTCCGGTCCCACCGTCCCATTCAACTGCAATTAAATTGCTTCCCACTTGGCTAACCCGGAAATTATCAACCGATCCACAATCACTACATGAACCGGTAAATGAATAAACTATTCCGGTTGGAGGATCAGCTTTTGGCAAGAAGCTGAACATGGTTTCCCCACTAGCTCCATTGATTACCGTCAAACCGCACTCGCTTGACCACGCACTATTAATAAACTTAAGTTCAACAAATGAATTATTTGGGAATTGCATTGTATCGGTTAAGCTTGATCCGTTTGAGAAGGTAAGAGTTTTTACCAATTCACCATCTTGATAGATTTGTAGAGCATTGTCGTCCCAACCATCTCCCCAACTGTCAACCAAATTGAAAATAGTATTACAAGAATTAAGACCTGGAGTAGAGAATGAAATTGGGCCTAACACTAAACTCCGCATACCATCGCCACATACCGCAGAAATATAAGCTTCGTAGCGTGTTCCCGATGATAGCCCGGTAATCAATCCATTCGAGCCATGAGCTTCAATAAATGTCCCGCTCCCTGATACAAACCCCTTTTCGCCATATTCTATTAAATAGTTAGTGCTGGCGCCAGGGCTTGCTGGCGAAATAGACAGCAAACAATTTGTGTTCTCAACTCTGGCAACATTGGCACTGAGCGGACGCAAGCAACTACCACATTGGTTATTGAATGAATGGATTATGCCTGTATTAGGTGAATTGCCTGCAAGAAATTGATAAAGCACTTCGTTAGTAAGTTCTTTCTTAACCGAGAATCCGCATTCACTCGACCAGCTAGCCTTTAAATAATCGATATCGACTTGTGAACCAGAACAAAACGAGAGGGTATCAGAGAAAGAACCTCCAGAGCTGATGGTCATTGTTGATCGGAGCAATCCATTTTCATATACGTTGATTTTTGCACCATGCCATCCGTCATTTCTTGAATCGGTAAGGCTGAAAATATAGCGGCAATCGGCATTACATAATGTTGATGCTTCCAGCATATTTGAAAATACTAAACCCGAATTGTTTGCGCATTCTTTTCTCACATAAAAGGAATAAGGACGTGCTTCTTCCAAATTGTCAATTACAACCGGTTTTTGTGAACACACAACTTCAGTTCCGCTTCCAATACTAAAACCAGGTTCTCCATATTCGACAATCCACCCACCAGGGACAGGATTATTATCGGTCCAGTCGAGAGAAATGCTGTGCGATGTAATATCACTAGCAGTTAACGAGGTCGCTGGCGAACAAGTACCACATCCTTTCACAAAAGAATAGATTGTTCCGGCAGCAGGAGCGTTACCCGAACTGAATCCATATAAAAGAGAATTGGTCTGTCCGTCGAGTATACTAAGGGAACACTCGTTAGGATATGATCCCCGTTCAAAAACTACATTAACTTTAGAACCTTCACAAAACAAGAGCGTATCGATAAAACTTCTGCCTGAACTTATTGTCATGGTTTGAAGAAGCTGATCATTTTCATACACATGTATTTTTGCCCCATTCCAGCCGTCGCTATACGAGTCGGAAAGGTTAAATATCACTCCGCATGAGGTTCCTCCACACCGGATATTCAAGTCGGTTAGTTTTTGCCAAAAACCCAACTCTCCATTGGGGCAAATCGATTGAATATACACTTCGTAAACATTGAACGGCTCCAAATTATTTATAACAAAAGGACTAGAAACATTATTGACATAAGTTGCCTCATCTAAGCCAGCCCCTTTTATGCCATACCGGATATTTGCCCTGTTGTTTTCAGAAATAAAATTAATAGTTGCCGATGTTCCATCAAGAGAAGCTGATAAAAAACTTATATAATCGCACGTAGGTTCTGCAAACACGTCAATCGGGAACGTGTGGGCCTCAACTTCCCAACCAGAATTATATTGCAAGTCGCTACCTGCTTTTATTGGAGGACACCAAGGACCAGAAGAAAGTGTTCCCTCGGTAGAGAAATCGAACCAGTACGTTCCTGGATTTTGAAAAACAAGGCCTTCTGTTGACAAGGTAATCGCCATTATTGGCCTATCGGTACTGGAAAGTGATGTACCTCGATAAACACCAGTCCAATAGGTGTTTGTCATAATATTTGCAGAATGGCTGCCCCATATTATTTTACCACCGTCCATAGGCCTGGCATCCCAAATGCGTAAATAACCATGGGTAAATGTCGATGTTGTAGTTGAATATTCCTGATAGCCATAAATTCGCACGGAGTCGATAGCCATATTGGGATCGTTGATAACTACGCGTGTTGCAAGAGAATAAGATTCATCTTTATTGAAATTAAAACCCCATATATTATCATCCCAAGAGTAGGATAAGTCGGCACCATTTGCTCCTTGCCCCGGATGGGTTATAATGCTGCCATTCGAAAAATAGACATTTTCATCGGTAAGCGGTTCAAACACTGGACTGGCAAGCGTGTGTTTTTCTCTTTTATCGCCACATTTTTCTTCACTGGGTTGCTGTGCGTATAATAAATTACAAACCAGCAGCATAAGCAAGAGCGTCATTCCCAAACCCTTGCAGGATAATTTTTTTACTTTCATTCGAATTTGATATGTTTTTCTGTTTGGATGGTACCCGCATGTGAGTATTCATCCGTGTTGGTACTGGTTACGAACATGCTCGAATCAGGTATAAATGATTTGTTTTTTTTAAGAATTGTGCAAGAAACAATAGACATAACATGTTGCACCGAAAATATTCATTGAAGATTGCTTGTTCCACAACATGCTTGTTCGATTAAGAATTTGTTTGTTAGCGAGGCAAAAATAATATTAATTGGATTAAACACCCGCTCAATGATACTATTAAAACTAAAAAAAGACTGCAATTTTTATTTCACAAGTTGCTTTGAAAAACAAATTAAAAGCAATACGTTTTAAAAAAAGGATAGTATTACACAAAATCCAAATACTACAAACCCTCTAAATGCTCATAATCAAGAGGTAAACAGCACGAAATAAGCCGTTACCGCAATGGTTACGCATGCAAGATATGAGATATAAAACCATTAAGATCGTTTTATAAAATGATTTGCGGTGAATTAACAATATAGAAAGTATTGATACGGAAAGGATTCCTCGCTTTCCAAAAATATTAAAGGTTACACAAACTGAAGCAAAATTGGACAACCAAAAATCAAATCAAGAAAATCGAGGTGGCAGACATTTTTCAAACAAGCGGATAAAAACTCGAAATTTTCTTTTATTTTGTGTCTGCCTTTTTACAAAAAATAGAACTAAGATATGCGAGTATTCAAATTTGGCGGAGCATCGGTGAAAGATGCCGCCGGTGTTAAAAACCTGGCCTCCATAGTAGGGAAAGCCGAGGGCAGATTAGTGGTTGTAGTGTCGGCCATGGGAAAAATAACCAACGCACTCGAAGAATTGATTCGCCTATATGTGAATAAAGACGATAAAAAATGGGAGCAACTTACGGCCATCAAAAATTACCATACGCAAATTATGGAAGACCTTTTCGATAGCAGCGATCCTGTTTTTTCAGAAATCGATTCCATGTTTTTCCGCATCGAAGATCGCCTGCACCGCCTCCCTTCGCTCAATTTTAATTTTGAATACGACCAGTTTATTGGTTATGGCGAACTGCTTTCAACAAAAATTGTAAGCGCTTACCTGATCAAATCCGGAATAAAAAATAAGTGGATCGACATACGTTTCAGCCTGAAAACCGACGATAAATGGCGCGAAGCCAATGTAGACGAAGAACTATCGGCAAAGCTCATCAGTCAGGAATTTTCGTTTGCCGACGAGAAAATTTATCTTACACAAGGCTTTATAGGGGCAACCAACTCAGACCTCACCACATCACTGGGCCGCGAAGGTTCTGACTACACCGCAGCTATCCTTGGAAGCATATTAAAAGCCGAAAAGGTAGAAATATGGAAAGATGTACCGGGCATACTCAATGCCGACCCACAATACTTCAAGAATCCCGTCAAAATAGATGAGATGAGTTACCGCGAAGCTGTTGAGCTCACATTTTTTGGAGCCAAAGTAATTCACCCAAAAACCATTAAACCATTATATAACAACAAAATACCGCTTCATGTGCGGTCTTTTATCGAGCCCGAAGTTGAAGGAACAATTATCGGCCCCGAACAGGATAAAGAATATTCAAACCCTATTCCGGTTTTTGTAATGAAATCCCGTCAGGTACTGATTACTCTGTCGCAACCCGATTTCTCGTTTATGGATGAAGATAGTCTGGCATGGAGCTTCGAAATATTTCACGAACTTGGAATGAAAATCAACCTCATACAACTCTCTGCCCTTAACCTGTCAATTTCTATTGATGTTCCCGAACATGGAATAATGGAACTGATTGAGAAATTGTCGGATCAGTTCGAGGTGAAATACAACGACGGGCTAAGTTTAATTACTATAAGACATTACACAGCCGAGGCTATAAAAAATGAAATTGGCCACCGTAACGTATATGTCGAACAGCGCACGCGGCGTATTGCCCGTTTCTTAGTAAAAAACGATCATAAATAAAAAACGAAAGGGCTGCCCAATGTGGATAGCCCTTTTGTTTTGGTATATTTCAGTTGCTTATGGTTCGCGATAAACAATAGCGTTAATGGTCATGCCCGCCCCTACCGAAGTGAAAATAATGTTATCACCACTTTTGATTTCGTGATTTGGCATTTTCTTCTTCTTAATCATATCGAACATAGTAGGAATGGTAGCCGATGAGGTATTTCCGAGTTTACTAATTGTCATCGGCATAATACTGGTTGTGTCTCCTTTTACCTTATATAAGCGCATCAGTCGCTGACAAATTGCCTCATCCATTTTTTCGTTTGCCTGGTGAATGAGTACTTTGTTTATATCGGAAAGTGCCAGGCCCGCTTTATCAATGGCTTCTTTAGCCACACCTGGTACGTATTGCAATGCATACACATACACCTTATGCCCTAACATTCGAAGGTAACGTTTATCCTGATCAGCATCGGGGTTCAGCGAGGGACCCATTGTTAAAAATTCGGCACTCTCAACAGCATCGGTACGTTCGGCCTGCGAAAGAATCCCAACAGGAACATCACTTTCTATACCTTCGACCACGACGGCCCCTGCCCCATCTCCAAAAATCATACAGTCACGATCGTATGGATCGCTGGCACGGGTATTCACATCGGCTCCAACAACCAATCCCCGCTTATGTATACCGGATTTAATTAAAGCATTGGCAACAATCATGGCTTGTACCCATCCCGGACAACCTGCAATAACATCAAAAGCAATCATCGACGGCTTTACAATGTTCATTTTTTGCTTTACCCTGGCTGCCACATTAGGAATGAGTAGCGAATTGTTGGATCCTTCATGCATATCACCATAATTATGACCTACGATAATAAAGTCAAGAGAATCGGGATCAATACCGCCACTCTCCAAGGCATCGAGGCCAGCAAGCGCACCCAGGTCTGAGGTGACCTGCTGGCTTGTTACTACCCTACGTTCACCTATATTGGTAATCTCATGAAATTTATCAATAATTTCTCTGTTCGGTTTATCGATCACCTTCCGATCTTTCGAATCGTAGAACTGACGCGAAAGAAAATCGTCGTTTTTCACAAGCACCTCAGGAATAAAGCTTCCCGAAGCAATAATTTTTGTATATATTTCTTTTCCCATAAAAAAAGATTATAGTAATCTATTTTTGAAAACGTTTTAATTCTACATTGATGCCGTCGTACACGGCAAACGAATAAAAATTGAACCACTCTCCCAGGAAGAACAACATTGTTCCAGGGCTAATTTCGGTCTGGTTCAGCACATGCCGATGTCCAACAATAAAATAATCGACATGCTGTTTTTTTATGAATTGACGAGCAAAGCATACAGCGGCTTCATTTTCCAAATCGTCGGCATACTCTGGTTGTACTCCTTTCGATATACGGCTCTTTTTTGCCCAACTATGCCCAAACCAGAGGGCGACATTGGGGTGTAAGCGCGAAAAAAAGAATTGGGCTGTTTTGCTGGTAAATAATCGTTTCAGCAACATATATCCCCGGTCTGACGGATCGAGTCCATCACCATGCCCCAGATAAAACACTTTACCGGCAATTGTGGTAACAATAGGTTCGCGATGAACGATAACCCCGATTTCTGACGGCAAATAATCGTCTACCCAAACGTCGTGGTTTCCTGTAAAAAAATGGACTTTTATTCCCCGGTCTGTCAATTCAGCAATTTTCCCCAACGTACGTACAAAACCACGCGGCACTACTTTACGATATTCATACCAAAAGTCGAAAATATCGCCTAACAGATAAATCTCACTGGCATCGCGCCCTGCCTGGTCAAGCAAGTCAACAAACAAACGTTCACGACCTGCATTATTGCTAAGTGCCGGAGCTCCTAGATGGACATCGGAGATAAAATATGTTTTTCTATCGGTCAATCCCTTTTTCAAATTAATGAGTACACTATTTTAATTAGCGTAACCAATGGCCAGGTTCACCGGAACTCAAATTTCCACTATCCGGTTTTAAAAAAACGTGCGCAAGATAGAAAAAAACATATAAGGTGTATGAAAAAACACCTTCGCAAGCCCAAAGTGGGCCAAAAGCATCGAATATTGAAAACAATCAGTTCAAAATTTCGCTCAATTTACGGTGAAGGGCAGGTCCTTTCAAATCACGGGCAATGATTTTTCCCTCGGGATCGAGCAGATAGTTGAACGGGATCATTTGCACATTGTAGTTGGCAACAGCCACATTGCTTCCATTCATATCGCCAACATTTGTCCAAGTAAGCTGATCTCTCTCAATTGCTTGCACCCATGCTTGCTTTGTTGTATCAATGCTGACCTGATAAATTTCGAACCCTTTATTTTTAAATTCTTTGTAGTTTTCTTTTAGCACCGGGTTCATTATCCGGCTTGTTGCATCGAAAGCTGACCAGAAATGCAACAAAACATATTTTCCGCGCATCGACGATAGCTTTACTTCACGTCCGCTTACATCGGGCAACGAAACATCGGGCGAATTAACCCCAACTTGGTTGATATATGCCTGCAATTGCTGGTTTTTTACATTTTTCATAATGGTTTTGGCATCTTCGTACAAGGTCTTTGCGTGTTCAGAATTAGGATACATTGAATATAAAGCAGAAGCTGCCACTTTAATGGTTTGCAAATCCTGCACTACATAATTACCGTTACTGAATTTCTGATAAATTGCCAATACCGACGCCAGCGAAAACGGATTTTCGAGAATGAATTTGTTCGAAAATTCTTGCTGCTTATTGTACAATGCATTCATCTTATCGAGTAAAACATTCCTTTTAGCATCAAAATCAGCATCGCCACGCTGAAGGTTCAACAACGATTGCAGCGAATCAAGTGAAGCATTTGTACGCATCAGGTGCCGATTGAGCAAAAGAACCTTTTCTGAACCTGGTGACCCTTTAATTTCGTAATCAGATGAGAAATTGATAAAATCGGCTGAAAGGGCAACTCGCTCTGCAGAGTCGAGCAAAAGGGTAATAAACCTCTGATCCCCAAGCCTAAGGAGAAAAAAAGTAGGCTGATTGACCATACTTTTCAATGTAAACTCGCCATCTTTGCCAATGCTAGTTGAATCGAACGGAAAAGTTTCATTTATGCCCAATTTGTCGAGGTAAACCTTGTTGGTAAGTGAATTTGTAATAGTCCCTTTAATTGTAACCTGACCTGGCTTTGAACAAGAAAATAAAAATAAACTAAAAAATATCGCCATAAAAATAACTCCTATCCGACTGGATAAGAATGTATTCTCACCAATATTTGTTTTGGGGCTTTCTATAATGTCAGGGTAAAAATCAGAACCGTTGTCATTAGGATATGTTAGTTCCATTATATGTCATTTAAACTTGTTAATCGCCTTTGCGTACTATTTGCCGCTAATATACTAAATTAGGGTTAAGCCGTTTCGCTTATAACAATTTTTAAGACTTTACATAAGCTGGATCGAACAAAAGAATTACTTTTGCAGGTAGCATTAATGCAAGGTAAAACTCAAAATTAAATAATTATCGGTTATATCTATGCTAATACATCACGACATCAACCTGTTCAAAGCCACCAATCCGGTAATAACTATCGGCACCTTCGATGGCGTACATCTGGGGCATAAGCAAGTTATTTCACGGTTGAATAACCTGGCGCGCAACGTACAAGGTGAAAGTGTGATTTTTACGTTTTACCCCCACCCACGGCTGGTCGTTTCGGCCCACGAATCGAACCTTCGTTTGCTTACCACCTTTGAAGAAAAGGCACGCTTGATTGAAGAAGCCGGAATAGATCACCTAGTGGTGTACCCTTTCACGATCGACTTTGCCGAGCTAACCTACGAACAATTCATTCGTGAGATCCTAATCGAAAAGCTAGGCCTTCACACGCTTGTTATCGGGCACGACCATCGCTTAGGAAAAAACCGCGAAGGTACTTTCGACAATGTGGTTGCCTTATCGCAAAAGCTGCATTTCGGGGTTGAAAAAATAGAGACCTTTCTGATTAACGATGTCGATATCAGCTCATCGAAAGTGCGCAATGCCCTGCAAAAAGGTGAAATAGAAAAAGCCAATGAATATTTGGGTTATAACTACCAGCTTACAGGTACCGTTGCCAGCGGCAGCCAGATAGGCCGTAACATTGGCTTCCCCACCGCAAACATTGTAACTGCCGATTTTTCAAAACTGATTCCCGACGAAGGAGTATACGCGGTAACCGTTTCATTCGAAGGAAAAACATACAACGGAATGCTCAACATCGGTTACCGGCCTACTATTGACGCCAATGCCGACCATCGAACCATTGAAGTACATATCTTCGCTTTCGAAGGCGATATATACCAGAAAGAAATAACTATAAAATTCCTGAAAAGAATTCGCGACGAGAAAAAGTTTGCTTCCATAGAGGACCTCCGGCTTCAACTGATTGAAGACAGGAAAACCGTTGAAAGCCTTTTTCCACTACCGTTGAATTAACGCTGTAACTATTTAACCACAAGTTCTTTTTGCATTAATACATAGAAATAAATCGCACGAAATGTGAGTTTGCCAATCTGCAAGCTATACACTATCTTTGCAACCTAATTTTTGTAAACATGACATTAGTAAACGAAAAAACATTGCCATATAAAGTTGCTGACATTGCGTTAGCCAATTTTGGCAGAAAAGAGATTGAAATAGCCGAGAAAGAAATGCCGGGGCTGATGGCCCTCCGCAAAAAATACGGCACGACCAAGCCACTTAAAGGCGCCCGGATTATGGGTTCGCTGCACATGACCATTCAAACCGCCGTACTTATTGAAACCCTTGTAGAACTTGGAGCACAGGTTCGTTGGGCAAGCTGCAATATTTTCTCAACTCAAGACCATGCTGCAGCAGCCATTGCTGCTGCCGGGATACCAGTTTTTGCATGGAAAGGTGAAACGTTGGCCGAATATTGGTGGTGTACCGAACGTGCCCTCGATTTTGGAAACGGCAAAGGGCCTACACTAATTGTTGACGATGGAGGTGACGCTACCTTAATGATCCACCTGGGCTGTGCTGCAGAAAAAGACTCGTCGCTGCTTGATGTTAAAACAGAAGCGATTGACGAAATTGAACTGTATGCCTGCCTTAAGAAAATTTTGGCCGAAACACCCAAGCGCTGGAGTTCTGTTGCCGCCGAAATAAAAGGGGTATCTGAAGAAACCACCACAGGTGTACACCGCCTCTACCAAATGATGGAAGAAGGGAAGTTGTTGTTCCCCGCCATCAACGTAAACGACTCGGTGACCAAATCTAAATTCGACAATCTGTACGGGTGCCGCGAATCACTTGCCGATGGTATTAAACGTGCTACCGACGTGATGATTGCCGGAAAAGTTGTTGTTGTTGCCGGTTACGGTGACGTTGGCAAAGGCTGTGCCCGTTCGATGCGTGGGTATGGTGCCCGGGTTATCGTTACCGAAATTGACCCTATTTGCGCCCTTCAGGCTGCCATGGAAGGTTTCGAAGTAAAACCAATGGAAGAAACCCTTTGCGAAGGAAATATCTATGTAACAACAACAGGAAACCGCGATATCATTACAGCAGAACACATGGCTGCAATGAAAGACCAATCGATTGTGTGCAACATTGGCCACTTCGATAATGAAATTCAGGTAGGCCGTCTTGAAAAATGGGAAGGAATTAAAAAAACCAATATTAAACCGCAGGTCGACAAATACACCTATCCCGATGGCCATTCTATATTCCTTCTTGCCGAAGGCCGCCTTGTAAACTTAGGTTGTGCTACCGGTCACCCATCGTTTGTGATGAGCAATTCGTTTACCAATCAAACCCTGGCACAAATTGAATTGTACACCAAAAACCTTGAAACCAATGTTTACCGCTTGCCGAAGCACCTCGACGAAGAAGTTGCCCGCTTACACCTTGAACAAATTGGGGTTAAGCTTACAAAACTTTCAGAAGAACAGGCAAAATACATTGGCGTTCCTGTTGAAGGCCCATATAAACCTGAACATTACAGATACTAGTAATCTAGCGCTACAATATAAAAAGGATGTCACCTCTTTGGGATGACATCCTTTTTTATTTCAGTAAGGGTTAAAGAAACTATTGTGTCATGCAATAAAAAAGCAGGAACATGTCCTGCTTTTTCAAAACTAAGCTTATTTAAATCCTCTCCTATGATGAAAATTTCTCTATTGCTTAAATTAGCGTTGGCCACCACGTTGGCCGCCACGTTGGCCGCCGGGAGCACCAGGAGCACCAGGAGCACCACCAGGAGCACCACCTTGGCGTTGTTGCATGCGTTGACGGCGTTCTTCCTGACGTTGTTTTTCCAACGCTTCGTATTTTGTGTACTGTTCGGCAGTGAATACTTTTTTCAATTCAGCATTCTTTTCCGTATTCATTTCGTCCATTTTCTTACGCATGTCTTCAAAGTTTCCTTGACCACCAGCGCCTTGGAAAATTTCACCCATCTTTTTTGAATATTTCAAATTGATGGCTTGAACTTCAGTTTTTTGTTTATCATCCAATTTCAAATCCTCAGCCATACGATCGGTTTGGCTTTTAGCCATTTGTTCAGGATCCATCTGTCCGAAACCACCGCCTTGTGGAGGTTGTGCATTCGATGCAATAACTGCAACGACAATCAATAAACATGTAAATAAGGCTTTAAATTTCATAATAACTGTGTTTTAAATTTTGTACATCAAAAAAAATCTTGTTGAGACATTACTGTTGATGTCTTGCAACTCTTTATAGATTAAAAAACAGTGATTTGGTTTAATCTTAAACTCAAATTATCCCAAAAATTTTTCACGTTTTTGTAAATTAAGCAACGCAGCCAACATAAAAACGACGCCACCAGCCATAAGAAAGATGCGGTTTTTAATTGTAATATTGGCCCATACCATTGCATTAGTGCCGTTTGTATTTCCCCAAGGATTAAAAAACACGTTCCACTGACTGTTTTGGATTGCACTACTAAACATCATCAAAACAAGCGAGATGATGATAATAATTGCCGCTGTTCCGTTGCCAGAACGGGTAACCGTTGCCAGAAAGAAGGTTAAGAATCCCATAAAAAACAAAGGGAACATTACTGAAAAAGCCATGTTGAACAATGGGAAATTGGTCAAGCTTACTTTTAGCAGAAACCCTAGCAAAAGCACAAACAAAAATGTAATGCCATAAATAAGTAACACCCTCATGAACCACACCCGAAACCTATAGTCGGGAATACCGAATATTATTTCAAGGGTACGTGCATCTTTGTCGCTCTGAATGCCAAATGCAACAGGATAAAAAAGCAACAAAGCACCTACCAACATCAATATTCCGTATACATCAGACGGAGACAGCACCTGCCCCTGCGCAAGATTCAGTATGGTGATAAGCAAAAACAGGCCAACAGCTCCCAGCAGAAAATAGATAAACTTATTTCCGAAGATGATTTTCAGATTGTAGAAAATCATTACGATCTGTCGCTTTATGGTATCGAATATCTTCATTTCGTTGTTTTTAATTGTTTACCATGTATTCCATTCATCGTTTTTGCAGCCACAAATATGCATCTTCAAGGTTCGGTTCTACCGAAACTGCCTCGGGGTGCGGCTGGGTAGCTGCAATAATACGCAAGCGGATGTTGTTTCCTTCTTTCAAATGATGAACTACATGCATTTGAGCAGCAAAGGTTTCAAATTCTTCTTCGGGAACAACCAGTTGCCAAACACGCCCTTGTGCCTCAACTGTCATATTGCGGGGTGATCCAATGTATTGCACTTCGCCTCGGCGCAGTACAGCTAATTGGTTACAAGAACTGGCTATATCTTCGATAATGTGTGTTGAGAAAATTACAATGCGCTCACGGCTCAGTTCCACCAACAAATTACGGAAACGGATACGTTCGCGCGGATCGAGCCCTGCTGTTGGTTCATCAACCACAAGTACACGCGGCAAATGCAGTAACACTTGGGCAATTCCCACGCGCTGTTTCATACCCCCAGAGAAAGAACCGATTTTTTTGTCCCGGTTATCCCACATGTGTACGCTTTTCAACACGTTTTCAACTCGCTCGTCACGCACAGCCTTATTGGTGATTTTCTTCAGGATGGATTGATATTGAAGATAATCCCATGCACTCATATTTTCGTACATTCCAAACTCCTGAGGAAGGTAGCCAATCAGCCCCTGCAGTTCTTCGCGTTTTGCCGAAGCATCAATATCATTAAACCACACCTTGCCATAACTTTGGTCATAAATACCACAAAGAATTCGCATCAGTGTTGATTTTCCTGCACCGTTAGGACCTAAAAGCCCGTACATACCGTTTTCAATTTGAAGGGTAACGCCCTTGAGTGCTTTAAACGGAATACTCTTTTTACCAATTACCGGGATACCCGATACTAACACATAAACCGTACGGCGTAATTTGCTGAAACGTCCTGTTAACCGGTTTACGTTAATTTGCTCACGGTCGAGTTTTTCAGCAATAGACTTAATGAAGAGTAATATGTAAAGCGAAACGGCAATAAGTATCGATGCAACTAAGTTTCGGTAGCTTATATACAGATAAAGCACTGCAGCTAAAGGAGCAAACCAATACCAAAGTTTCCAAACCATGTTTGCCAGTTTTGCAGCCCAAGTTTTCGATACCATATCAGGATCTTGAACAGTCCATTTTTTGAACGTATCCAATAGATCTATTCCCATGAAATAGAGAACAACCAAAAAGATAAATTTCCAAAGCGCACTATCTACATGAAAGAAGGCCAAAAATGCCACAAAAGCTATAAGTGGTAATTTCCATGTTACGACTTTTAGTCGTCTCCAATTGTTTATTTCTGAGTTCTCAGTCAAGTTTTTAGAACTTTTCCACTCGTGAACAAAACGGTTATCGCGACCATATACTTTCACCAGATTTTGAATGCGTATGGTAATAGGTTCGTCGGCAGGAATAACTGTTTCCTTAGCTTTACGCAAACTGTTCAACATAAACCAAACCAGTGCAGGCAAAGCAGTAACCAACAATATAATGTCGGCCAATTGCCATACAAAACTATTGACGCTTGTATAAACAAAATAACTACCCACAAGCCAAATGGCATACTGAGACAATTTAAGCCACAATGGCAAACAGCGGAACCACTGCAATGCATTTTGCAATCCAGAGTAAAACGTTGGAATGAACACCAAAGTTAACATAGTACTGAATGCCAAACCACCAATAACAGTAAGAGCAAATGGAGCACCAATTGCACCAACATATTCCGATTTACCTAATGCAAGCGGCAACATGGCCACGATGGTAGTAATTGCAGTGATAAGAATAGGGCGTAGCCTTGCCAAACCTGCTGTTATCAACGCACGTTGCTGCCGATAGCCTTGCTTTTTAAGCAAGTTTGTGTAGTCTATCAAGATAATTCCATTGTTCACAACCACACCCAGTAAGATGAGAAAGCCCATTAATGTGTTGGCATTAAGCAGTGAGTTACCAGTTGCCAATAAGATTAACAATGAACCAATTGCGGCCAACGGGATGGAAAACATGAGAACCAAAGGAGTAGAGAACGACTCGAACACCGAAGCCAAAATCATGAATATCAACACAAAAGCTATAGCTATAAGCTTATAGTATTCAGAGTAATCATCTTCTTCGTGAATAACCTGCACGGCAATACCCGAGGGAATGTTCATTGAAGCAATAAGTTCATCAACTTTGGTACGGGCACCTTCAAGTAAAGTCTTATCGTTGTTGATCTCTTCGTCGTAACTGAGAGTCACTTCAATTTGCTTCACCTGGTTTACCCTGTTGATGCGCGATATTCCTGATCCATAAGTAATGCGAGACAAGTTCTGAAGCTCGAATTCAACATTATCGTTATTCTGAACCCCCAACTGTTGCAGTTCTGTCATTCGCATAGGCGGAAGTTCAGTTACTGTATCAGTTCGTATGATTATGGCATATTCTTCGTTGTCTAATTTAAAATTAAACCCTGATTCAATTTCACGCCTGAAAGCGCTCAGCTCTGTCAGCACATTGTCGGGCATCACGTTATTGCGCCCCATTTGTTCTTTATCGAAACGGATCTGCACTTCAGGCTGATTACGGGGAACATTCATCGATGATCTGGATATTTCGTCGAAATCGTCGAGATAATAGGTCAAGTCTTCAGCGACTGCCCTCATCAACTTGAAGTTTTCTCCCTTAATAACGATACGTTCTTGATTAGTACCCATACCCATCATGCGTTCCATACGCTGGGCCTGGCCTAGAGCCCCTCCTCCAAGCGAAGCATTTTCACTCGATGAGGATTGTTCGAATCCTATTTCGGCTTGATTTTCAAATTGTCTGGCAATTTCAGACAGTTGGCTTTTAACCGCTTTGAAATCCTTTTTATCAATTTTCTCGTAATCTTCTTTTAAATTTATGGTGATAACCGCATCACCTTCTTGTACATCACTCGAAACAGTTTCCTGCTCTTTAACCTCGAGCAATTTTTCTTCCATATTTTTTACCAGCAGGTCGGTTTTATCGAGTGAAGTACCCAACGGCATGGTAACATAGATCTTAATCTGATTGTTTTCAACCGTTTCCAAGGTGTTGGTTTGCGTAGCCAACGAGGCAAAAAGGACAATAAAAAATATAACCAACCCTCCTACTACAACTGTTGCCGGATTTCTTAATGAGGTTTTTAACAACAGCATGTAAATTTGAACTAACCGGCTTCGTATTGATATTTTGTCGAAAGCAGGAATAGACTTTTTATTTTCCGAACGATGCAGAATTAAATATGTGAGCATAGGAATTAGCAGCATAGCCACTAAAAACGAAATACCCAACGTGCCTACAATCGAGATGCCTATTTGCCGCCCGTATAGTTTTACCACGACATCGGAAGTGAAGAAAAACGGGAGAAAAACTGCAATTGTAGTAAGAGTAGCGGCAAAAACCGACCTCCATACTTCGCGTGTTCCCCTGAGTACTGCCTCTCGAATGGATACTCCTTGTCCGGCCAGCCGGTAAATATTTTCGAGCACCACCACGCTGTTGTCGAGCAACATCCCAATGGCAAGTGCCATACCCACCAAAGTAAGACTGTTAATACTGATTCCAAAGGCATAGAACAGGTTGAATGCAGCATATACCGAAATAGGTATTGACAATGCAACAGCCAGTACCAACTGAATGTTACTCAAGAAAAACCATAAAATAAGTACCGCTAAAAGCCCTCCGGTTACAGCCAAACTAATTATTTGATCGATATTGCTTTCCATCGTTTTGGCCGAATCACTTTGAATAATTAGCGACACGCCCACTGATTCCAGCTCTTCGTTCAGCTCGTTGATTACTTCGCGGGTACGGTGCGAAAGATCTATCAAGTTGGTGGTATTATCATTCACCAACGTAATGCTAATTGCATCTTGCCCATTCACCCGGCTAAAAGAAGTTTCTTCTTTTGTTCCGAATGAAATAGTAGAAATATCCTTAAGGCGGATTCCGGTTGAAGCATCAACCATTACGTTCCCAATATCAGAAACATCCTCGAATTCGGCCGACATATTCACATAATAGCGGGTATTACCCAAGTAGGTATCACCGGCATAGGTGCGTTCAACCTGGCCCGATGACAACAGGCGTTGAATACGAGACGGAGTTAAGCGGTAAGCTTCGGCCACCTCAGGAGTGAGTTCAATACTGACGGTTTTCTCACGTCCGCCATAAACCGTTACACTAGCAACACCATCAACATTAAGTAACTTGTCGCTGATTTGACGGTCGGCTACATCACGCAAACGGTCTTCTCCCCCTTCGCCCAAAACCTGAATGCTCATAAACTGGTTGGATGTAGAGCGGGTATCGACGCGGTTCACCGTTACAGTGAAACCATCGGGAAGCGAAGATGCTATTTCGTTCATTTTCTCCTGAAGCCGCAATTGGGCAAACTTCAGGTTCGTTTTTTCGTTGTAACTAATTTGAATGGTTCCGTTTCGCCCGTTGGCCATCGAGGAAATTTCTTCCACACCTTCTAGCGTGCCAATAGCACCTTCGACTGGAATAATTGCCTGATTTTCCATATATTCGGGATCCACTTCGATGTTCGTTCCCACCATTACAACCATGGAGGGAGTTTCGGGCACGGGGTACAACTCCATTTGCAGTTTGTTGTACGACACCAGACCCAACATCGTCATGGCAACGAAAAACATGCTAATCAATACTTTTCTTCGGATCAGAAAATCCATACACTTTATTTTTTTTAGGAATCGGCAAACCGAGGGTTTACTGATTACTTATTATTGATTTTCTTTTTACTGAAATCGAAAACATAATACACACATGGAATCACAATCAACGTTAAAATGGTCGATGTGAATAAGCCTCCCACTACAGCCCAAGCCATTGGAGAGCGCAAATTGGAACTTTCGCCAAAGCCAAACGTTAGCGGAATAAGTGCAAGAATAGTGGTTAAGCTGGTCATTATAATAGGCCTGAAACGCTGAACCGCAGCTTGCAGAATTGCCGTCCTTATATCGGCACCAGCAGCCCTCAACTGATTAATCCGGTCAACCAAAATAATGGAGCTGTTCACCGCAATACCCGCAAGCATAATGATTCCAATGAAAGCCATCATGTTGAATGTTTGGCCAACAATAAAAAAGGTTACTACAGTTCCAACCAATGCCAACGGAATGGTAAGCAAGATGGTAAACGGGTGGAGCAACGACTCGAACTGAGCAGCCATAACCATGTAAACCAAAATTATAGATAAAATAAGCGCGAAAGTCAACCCTCCCATCGATTCTTTTCGTTTCACTTCTTCTCCTGCAATTTGAACGCGATAACCGTCGGGGTGAGGAACCTGATCGAGTTTAGCTTGCAACGTTTTCACTGTTTGGTCAAATGCAACGTTGGCATCAACATAAGCACTAATTTTCCCTGTGCGGGTTTGGTTGCGACGGTGTATTTCGCGAGGTAAAACTTCTTCGGTAATAACGGCTAAATCTGACAACCGATAGCTGGCACTTCCGCTGGTAATTTCCATAGATGCAAGTTCGTCGATACGCACTTTTGGCAAGCGAACACTAATATCACGCATTTCGCCACTTTCGCTGTATTGACCTGCGCTCACTGCTTGTAATTTACTTTTCACCTGTGAGATAATTTGTTCTACACCGATATTTAAGATCCCTGCTTGCATACGGTCGATGCGGATATTCAATTCAGGGGCTCCATTTTCTATAGAACTCTCCACATTGTACAAGCCGCTAACACCCTGTATTTGTTCCTTTACAGCTTCGGTAACTTGCGCAATTACATCAAGATCTTCGCCGGTGACCTCAACCACGAGCGGTGGTTCGTCGCTGCCCATCAGCGACTGAAGACTCGCCTCATCTTGTTTGAATTGATAAACCAACTCTGTATTAGCCGACAAAATGGCATCGAAAACTCCTATTACTTTGTCGTAGTTTTGAGCTCCTTCATCAGTTAAGTTTACGGCAAGTGTTCCTTTGTTTTCTCCACTTAAACTGCTACCCGATGCCGAAGCGGTTTCGCCGGCAGTAGAGTAGATATGTTCAATATATTGAGGCATGGATTCTCGGGCCATGTCTTCAGCTTGTTGTAAAAGAGACGAAGTAGACTCTATCATTGTACCCTCAGGTAACGTCATTTCGATGCTAAAATTCTTAGCTGAAGTACGGGGCATAAATTCACTGCCAATATGCGGAACAAGCAATACTGACACCCCGATGCTTAGCGCTGCTATAAAAATTACAATCCAACGGGCATTCAGCACCTTATCGAGAAAACGAGAATAACCATTAAACTGAATGGGTTTTGTTGTCTTAACTTTTTGAGTATTTCCAAATAACTTGGTAACCAGCACCGGAATTACCAAAATGGCAACCACTAATGACGAGATAAGAGAAAAAGCAACAGTCCAGGCTTGATCTTTAAAAAGCTCACCTGAAGCACCTTGCAAGTACACTATGGGAAGAAAAACCACTATGGTTGTTAATGTTGAAGCCATAATTGCCCCACCCACTTCAGCCGTTCCTTCTATAGCAGATTCGCGTACTTTTCGTCCTTGTTCCAAATGTCGGAAAATGTTTTCCATTACGATGATGGCATTATCGACCAACATACCGGCTCCCAATGCCAACCCACCCAACGTCATCACGTTCAGTGTAAGTCCCTGAAAATACATCAAGGTAAAAGTAGCGATGATTGAAATAGGTATGGCAAGGCTGATTACCAATGTTGTATCAATTCGACGCAAAAAGAAAAGCAATACAACTACTGCCAAAAGAATACCGATGAAGGCGGAAGAGCGCACTTCTTTAATGGCTCCACTGATGAAACCACCTTGGTCACGAACAACAGTAAATTTGTAACCAGGCAACGCTTTACCTATAGTTACGAAAGCGCTGTTGAGGTCGTCGATAGCTTTCACGGTATTGTAGCTGGGTTCTTTATAAATAGATAGCCCAATACTGCGACGTCCGTCGAGTGTAACCATCGATTCAACATCTTTCTTGCCCATGGTTATTTTCGCCACATCATGAAGGTAAACAGGAACTTGCGTTGTTGTTCCATCAAGGGCTTCTTCAGATGCAAAACCAATAATCAGGTTCTGCAGGTCATCGGGAACGGCAATCATTCCTACACCTTTGATGCTGTAGTTGGTCCCATTTTCTTCAATAGTACCCCCCGACACGTTCCGGTTATAGCTTTGGATTTTTGAGGCCAGATTTTCGGCCGTAATCCCGTATGCTTTTAACATATATTCATCGGTCTGAACGTGAACTTCGGCGACTTCCTCGCCCGAAAGTTTCACGTCGGCAATACCTTCAATGCGGATCAGCTCATTTCGAACGTAGTTTTCGGCCACTTTCCGCACTTCGTCGAGGTTGGTCAGGTTCTCGTTTTCGATTGAGACTACCATAATAGGTGTGGCATTTGGGTCGTATTGCGAAATGGTTAATTCCTCGATATCGCTGTTTTGAGTGTATGAGTTCATGGCTTTTTGCAGGTCGAGATAAGCCTCGTCCATATCTTTTCCCCATGAATATTCAACCGTAATGGTGGCCGATCCAACGCGGGTAACCGACGAAACCTCAACCACATCGGATTGGCGGATTGCCTGCGATTCAATATTTTTGACAAACAGGTTTTCTACTTCTTCGGGCGGGCGGTCGCCGGCATCGAGTTCAATGTAAAGCCGCGGACTGTTGAGCTTTGGAAACAAGTCGATCCCCAACTTTGAGAACGAAATGTACCCTAGCAACAGCACTCCCATTACGATCATCAAAACCGTAACCGGGTAATTAACCGAGAATTGTGTTATTTTCTTCATTCTGTAATTTGTAAATGATGAGACTGTTGCGAGTACTCCTCTTAGTTTTGAACTTTCACTTTAGTACGATTCGAGAGCATCTCGTAGCCTTCTACAACCAGTTTTTCCCCGGTGATCAAGCCATCAACAATCTCAATTTCGGTATCGTTGCCAATTCCGGTTTTTATAGGACGCTCGACAGCCGCATTATTTTCGACCACGAATACTACCTCTCCCCTACGGCTTTTGCGTATCACATCGCGAGGAATTACAATGGTACTATCTTTTTTCTCGATAACGATGTCGGATTTAACGAACATTCCCGGACGCATTTTCAGCTCTGGATTTTCTACCAACATTACACCTTTAAAAGTACGCGACGACTCGTTGATAGCCGGCGAAAGTTCGTCGATGTGAGCAATGAGTGTATCGTCTTTTAAATTATAGTTGGTCACATATGCTTCTTGCCCGCTGAAAACAGTTGTAATGTATTTCTCAGGAAATTCAACATTTAACTTCAATTTAGAGTAATCCATCACTTTTAAAGCTAAAGTGCCACTTGCCACCTTGGTTCCTGGTGTGAAATAAGGCAGGTCGACAATTACCCCATTGATAGGAGCTTTTACTATAAGCTTACTCATTTGCATTTGAGAGTTTTCATTGTCGTATTTGGCATTCAGGAACGAGATTTCCGATTTTTTCAGTTCATTGAGAGTAACCCCACCCTTGTCGTACAATGATTTTTGTTTATCGTATTCCGAGCGGGCATTTTCCCAGTCCAGTGCTTTGGCATCAGGACGAATGCTGAGTATGTACTCTGGGTTTTCGAGCTTCACAATTACTTCATCTTTATTTACCCTGTCGCCCATTTTATAGGGGGCTCCAGTTCTTGGATTTCGCTGCAAACGATATTCTCCTTCGGATTCTGTTTTAGCTTCGGATGTACCGGTTGGAGAAACGGTTCCGTTAACGGTTAATGTATTTCGAATAGTTTTTCTGGCTACTTCGGTTACGCGAACGGGCACACTTACTTCAGTTTGCGTAGTTGGTTGCTGGTTGTTACAGCTTGAAAAAGCGATTAACAAAGCAAATGCTGGTAGAATTAAATTCTTCATAATATGATGCTGATTTAGTTGTTTAACTCCAATAGATTAAGTGATGATGGTACAATCGGTTTACCTGTTTCAAAATCCCACAACGTTTGATTTTTGAGATTCAATAAACCAAGCTTATAATTGATAAGTGCAGTAGTCAGAGAATTCTTTTTCTGAGTTAACTGATCGGAAAACTGTTTTAAATCCATACTGGTAAGATCACCGTTCTGATATTTTTCAAGGTTCAGCTCATACGTTTTTTGAGCATTTTCAACACTCTTTTCGGCAATAGAAATCTGAAAAACCAAGTTTTTCAAGTTACGGTATGTTTGGCGAATCTCCATCTCAATACTAACCTTTTCCTGTTCCTGATTAATTTCAGATGTTTTCAAATTATTCTCTGCAATTTTTATTCTCGATTTTCTGGCGCCCCAGTCCCAAATAGGAATACTGAACGACAATTCTACTCTCTCATTATCGTTTGGATTGTCGTAAATATTCTGAACATTACTGTCAAAACCCTGAAGACCAACACTAAGACTTACCGATCCGCTGATCTTGTCGTTATCTTTTGCTTGAATTAAGCTCAAACGCGAGTTTTCTAACGTAATTTCGTTTTGGCGTAATTCCATTCGTTTTTGTAAACCATATCCAATAGCATCTTCAAGCTTAACATCAACTGTTTTAACATCAATTTTAGTAATGATACTGAAATCACTATTTATATTCATACCAATAGACTGTTTCAAGCGGTCTTTGGCATTTTCTAACGATACCTCTTTGTCGTATACCGACGACTCGGCATTTTGAAGGTTGAGTTCGGCTTGCCACAATTCTTCTTGTGCCGATAGGCCGGCATCAACTTTATTTTTAATAATGTCGAACGATTTTTTTTGGTTAGCTAGCTCTTCTTTTGCTGTTTCCAAGCTTTGTTGTGCCGAGTAAACACTATAAAAACTTTGGCTAACGCTGTATTCCAGGTTCAACTTTGTTATTTCGTAACGGAGCAACGTGTTTTCAAGATCCAATTCAGCCTTGTACAAACCCATTTTATTGGCATTATATTTTTTGAACAAGGGCTGGTTAATGCTCAACGTAAGGTTGTTATTAAATTTGCTAACTGCATCTTTATTTTCAACAGTGTTACTTGAAAATCCAAAATTATTAGTCAAAGTAACAGTACCATCGGTAGCTGTAATAGGTTGGCTGATGCTAAATGCACCCGATGAACCAAAACTTTCGCTGCTCACATAATCGTTGGCATAATTTTCAAACGAACGGCTTTTATTATATGAAAATGGGTTAACCGACAATGAAAACCTCGATTTCAAACTTGCCTTTTGGGCGTTAAGATTCTCGCGTTGGCTCTCTAATGAAATTGCCTGGTTGATCATGTCAGGACTATTCTGATAGGCAATCTCAAGTGTTTTTTCAAGGGTTAGTAATTCCTGCCCCAAAACATTACCTGCCTGTGCAATAAGCAGAAAAGCAAGTATTTGAAACCATTTAAAATTCTTCATTATTGTTAATGATTAAGTTTTATATTATCGTTGTTTTATCCATTTAACTGCATCGGCAATTACTTGCTGCGCCCCTCCCTTGTCTGAAAGGACTACTTTAGCCTCATTACCAGAAATGTAAAACGAGCCAAGCAAATTCCATCCTGATTCAAAATCAGCAGCTTGCATTTCAATTTCATCTACCCCATCATCGTGGTAAACGGTATAAAAGTAAGAGCCGGTCACCTCGTTTGCGTTTCCGCCGGGACCGCCGGGACCGCCTCCTCCACGCCCTCCCATGGTAAATCCACGACGCTGACGCACTAAGTACACATACACATCGTAGTAACCACTTTCAGTGATCGGTTGCACCCAAGTTGCTACTTTATTGCCTTCACCCGGGCGGATAACCAGAGCCGTTCTCTCAAATTTTCCATAGTAATCATTTGAAGCAGTAAGACTCCAGGTTGCCGGTGCACCCTGAAATGGGTCAACGTTCGCGAACTCACGGTTAGTACTCTTTTCCTTTTCAAACATTTTGCGGATAGGGTTGTTCAGCGAAGGATCGGTAGTGCTAAATCCCGGTTCGTCGTTATCGACGATCAATTCCCCTGGAGAATCAAAGTTTATCGTTTTATCTATCACAATACTGTAATCATCGAGCCGAGCAGGTTTATCTTTCGAAACATTCAACCCAAATGCAGTGCGCAAGGCTGGAATGTTTTTTGAAACTTGCGTATCAATGGTTAGCATTCGTGGCTGTTCGTCGAGTATAATTTGGATTTCACGTGATTCGCCAGCAGCAATCAGATAGGTACGCTCAACCGGTTGGTTTGCTTGTCCGCCGCCGAAACCGCCGCCGAAACCACCGCCAAAGCCACCGCCGCCTCCAAAACCACCTCTTCCGCCTCTTCCTCCGCCTTCACCTAACTGAATAGATAGTTTCACCAAGCCGGGAGCTTTACCGTGGTTGCTGATTTGCATCCGGAGAGTATATACTGTTTGGTCATCTTTTACCCCTTGTTCCAGTTTAGGCTCAGTCCATGCATAGGCCGGTATTTCTTTTTCGTGGTACCATTGTCCAATAAACCCTTCAATTGAGGTATTGAAGCGCTGTTGAATTTGCTGGGAAAGTTCAGTATAGGTAATTTCGCGGTAACTGTTATCATACAGATAGTCACGCAAAAATGAATCAAAATCGGTATCGCCAATTTGCTTTTCAATCCAAGTAAGCAAATAGGAACCTTTTGCTTTCAATACGTTGTTTACTACTAGCTTATCCGATTCGGTAGTAATAATTTCTTCGAGACTTTTCCCATTAAGAATAAGATTCGCTTTATCGGTATCGCTTATGCTGTTTCCCATACGGCGGAAAACATTGCCCATATCGCCCGAACTACCTGTGCGCAGGTAACTCTCAAAAGCATAATTCAACACAGGACATTCGTCTGATGTTATGAAGTTTACATAGTAATAGTAATTTGAAAAAATGTTGAATGGGTTTGGTGGTGCTGTTTCATTGTTTCGCCGTTGCTGAAATGTCAATTCAACTGATTCGGTGGAGAAAGTGCGTGTCAAAAACATACTAAACGCACTGGCTTGTTTCTGTCTCTCGGTAAGCTCTTCGTTACTCCATCGCTGACGACGTTGCTGCTGAAAAATGTTGCTTTGAAAATCAACCTGGTTCTGACCAAAACCCCATTCGGGGAAAAGCACCATTTGTGGCTGGCTTTGTGCCATAGTCGAAGTCCATGAGTGCGTCAGCGAAGAGAATTGTAAAGGTACTTCCACCAGACTAAATTCGGGATAAGGATAGTACAAACTCAGAGGACGTTCGTAATTGTCAAGAAAATCGTTAATCAGCACCAACATGGTATCCCCTAATTCGTTCAGGTGCTTCGAGTAAAAGTCGTGTCCATAATGGTGAGCCAAGGTCAAATTTAAGTTACCTGAAGCTAATTTCTTTTCTTGATAAGAAGAAATAGCTAACGAGATTTGTGGTAACGGATCGCGGTTGGTAAAGTTGAATACCAGTGAGTCGGTAGAAGAACGGCTTCCTTGTGAAATAGGCATCATGCCTTTGGGGCATTTAACCGTTAAACTATACTTTGAAAATTGTTGTCTGAATACAGCAGGACGGCTGGGGTCGTAAGGTACACCTGAAATAGGATACCAAAGGTTTTCAGAGGTAAGCAGCACATATTCCGGTGAATAAAAACCATACTCGTGTGCTACGTTAAATACACCGGCAGCTTTAGATTCGAAAAAAGTTTCTGTCGAAGCATCGAGGTATGAAACATCGAAATCAAACTGGCCTGAATAACTCATATCAACATTTACACGTTGTCCGGGCAACACAGTTCCCATGCCGAAAAGCTTTACAATCATGCCTTCCTGGCTCACCGTAACTTCGCGTTGGTTAACGGCAGCTTTTTCAACTTTCAACCCTGGGTTCAGGCTGAAGATCAAGGTATCGGCCGACCGGTTACCACTGTTTTGCATTTCCATTTTTACAGAAGCACTAGCCTCTTTGCCCATCTCAAAATCGATGTGCATTTGGGACACATTCAACGCAGGATAGTTATAGTAGTCTGACGCCTGTTCAACCCATTGCGCCCTATTTTCGATACGTGTATTATTTTTGCTCACATAGCTGGTGAAAAACCAAGCGCTTGCAAGAAGCAGTATTCCGGTGAACACCGACGAGATCAAGAGTGAAAAACGAACCTGAGGCAAACGTTTCAGCAATACCACTGAAAGAGAAATCAAGCCCAGCCCGGCAAACGCATAGGCCAACCGGTGCGTCAGCAATGCATCGAAATGAGAAAAGCCAACAATATCGGAATAAGGCATAGGCAATTGGTAAGCCATATAATCGAACAGATACATCTGTTTTTCACCAAGGTAGAAGATAACCAGCGCTACATATCCCAGCAAAACCAAAAATGTCAGGGCCTGATTCCGGAGCAAACTCATTATTGAAAACGATAAACCCAGAATAAAAAGCAAGCTGGGCAACGTGAGCAGCAGCATATAGTAAAGCATAGGCAGAACCTTCAACGGTACAGCGCCTGATGCCAATTGGAATGTTGCGGCTAAGGCCAGAACTGCCAGATTTAAAAACACAAAGAGCGAAACAATGCCTAAGGTTTTTCCTATAACATAATCGGCATTCGACATAGGCCTGATAAAAAGTACTTCGGCGGTGTCGAGCTTCTTGTCGCGCTTCATAAAATCAGAAGCTAAAAAGAGTGCGATAATCGCCTGCCCGATATTAAAAAGAGACAGTACAGAATATATAAGTGCGGTTGGCAAGCTTCGCTGAGTCCACGAGAACCCACTATGTTCGAGCATAGTAATACCGCTATAGAAACCAGCAACCACCAAAACCAAGATGGCAAAAATGCGGAAGAACCAGCTACGCGACAGTATCCGTCGCTCGTATGTTGCTATAGTTCTGATATTTCGTATTGAGATCATAGGTCAATTTTTGGGTTAAATGGCTTGTTCCAGAAAATGTTCCATGTAATAAACGTAGGCATGCTCCAAGTTTGGCTGAATAGGCTCGGACGGATACTTACCTGTATTTGATGCAATAACCTCTATGTCCCAACCGCCAACCGACGGGATCGTTGAGATTACATTATAGTTTGTATTCACCTCGTCGAACTGTTCGAGTGTGGCCTGAATGCGCCAAACCGATCCCTCGGCTTCTTTGATAAGGTCTTCGGGGGCTCCGCGAAACACCACTTCGCCACGCCGTAACAAAGCCATTTGGTTACATGTACTTGATATGTCGCCAACAATATGGGTTGAAAGGATAATGATTACGTCACGGTTACTCACCTTGGTAAGCAGGTTTCGGAAACGGATTCGTTCGTCGGGGTCGAGGCCTGTAGTTGGCTCGTCAACGATGATTAATTTGGGTTCGCCAATAAGAGCCTGTGCAATACCCAAGCGCCGTTTCATACCACCCGAGAGTTGGTTGGCATAGCGTTCGCGCACTTCGTAAAGTCCAACTTGCTCAAGCATTTCATCAATAGCTTCGCTTCTCTTTGACTTCCCTTTCAAACCGCCCAATTGAGCCGAGTAATCGAGAAATTCCCAAGTCTTTAACTTAGGAAAGAACCTGAAATCCTGAGGCAGATACCCGGTCATTGTACGCACTTCTTTGCGGTGTTTGCATAAGTCAAAACCATCGATGGTGATTGTACCCGACGAAGGCTCCATTAGCGAAACCAAAATACGCATGAGCGTTGATTTGCCTGCGCCATTAGCTCCCAATAATCCGAACATGCCGTTGGTAATTTCCAGGTTCACCGATTTTAGTGCCCGATGCCCATTCGAATAGGTCTTACATAAATCTTTAATGGTTAGTTCCACAGTTTATAATGTTTTATACGACATGAGACCAAGGCTGTGAGAAATGGTTTAAACAAAAGTTAACAAAAAGAAACGTTTCGGGCAATTTTTTCTTCTTAACAACAGGTTGCCTTTACACTTAATGCTACACTAAATAAAAAAAGGCTAAAAGATCACATATTGAACACCGCTCATTATGGCTGATTGTTTCGGTTAATGAGTTTTTTTATGTTTTTTCGAAAGGAATTGACAATTTTGGTTACTAACATAATTGTAATGCAAAAGCAAAACCAATGAATAAAATCGAACTGGAGTTTACTCAACTGGTCAGGGAGTTCAAAAAGACAATTTTTTCGGTCTGTTACTTCTTTTCTGATGACCCGAGTGAAGTGGATGATTTGTTTCAGGAGGTACTGATCAACCTCTGCCCCGCCCCTGTTATTCCGTATTAAAAGGGCATGTTCATACGTTGTGAATTGTTTTGACTTCGCCGATCACTATTTCATTCCGATTCAAATTGTATTTTTATATCGGTCTTTGACAACAATGGAGAAATAAGCATGGAGAAAATTAAGGAGTTTGTAAAAAATGAATTATCAGGCTGGAAGTTATGGGAGATTCTATGGATTTCTATATCTACCCTTACAATTCTAATACTTTCTATATACTGGAAGGAAAGATTAGTTGGAATTATTTCAGCAATTACCGGAGTGATCTGTGTTGTAATGACCGGAAAAGGCAAAGTTTCATCTTACATATTTGGACTGGTTAATACCGTGCTATATGCCTATATTGCTTATGGAGCAAAGTATTATGGTGAAGTAATGCTCAATCTTTTATATTTTGTTCCTATGAATGTAGTTGGTTGGGTTATGTGGAATAAGCATATTAACGAAGAGACAAAAGAGGTTGAAAAGAAAAAGATGAAAGGTAAATGGCGAATTTTCGTTCTGGCAATATCAGCTATAGGAGTTTTGGTTTATGGTCTGTTTCTAAAGAGAATGGGTGGAAATCTTCCTTATACAGATAGTTTGACTGCGGTACTTTCCATTGTTGCACAGATTCTTTGCGTAAAGAGATTTATGGAGCAGTGGGCGCTCTGGATTATTATTGATATAGTTACGGTTATTATGTGGATTATGGCATTTTTTAATGGTGGAGAGAGCGTTGCAACACTTATTATGTGGAACGTTTATCTCTTAAATGCTGTGTTTATGTTTATTAAATGGAATAGGGAAAGCAGGAGGGCCGAAGCAAATGTATAACGTAGGGATGTATGGAGGGTCTTTTAATCCTCTTCATCAAGGACATGTCAGGTGTATAATTGAAGCGGCAAATCAGTGCAGGGAACTGCATGTTATTATAAGTTGCGGTATAAATCGCAATGAGATTGAGCCAAGAATAAGGTATCGATGGATTTATCAGCTGACGAAGCATATTGGGAATGTGAAAATACATTTTCTTGAGGATGACGCAGCTGAAAAAGTTGCTTATACAAAAGAGTACTGGCATAGCGATGCGCAGAAAGTAAAAAGTATGATAGGAAAACCAATTGATGTGGTTTTCTGTGGAAGTGACTATGATGAAAATAGTTTTTGGAATCAGTGCTATGAAGAGAGTGAGCTTTATATCATCGAACGGGACGGAGTTAGTTCGACAGAGGTGCGAAAAAATCCTTATGCTCATTGGGATTGGATTCCAAACGTTGTGAAACCCTACTTCACAAAAAAAGTACTGTTAATTGGAGGGGAAAGTACAGGTAAATCAACGCTCACTATTAATTTGGCGAATTATTACAATACAAATTATGTTGACGAAGCAGGAAGAGAAATTTCAGAGCGTTCTGGGACAGATTTACTGATGCTTTCAAGTGATTTCACTGATATCCTGTTGACTCATAAAATGAATGAATTAGAGGCAGTTAAACATAGCAACAAAGTTTTATTTATTGATACGGATTGTTTGATTACCATGTTCTATATTGATTTTCTGGAGGATCCTCAAAATGAAAAACAGAAGAATAAGGCACTGGCAGATGCAATTTCAGACTTAACCCATTATGACTTGGTTTTCTATTTAGAGCCCGATGTGGAATTTGTTCAAGATGGGGATAGAAGCGAAGTTATAGCTTCCGACCGGGAAAAGTATGGAAATCAGATAAAGTATTTATTTGATAAGCGAGGTATAGAGTATATAAGTGTTCGTGGAAATTATCAGGAACGCTTTATTAGCGTGACGTCTAGGGTTGACAAATTACTTAATATAGTTAATAAGGCGTTGTGAATTGCTTTACACTTTAGCTTGGTCGATTCAATCCGCGATAACTATCGGGAGTATTTTTATATCGGCTTATTTCTTACGACGAATATTTGCACTCTGGCCAACTTCCTAACGTCCTAAACGTCTTCGTAATGTTCTGCAAATTTAGCCGTAATTTTCTTTTTTACAACTGTTGTGAATTGCTTTGGCTACGCCGATCTCCATTTCATTCCGATTCAAATTGTATTTTTATATCGGTCTTTGACAACAAAGCCTTTCACGGTCAATGATATTGTATTGTTGTGAATTGCTTTCAAATTGTATTTTTATATCGGTCTTTGACAACAGGGCACAGGTTTACATGACTGTTTTCAATGTTGTGAATTGCTTTCAAATTGTATTTTTATATCGGTCTTTGACAACTTTAAAGTGTAGTTCTTTTATCGTTACCTAGTTGTGAATTGCTTTCAAATTGTATTTTTATATCGGTCTTTGACAACCCCCCGTGTTATAATAATAATATCCTGCCGGTTGTGAATTGCTTTCAAATTGTATTTTTATATCGGTCTTTGACAACCATGGAAATGTTTGTTCCTGGCTTCGTTCTGTTGTGAATTGCTTTCAAATTGTATTTTTATATCGGTCTTTGACAACACCTGGCTCTTTCATTTCTTCAGGCTGCTTGTTGTGAATTGCTTTCAAATTGTATTTTTATATCGGTCTTTGACAACTGATAATTGTAATCGGTTGGTCGTGCGCCTGTTGTGAATTGCTTTCAAATTGTATTTTTATATCGGTCTTTGACAACAACCTACCGTTAGTGTTTTATCTTCGCTTGGTTGTGAATTGCTTTCAAATTGTATTTTTATATCGGTCTTTGACAACTTCATTTGTTAAATCAACATCAGGACTTAAGTTGTGAATTGCTTTCAAATTGTATTTTTATATCGGTCTTTGACAACGCGGGTGCTGTTTGGTTTTGTTGTTCACCTGTTGTGAATTGCTTTCAAATTGTATTTTTATATCGGTCTTTGACAACTGGCGACGATGGTAACGCTTACGGTATTTTGTTGTGAATTGCTTTCAAATTGTATTTTTATATCGGTCTTTGACAACCGGAGTATGTACGGGCCTTGTCTCCAAAGGGTTGTGAATTGCTTTCAAATTGTATTTTTATATCGGTCTTTGACAACCAGGTGTCAGTGGTACAAATGGTACATCAGGTTGTGAATTGCTTTCAAATTGTATTTTTATATCGGTCTTTGACAACAGCGGTAGTTAATGGGCTGGGCGATCCAACGTTGTGAATTGCTTTCAAATTGTATTTTTATATCGGTCTTTGACAACCCAGACCTTGTGACCCCTTTCAAATGGCACGTTGTGAATTGCTTTCAAATTGTATTTTTATATCGGTCTTTGACAACTTCAGACTGCTCAACAGCACTGAACCAGAAGTTGTGAATTGCTTTCAAATTGTATTTTTATATCGGTCTTTGACAACAGGTGGTGCGAGGCTTCACCCATACCGGAGGTTGTGAATTGCTTTCAAATTGTATTTTTATATCGGTCTTTGACAACTCAGATTTCGAATATAATTATAACCCCAATGTTGTGAATTGCTTTCAAATTGTATTTTTATATCGGTCTTTGACAACTTGTTATTTGATATGTCAAAGATATATATGTTGTGAATTGCTTTCAAATTGTATTTTTATATCGGTCTTTGACAACGACTGTGGAATTGATTATCAAGCTTCAGATGTTGTGAATTGCTTTCAAATTGTATTTTTATATCGGTCTTTGACAACGCATCAACAGCATGGCAGCTTACCACGCAAGTTGTGAATTGCTTTCAAATTGTATTTTTATATCGGTCTTTGACAACGAATCAGCAAGATGGGGGCACGGTTACTGCGTTGTGAATTGCTTTCAAATTGTATTTTTATATCGGTCTTTGACAACAACCGACGTTTACAATGTTTTTACCACGGGGTTGTGAATTGCTTTCAAATTGTATTTTTATATCGGTCTTTGACAACCCACATTTTTCACATTCTTGTCGGTCTTTGGTTGTGAATTGCTTTCAAATTGTATTTTTATATCGGTCTTTGACAACTTATCCATTCATATTCTTTGTTGCGATAAGTTGTGAATTGCTTTCAAATTGTATTTTTATATCGGTCTTTGACAACTTTGTACGATTCAGGAACTACTTTTTCAATGTTGTGAATTGCTTTCAAATTGTATTTTTATATCGGTCTTTGACAACTGTCGAAAATTTTGTAACCGTGTAACCAGTGTTGTGAATTGCTTTCAAATTGTATTTTTATATCGGTCTTTGACAACCCCGGCTATTTCGAACGTGGGAAACGAAGGGTTGTGAATTGCTTTCAAATTGTATTTTTATATCGGTCTTTGACAACTTTGGCAATTCAACCACTTTCAATGGTGTTGTTGTGAATTGCTTTCAAATTGTATTTTTATATCGGTCTTTGACAACCGGCGTTAAATCAAATATCAACGCACACGAGTTGTGAATTGCTTTCAAATTGTATTTTTATATCGGTCTTTGACAACTGTTATCCGAAAGTTTCTGCTGTTTATTGTGTTGTGAATTGCTTTCAAATTGTATTTTTATATCGGTCTTTGACAACTCTCGGAATTTGTGCAAGTGCGGCAACCATGTTGTGAATTGCTTTCAAATTGTATTTTTATATCGGTCTTTGACAACCAACTTGATAGATGTATTCGCGAATTTCAGGTTGTGAATTGCTTTCAAATTGTATTTTTATATCGGTCTTTGACAACTTTCAAAATGAATTGAACGTCAACACAATGTTGTGAATTGCTTTCAAATTGTATTTTTATATCGGTCTTTGACAACTTGTCAGTAAAATAATAATGATTGTTTTCAGTTGTGAATTGCTTTCAAATTGTATTTTTATATCGGTCTTTGACAACATGCGGCTGCGACTATCGGGTCTCGGCTTTGTTGTGAATTGCTTTCAAATTGTATTTTTATATCGGTCTTTGACAACAAATAACATTTACTAAAATGACAAAACACGGTTGTGAATTGCTTTCAAATTGTATTTTTATATCGGTCTTTGACAACTGCATCTTGATATATACCCGAATTACCAATGTTGTGAATTGCTTTCAAATTGTATTTTTATATCGGTCTTTGACAACGATTGTGCAAATTAACAATGTTACCCTCACGTTGTGAATTGCTTTCAAATTGTATTTTTATATCGGTCTTTGACAACCGATGTGTTGAACACCATTGGTGTCAATATGTTGTGAATTGCTTTCAAATTGTATTTTTATATCGGTCTTTGACAACTCGAGCTTGTTAGTGTCGAGTTCATTCATGGTTGTGAATTGCTTTCAAATTGTATTTTTATATCGGTCTTTGACAACCCCTATATACTTTTTTAAGTCTATAAATAGGTTGTGAATTGCTTTCAAATTGTATTTTTATATCGGTCTTTGACAACCTATTGCTTGCAAAAAACAACAAATCAAATTGTTATCGAAGACTTTTGAATGTAAAAAACGGGGCTTATACCCCGTTTTTTGTTTTTATACTCTCCTGTTTACTTATCCTATTTTCTGTCGGTTTTTCGAACATTTTCTAAAACAATTCGAGCTGCTGCACCGTTTGGGGTTTCTCTATCGCTTTTTTACTGAAGAATAGTTCCATCATCCCAAACTGTTTGTCGGTGATGGTGAGCATGCCCACGTGCCCATATTCGGGCAACATGTTCTTAACACGCTTAACATGTACTTCGGCATTCTCGCGGCTGGGACAGTTGCGCAGATAAATCGAGAATTGGAACATCGAGAAACCGTCTTCCAGCAAGTTTTTGCGGAAACGGGCCGCAGCCTTTTGCTGCACTTTGGTTTCGGTCGGCAGATCGAAAAACACAAGTACCCACATAATGCGATATTGATTTAGTGCATCGAACGACATTTTTTAATTGAAAATTGACGATTGAAAATTGACAATTTGATTATAAACAACTATCCACTACTGCCTTCAATTGCTTTCTATTGCCTTCTATTGCTTCCAACCGCTTTCTATTGTTTCGAATTGTCTTCAACTGTTTACGTTGTGTTCTTTGTGACAAACCTTCGTGTACGTTGTGGTTCACTCACAAAAACTCAGGATAAATAATCTTACGGCGGCTTCCGTCGAAACATTCAACCAGCGAGTTGGTTGTACGCGGCAAACCCACCATCAACGGACTTTTCTTTCCATCAATCTGAACATCAACGGTTGCAATACCGAGCAGCTTTGCTTTATGCTCTTTCGAAATATCGTCGCCGGTAATCTCTTCGTTTTGCAGCATGTTATACACCATCCAATCAACAAACGGACGGTAAGGTTCCATCACATCGTCGGCCAAACAATAGGCGTTGTATTTGTTGCTATGGTGTATACCCAAGGTAGGCAACAAACCACTGCCTACCAACGCCCGCGCAACAATGGCGCGCAATATGGCATAGCCGTAGTTCAGGTGTGCATTGGGCATCAACCCAAACCGATCGCGCACAAAAGGAAGGTCTTCGAACAACAATTTCCAGTAAACCGATGCTGCACGCCCTTCAACATTGTCGGGATCGCCACTTTGAATCAAGGGCACCAGGGCAAGCAAGCGTTTATTGTCGATACCCGCACGACGCAACACTTCGGCCTGGTTTTCAATCTTTGCCTTTACGGTTTGCGCCCACAGGTTTTTTTTCAATGGTTCCGAGGCATCTATTTGCGAACGGAAACGTTCGGTTTGAATCGTATTGCCATCGAGCGGGAGCATTAAGCCAACGGGAAGGTGTTTCTCGTCGCAACTAATCAGGGCAACATTCCTTTCAAGCAAAGCAGCCATCAACGCGTGTGTTAGGGTTATTTGCGGATGATCGAGCAGTACCACGCCAATATCTTCCAACGGAACAGAACCTAACTCACTATTATCGTCGGGGTTAATCACCTTTAACTGCATCAGGTTTTTGTGCAGATAGGCGGGGTTTCCAAAGTAGAGGGTACGTTTAATCATGTTTTCCTTATTTAGAGGTTTCACCCGCGGGTGAAACCTCTGGTTATTCGATCATTATTTCTTTTATTTTATCCAGATCGATTGACCGGGAATGATAGTTTACATAGTTGGTTTTGTCGTTAAACCATTGCAAGACCTCCTCTTTTTTCAGTTTCGATGGTCTGTCACGCAGCACCCGTTCGTAACTGCTCCAAGGATAATGCCTGAAATCGTCGATAATTCCATGTTTTTGCGGATTGGTATGGATATAATGCACCAGATTGGCCAGTTGACGGGCCGAGGTAACTTCCAAGCGTTTAAATGGTTTTTGAAATAAACTACCCGTGCGACGTTCCTGAATATTGATAGCCTGAGAATAGGCTGTAAAGAAACGTTGAAAAGCAAGGCTTACCGGATTTGATTTCTTATTGGTTTCACCCGTGGGTGAAACCAATACCGTGGGTGAAACCAATACGGGCTTCGTACGAATCAGCAAATGAAAATGGTTTGGCAACAAGCAAAACGCATACGTTTCGGCAACCGGGTCGAGGAACTGATCGTATAACCGAAGGAAATACTCGTAATTAGCCGCTGTATAAAACAGGTTTTCGCGATTGTTTCCCCGGTTCCAAATATGATAGAACTTTTCGGGTTCAATTTTTATTCGATAATTAACGGCTGTCATTTTCTCTTCATTTTATTTTATTTCAGAGGTTTCACCCGCGGGTGAAACCTCCATGGTTAAAGATATGATAGCTGGTATCGGGCTGAAGGGGGTGCATGGTTTAATATTCTCCAACAGTTACAATTTGTCCAATATGATTGACCCGAACTTTTACAATTTCATCACAAAAAGCTAAAGTTTTATATTGCTTGAATGCTAGGTCTCTCAATTCTTTAACATCTTTAACTGTGGTTTCAAGATGATTCCTGAACTTGTAATCTCTAATTACACTATTCCCATACATCACCTTGGAAATTGTCTGAACTTTGAAAAGATTGGGACTAATCAATTTGTAATTATCAGGATCAAGTAGATCAATCTCTTTAGGATTAAAAACTGTTTCCTCTATTTGATATATTTCACCCGTTTCTTCATGTACCTTGTCCTTTTTTTCTGTTCTAGGAAAAACAAAATACTCGTTCTGTTTCATGCTGAATAGGAATTCCCAACCTTCTTTCTTTTTATACTCTTTGTCGATAACCGATAATCCTTGATTGACCCGTTCGGTTGCCTCAAAGAAGGAAACTACATTTTCCTGCAAATTCCCTTTCTCATCGCGATATACTGCCACATGGTGATTATTGCCCGTGTTGACAAAATCGACTGGTTGTGGCTTCCCTTCGTTGTCTAATATCAGCTTGCCATCTTTATCTTTTTTGTCGTGCAACGCCTGGGCATTGCTGATGCCGGTTATGGTTACTCGTTTAATTGAAATCCCTTTTTCTTTGTTCAGCCAAATTGGATTTGTCTCCAAATCTGAAAATGCTTTCATAAAATCACCGCCATATTCATCTAGTCGATTATTTAATATTTCTCTGATTTTTATATCTAAAACACTTTTTAAGTTCTTAATTTTTGAAGAAACTGTTCTTTGTGAATCTGTAAAAAACTTTATAATATCGATTCTTTGTGTATAGCACGGAATATTTATTTCTACTTCTCGTAAAGGTTTGTTGTTATATCTCAATTTCAGCAATTCTTCTTCCGTAAATGCTTTTGCAATGCTACCCCTTTGCTTAATATGCTCTTTTATATAAACTTTTAAATTATCTGAACAAATATTATCTATTTCATTTTTTGAGATTTTACTTGAAAGTTCAATTCTACTCCAAGGGTTAGAGCCATACACAGTTTGGTCATGGAGCTGCCCCCTTGGCGTAAGTTGTTTCTTTTTGTTCGTTCCTCCCTTTTTCTTGGTCGTATTAATGTTGATTGTGGTCACTTTATTCTTTGCCTTAATCGAAATTAAGGTGTTTTCAAGATGTCTTTTGGCTTCTGAACGAAAATCAGCCATTGGTGCTTTAAACCTTAGCTTCCCTTTGCTATCTCGCTCAAGTTCTTTCTGTTCAATTCCATAAATACTTCCAGCCTTGTCGCTTCGGGCATTCAGGTTGTTCAAATATTGAATATGACTACGTTTGGTAAAAGCTATGGTTAAGGCATCCATAGCATGGTGACGATGATCGTTTCGTTTTGTCCAATCTTTTATTCTCGGAATTTCTTGTCCATCCCTGCCAATAATGGTTTCCGTTAAGCCTAGTTTATCGTATTTGTACCAGTTTAATTCCTGCATCACATTAATTAACTGCCAATCTTCACGTAGTCGGTCTGTAATAGAACCAGATGTAGAGACTACATCGCGGACAAATTCTTCCAATATTGATTTGGCTTTCTTGGCAATGTATTGGGTATCTCTTAAATCACGACTAATAAAGTCATCAGGAATTTCATCACCCTTCATCTTAAGCTTTTTCAGTTTTCCTTGTTTCGTAGGATTGTTTTTAAACAACCCCTCAATATGTGCAATGTAATTAGCCAATTCTTCTTTCCCATACTTCTTTTCAATAAACTCAATTGCCGTATCATTTCCCTTTTCCAAATTGATGCTTCTTGTTTCCAATGTTTTATTTGAAAAAGAATCATCGAACAATCGCGATTGTGGAATAATGTGTTCAATATCAAAGTCACCACTAAATAATTTGTCTGGCGAAATATAGGTTTGAGAATAAAGTGTTTTAAATCCGAAAGGTTCCAGCTCAAGATAAAGCTTGTAGCGTATAATGTCGTTTCGGCTCACATGCGACAATCCAAAATTCTTCTGAAGTTCCAGACGGTATTTATCGTGCTCAGCGGTGGTTTGATTAATCGCAGTAGTCAATTCTTCACGTTCTTTAGCACTCTTTTTTAATTCACGCGCCAATTCAATTCTGATTTCATCGGGTTTGCCATACGACTCATTAACAGCATTTACCACATTGATCATCTGGTTCAATATCTTTTCAACCACTGGGTTTCGCAGACTGTTCTTGGGTAAAATATCCAGTTTATCTTTCAGCACCTTTTTATCCAATTCCTCTTTGGTCAACGAGCTTTTAGAATGGTTATAACCAGCATGAACGCAAGCCACACTATATTCATTTCCCTCTCTCATATAAGGAAGTATTTTCCGGATTGCTTTGGTACTTAAACTGCCATAATCGGGCTGAAATGTAATGCTGGCAATTCGCTTTGCAAACTCCTTTTCAAATCCATAGCGAGATGATAATGTTTCAATCAGCTTATCTTGTCCACTATTTGAATTGTCGCCTTCGAATGAATAAAGCAAATGCCACAATTGATAAATTGGTTGTTTATCGAATTTATCGCCTTCGATAAGCGAATTGAAAAAGAGAATTTCAGAATTAATCCCAAGAGCAGTGAAAACTTCTTTAACCGAATTAACAATTTCATTGGCCGAGCATTTCGAAAAATCAATCTTATCGTGTCCACTTAATTCAAAAATGTCGTTGTAAGCATTAAATAACGCAGCTTGGGTTCTATTCCCTTCAATGTCTTTGTAATTTAAGTCTAATTCTTTGTGGTTTTTGAAAAGAATCTTAAGTGCATCGGCTTTGGTAAGTTTCTCTCTAATCGAAAGTTCTAAAAAAAGCATTTCTTTTTCTTCTTGCTCCAAAAAACGTTTGGCATGTGATTCTTTGTCATTCACTTGAATATTATTCAATATTTGCCAAATCTTAAACTCTTGAAAAAGTGGTGATGACTTGGGACAAACCTTCATTCCAATGGTTTTCAATTTCTTTTTGCCTTCAACCTCAACCTCTATTTGCTTTCTTTCGAATTCACAAAAACTTATTAATCCTTTTTGGCTTTTCAGGCGACGTTGAAAGAAAATAATCACATCGCGGATTTCACCTTTCAATTCTGGCGTTAGTTCGTTATGGAATTTTGCTTGCGTTTCCCAAAGGGCATTAAACTCATCGAGATAATCCTGACGGTAAAACACCTGACTCTTTAAACGAGCATGTGGGTTTTGTGCAAGCTGTTCCATTAGGTATTGCCCAACTGTCTGTTTGTTAAAATAGAGCTCTTTGCTCCGGTCGCTGATTGCTCCAAGATAACCGCTTGAATTGTTTACATTCCCATTTAAATCGCTGATGACAAAAGCCAATTCTTCTTTCGAAAGTTGTTTCGATAAAGCATCAACTCGCCACTGGGTTGCTTCGAGTTTCTTATTAGCACCCTTGTTTGCGGCTGTATAAATTCCATATTTTGCAAGGAATATCTTAGTAGTGTTTTGCTTTCCTTTTCCAGCAAGTTGTTTCTTAAATTCATCGGTCAATACCTCGGGATAAAATTGCTTCTGAAAATCCCAAATCCGATCAAATTCAGACTGTAGGTCAGAACAGTAAAAGTCAGGGGAATATTTCTTTCCTGCTTTAACCAATTCAAGAACTAGTTGCCCGGGTGTTAAGTTCTCGTGATAGAGCTTCTTGGCGATCTCCATTCCGTCAATTAGTTGACCTTCGTCGGTCGATTTGGCCTTTCGGCTACTTTTGTAACCACGTTTTCTATTAATCATTAAAAGAATACGGGAAAATTCTTCCAAAGTAACTTCCTCTATCGCAGCTTTCGCTCTCAACCGATAAGTTTCAAATGTTGTTTTATTGCCATGTTCAGAGAGAATAGTTTGATCACTGATCCATCCATTCTGCTTCAGAATATTTATAAGGTTTTCCTTTCGAAGTTTATACCGCTGAAGGTTTCGGCGCATACTGCGCTTAAGCGTACGATCAGCATTAGTAGTAATACTTTTCCCTTTCTCAAAATTGGTCAATTCATCAACCGTCAGAGGATTTACGCGTACACCAAGTTTAATTATTGACGATTTTTCGTTATCGTTTTCAGCTTCATTTACCAGTGCCCAACCTATACTGTTGGTTCCTAAATCAAGTCCTAAAATTTTTTTCATGGTATGTTGTCTTTATTAGTTATTATTTATAAGTTTGATGCACAATTGAAAGCAATTCACAATAAGGATTATTCCGTTGTGAAAACATTCAAGGTGGCCTTTGCGGGTCGCCTTTTTTGTTTCATTTTTCCTTTTTGCCCAATAGTTGTCTATTTGTGCGTTACCATCCCAACTTTCCTTAGTCAACGTATTTCTTATCAATATTATAGAGATTAGCACCCCTTCCGTTATGGTGCACAGGTGCCTATAAGGAATTTCGTACAGCGAAATACCATTACATCTCTTCTTAAACACATCAACAGGATTGGTGAGGAAAACGGGCAATGAATCACAACGCATTGGGGGGCGAATCACGGCTCCGTCGTAACTGTATGTAGCGACTGTAAATGGCATGTTGGGCAAATACAATAATACAGCGGGGTTTTGCTATTGATTATCAAAACCATTGACCCTTAAAAATAATAAAAACATTGATTGAAAAAAATTATTTCCCTTTTTAATTATCAAAAAAATAATTTCTTCAGCTGTATTGATTGTCAATACGCTACATTATTCAACATATAGCAAGTTAATAGCGGTTGCGGCTACTCATCTTTTCGGTGGGTTTGCGTACTTTTGCGCGCGTTGAAGCCTCGGAATGGCCTAACGAAATTAACAACGGAAGGCGAAGTGAACGGGGTACGCCAAGCAGCTTTTTTAGTTTCTTCTCGTCGAACCAACCTATAATGCAGGTGCCAAGCCCCAAATCGGCTGCCTGAAGACAAAACTGGTTAACGGCTATTCCAACATCGATTAACGAGTAATCTTTTTGCTGAACAAGGCTCCCCGCCGTGGAAAGCAGGTTCTGGCGCTCAATTACTACAGCCACCATAACCGGAGCCTGATGGGTAAACTTGTTCATTCCCAAACTGTCGGCACACTGCGCAACCTGCTCAATCAGCACGGGCTCATCAATCACAATAAACTTCCATGGCTGCGAATTGTTCGACGAAGGTGATAACCTTGCAGACTCTATGCATTGCGCTATTTTGGTAGCATCAACTGGAGTGGCTGCATATTTTCTATCGCTCTGACGTTTCTTTACCAGTTCTGCAAAATCCATACGTTTTTATTTTATTGTGTTAAAAATACTCGTTTTTTTGTTGCTGCAAACATATAAGCTACCAAGGGATTGAAATCTAAAACAAATTACAGGATTGGGTCGCTGCAGTATGCCTTACGTTGACATGTTTTGCAGAATTTACCCATCCAAACCTCGTCGAACTGAGCCATAATTTGCTCTACAACAAGCCCGTCATTCACAACAAAACCAGCTTCAAAGTTTCGTGTATTCACCCCTTTCATTCCCAAACCTGCACCGGTAAGATTGGCTGAACCAGTGTATGCTATTTTCCCATCAACAATTATGTGTTTGAAATGCACCCTCGGACAAAGCTGCCGCTCCATACTTTTCCACAGCAAGGGATAACTGTCGAAACTGCGCCTGAAATTCGGCCCGGGGTCTTTGGCGTGCAACAATCGAATTGATACTTTCTTTTGAGCCAGGGTGTCGAGAACCGCCAAAAAAGACTTTACCCCACCATGGTGCCTGACATGAAGATCTTTAATGTCGGCAGTACCAATCCACACAAATGACGCTGCATTAGCAAGAGGTTCAATTACCTGATTATACAGTTCTTCGTTTGTTACAAACCTGATACTCATTATTCTTTCTTGTCAAAAAAATTTCAGTAACTACAGCACCACTTTGAAGGCGGCATTTTCTTTGCGTGCCAAACTTTGAATAGTTTCTTCGCTCACCAGTTTGTTGATGGCATCGCGAATAGGGCCATACTGATCGTGTAACGGGCACGGATTATCGGAGTTGCAATGCTTCATTCCAAACCCGCAACCATTTAATATAGTGCCGCCCTCGGTAGCCAAAATCAGTTCCTTTAAGGTCAGTTCAGATACTGATTCATCGAAAAGAAAGCCCCCACCTTTGCCTTTTATTGAATTGACAAAGCCCAAACGAACCATACGTTGCAAAATTTTGGCCACATAGGCTTGCGGCGCTTCAATCTCTTTCGAAATCTCTTCGATGCCCGGTTTTAGTTGTCTGTCATTCTGATATTGAATGTAAACCAAGCTTCGTAATGCGTATTCTGTCTCTTTGTTGAACATGTTGTTTTCAATTTTGAACACTTAGGCACAAAGTAATCGTTTTTGAATTTTATGACAATTGTAAATGGTTGAAAGCGATTGAAGGCAATGGAAAGCGATTGAAAACAATTGCCTTCTATTGTTTTCCCTTTTCCCGTTCTCCGTTCTCCTTTTTTCCTTGTGCTTGCAAAGTTAAAACATTTCTTTAAAAAATAACAAGAAGACCTTTTTGTCTTTTAATAAATAATTCATACCTTTGTATCCGTAATTAATGTAAAAAAAGAGGATGACAACAGAAGCATTGATAAACAAGACGATAGGGCAAATTGTTGCCGATGATTACCGCGCTGCGGCTATCTTTAAAAGTGCAGGCATCGATTTCTGCTGCGGTGGAAACAAGTCGCTTGAGTTGGCCTGCAATGAAAAAAATGTAGATACAGAGAAATTATCAGTTGAAATTAAGGAGCTTGAGCTAAGCACTCCCACTTTTCAACACGACTTCAAAAACTGGGACATTGCCTTTTTGGCCGATTACATTGTAAATACGCACCATAAATATGTGTTGAAAACCTTGCCCGAATTGGTATTCTACACCCAGAAAATTGCCGATGTGCATGGCGACAATCATCCTGAATTAAAAGAAGTTGCTTCGTTGTTCTTCGAAATTAACCGCGAATTGCTCCAGCATTTGAAACAGGAAGAAGAAGTGCTTTTCCCAGCCATTAAAGAGGTGATGAAAAACAACACTCCGGGAGCAAAAACAACCATCAACGTTGAAATTTCGCGTATGAACGGCGAGCATGAATTTGCCGGAGGTGCCATGGACAAAATAAACGAAATAACAAAAGGGTACGCCGTGCCTGCCGACGGGTGCAACACATACAAGGTAGCCTTCAAATTGCTCGAAGAGTTTGAAGATGACTTGCATACGCATGTTCACCTCGAAAACAATATTCTTTTTCCAAAAGCTTTACAACTTGCCAATTAATAATAAAATGAATACAGCGACACAAAACCTTGAACACGACCACGTGTTCATTCTCAAGCTAACCGATGTGATGTTGGCCATGGTTGAAAAAATGAGTACCAATACCGATCACTTTGAATTGGTGGTGAACCTGATACGCAAATTTGCCGACGGCCTGCACCATGCCAAAGAAGAAGATTTGCTATTCCCGCTCATGGGCGAAAAAGGGTTCTCTCCCGAGCAGGGTCCTGTGGCCGTGATGTTGCACGAACATGTGCAAGGACGTGCCTTCGTGAAAGGCATTAGCGAAGGAATTACAACCTTACGTGCTGGAACTGATGGAGCGTTGCAAACCATTTATGAAAACATGACCGGCTATGCAAAATTGCTACAGAACCATATTGCTAAAGAGAATAACATTTTGTTCCGTATGGCCGATCAAGTGTTTAGCACCGATGAGCAACATGAACTCTTAACCCAATTTGCCGAAGTGGAAACCCATGCCGAAACCGAATTCGATTCGATAAATTCCATTCAGAAGATCAATGATTTGGCGGCAATTTATCTGCAATAACCTCAAAATATTTAATCATAAATCGTTAATCCAAAATCAATTATCATGATTATCAAGTCAGCAAAAACAGTAGAAGCACACCAAAACCCACATCAAGTGGATGTGCGAAGGCTTTACGATCACGACAATGCACAAGTCATGCACATGACCTTACAGCCCGGTCAGGCATTGAAACCACACATTACTCCTGTCGATGTGTTTTTCTACATTCTCGAAGGTGAAGCAGATGTGTTGATTGGCGAAGAAACGGTACGAGTTGCAACCGACAACTTGGTGGAAAGTCCCAAAAACATTGTACATTGCTTGTCTAATAACACAGATGCCGTAGCGCGCATTTTGGTGGTGAAATCGCCCAAGCCTGTTGCGAAACCTAAGTTACTGTAGCAATGCTTGTTGCCCAAACCCTCTCGAAAATGATTGAATACTTTGGAGCGGACGTCCGAAGAATCAACCACGCGCTGAAGGTGCACAGTTTTGCATCATTGATTGCTAAGAATGAAAATCTGAATGCAGAAATACAGGAAATTACCGAAGTTGCAGCCATTTTGCACGACATTGGAATTCCGGTTTCGGAACTAAAGTATGGTTCGTGCATTGGGAAGTACCAAGAAATTGAAGGTCCACCCATTGCCCGCGAAATGTTGCAACAACTTGGCGCTTCACCCGAATTGATTGAGCGCGTGTGCTTTTTGGTTGGGAATCATCATACCTACACCAAAATTGACGGCATCGACTTTCAAATATTGGTTGAAGCCGATTTCCTGGTCAACATTTTTGAAGATGAAATGAGCACTTCGGCCATCGAAAGCGCCCGAGATAAATACTTCAAAACGAAAACCAGCAGTTGGCTATTAAAAACAATGTACAATTAAAACAACACTTATCCTGACAAATATTAATTCACTTGTGCCCGGCAACACGGTCATAACACACAGAATATGAAAGCATAATATATTGCAAGCGAAAGCCTCCACAGATCAAAAGGGAACAAACCAAAAAAAATCTCTTTTCACCGTTAAAAAATGATGTTTGTACTTGTGGAAAGTTGCTTAAAAATCCTTAGTTTGTTGAATATTCCAACGGAAAGATTCAGTATTATGATTCAGGATAAAAAGCTTTCATACGAGCATATTCAAAAAATACGGGAAAACCTTATAAATATAGCCCTTGTTGTTGGTGCTGTAGCAGCATTTCCAGTGTTGGTTTCATCGTTTATCAGACTTAGCGCCCAAAACCTATTATATCTCTGGCTTTCACATGCTGGAATATATGTCATGTTTTTAACCGTAGTTTTATTACGCAAAAGAGTAAGTTACAACATCAGAACAGGGGTGATGATACTTGGAATGTTTTCCTTGGCAATGATAGACCTTTTTGAAAGTGGTTTTTCTGGTCCTGGATTCATTTGGCTTATGTCATCGTCAATAATTACTTCCATTTTTCTGGATTTCAAGCGAACGATAATCGCGCTTGTACTCACAGTGATAGCTATATTCACAAGTTTCTTTCTCTATTCAAATGGCATTATCGAAAATGGCACAGGCATAAATGTTGATTCCAATTTGCTTAATTTGATTATCACCAAAACACTGATCATCATTTTAATCGTATCAATCACTTCATTCTCATTACGATATATGTATAAGAATCTAATCCACACCATTGAGACATTAAATATTCAAAAAGAGCATCTAAACCAAGTTGCATCAACGCTTAGTAAAGAAGTAGAATCGAGAAAAAACTATGAGGAACAACTAGTTAACAGCGAGAGGAATTTCAGGAACATTTTTGAACAAAGTACCGAAGCCATTGTGATAGCAAATACTCAGGGAGAAATTATCGATTATAATGAAGCATTTACAAAGCTGGCTGGAATAGATAATACCTACGCTTCTGAAAAAGACAAAACAGCAATACTACCCTCAGAATTAATGAATAATTTCAAAAAAAACTGGAAAAAAAATTGAATCGGAAGGATGCAGTAACAACATAAGCTACAAACAAGATAACGGCATTTTGCGTTATTTCGACTGCACAAGAAGTATAATTACTTACAATAATGAAAGGGCGATTATGTTTTTGATTCGGGACAATACCGAAAAACTAAACTTAGAAAAAGCCAGTTATCTAATGGCGATAAATGCAGAAGAGAAGGAACATTCACTCTTTTCTAAAGAACTGCATGACGGTCTTGGACCTCTGCTTTCGACCTTAAAAATACATCTCGAGATGTACTATTCCAGCCCCGACGACCCTGAAATAAAAAAGCGAATAAACGACACATTAGCGGAATCGATTACATCGGTTAAGGAAATTTCGAACAACTTAAGCCCCTATATTCTTGAAAATCTTGGACTGACTAAGGCCGTTGAATCATTTGTTGATAAACTAAAATATTCTAAAAAGATCGACATTAACTTCAGTTCGAATATTACCGAACGATGTAAACCAGAAATTGAGATTGCCTTTTTTCGAATCATCACAGAACTAATAAACAACACATTAAAACACTCTCATGCAACAACAATCGACATTACATTAACTCAGGAAACTGAAAAAATATATCTAAAGTATACTGATAATGGCGAAGGCTTTGATTACCATGAAGTACAAAAACACAAAAATGGGATTGGCCTATTCAATTTAAAAAGCCGGATCGAAAAACTTGGAGGCTACACAGAAATTATCACCTCGCCGGGAAGCGGTTTTAAAATGAATGTGTATCTTGTTACATATTAGTCATTGTAAAAAACATGAAGCCTATTACAGTTTTTATTGTCGACGATCACAAGCTTTTCCGTGAGGGGATCAAATTTGCGTTGAGCAAAAAAGAAGGTTTTGAAGTAATAGAAGAATCGTCGAATGGTTCAGAATTCATCGAAAAAATAAAAGCTGTAACGCCTGACGTAGTGTTAATGGATATTGACATGCCCAAAGTCAATGGGTTCGAAGCGACCCAATTTGCCCTTAAGCTTAAGCCAAACCTCAATATTCTTGTACTATCTATGCATGCCGATCAAGGCCATTATCTAAAAATGATAGAATTAGGAGTAAAAGGGTTCATCCTCAAAGATTCAGGAACAGAAGACTTGCTACAAGCCATAACTGAAGTATCGAAAGGAAACAATTTTTTCTCTCAGGAACTTTTAATGAACATTATTCTAAAAAAGAACGATAACCCCACAGGTAAAGCATTAGCCGAGAAGCTTGACATATCGCCACGAGAATACCAAGTACTTGAGCTGCTTTGCCAAGCCTGCTCAAACCAGGAAATTGCCGACAAACTATTCATCAGCCCCAAAACAGTAGAAGGACATAAAGCACATCTGATGCAAAAAACAGGAACACAAAATTCGGTCGCCCTTGTCCTTTACTCGATAAAGAATCATCTTATAAACCTATAATTTTCTATCAAGTTCAACCGGAAAGGCACACAAGGGTTTTCCCTTGGTAAGAAACAGTGAATTTCCCTGAAATAAAACACTCAAATACCCTTACAACATACCAATCAGCCATACATACATTTGTATTGGTTTAGTTAGGTATGGAAAACAGGAAATACAAAATCATTATTATCGACGACAATCAGGCATTCATCAATGCCATGAAATTTTTGTTCTCAAAACGAAATGATGTTGAGGTCATCGGCGAAGCCAACGATGGGGTTCAGTTTCTGAAACTCATTGAGACAGTAAAACCCGATTTGGTTTTGATGGATAGAATTTTACCCGGAATTGATGGAATTAAACTTGTAAAAACGGCACAAGAATTTGGGTACAACCTCAAGATCCTAGGTGTTACCATGAGCGACGATCCTACAATACACGCACAAATGAACCAAAGCGGGTTTATCGGCGGGATCTTAAAAAGCCAGTTTTTTGAAGATTTCGATCAGGCGCTGAAAAAAATCGAAAATAATGAAACGTATTTCCCTATTTTAATTTGAAACAATAATAAAGAGAAAAGAGATGAATCCAGTTGTAAAAGATCTCCTAATAGTCTTAGGAGTTGGCGTACCGTTTGCCATTACTATTTTAAAAATACTGTTCAAAAAAAGTATTTTGTTCTCAATCGGAACTCTGTGGGCTATAAACATTTTTATAGTGGTTATAAGTACCCGAATATCCAACGCATATCCTGATGCCTATCCGAGTTTCGTATCGTTAACTTTTGGACTGACAGTCTCAGGAAGTTTAATCTATATCGTTTCCAGAATGATACACAAACCATTACAACAATCATTGAAAAATATTGAGAACTTATCGAATGGGCAATTAAACATACAAATCGACGTTAATGCCATCCAACGCAAAGACGAGTTGGGTATATTAGCCCAATCTCTCGAAAAATTATCAGGCAGTCTTTCTGAAGTAATTGGGAACATAACGAACACATCAAATCAGGTAAGTATTGCCAGCACGCTGCTTCGTTCAACTTCAGAGAACTTATCATCAGGAACCAATCAGGAAGCTGTTTCTATTGAAGAAATTTCATCATCGATGGAAGAGATGACAGAAACCATCAACCACAACAGCAATAATGCTGAACAAACCCGAGAGATTGCTTACAAAGCCAACCAATCGGTTATTGAAGGTAACGAAGCAGCGCAAAAAGCTATCGGAATGCTGAAAATCATTACCCAGAAAATAAAAATTATCGATGACATATCTTTTCAGACCAATATTTTAGCATTGAATGCGGCAGTTGAAGCGGCACGTGCCGGAGAACAGGGAAGAGGTTTTGCAGTAGTTGCCAACGAAGTAAGAAACCTGGCAGAACGCAGTAAAGTAGCAGCTGGAGAAATCGGATCGATTTCACAAACCGCAGCAGTAATTGCAGAACAAGCAAGCCAAAAAATGAACGACAGTATTCCGTTGATGGAAAAAACTACTGAATTGATTTCATCAATCAGCGTTGCGAGCAACGAACAAGGGTTAAGTGCCAAACAAATTACTCAAGCAGTGTTTGAAATAAACAACAATATACAATCGAACGCCTCAACTGCCGAAGAAATGTCGGCAAGTGCAGAAGAGTTAGAACAATACGCAATTGATCTTACAAGTAGCATTAAGTTCTTCTATATCGACACCGATACGAAAAACGAGGAAAAAAGCTACGAAAAACAAACAAAATTCAGTGCATTGAAAAATGAGATGAGACAAACGAATAGCTAAAGGAAACAAACATTCTGAAAAAAGTACCCCGACAGTTTAATTACAGCCGGGGTACTTTTTATATCATGATTCGGATGTTTAGTCAAGTTTAAGTACTGCGAGGAAAGCTTTTTGCGGCACTTCAACGTTCCCTACTTGCTTCATACGTTTTTTTCCGGCCTTTTGCTTTTCGAGCAACTTGCGTTTTCGGGTAATATCGCCCCCATAACACTTGGCTGTAACATCTTTGCGTACAGCCTTAACTGTTTCGCGGGCAATAATTTTTGCCCCAATAGCCGCCTGAATCGCCACATCGAATTGCTGGCGCGGGATAAGTTCTTTTAGCTTTTCACACATACGACGGCCAAAACGTTCGGCATTATCGAAATGAATAAGAGATGAAAGCGCATCGACTGGTTCACTATTCAGCAATATATCAAGCTTAACAAGCCGGGCTGGCTTATGCCCAATAAGGTGATAATCGAAAGAAGCATACCCTTTTGAAATGCTCTTCAATTTATCGTAAAAGTCGAAAACAATTTCTGCCAGCGGCAAATCGAACGAAAGTTCAGCCCGATCAGCACTAATATATGTTTGTTTTATAAGAATTCCGCGTTTGTCGAGGCAAAGGGTCATAATTGGGCCAATGTACTCTGTGCGAGTAATAATTTGCGCCCTGATATATGGTTCATCAATTTCCTCAACGGTCATTGCATTTGGCATACCCGACGGGTTGTAAATGGTAAACTCCTCGCCCTTTTTTGTCCGGATAATATACTCAACATTGGGAACCGTGGTAATTACATTCATATCGAACTCACGGTCGAGACGTTCCTGAATAATTTCCATGTGCAACAGCCCGAGGAAACCACAACGAAAGCCAAACCCAAGGGCGAGCGACGATTCCGGCTCGAAGGTAAGCGATGCATCGTTGAGTTGAAGTTTCTCAATAGCTGCCCGCAGATCTTCGTAATCATCACTTTCAATTGGATAAACCCCTGCAAAAACCATTGGCTTAACCTCCTGAAAACCATCTATTCGTTGGGTACAACCATTTTTCACGTGCGTGATGGTATCGCCAACCTTCACTTCTTTGGCTGTCTTTATATTGCAAATTACGTAACCTACATTCCCAGTTGAAAGTTCAGTTCGCGGATCCATTCCCATGCAGAGAACGCCAATTTCGTCGGCAACATACTCTTTGTCGGTAGCAAAAAACTTTACCCTGTCGCCTTTGCGCAATACTCCATTTTCAATTTTGAAATAGGCAATTACCCCACGGAATGGATTAAAAACCGAGTCGAAGATAAGCGCTTGAAGCGGAGCATCGGCATCACCTTCCGGATGCGGGATATCGCTGACAATCCTGCGCATTATTTCTTCAACACCTTCGCCGGTTTTCCCGCTTGCACGAATTATTTCGCTACGTTTACAGCCAATAAGCTCTATAATTTGGTCTTCAACAATTTCGGGCATTGCATTGGGCAAGTCCATCTTGTTAAGGATTGGAATGATCTCGAGATCGTGTTCTATAGCCAGATAGAGGTTGGATATAGTCTGAGCCTGAATACCTTGTGTAGAATCTATGATAAGTAACGCCCCTTCACAAGCTGCAATTGAGCGCGACACTTCATACGAAAAATCGACATGCCCCGGGGTATCAATCAAATTGAGAATATATTTTTCTCCATCTTGCTCATACTTCATTTGAATAGCATGACTCTTAATGGTAATTCCCCTTTCTTTTTCAAGATCCATGTTATCGAGCACCTGGTCGGTCATATCGCGATCGCTGATTGTTCCGGTATATTGTAACAAGCGATCGGCTAGTGTGCTTTTCCCGTGATCGATATGAGCAATGATGCAAAAATTTCGTATGTTCTTCACTGTGTATTTTTTTATTTCTTTTTCAACCCTCGACAATGCCGGTACCAAAGAGTAATTTTAGCAAAAAACCTTTGGCTAATTAACTGATATACCGAACTGTCTATTTTTCAAACTTCGCAAAGATAACGCATTTTTTGAATCGGGAAACAGGGTAAAACCAAGCAACAGGCTAAACCTACTATCAAAATGAAAAATGATTAACAAAACTATATTCACGGGGATCAATTTGCTTCTCACCCGGGAAAAAATACAGGAAAAGTAACAGTCTCTATCCCATTGAGATAAAAAAGTTCATTTTTCATCATTAAAGAAGTGATTTTATTGTTCTCTTATTGGGTGAAGTAGAATAGATTTTTTTATTTTCGTAGCCTGAAAAAATTAGAATACTTCACAAAAAAATAAGTAACAAATCACTGGTTTTCAATTATTTTATACAGGTGTCAACATGTATAAAAATTGAAAACTGTAAATTGATAAAATATTATGGGAAGAGCATTTGAATATCGCCGTGCTGCGAAAGAAAAACGTTGGGGCATGATGTCGCGGGTTTTCCCCAAACTAGGGAAAGCAATTACTGTAGCCGCCAAAGCCGGGGTTCCCGACCCTGAAATGAACGCGGCACTAAGAACAGCCATCCAGAATGCGAAGGCTCAAAACATGCCCAAGGCAAATATCGATGCTGCCATTAAACGAGCTGCCGGTAAAGATACTGAAGCCTTTATGGAAGAATTGTACGAAGGTAAAGGCCCTTATGGGGTAATGATCCTTGCAGAATGCTTAACCGATAACCATGCCCGCACTGTTGCCAATATGAAATGGATTTTCAATAAATGGGGTGCCGGGTTAGCCCCTTCTGGCTCGATGTTGAACATGTTCTCGCGCAAAGCAGTGATTCAGTTTGAAATGCCAGCCGGTAAAGATCGCGAAGAACTTGAAATGGAGCTCATCGATGCCGGGCTGGAAGAACTCTCGGAAAACGAAGGTACCTGTTTCGCCTATGCCGACTACACCGATTTTGGTTCGCTTACCAAAGCATTCGAAGATCTGAAGATTGAAACCACGAAGGCTACGCTCCAGTACATTCCGGTTGCTCCTGTTGAACTGAGCGAAGAGCAGATGGAAGAAATCGAAAAACTGATCGACAAAATCGAAGAAGACGATGACGTACAACAGGTGTTTACTAATATTGCATAAGCAGACGTTTAACAAAAGACAGTAGACCTTGAAATAATAAGATTATGATATTCGAAAAAGGCAATGCAAATGTGTTGCCTTTTTTATTTCAATTACCTTCTGCCACAAACAAAAAAACTATTTTTGCGCACTATTTCAACATACCTATGCAGAAATTTTTAGCCGAACTTCCTATCTACATTCCGGGTTTTCTGGCACAAAGCCTATTTTTCACCCGTTCGTTTATTCAGTGGTTTTCTTCTGAAAAAGCAGGGAAAGTACTCTCTCCTATCATCTATTGGCAAATCAGCCTCATTGCTTCAATTATCATGATGGGCTACGGCCTCTTGCGAAAAGACCCGGCAATCATAACCGGACAGTTCATTACCTTTTATGTTTATATAAGAAACCTGCAAATAGAAAAAGCATGGAGACAAATCCCAGCCGCATTCAGGTACGTTGTGCCTTTTGTCCCTCTCATTATGCTGATTATCCTTCTTCTCCCCGGAAATTACAACATGAAACAACTTACGAGTAATCAAAACATTGATCATTGGCTCATGGTTTTTGGCATTGCCGCCCAGGTTGTTTTCACATTTCGCTTTGTATATCAATGGATTGTTGCCGAAAAAAATCAAAAATCAAGCCTGCCGCTTTTGTTTTGGTTCTTCAGTCTAACAGGAGGTGCCATGACTCTCTTTTATGCATTCATGCGCCTCGATCCGGTATTGCTCATAAGTAATGGAATGGGAGTATTTATGTACTCACGCAATATTATCGTTCATTATACAGGGCGCGGGCTCTTCAGCAAGCGATTAACCACAAAATAATCGGGCTGCGATAGTTATTATTAAGCCGCAGTTTGTATTTTAGCAATCAACAATTTTCTACCGATCATGAAACGAGCATAACTGACGGCCACAACAAGGATTGAATAATCGTAGCGAGTTCCATGAGTGGAAGCATAGATGTTCGAAGAAATGGATTTAGATCCAACAGATAAACAGCAACTTAAAATAGATATATACGAATGAAAAAAATACTTATCACCGGCTGTGCGGGTTTCATTGGCTCTCACCTTACAGAAAAACTTCTTTCACAAGGCGTTGCCATTGTAGGCATTGACAATTTCGATCCTTTCTACGACCGAGGTATGAAAGAGAGAAATATGCAAGGCTTTATCAATCATCCGAACTTTACGTTTACTGAAGCCGACCTGGCCGACAAACAAAAATTGGAAAAACTATTTCCTTCGGTAGATCTTATCGTGCATTTGGCTGGGAAAGCCGGGGTTAGGCCTTCGATCGATGATCCGGCCGGATATATAAGGGCAAACATTTTAGCCACACAAAACATTCTCGACCTGATGCAGGAACGGGGAATAAAGAAAATGGCATTTGCCTCATCCTCATCGGTATATGGCAACAATACTAAAACCCCGTTTTCAGAAGAAGCTGACGTTTCGAGGCCAATTTCACCCTACGCTTTCACTAAAAAAGCCTGTGAACTGATAAATTACACCTATCATCACCTATATCAATTCGACATTATCAATATGCGCTTCTTCACGGTGTTTGGTCCGCGCCAACGACCCGATCTTGCCATTCATAAATTCACAAAACTCATACGCAACCACAAACCAATCAGCATGTTTGGTGACGGGACAACTGCACGCGACTACACCTTTATCGAAGATACGTTGCAAGGAATATGTGCGTCGATTGATTATTTGCTTACTCACGAAAACGTATTCGAAACCCTCAACTTAGGGAATAACCAACCCGTTACACTCCGTGATATGATTGATGCTATTGCCAATGCCACTGGCGAGAAACCGGTAATCAACCAACTGCCGATGCAACCCGGCGACGTAGATATTACTTTTGCAGATATATCGAAGGCAAACAAATTACTTCATTATCAACCTGTATTCAACTTCAACGAAGGAGTTAAAAAGTTTGTTGAGTGGTATGATGAAGTGAACAGGTAAAGGAAATTTTAATGTACCTTGATAATCTTCAGAATTAATCCTCAACCCAATCGTTGTTTTCGCGGATAATCTTTTCGAGTTCGGCAACCGCTTCTTCGTGCGGAATATGGCGCTTAACCACTTTTTGACCTTTATATAGGTTAATTTTTCCGTTGCCAGCTCCAACAAAACCGTAATCGGCGTCACCCATTTCGCCCGGGCCATTCACAACACAACCCATTATACCTATTTTCAAGTGCTTAAGGTGCGAAAAATGTGATTTTATTTCGAGCGTTGTTGTGTGCAAATCAAATTGTGTGCGACCACAACCAGGACATGAAATAAATTCCGATTTGGTAATACGCATACGGGTAGCCTGCAAGATTGCAAAACTGGTATTCTTCAAATCTGAGTAAAAAATATCATGGCCTTCGTTTTCGAGCAAGATTCCGTCGCCGTAACCATCAATGAAAAGACCACCAAAGTCGGTAGCAGCTTTCAATTGCAAATCGAGCAGGTTCTTTTCCCGGTATTGCCCGCAAAGGATTACAGATAAGCGGCAAACTATCGACTCCATAATCATGAAGAAAGCCCTCATATCGGCATACCGGTTCGAGTTTTCAGATTCGAGAAGGATCACAGCTTTTCGCTCAGCTTTAAGCTTTTGCACGATCTCCGGGTTTTCGTTCCTGAACTCTACAAATTCTTTTCGCGACATTCGGATAAACCGGTGGCTGCTTTGATAAATATCGTTGTATAAATAATCTTCAAGCGAAAGGATCGGGAATCTTTTATTCAAACGATTGATGATATGTCGCCCATCGTAATAATAGTCAGGCTCAAGCTTCCCGTTAAGGTTCGAAACCTCGAGAATTTCATTTCCATTAAGGTCAGCAACTACAACCGGAGCCCGCCGGTTTCCGATTTTGCGAACTGGTCGTCCGTAACGGCGCTCAAATTCAAACGGATTGGTTTGAGCAAACCCCGGGGCACCAATCTTTTGGTGACCACGGCGGCTGGTAATGACATCGACAAGTTTTTTGGCAAAAGGAATTTCATTCTCTGGTTTTTCAGTCAACGAAACCCTTATCGTATCGCCAATTCCATCGATGAGCAAGGTGCCAATTCCAACGGCCGATCTGATACGTCCGTCTTCACCTTCGCCCGCCTCGGTAACGCCAATATGGAAAGGATAATTCATATCCTCGAGGCGCATCTTGTAATTCATCAACCTGACAGTATATACCAAAGTTCTTGTATTCCAAGACTTAATAGAAATAACTATTTTATGGAAATCGTTCTTTTTACAGATTCTCAGAAATTCCATCACCGATTCGACAATTCCGGCCGGGGTATCGCCATAGCGACTCATAATACGATCAGAAAGTGAGCCTTGATTAGCCCCAACGCGAATAGCAGTGTCGTTTTCTTTACAGATATTAATAAAAGGAGTAAGGGTTTCTTCCAGCTTAATCAACTCCTGACGATATTCTTCATCGGTATAAATAAATTGCTCAAATTGAGCTCTTTTATCGTAGAAATTACCAGGATTGATTCGTACTTTTGAGACATAGCGCGCAGCAATCTCAGCAATTTTTGGGTTGAAATGCACATCGGCAATAATAGGGGTTTGAAAACCCAGGGCGCGAATTTTTGCTTTAATTTCTTTGAGGTTTTCGGCATCTTTGGTTGTTTTTACTGCAATACGAACATAGTCGGCACCCGCTTTAACAATACGAATAAACTGATCGACAGTAGCATCGGCATCCATAGTGTCGGTGTCGGTCATCGACTGCAATCGGATCGGGTTGAAGCCGCCCAACGGAACGCCACCAATATTCACCTCCATCGTTTCTTCTCTGTGATATTCGGTAAGGGTTTTGCAGTAATTAAAATTGCGATCCATCATAGCCTGTTTCCTCTTTAATATGAAAAAGCAAATTTAAAACTTTACCATAATATAAAGACAGTAATCGTGACAGAAAAACAAAAAATGGAGCAAAAAATGGAACAAAAGCTTCAATTAAGATTTTTTCTGATGTTTTGTGAACAAAAAAAAGCCGGAGCATGCTTATGAGTCAAGCATGCCCCGATTTTCTAACTTTTTATTCTTCTCTTAATTATTAACCTTATTAAAACTAACGCAGAACAACCCGTTTAGTGTAATGAAATTGCTTATCATCAATCCGGATGAAGTAAACTCCATGTCTAAAACTTGACAAATCGAGAATTACGGTAGAATTATCGGCTTTTACTGAATAGACTAATCGGCCCGAAACATCGGTTACGTTAAGTTCAGCACCTTCCGAAATTCCGGAAACATGCACTATGCCTGTTGTCGGGTTCGGATAAACCAACATCGTAATTTCATTGATATCCTCTGACCCTGTTTCAACGATGAAATTGGCCATCAAACTACAGCTTTCGGTAATTGAGAAAGTATACCAAGGATCAACAGAGACTACAACGTCGCCTTTATTCCAGCTTACGAATTTATACCCGTCGTTTGCGTTTGCAGTAACAGTTACAGAACTTCCGGTTTCGAATGACCCCGAACCTATCACAATTCCTGCCCCAGCAGGTGTTGACGACACTTCAAGCGTACACATTGAAGGACCATTTTGCTCAAAATTGGCCACCAAAGAACGATTTGCTTCTGCAGTAAAAGTGAAAGACTTGCTCGTTGAAACAATAACGCCGTTTTCTGTCCAGTTAACAAATTTATAATTGCTGTTTTCATTTGCATTAATGGTAACGCTTTGTCCAAAAGCAAACTGATTGCTTGAAAAATTAGTAAAGCCTCCTGCCGATGGGTTTGCAGAGAGTGTGATCGTGAACATTTTTGGTTCAAAATTGGCCACCAAGTCGCGATCTCTTGCAATAGTGAACGTGTAGCTTTCTGCGGTTGAAACTTCGGCTCCATCTTCTGTCCAATCTATAAAGTCGTACCCGTCTTCGGCAGTTGCAGTTACGGTTACTGATTCTCCGTCATCGTATGTTCCGTCACCTTCTACTGTTCCTCCGTTTGCAGGACTGGCTGACAAGTCTACGGTATACGTATCGGGAACTTGAGCTTCGAAATTG